>Ga0315282_10008847_pt1 | contig 16173 bp, 15 predicted proteins | sample YL17G07_20_MG_FD_203693 | JGI IMG/M metagenome (GOLD analysis project Ga0315282, IMG submission 203693) | Sediment microbial communities from Yellowstone Lake, YNP, Wyoming, USA - YL17G07_20 | ecosystem: Environmental > Aquatic > Freshwater > Lake > Sediment | place: USA: Wyoming | collected...
CGATGATCCTCTGCCTGTGCCATCATCCTTCTTCTCCTACCCGCCCTACACTAATTTTTCAAGGGGTAGGTGTCTCACTATCATTGGCACAGAGGGTACCTGCGCAGCGATATTATCTGGCATAAGCCTAACGCCATGCCGGAAAGCGTGAAGGACCGTCCAACCCGGGCCCACGAGTACTTGTTTTTGCTTAGTAAGAATGAACAATATTACTATGACCGAACTGCGATTCTCGAAAAAAATGGTCGAAACAGGCGGTCGGTTTGGAATGTCAATACACTCCCGCTGTCCCTGCCTCATGCCGCCACCTTCCCGCCCGCCTTAGTAAGACCATGTATTCTGGCTTCCACGCGCCCCGGCGACTGGGTGCTCGATCCTTTCTTCGGGTCAGGCACGGTAGGCCTTGTCTGCGAGGAGACGGGGAGAAATTACATCGGTATCGAATTGCACCCGGAATACGTCAGATTGGCTGCCGAAAGGTTGGGAACACTACTCACAAAGATTGTAAAGGTGGCTTAGAGTGCCGATCGTTTTGCCAGCGCCGCAACTTCAAGTTGACTTCGCTTTCGCGCTTGAGAATATTAGAGAATCATATTTGCAACAGGCCTTGGCCGAAGTAGTTGGCAAATTAGATATCAAAACCCTCGATGCAGAGCTTGCTCGGTTTGTGCCGGCCGCTGGTCTTACCAAGCTGGCGAGCAGAGGTCTGCGCGGCGAACTCATGTTCGCCGTTCCTTGTCTCTTATTCGCGAACCCTCGTTTGCTTGGCTACTATCGCCTTTTGCTTGGCTATAGCCGCAAGGCATTCTATACGGCTGAATTTGGACTATCGAGTTTTAAGACGATGGAAGACGATGGAACCCTGAGCAAGAATCAGGCGCAGCGACTTGATGGACTCTGCGCAGCTTTGGTTGGTTCCGCCACCGCTCTGTTAGACGGTATCGGCGTAGATCGCATCACCAAGGAACTGCTCGACGACCTCGCGCTTCTGACGGTAGGTCCGCAATTACGCGGCGGTCATAACGTCAAATTAGGTCTTGCAGGGATCGTCAAAGTGTTCGATTCCATCAGCGATATCGTGGCACATGCCGCTGTGAAAACCGAACCGAATTGCATCGAACTTGTAAATGCGGCCGGCCGCAAGGTCTTGATCGAATTTTCCTCTGACCCTGATATTATCATCCGCGAAGAAATGGCGCCGAAGGTATATCGCAACATCGTCGCTATCGAAATCAAAGGCGGTATGGATTTCTCCAATATCCACAATCGCATCGAGGAGGCGGAAAAAAGCCATCAGAAGGCTCGCGCAAATGGGTATCATGAGTGTTGGACCGTGGTCAATGTGGACCGAATCGACTTTGATATGGCCCACAGGGAAAGCCCATCAAGCAATCGCTTTTATTTGCTCTCTCAAATCGAAAAAATGTCGAGCGATGAATATGTCGATTTTCGAAACCGCGTTATTTCTCTGACCGGGATTTCATCTTCCTGAATAAATCAAAGTATCTTCAGCCCTTCTCCTCGCCTCCTTCCTGCGCGCAAAACAGCCCCCTGCCCTGCCCCATCATCTTCAGGCAGCCGTTGCAGGAGATGCAGTCGGCCGGGCGGAGGTCGCCGCTCTGCCAGCGCCGGATCAGGCCGGGCTCGCGGATGAGCGGGCGGCTTAGGGAGATCAGGTCGGCCTTCCCTTCGGCCAGAATTTGGGCAATCATCTCCGGCCGGCGGAGGCCGCCGACCGTGGCCACGGGCAACTTCGTGCGAGCCTTGACCAGGGCCGCGCCCTCGAGATAAAAACCCTCTTTCCAGGCCTTCCGGTCGTGAGGCCCGCGGGAGTCGTGGGAGCCGGTCGGCGAGCCGCCGGTCACCTCGATGGCCGCGTATCCGGCCTGTTCCAGGATCGGCGCGTAGTCTTTGGCCTGCTCCGGAACCAGGCCGCCTGGCAGGCCGTCCATCGAGTTCATCTTGATCCAGACCGGATAGTCCGGGCCGCAAGTGTCTCCGATGGCCTTTCGGATTTCCACAAAGATGCGGGCCCGGCCGGCCGCCGAGCCGCCATAGGCGTCCTCCCGACGATTGAACAAGGGGGAGAGAAACTGGGACAGAGCGTAGCCATGGCCGCCGTGGGCCTGCACCGCGTCCGCGCCGATGTCTTTGGCCCGTGCCCCGGCCTCGGCATAGGTCCTGACGATGCGCCCGATCTCGGCCATTGACAAGGCGTGCACCTTGGGCGAGTCGGACCAGACTCCCGCGCGACGGCCGTCCAGCAAGAAAAACGGGCCGAGCTGCACCGAGAATTTTGCCCCGGCCTGGTGCACGGCCGCAGCCGTCTCTTTCCAGGCCCCGAGGTCAGCCTGGCCGTCCAGAATCAAGGTCCCGCGCGGGTCCGGAGACCAAGTCCGGTCCGACAGGCAGGCGCTGGTGGAGATAAGTCCCACGCCGCCCTTGGCCAGGTCTTCATAGAGCGTCCTCAGCGCCGGAGACGGCGACCCGTCCGGCTTGGCTAAACCTTCCATGGTGGCCGAGCGGATGACGCGGTTTCGCAGACGGATGCCGGCCAGGTTGAAGGGGGACAAGAGATGTTCAAGCAGATTGTTCGATTTCACTAACGGCTCCTATCCAAATGTATATCTTTTTATAATCGTAACACATATAAGCCGTAGGGGCACGGCATGCCGTGCCCCTACATTCATCACATGCCCCGCCCTCGGGGGCGTAGCTAAAAATCGATGTACAGAAAATCCAATTCCTCGTCGGTCGGCCTTTCCCCAAGTTCCAGGTGGAAACCAAGCAGGTCCATGGTGTTGACCATGTGCACCGGCGCCACATTGGGTTTGACCTTATCCCGGCCGATCAGCTTTCCCCAGTCCAGCGGAAAGGCGAACAGGTCCTGGGCCCCGGCCTGGTTGATCCGCTCCATGGCCTCGTTCATGTCCGGCACGAAAAAGGTGATGTTGTGCACGGCCGAACCGCTGCGGGCGAGATGAGCGGCCTTGGGGCTATCCGGCACGAGCGGCTGGCAATATTGCAGCACCACGTTGCTGAGGTTCACGTGGATGATGCGCGTGCGCGGGTGGTTCAGGAAATTGGCGAACTCGATCTCCACCTTTTCCGAGCCAAAGACTTTATTCAAGAACCGATAGGTCGCCTCGACGTCGGGCACGGTCAGCTCGATGTGCAGCATGGGCGAAACCCGGCCGATCAGGCGATCCAGGCCGGTGGCGTAGCGGGGCCGGGGCTCGGCCATCGGCTGCTTGACCGGCGACTCGGCCAGCTCGAGGTGAAAGCCGATCCTGTCCATGGTGTCCATCATATACACCGGCTGTGCGTCGGGCTTCACATTGTCCGGACCCAACCACCGTCCCCAGTCCAGCGGAAAGGAAAACTTCGGGCTCACCCCCTCTGCGGCCAGGGCCTTGACCGTCTCTTTGATATTCCCGACGGTAAAGGTGAGGTTGTGGACGCTGGGCCCCTTGGTCTTGATCTGCTCGTACCACGAGCCCTGTTGGACCAATGGCTCGACGAACTGAAGCACCACGTCGCCCAGGCCCACGTGGATGACCTTGGCGTTCGGCCCGTTCAGGAATCCGGCAAATTCCTCCTGCACCTTTTCCGCGCCCAGGGTCGTATGCAGAAATTCATAGGCTGCCTGGGCATCGCAGACGGCCATCTCGATATGGAGCAGGGGCGAGAGCTGAATCGTCATGCGGGCCTCCTCGGGCGATTTCATGAAAGCGGGATCACTCCGGCCGGGCCGGAAACTCGAGTTTCATCTAGGCCGCGTTAGGATAAGCATATTAACCCTGGCCGGCCTTCAGGCCCAGGTGACCGCGACCACGCCGCCGGCATCCTGAGTAGGGGCGGCTCGCGAACCGCCCCACGGCAATGCCCTTGACAAGCCTCAAGTAGGGGCGACCGGCCGGTCGCCCCTACCGGCTCAGGACACTAGCGCCCGCGGCTACTTGAAATCGATATACAGAAAATCGAGTTCCTTCTCGGACGGCCTTTCGCTAAGTTCCAGGTGGAAACCAAGCCGGTCCATGGTGTTGACCATGTGCACCGGCGCCACATTGGGTTTGACCTTATCCCGGCCGATCAGCTTGCCCCAGTCCAGCGGAAAGGCAAACAGGTCCTGGGCTCCGGCCTGGTTGATGGCCTTCATGGTCTCGTTCATGTCCGGTACGACAAAGGTGATGTTGTGCACACCGGGCCCGCTTTTCGTGAGCTGTTCGTACCAGGAGCCCTGCTTCATGAGCGGCTGGCAGTATTGCAGCACCACGTTGCCCAGATTGACATGGATGATGTGCATGAACGGGGTGTCCAGGAAGCCGGCGAATTCGGCCTCCACCTTTTCCGAACCGAAGACCTTGTTCAGAAATCGGTAGGTCGCCTCGGCGTCGGGCACGGTCAGCTCGATGTGCAGCATGGGCGAGACCCGACCGACGAGGTTGTCCAGGCCGGTGGCGTAGCGGGGCCGGGGCTCGGCGGCCGGCTGCTTGACCGGCGACTCGGCCAGCTCGAGGTGGAAGCCGATCTTGTCCATGGTGTCCATCATGTACACCGGCGGTGCGTCGGGCTTCACGTTGTCCGGGCCCACCAGCCGTCCCCAGTCCAACGGAAAGGAGAACTTCGGCGAAACGCCCTCGGCGGCCAGGGCCTTGACCGTCTCCTTTATATCTTCCACGATAAAGGTGAGGTTGTGGACGCCGGGGCCCTTGGTCTGGATCTGCTCGTACCACGAGCCTTGCTGGACCAGCGGCTCGACGAACTGGAGCACCACGTCGCCCAGGCCCACGTGGATGACCTTGGCGTTGGGACCGCTGAGGAACCCGGCGAACTCCTCCTGCACCTTTTCCGCGCCCAGGGCCGCGTGCAGGAATTCGTAGGCCGCCTGGGCGTCGCGGACGGCCATCTCGATATGGAGCAGGGGCGAGAGTTGGATGGTCATGGAGGCCTCCTTTGGTGATGGGATCAATCGGGTGGAGTCAAAAAGTCGGGCTTCATCCAGGCCGGGTCCGGGTAGGTGTAAAAGCCTTGTCCGGTCTTCATGCCCAGGTGACCGCGCTCGATGTAGGGCCGGACAAAGTCGGCCAATTTCTTGGCCTCCTCGCTGCCCGATTGCCGGTGTTCCTCCTCGGCCACCTGCAGGACCACGTTGAGCCCCACGCCGTCCATCATGCCGAATGGGCCGGGCGCGGGCGGGTGAACCAGAATCCAGGAGCGGTCCACGTCCTCGACGCTGCCGTAACCGTCGGCCACGAGCAGGGCCGCGGTTTTGAGCAGGTTGATGAAGAGGGTGTTGTGGAGATAGCCGGGCTTTTCCTTTTTCAAGATCATGGGGTAAAAGCCGAGACTTCTCACGTAGCGCTTCAGGATACCCATGGTCTGGGCCGAGGTGCGGGCCGATCCGACCAGGTCCACCAGCGGGCTGAAGCCATGGAAGTGCATGGCCGCGAACTTGTCTCCGCGCTTCACCGCGGTCTCGATTTCGGAGAGCGGCAGGCTCGAGCTGTTGGTGGTCATGATGGCCTGGGGCGGCAGGAGTTGGTCGAATTTCTGGTGCGTCTCGCGCTTGATCTGAATGTTCTCGAACACGGATTCACTCATGAGTTGGGCGCCCTCGGCCGCGGCCTTGGGATCGGCCACGATCTTGATCCTGGGCCAGGCCGCGTCGACCACGCTTCGAGGCACGCCGCGCTCGGCCACGGCCCTCTCGGCGATCATTTTCTGGCGGGCCGGGACCTGGGCCAGGGCCTCGGGCGACACGTCATAGACCACGGCCTCGTACCCGGCCGCCGCGGCGATCAGGGAATTGACGCAGCCCATGGTGCCGCCGCCCACAAAAAGCACTCGTTTGATTTCGTCGATGGGCATAGGTTCCTCCTTCGGTATATAGCCCCGTAGGGGCGGGTTTCAAAGCGTATACAGTCCAATTCACACAAAGTGATTTAGGATAGGGTGTTATCATGGATTAGTCCATCGCATTGTTTTTCATCATCATCTGAAATTACTGGTCGTGACCCTTTAATGGTTGACAAAAGTTTTAGAGCTCATCAGTTCTCGAAGGGTCCAGGCATGATCCGTCAAGCCGGCGGCGACAGCAGGTGTGCGGCGATGCCATCGGACATTGCCGGCAGCCTCGAGGCGCTGTCGCGGGCCGCGATGGGATCGGGCCAGATTGTAGCAAGCCTGGTACAGGTGCATCTGCCTGGCCAGCCACTCTGTCTTTTTCGAGAAAGCCACCGTCTTGCGGGTGAGGCGACGGTTCTCATGCCGAAGGTTCAAATTGTGCCGCTCGATGTACACCGTCTGGATTTTATGAAGAGGAACGTCTCCAAAAACCGGCCGTTTGAACACCGCGATCACGCGTCGGTTTTCGTCCCGCTCCTTGACCACCTGGCCATACCGCAAGGTGGGACAGGCCACGATTTTCGGTTTCCTCGGCTGTCCTCTCTTTCCGGTTCGGGGAAATATCCGTACCGTATGGTGGCGCGAGAGAAGGGCGGCTCCGTAAGCATCCAGTCCGTCACTGACCCACAACGGCGCAGCGTCTTGGCTAAGCCGCGCTTCAGTGTGCGCCACCAGGGGGTTAGCCAGAGACGCCTCGGTCTTATCTATCCGAAAGGAAATCATCAGGCGAAATTCCGTGCCCAAGGCAATCCCGATCCAGACCTCTCCTTCCAGAGGTCCACTCTCCGGCGAAGCTGCTTTTTTTTGACAAAGGTCCACAGGGCATCCAACTCTACCTGGCTGACCTTAAACTCCCGGAGAAGTAGGGAATTTACGGCTTCGCTTTGTGACGCGGCCACCTTTAGCCAATGACGCACCGTGTCCAGCTTCACCTCCATCACCTCGGCCACGCCGCGCAAGGGCATCCCAAGGAACGTCCGCATCGTCGGCAAAGAAACTTCCGAACCCTAGACCCACTCCGGTCTGGGTGGCTTCCGTTAGAGACGATATTACCCTCTCCCTGCCGGCCGTACAACTCGCATTTCGGATTCGGACATGCTTTCTGGCTAAGGTCATATCGGGGCTTCCGGCCTCGCTTTCCCATCCTGATCCCCCTTTCCAGGGACCAGGATATGGAAAACTAAACCATTTGCCAACTATTAAAGGGCCACGACCACCTTGTGAGGTACCCCCTTTTTTACGCTGACGCAAGAATTGATACATTACCAATGCATTGGGCTTGGAGATGCACCGGGGAATGTGGTAAAATAGGTTTATCAGAACGGTCTGCGACCAGCGGTCGCGCCGGCGGGGACGAGAGACGAGCGGACATGGACAAAGTCGCGATCTGCAAGCGGTGTTCCCTGGCCCGGGTCAATCTGCTGAACGAACTCTACGACCAGGCCTTTGGCCCGCTGTCGGGCTCGTCCGACGGCCACTTGAGGCGCCTGGTGGAGCTGGCCGGCGAACGAGGATACCTGGACGGAAAACGCATGCTCGCCTCCGACCTTCCCCGGTCCACGGTCCGCGCCCTGTGTTGGAACGTCTCCTCGGTCCTGACCGATGAGGACGTTAAAAGGCTGTGTCCAAGCCTGAACTGGCAACGATGAACGAAGAGATCAAGACGGAAGAACGCTTCGATCCGGAACTGCTGCCGCCCGGAGACGGTGTTCTGGTCCTCTCCGCTGAAGGCCGGGTGCTGTCGGCCAACCTCCAGGTGGAACGCATCCTGGAAAGGAAGGTGGATCGCGGCCAGACGCTGGGCGTCGAGGACCTGTTCGCCGAGTCGCACCTCCCCGCGGCCCGCATCGCTTTCCGCGAATCGCTACAGGGCGGCCACTCCCGTTCCAATCTTACGGCCGACCTCCGCACCTCGAACGGCGGACGGAGGCCTGTGATCTACTCGGTAGCCCCATTGAACGACCTCGACAACCGCCCCATCGGGCTGGTGGTGACTCTGCGGGAGCCGGACCTCCCTCTGCCGCGGCGCCAGGCCGAGGCTCAGGTACTTGTCCCCGGCCAGGGAAACCTTTTCGAAAACCTGGCCGAAGGGGCCTTTTCCATCGATACAAGGTGGCGCATCACGGCCTTCAACCTGCAGGCCGAGGAAATCACCGGATTCGAGCGTGAAGAGGTCCTGGGCCGTCAATGCTGGGAGGTTTTCAAGAGCGATCTCTGCCGCAGCTCCTGCCCGCTCAAGGCCACCCTGGACACGGGCGTGACCCACCTCGACCAGGACGTCCGCATGATGAGCAAACACGGGCATCGGTTCACCATCCTGGTCAATACCTCGATCATCAAGGACAAAAATAGTCTTGTGCTCGGGGCTCTGGAGACGTTCCGCCCCCTGTCCGTCGTGGACGGTGGAGGCGTGATCGAGGAGGTCTGCCAGGGAACCGAGGAGATCATTGGACGCAGCCCGGCCTTGATCCGACTCCTGTCGCTTCTGCCGGACGTGGGGGCCTCCGAGGCCTCGGTCATCCTGGAGGGAGAATCGGGCACGGGCAAGGAACTGGTCGCCCGGGCTATTCATCGCTACAGCCGCCGTTCGAATGGCCCATTCGTGCCGGTAAACTGCTCGGCTCTGGCCGAAACCCTGCTCGAATCCGAACTCTTCGGCCATGAGAAGGCCGCCTTCACCGGCGCCATCAACCGCAAGGCCGGCCGCTTCGAACTGGCCAAGCGCGGGACCCTGTTTTTAGACGAGATCGCGGAGATCAAGCCCGAACTCCAGGTGAAGCTGCTGCGCGTGCTCGAGGAAGGGACTTTCGAACGGGTCGGCGGCATCCACTCCATCCCCCTGGACGCACGGATCATCGCCGCCACGAACCGGAACTTGAGGGAGGAGGTCCGATGCGGCCGGTTTCGAGAAGACCTCTACTATCGCCTGTGCACCGTGCCGATCGGCCTGCCCTCCCTGCGGGAACGGCCTGAGGACATCCCGCTGCTCGTGAATCACTTCGTCGCCCGCCTCAACCAGACCTACCACAAAAACGTGCGCGGCGTGGACCCCAAAGTCCTGGCCCTGTTCCGCCGCTACTCCTGGCCGGGCAACGTCCGCGAACTCAAGCACGCGCTCGAATACGCCTTCGTTTTTGTCAAGGGACCGGCCATCTGTCCGTCCCACCTGCCGGAACTCAAGGCCCCCTCCCAGTCGGAATCCGCCCCGGCCCAGCCCGCCGCTACCTTCCCCCTGCTCATGGAAGACGAACGGCAGGCGCTCCTGACCGCCCTGGAACGGGCCGGCGGACGGCGGCAGGAGGCGGCCGATCTCCTGGGACTCAGCCGCAGCTCGCTCTGGCGCAAGATGAAAATCCACGGCCTGAGTTAGAGTCCCGATCCTTGTAGTATTCAGTTCTTGGCCAGCCTATGTTTCAGTCCTTGAAACATCTTCTTTTTGCGCATTTAATTAAAACTTAAAAAATCAAATACTTATTAATAGAATTGTCGCATGATGTTTCAATCATGAAACATTATTGCCTATCTTATGGAGCCTTTGTGCCACGTCTCTATTTCATTAAATATAATTATATCAATTAGTTATAAACTTGGCAAACATCTTGCCCTGAAGATAAACGGAACGAGCGACTCAACCCTCGTTTATTAGCAGCCAAGGAGGTTTCCGTGAGCAACCAAGCAATAGATCTCGATGCAATTTTAGAGAAGTACCCGGGCCAGCCTCAATACCTCATCTCCCTCCTGCAGGACATTCAGGCGGAGTATCATTATATTTCCCCGGAATGCCTACGGTTGGCCTGCGATCACGTGGGTGTGCCCTTGACCCGGGCGTGGTCCGTGGCCACCTTCTACCACTCCTTCAGCCTCGAGCCGCGCGGCGAACATGAGATCAAGGTCTGCCAGGGCACGGCCTGTCACCTGAAAAACTCCCAGCGCCTGCTCGAGACCCTGGAAAAAGAGCTGAAGCTCAAGCCGGGAGAGACCACCCAGAACCTGCGTTTCACCTTGGACACGGTTAACTGCACCGGCGCCTGCGCCCTCAGCCCGGTGGTCGTGGTCGACGAGGATTTCATCTGTCAGGCCACGGAGGAAGCGGTCAGGCTCAAAATCAAACAACTGGAAAAGGCCGAGGGGTGAAATCATGACGAGCGTATTGACTCATGAGCAGTTGGAGGCCCTTCGCGTGGAAAATAGAGAGCAGTTGGAGGCCCTTCGAGCCGAACTCATCGCTTCCATGCCCCAGGATCAGCCCCAGGTTCGGGTCTGCATGGGGCTTTGCTGTCTGGCCCGGGGCGCGGACCGCGTAGCTGCCGCTTTCCGAAAAGCCGTGACGGACAAGAACCTGAACATCAAAATCAGACCGCTGATCAAGGAGACGGGCTGCCACGGTCTGTGCAACCAGGGTCCCCTGGTCACGCTGGACCCGGCCGGGTGGTTCTACACCCAGGTGAAACCCGAGGACGTGGCCGAGATCGTCCAAACCGGCCTGGTTGAAGGGAAGCCGGTGGACCGGCTGCAATATCAGGAAAACGGCACCCGGTACACCCGGTCGGACGAGATTCCCTTCTACAAGATGCAGACACGGATCGTCACGCGCAACCTGGGCCTGATCGATCCGCTGGACATCCGCGACGCGCTCCGGGTCGGGGCCTACGAGGCCATGGCCAAGGCCTTGACCCAGATGACGCCGGACGAGGTGGTGAAGACCGTCGAAGATTCGGGCATCCGCGGCCGCGGCGGGGCCGGGTTCCCCACCGGCCGAAAGTGGCGGTCCGCGGTCCAGGCCCTGTCCCGGCGGCCCGGAGCGGCCTATATCGTCTGCAACGGGGACGAGGGCGACCCCGCCACCTTCATGGACCGGGCCATCATGGAGGGCGACCCCCATGCCGTGATCGAGGGCCTGGTCATCGGCGCTTACGCCATCGGCGCGCACGAGGCCTATTTGTACGTTCGGGAGGAATACCCCATCGCCATCCATCATCTGACCACGGCCATGGATCAGGCCCGGGTCCTGGGCCTGATCGGCGAGAACATTTTGGGGACCGGGTTCGACCTCGAGTTTCAGATCAACCGCGGGGCCGGGGCCTTTGTCTGCGGCGAGTCCACGGCCCTGTTCACCTCGATCGAGGGCCGGTCCGGGGAGCCTCGGGCCAAGTACATTCGCTCGGTGGAGCGCGGCCTGTGGGGTCGGCCCACGGTGCTGAACAACGTCGAGACCCTGGCCAACCTGCCGCTCATCGTCAAAAACGGCGGCGCCTGGTACAGCGCCATGGGCTCTCCCCGCAACACCGGCACCAAGGCCTTTTCCGTGGTGGGCAAGGTCAAAAACTCAGGCCTGATCGAGGTGCCCATGGGCATCCCGCTCTCGAAAATCGTCGAGGACATCTGCGGCGGCGTGCCGGGCGGGGAGCCGTTCAAGGCCGTTCAGACCGGCGGGGCCTCGTGCGGATGCGTGCCCTACGCCCTGAAAGACGTGCCGGTGGACTATGACTCGCTCGCCAAGGTCGGCGCGATGATGGGCTCGGGCGGTTTGATTGTCCTGGACAAGCACGACTGCATGGTGGACCTTTCCCGGTTTTTCCTGCACTTCCTCGAGGAGGAATCCTGCGGCAAGTGCCTGCCCTGCCGGCTGGGTCTCAAATGTATGCTTGACATTCTGGATCGCTTCGCCCGGGGCGAGGGCCGCGTCGAGGATCTCGACGAACTCGTGAGCCTGGCCCAGGCCGTTAAGGACGGCGCCCTCTGCGCTTTGGGCGGCGGCGCTCCCAACCCGTTGCTGGCTTCGATCCGATACTTCCGCGACGAATTCATCAGCCACATCGCGGACAAGAAATGCCCGGCCGGCGTCTGCAGGGACCTGGTCACCACCGCCTAGTAGCCTCGGTCTGGCATCCGCTGCGGCGCGTGTCTCGAGGCCAGCAAGTTCGACGCGGTACGAATCGAGCAGAAAGGATGGATCATGAGTATTTTAACTGCGGATAAAACCAAAACGGAAAAAGACCGGTGGATTCATTTCACCCTGGACGGCAAGCCGGTCAAGGCCAGGGAGGGCTGGACCGTCCTGGATACGGCCCGGGAAAACGGCGTGGACATCCCCACGCTCTGCCACCACCCGGCGGTTGAGCCCAGCGGCGCCTGCCGCATGTGCGTGGTCGAGGCCCGGGAGGGGAGCTGGTCCAGGGTGGTGGTCTCCTGCATGTACCCGCCCTATGAGGGCGTGGAAATCCTGACCGACAGCCCCCGGGTGTTGAACGTGCGCCGCTGGGTCCTGGAAATGCTCCTGGCCAAGACGCCGGCCAGCACTGCGATTCGGGCCCTGGCCCGGCAATACGGCGTGGAATCGACCCGGTTCAAGATCGAGGACCCGACCGAGGAATGTATTTTATGCGGGCTGTGCGTGCGGGTCTGCGAGGAGGTGGTGGGCGTGCAGGCCCTGTCTTTCGGCGGCCGGGGCACCACCAAGCACATTGCCACGCCGTACATGATCCCGAACACCGCCTGCGTGGCCTGCGGCGCGTGTCTGATGGTCTGCCCAACCGGGGCCATGCAGGCCCGTTTTGATCGGATCCGGGGCGATGTCTCAAAACGCATCGGCCCGAGCCGGACATATGTAGGAGGTGTGAGATGACGGTTCCGAGTATAAGTTCCGAACCCACGATCGGCGTCTTCCTCTGTCGCTGCGGACAGAAGATCGAGGCTAAGGTGGACCTCGCCGAGCTGACCCGCCGCCTCAAGGAAAACCCGTCGGTTGCCTGCGTCGAGACGCTGGGGTTCCCGTGTTCTGCCCCGGGACTCGACAGGCTGCGCCAGGTCGTTGCCGACCAGAACCTAAATCGGGTTGTTATCGCCGGCTGCGAGACCCGTGTCATACGACAGAGGTTCGAGCACAATCTCGAGGATATGGACCTGCAACCGGGCCAGATTGACATCGTTAACCTGCGCGACCACGTGGCCCTGGCCCACGAGGCCTCCCCGGAGAAGCTGGCCGCCAAGAGTGCCAAGCTGATTGAGGCTTCGATCGCCGGTTTAAAGGTTCTGAACCCTTCCCCCAAAGTGCAGGTCCAGATGAACGGACCGGTAATGATCCTCGGAGGAGGCATTGCCACCTACGCCGCGGCCCAAGAGCTGATCAAGCAGAACGTCGAGAGCGTCATCTGCCTCGATACGGACGAGCCGGAAGATGAAATCCGCATGCTGCACGAGCATTATCCCGGTGAGCGCCACTATCATGAGCGGCTGCTCAAGATGATGCAGGAGGTTCACGAGAGCCCACTGGTCAAGAAAATCATTTCGGGACAGCTGGAAAAAATCGGAGGGCGCACCGGCGATTACACTGTGGTTTTCGACGGGGATAACGACGGACCGCCCCGCGTGCACAAGGCAGGGGTGATCATCGCCGCCCTGGACGGCCAGATGCTAAACCAGGGCGCCAACTTCGGACACGACGGCGTGCGGGTGATCTGCCACACCGAGATGGAGGAGCACATCTGGCTGTATGGCCCTCCGGAAAAACGGACAGTCTTCTGGATCAACGATTTCGAAACCAACAACGAGACCTGGGCGCCGCTCTCGGCCCGTTCCGCCTGGAACATGGCTTGCTATATCCGCACCCACATGGTCCCGTCCTCCGAAGTGGCCATCCTTTATAACGATCATATGAACGTCCCCCTGACCGCGGCCGAGTGGGCGCGCTCACGGGAACTGGGCATTGCCTGGGTGCCGTATGACGGCAACATCCGTCCCACCATCCAATCCGGCTTCATCACCTTCAACCGCGCCGAGGACCAGATCGAGCAGGAGCTGGCCTGGGATAGGCTCTGCCTCTCGCCCTGGAGAAGCCCGGGCACCGAGTCCCTGCGCGTGGCCCGGATTCTGGGCATGGAAGTGGACGAGGAGCGGTTCCTCGAGCGTCCTCCTCAGATGGTGCGGCCGGAGATGGTTGGTCAGGACGAGAAGTTCCTGGCGGGTTCGTCCCGGAGGCCCTGCGACCTGCGTGAAACCTTGCGCCAAGGGCGGCGGGCCGCGGTCCGGGCCGCCGATCTCATCCGAAAGGCCGCGCAAGGCGAACTCTATGCCCCGCGCATGGTGTGCACCGTGGACGAATCCAAGTGCATCGGCTGCGGGCTGTGCAGCGAAATCTGCGATTGCGGAGGCATCGGACCCGTGGAGAGCCCCGGCAACGTGCCGCGCCAGGTGGACCCCATGGTCTGCACTGGCGGCGGGACCTGCGCCGCGGCCTGCCCCTACCATGCTCTCACGCTGCTAAACCGCACCACTGAGCAGCGGGAGGCCCGTGTAGCCTCCCTGGCGCGGGCCCTGTCTGCCGGCGAGGTGCTGGGCATCGCCTGCCGCTGGGGAGGCAATGCCGCGGCCAATCAGGCGGGACTTCACGGCATAACCTACGATCCGCGTTTCTTTCTGCTGCCCGTGGGCTGCATCGGGCAGTTGGACCCCACGGTCATGGGCCGGGCTTTTCTCGAGGGGGCTGACAACCTGCTGCTGATCGGCTGCCCGCCCGAGGAATGTCACCACAGCTACGGCTTGGATCACACCTGGAGCCGAGTGAGCGTCATCAAGAAGCTGCTAGGGCATTGCGGCATCGAGCGGGAGCGGATCGCCTTGGCCCACGCCGACATGAACAACCCCCAGCAGTTTGCGGTCACGGTGGCCAATTTTATCAAGCACATGGATCGCCTGGGACCAATCGTTCGCAACACAACAACGGTTGAACGGCTCCAGGCCCTCTACGACACGCTACGCAACAGCCGGGTGCGCTGGGTCCTGGGCGTGGGCCTCAGACGGCCCTATGAGAAAAACTACCCGGCCGACCAGCGCCATGCTCTGGCCTATGATGAAACCTTAAACGACGTCTTGGCCGAGGAATTCGTGAAGGTTCGGGTCGTGAATCTCTTAAGGAGCGCGGGCAAGGTGATGAAGCTCGACGAGGTCACCGAGGCCCTTGACGCCGGGAACCAAGCCATAGTGGGCGCGATCAAGGAACTGACCAATGAGGGTCAAATTTCACGGGTGTTCAAGGACCGGACGCCTTATTACGTCTTGCTCTAGACCGGGGGTTTGGAAAAAAGTGCTGCAAACATGCCATGGCAAGTAGGGGCGCGGCATGTCGTCTCCCTGTCCGACTTCGCTTCGTCCGCAGCGACAAGTCTGTTGCAGGAGACGTTGAACCATACAATTTAATGCTACACCGGGCTTTGCGGACGCGAAGCGGCGGTCCGGCTTTTTTTAGCAGAGGGAGAGCAAACCATGACCGTTGTCAGACCAGATCCGCAAGTACGCCGATCGATAGCCAAGGCCGCTCATGCTGACACAAATATGTGCTGGACGTGCGCGACCTGCGACAGCGAATGCCCCGTAAACCACGCTACCAATCGTATGCATCCCCGAAAAATAGCATGGATGGCCAATCTGGGACTCCTGGATGAACTGCTCAACTTTTCGGAAATATGGTACTGCATTACCTGCAAGCGGTGCGAACAGACCTGCCCCACCCTGGTCAAGCCTTATACTTTGATCGCCTATCTCAGGGAGGAAGCGGCTCGCCGCGGGAAAATCCCGAGGGATCGGTTGCTGCTGTACCGGGATTTTATTTCCCGTTTTCAGCGGGTGAGGTGGCATACCGTCGAACAGTGCCTTCATGGGGCCCCGGAGCCCCTGTCTGAAAAAATCTGGCGCGAGTGGCTGGATACTCCCGTGGCTCGGTCCACGGGTATCATTCATCTAAAGGAGCTTGCAGCCAAATCGCAAAAATTAATTTCGGCCGCCAAAGATGCGGGCATCGCCGCCTGCTTTACCTGCAGCGAATGCAGTTGTGACTGTCCGCTTACCTTTGAAAGGTCCGTCTTTGATCCTCAGTGGATCTTTCGCATGGCCAATTTTGGCCTCTACGACGAACTCCTGAACTCTCCAGTGATCTGGCTCTGCATTGAATGCGGAAGATGCACCGAAGCTTGCAGCCAACTGGTTAAGGGGCATACCTTCATTCCTTCCCTCAGGCAATTGGCTGTTGACATGGGCTTTGTCGACCCAGGTTTTATATTTCGCCTATACGAGGCATCTAAACCCATTTACCGCCGGTATATAGAAGAAATTGACCGCATCCTGGGTCTTCCCGGTTAATAATATAAAAGTTGAAATGTTGACGAACCCCATGGAAATGGTGGAGGCGTAAATGGCGGAAAAATATAAAAAAACAAGTGGATCGGTAATGGTGGTGGGCGGGGGCATTGCTGGGATGCAGGCCGCGCTGGA
>Ga0315282_10008848_pt1 | contig 16173 bp, 5 predicted proteins | sample YL17G07_20_MG_FD_203693 | JGI IMG/M metagenome (GOLD analysis project Ga0315282, IMG submission 203693) | Sediment microbial communities from Yellowstone Lake, YNP, Wyoming, USA - YL17G07_20 | ecosystem: Environmental > Aquatic > Freshwater > Lake > Sediment | place: USA: Wyoming | collected...
TCGGAGGGGAGATCGTCCGGGCCAGCGGCGCCATCACCGGAGGCTCGAGCGCCGGCGCCGGCCGGGGCATCCTCGCCCGAGAGCGGGAGCTGCGCCGCCTGCCGGAGGAAATCGCCTCCCTGGCGGCCCGGCTGACGAAGGCCGGCGAGGCTCTCGCCGCTGCCCGGGCCGAAGAGCAGGAGACCGCGGCCCTCCTCGGGCAGTTGCGGCGGCGCGACCAGGAGGTCGCGGCGGCCCGGCGGGAGCGGGAAGAGGCCCTCGGCGCCCAGCGGCAGGAGGAGGCCGCCCAGGAGCAGGCCCGCCGTTGGAGAGCCGCGGAAGAGCGCCGGCTGGCCGAGGAGCTGGCCCGCCTCGACGAGCAGGCCGCCGAGCTGGCGGCGGCCGTCGCGAAGGCGGAGGCGGCGAGCGCGGCGGCGCAGGCCGAGGTCGAGCGACGTCGAGCCGAGCTCGCGGCCGCCGAAGACGAAGACCGGCAGCTCGGCCTGCAGTTCGCCGAGTTGCGGGCGGCCCGGGCCTCCGCCGAGCAGGAGCTGCGCGACGCCGGGCAGGCGCAGGCTCGCCGCGAGGCCGCTCTCGTCCGGCTCGCCGAGCAGGCGTCGGAGCGCCGCAACCGCCTGGCCGACCTGCGTCGGGCCGAAGCCGAGTTGGGCGAGCGGATCCGGGCCGACGAGGCGCAGGTCGCGGCCGCCGAGTCTCACCTGGCAGACCTGGCGCGGGAGATCGGGTCCCGCGAGGTCGCATTGGCCGAGGTCGAATCCAGGCTGCGGGCGGTCGAGGTGGGGCGCGAGGAGGTCCGGGGACGCCTCCAGACGGCCCAGGACCAGGAGCGAAGGGCGGCCCTCGACCTGGAGCGCCAGCGAGTGGAGAAGGCCGGCCTGCTCCGCCAGGTCGAGCTTGACCTGGGGCCGGCCGAGGAGGTGGACGGCACCCTTCGGGCGCAGGTCGCCGGCGCGGTGGTGGCTCTCGACCGGGCGCCCACCGACGACGGCAGCCTGGCGGCGCGCATCCAGGAGCTCCGGCGAAAGCTGCGCGCCGTGGGCAGCGCCAACCCCGAGGCCATCGAGGAGTACGACCAGGCTCTCAGCCGGCACGATTTCCTGACCGGCCAGGCGCGGGACCTCGAGCAGGCGGCGACGAGCCTTCGGCAGGCCATCGCCGAGCTGCAAGACACGATGCGCCAGCGCTTCCTCTCGACCTTCGCCGCCGTCGGCGAGGCTTTCCAGCGCAACTTCGTCCGACTGTTCGGGGGCGGCAGCGCATCCCTGACGCTGACCGATCCGGACAATCCGGAGGCCGCCGGAGTGGACATCACCGTGCAGCTACCGGGGAGGCGGGCGCGGGGGCTGGGGCAGCTCTCCGGCGGCGAGCGCGCGCTCACGGCCGTCGCGCTGATCTTCGCCCTCCTCGAGGTCAACCCGACGCCCTTCTGCGTCTTCGACGAGGTGGACGCCGCGCTGGACGAGGCCAACATCGGCCGGTTCTGCGACCTCTTGCGCGAGCGCTCGGCCCTGACCCAGTTCCTGGTGATCACCCACAACCGCCGGACGATGGAGGCGGCCCAGGCCCTCTACGGACTCTCGACGGAGGACCGCTCGGTCTCCCGGGTCTTCTCGCTGCGGCTGGCCGATGTGGCTAACTAGACAGACAATCGATCGCTGTTGACTACTTCTTCTCCGTCAGGTGGATGCGCGTGCCCAGCGACACGTCCGTGTCGATGAAGATCATCCGATAGCCCATCGCGCTCGTCGTCGGCCCTGCCCCGAGCTTCACGCCCTTGGCCTTGAGCTCCACTATGGCCTTGTCGAGGTCGGCGACGTAGTACCCGACGTGGTCGATTATCAGGCCGGTCTTGCCACCCAGCCGGGACTTGTCGCCCGGCTCGATCAGCTCGACCTCGGACTCGCCAAACTTGACGAAGGCCATCTTGGTCCCGTCGGGCTGAGTCACCTGCTTCAGGAGCTGCCCGCCGAGCTTCCGCTCGTAGAAGGCGACGGCCCGCGCGACGTCGTCGGTCATGTAGCCGGTGTGGTAGACGTGTCCGAACATGCTCGATCCTCCCTGCGTTCAGGCTTGTTCTTGGTCTGTGGGAAGGTTGTCCTAACCCCCACCCCCATCCCGTGTCAGGAGGGCTGTTGTCCGGCGAGTTCCCCCGAGTTCCCCCTTCCCCTGTGGGGAAGCTAGGGGGTTGGGTTGGCTGCCTGCGGCGCCAGCTCGTTCCAGGCGGCGCCCATCTCGTAGAAGGCCCTGCTCACCTGGCAGATGCCCGCCCACATCGCGTCGACCGCGGCCTTGGCGGCGGCCCCATCGCCCGCGGCGAGGGCCTGTCTCAGCGCGGCCACCGCCTCCTCCTGGGCCGCGGCGCTCCTCCTCGCGGCCTCGGCAAGCGCGCCGGTCGCCGCCACGTGCCGCTCGACCAGCTCCGCCACGGGTGGCGGGGGCACCGGGCTGGCCGCGCGCTCCCTCGCCGTCGCGCCGCCATACTGCGGCGGGAGCTTCTGGCCGTCTGGCCCCCAGCGCGTGTGGGTCGGCTCCAGGTGCGGCGTGACGGAGAGGTACATGGTCATGGGCTTGTCGCCGACGACGCGCACCACGTGGTTCTGGTCGGTCCGGGCGAAGCACATCTGCCCAGGGCCGAGGACCGCCCGCTCGCCGTCGATCTCGAACTCGGCCTGGCCCTCCAGGACGAGGAACACCTCGTGGCCGAGGTCGTGGGTGTGACCGGGGGCGACCGTCCCCGGCTCCATCCGCATGAAGCGCGAGCGGATCTCGGGCGTGACCACGACGTTGCGCACGTCGGTCCGGTAGTCGTAGACCTCGAAAGGCATCGTGGATCCTCTTCTCTTTCTCTAGCTCGGCTCGCTCGGCTTGGACGAGACCAGCCCCTTGCGCAGCGCGAACGCGGTGATCTGCACGCGGTTCTCGAGGTGCAGCTTCTCGAGGATGTGGTGCAGGTGGTTCTTGACGGTGCCCTCGGTGATGTGGAGCCGCTGGGCGATCTCCTTGTTGCTGGCCCCGTCGACGACCAGGCAGAGGATCTCCCGCTCCCGCTGGGTCAGGAGCGAGCTCTCGTCCTGGGGCGCCTCCCGGTCCCGCTCCCGGTCCCGGCGCCGGCCCAGCTCCTCCAGGATCTTCGCCGCGATCCCCGGCGAGATCGGCGCCTCGCCCCGGATGGCGTCCTGCATCATCTCGAAGAGGCTCTCGGGCCGGAGGTTCTTGAGGAGGTAGCCCTGAGCGCCGCTCTTGATCGCCTCGTAGAGGTCTTCCTCGTGCTCCGAGACGGTGAGCATCACGATACGCGCATCGGGCATCTCGGCCTTGATGAGTCGTGTTGCCTCCAGCCCGTTGCAGCCAGGCATGTTGATGTCCATCAGGACCAGGTCAGGCTTCAGCTCTCGGGTCTTCGCCAGGGCTTCGTTGCCGTCGTCAGCTTCGCCCACAACTTCCAGCTCTGGTCGCAGGGCCATCAAGCTGACCAGTCCCTTGCGGAACAGGACGTGATCGTCCACTAACAACACGCGGATCTTGTCCATGCTTGTACCTTACCCTTGCCCTTCGCTTTCTATCGTCGATCGCTTCGACTGCAGCCTCGTTGCGGCCCTATTGTAGCAGAATCAGGCGGCCAATTACTAGAGGCCGCCTCGACGGGGGGTCGCCTGTACCCACCCCCGCGGCAGGTCCCGTGGCAGTGCGGTTTGCGGGGTGGGAGAGCGTGTGGTATAATGAGTCCGTCCAATTAGAAGGAACGAGAACGAACCGCTTGGCCGGGATCTCAGGGTGTTCAGAGGTTGAGCTGAGCGCAGACCAAGCTAACCGTTGCTTACCTGGGGGCCACGAAAGGAGACCACTGCATGCCCCTGCCGAAGGTGCAGAAGAGCGCGATCATCGAGGAGAACCGCGTACACGAGAAGGACACGGGGTCTCCCGAGGTACAAATCGCCATTCTGACCCAGCGTATCAACCAACTGACCCAACACCTCAAGACGCACGCCCACGATCACCACTCGAGGCGTGGTCTGCTGATGCTCGTCGGGCAGCGACGCCGCCATCTCAACTACCTCGTGAAGCAGGACCGCGAGCGCTACCGCGCCATCGTGACCAAACTCGGCCTCCGCAAGTAGGAGTCGGGCCAAGGGCCCGCAGGGTCAGCAACGAAGAGCAGCGTGCGACCTCGTACCCAGGAACGAAGCCCCCTGGGTACTTTTCCTATTGAGAGAGCCCTGATTGGCGAGAGTCCCAACTGAGGGTCCCGGCTAGAAGATTAGGGAGGCTTAAGAAGAGCCCATGGTACATCGTTACGAGATGATGCTCGGCGGGAGAATGCTGAGCATCGAATCGGGCAAGCTGGCCGAGCAGGCGAACGGCGCGGTGCTGGTGCGCTACGGCGACACCATCGTCCTGGCCACGGCCACTGCCTCGAAGGAGCCCCGACCGGACATCGACTTCTTCCCCCTCACCGTCGATTACGAGGAGCGCCTCTACGCCGCCGGCAAGATCCCGGGCGGCTTTTTCAAGCGCGAGGGCCGGCCCAGCGAGGCCGCCATCCTCACCTGCCGTTTGACCGACCGGCCGATCCGACCGTTGTTCCCCAAGGGCTTCAGGAACGACGTCCAGGTCATCGTCGCCGTCCTCTCCGCCGACCAGGAGAACGAGCCGGACATCCTCTCCATCATCGGCGCCTCCGCCGCCCTGACCATCTCCGATATCCCCTTCGAGGGGCCCGTCGGCGCTGTGCGAGTCGGCTACCTCGCGGGCCAGTTCACCCTGAACCCCACCGCCTCGCAACTCGAGCAGAGTGACCTCGAGCTGACCGTCGCCGGCACCGAGGACGCCATCGTCATGGTCGAGGCCGGCGCTCACGAGGTCCCCGAGTCCGTCATCATCGACGCGCTCAAGTTCGGGCAGACGGCGCTGCAGGACATCGTCAAGCTCCAGCAGCGGATGCGCGAGGCCATCGGCAAGCCCAAGTTCGAGTTTACCCCGGCGAAGTCCAACCCGGCCGTGATCGAGGCCGTCCGGGCCGCCATCGGCGACCGCCTCGAGACGGCGATCTATCAGCCCGACAAGACCACCCGCGAGGATCTGCGCGACAGGCTCATCGGCGACCTGGTCGCCCAGCTTGGCGAGCAGTTCAAGGAGAAGGAGATCACCTCGGCGGTCGAGGACCTTGAGGCCGAGATCGTGCGACGCAACATCCTGGAGAAGGGCCAGCGGCCCGACGGGCGCGACCTGACCACCATCCGACCGATTAGCTGCGAGGTCGGGCTCCTGCCCCGGACCCACGGCTCCGGCCTCTTCACCCGGGGCCAGACCCAGGTGCTCAGCATCGCGACGCTCGGCTCAATCGGCGAGGAGCAGCGGGTCGACGGGCTCGGGCTCGAGGAGACCAAGCGCTTCATCCACCACTACAACATGCCGCCGTTCTCGGTCGGCGAGGTGCGCCGGCTCGGCTCGCCGGGCCGTCGGGAGATCGGCCACGGCGCCCTGGCCGAGCGGGCCATGTCTGCCGTCATCCCGCCGGTGGAGGAGTTCCCGTACACCATCCGGCTCGTGTCCGAGGTGCTCAGCTCCAACGGCTCGACCTCGATGGGCAGCGTCTGCGGCTCGATCCTGGCGCTGATGGACGCCGGCGTCCCGATCAAGGCGCCGGTTGCCGGCGTGGCGATGGGCCTGGTCACCGGCGAGAGCGGCCAGTACGCCGTCCTCACCGACATCCAGGGCATCGAGGACCACCTGGGGGACATGGACTTCAAGGTGGCCGGCTCGGCCGCTGGCGTGACCGCCCTGCAGATGGACATCAAGGTCAAGGGCCTGAGCTACGAGGTGATGGAGAAGGCGCTGGCCCAGGCTCGTGAGGGCCGCCTCTTCATCCTCGAGCGGATGATCGAGATCATCGGCGAGCCCAGAGCCGAGCTGTCGCCGTTCGCGCCGCGCATCTACAAGAGCAAGATTCCGGTCGACAAGATCGGCGCGCTCATCGGCCCGGGCGGCAAGACCATCCGCGGCCTCCAGGAGGAGCACGGCGTCAAGATCGACGTCGAGGAGGACGGCACGGTCTACATCGCCTCGGCGGACCCGGAGGGCGCACGCCACGCGCTGGCCGTCGTCGAGCGGATGGGCCGGGAGGTCGAGGTCGGCGCCGACTACCTCGGCAAGGTGACCCGGATCACCAACTTCGGCTGCTTCGTCGAGATCCTGCCGGGGAAGGAGGGGCTCGTCCGTCTCGGCGAGCTCGCCGAGTACCGGATCAGCCGGGCCGAGGACGTGGTCGGCATCGGCGACGAGATAATGGTCCGGGTGATCGAGATCGACTCGCAGGGCCGGATCAACCTCTCGCGCCGCGCCGTCCTCGAGGGCGCGACGGCCCGGCCGTCTCCGGCGCCGTCGGGCGCGCCCGAGCGCCGGCCCTTCGCCGGCCCGGGCCGAGGGCCAGTCGGCGCGGGTGGCCCGAGTCGTCCCTACGGCGGGCCGCGGACGGGCCCGACGGGCCCGTCGCTGCGCGGCCCGATGGAGCGCGAGCACGACCGGGAGCGCGAGCGCCGGATGGGCCCGCCTGGCCCTGGCCGGCCCGAGCGCCGGCCATCGGGACCAAGGAAGCCCTGGTAGCTCGCCCGGGCGCTCATCGATCCACGCTCGCGCCACCGTCTCTCTGGACACGGTGGGTGAGGAGGCAGGCAGGGCCGGGCCCCTGGTATCGGGGCCCGGCCCTGTCAACGTTCGGGCTGGCGCTCGTGCGCATGCCGAATTGACAAACCAGACCTCACCTGGTAACTTGTATGTCGTAGCGCAGGATATCCAGCGCGAGACGCCATACCGTCGAAAGCGCTCGCGCTCGACGACGGGTGCGGCCACCATCGCCGCCTGGAGTTGGTTGCTCCCACGCGTTCCTCTGGTGTCGCCTAACGGCCACGTCTGGCCCCGGTACCTGCGACCCGGGCAGACCTCACTCCCAAGGCCACCAGCGCGGGACGGCCGCGCCCCCGGCTAGAACTGTGCAAATGGTGAGACGTCAGGTGAAGACCGCGCCCACAGTCGTCCTGGGCTCTTACCCCGACCCCGAGACCGGCGCGCGGGCGCTCCGGGACATAAGGCGGAGCGGCATTCGCCGTTCCGCCGCGCTGCGAGTTCCCGAGGCTGGGCGTGTGGCCGTCGCCGACCACGGCGCCTCGGCCTGGCGCCTGGCCATCCTCGCCACCGTGATCGCGCTCGGCATCGCGGCCGTCTACCTTTCGCCCCTCATCGGCCGCTCGTCCCTTAGTCCGGCCGAGTGGGGGGTCGTCGCCCTGCCGGTGGTGGTGGGCGTCCTGGCTGGCGTGCGGGGCGCTCGCTGGCTCGGCTTGAGCATAGACGACCATCTGCTCGCCCGTTACCAACGCTGGACCGTGCCCGGTGAGACCCTGGTCGTTGCCCAGGTGCCCGCCGGCCGGGCGGGAGAGGCGCTGGCCGTGCTGCGCCGCGTCGAGGGCCGCCGGCCGGCGACTTTCGTCATCCGGCCCCAGCGCGACTTCCCGAAGCCCGGGCCCGAAGAGCCGCGCCGGGAGCGCTTCACCATCGAGCGTCTCAAGCTGCACGCGACCAGGTTGGCCCAGCGACAGAGCAGCACGCTCCGAGAGGGGCACTCACGTTCGCTCTGGAATCGCCTGCGCGACAACGACCGCATCATCGACGCCATCATCGAGGATCTGACCGAGGCCGGGCAACTGGAGCAGAGCGTCTCGCTGTCCGCCGAATGGCTGCTCGACAACGCCTACGTCGTCCAGCGGCACATCGGCGACGTGCGCCGCAACCTGTCGAAGCAACTGTACGACGTGCTGCCAGTGCTGGCGGCTGGGCCGCACGAGGGCCAGCCTCGGGTCTATGCCCTCGCCTCGGAGTTCGTGGCGCACACCGACGCCGAGATCTACGAGCAAGACCTCGTCGATTGCCTGCTCGCCTACCAGGAGATCTCCCCTCTCACGATCGGCGAGCTCTGGGCGATGCCGCTCATGCTTCGGCTGGCCCTCGTCGAGAACCTGAGCCGCCTGGCAATCCGCATCGACCGGCAGCAGCACGAGCACGAGTCGGCCGACTTCTGGGCCAACCGACTGCTGAGCGCCGCTCGGCAGGAATCCGATCAACTGCTGTTCCTGTTGGCCGAGCTGGCCCGCGAGTATCCGAACCCGCCGGTGCGCTTCGTCGACCGGCTGATCAGCCAGCTCCAAGGCGACTCGCTGACGCTGGATCCCATACGGGCCTGGCTGGAGCGCAAGTGGGACGCGCCGGTGGCCGAGGTGATCCAGCAGGAGCAGCGCCGGCACGCACCCGACGGGGTGACCATCGCCAACGCGATTGGCAGCCTGCGGCTGCTCTCCAGGCTGGATTGGCGTGAGATCTTCGAGCGCGTCAGCCTGGTCGACCGCGTCCTGGAGACCGACCCGGCCGGGGTCTACGCCCTAATGGACTTCGGGACGCGCGACCGTTACCGGCGAGTGATCGAGGAGGTAGCCCGGCGCTCGAACGCCTCGGAGCTGGAGGTCGCCCGCGCCGCGGTCGAGGCCGCGCGACTGGTCGAGGCCGAGGGCCGCCAGAGGCACGTCGGCTACTACCTGATCGACGCCGGCCGTGGCCAGCTCGAAGCTTGGGTCAGGTACCATTCGTCGCCTCGCCAGCTCGTGCGGCGGCAGGTGCTTCGGCACCCGGCGCTGGTGTACCTCGGCAGCGTCGGCCTGGCCACCGTCCTCATCCTCGGCGTCGCGGTCGCCCTCGGCGCGGCGGGGAGCGGGGTCAACGCGCCCGTCGCCGCGCTTGCCCTGGTCGCCGTGCTCGGGCTCGTGCCGGCCGGCGAGGCGGCCGTGCAGCTCGTCAATTACGGCGTCACCCGACTGCTGCTGCCTCAGCCGCTGCCCAAGCTCTCGCTCGAGGACGGCATACCCGACGACTGCCGAACCCTGGTGGTCGTGCCGGTGCTCCTCCTCTCGCCGGAGACGGTGCGCGAGGAGCTGGAGCACCTGGAGATCTGCTTCCTGGGGAACCGGGAGGCGAACCTCCACTTCGCGCTGCTTGCCGATCCCCCGGACGCGCCCAAGCCCGTCATGCCGGAAGACGCCGCCGTGATCCAGGCGGCCGTCGAGGGGATCGAAGCGCTCAACGCCCGGCACGGCGGGAGCCGTTTCTCCCTCTTCATCCGCGACCGGCAATGGAGCGAGAGCGAGCAGGCCTGGATGGGCTGGGAACGCAAGCGAGGCAAGCTGGAGGAGCTCAACCGCTGGCTCGTGGGTAGCCCGGCGCCCGTCGCCGGGGCAGGCCAGCACGTCGACACCCTCAGGCACATCGCCGGAGACCCGGCCCAGCTCCGGGGAACCCGATTCGTCATCACGCTGGACTCCGACACTCACCTGCCGCACGGCGCCGCACGGCGCCTGGTCGGCACTATGATGCACCCCCTCAACCGGCCCTGGCTCAACCCCGGCGATGGGGTGGTCTCGGGCGGCTACACCATCGTCCAGCCCCGCGTGAGCACGAGCCTGCCGAGTGCCGCCGTCACCCGCTTCTCCCGTTTCTTCACCGATCCGGTTGGCCTGGATCCGTACACTCAGGTGATCTCGGATCTCTACCAGGATCTGACCGGGGAAGGCTCCTACTACGGCAAGGGCATCTACGACGTCGAGCTCTTCCACTGCGTGGTGGATGGCCGTTTTCCGGAGGCGCTGCTGCTCAGCCACGACCTGCTGGAGGGCGCTCACGTGCGCGTCGGCCTGGCCAGCGACGTCGAGCTATTCGACGACTTCCCGAGCAGCTACCTGGCGCACACCAGGCGGCAGCATCGCTGGATCCGCGGCGACTGGCAGGTAGCCGAGTGGTGCACGCCGCGCGTGCCGCTTGCCAGCGGCCGCGGCCCCAACCCGCTCGGGGTGATGAACCGGTGGAAGATCCTGGACAACCTGCGCCGCAGCCTGGTCCCAAGCGGCAGCCTTTCCTTGCTCCTGGCCGGATGGCTACTCCTGCCCCAGACGGCCCCCGTGTGGGGGCTGCTCGTCGGCGCGGTCGCCTTCCTACCAGCCGTGCTCCTGTCCATCACCTGGCTCGCGACGCAGCCCATCGCCGCCTGGAGGGCGTGGCAGACCTGGCGAGAGGTGGGCACTGCCTGGGTCCGGTCGGCGCTCTCCATCGCGTTGCTACCACACCAGGCGATCCTGACGCTCGACGCGATCGCGCGCGTCTGGTATCGGCGGCTGGTGTCCCACCGCCACCTGCTCGAATGGCAGACTTTCCAGGTGGCGAACTCCGGCGGCCACCAGCAGGAACGCCGCCTCGCCCGGCAGATGGCCGTGAGCAGCCTCTTTGCGGCGGCGGTGGCGGCGGCCATCGCGCGAGTCGCCGCTCCGGCGCTGTTGGCCGCGGCGCCCTTCCTCGCGATGTGGATCCTCTCGCCGGGCGCCCTCACCTGGCTGAACGGCAGGCGGCGGCAAGCGGCTCCCGCGCTGTCCCCGCCGGACCGGCTCATGTTGCGGCGCCTGGCCCGCGAGACCTGGCGTTACTTCGACGACCTCGTCGGGCCGGAGACGCACTGGCTGCCCCCCGACAACTATCAGGAGGCGCTGCACGTCGAGCTAGCCGAGCGCACTTCGCCCACGAACATCGGCCTGTGGTTGCTCGCCACCCTGGCCGCTCACGATTTCGGCAATCTGACGCCGGACCAGGCGATCGACCGGGGCCTGGCCACGATGGCTACGCTCGAGAGGCTCGAGCGCGTGGAGGGCCACTTCCTCAACTGGTACAGCACCCGCACCCTCGAGCCTCTCCACCCCCGCTACGTGTCCACCGTCGACAGCGGGAACCTGCTCGGGAGCCTCTGGGCCTCAGCCCAGGGCTACCAGGAGTTGCTCTCACGGCCGGTCATTGGTCCCCGGGCCCTGCAGGGCCTCGCGGACACGCTGGCACTGGCCCTGGTCCGCGAGTGGTCGCCGACCGAGCTTCCGGCCGGCGTGGATGCCCGACACGTGAGCGACCTCATCACGACCCTGGCCGCGCTCTTCGACGGCCCACCGGACCACGTCGGACGGATCGTCCGCCGGCTGCGGGCGGCCGCCGGCCCGGCGCACGAGCTCGCCGAGGCGCTGCGGGGCGGCCGGCTTGCCCCCTCCAGCCTCGCCGGCGACGCCTTGACTACCGACGCCGCCTACTGGGCGGCCCAGGTGGAGCGTCAGTTGGGCAGTTGGCTGGCCGTCGTCGATCGTTACCTCCCCTGGGTCGAGGGCCTTCAGGATCACGCTGCCGAGTCGCCAGCCTCGGCGGATGGCGAGGTGGAGGAGCTGCGCCTTCGCGCGCTCTCCAACGCGCCATCTCTGCGGGACCTCGCCCTCGGCGAACCGTGCGCCGTCGCGAGGCTGTGGCAGGCGATCGATGACACCCTCCGAGCCGGCGCCTCGACCGAGCCGGCGCGGGAATGGCTGAGCAACCTGGCCCAGGCCATCTCTCGCTCGCGAGAGCAGGCCCAGGCGACGCTGGAACGCGCCGGGAGGCTGGTCGGCCAGGCCGGCGGCTTTGCCGACAAGATGGACATGCGCTTCCTCTACGGCGCGCAGCACAAGCTTCTCACGCTTGGCTACAACGTCGAGGAGCGCCGGTTCGACTCGTCGTACTACGACCTCCTCGCGAGCGAGGCCCGCCTCGCGAGCTTCGTCGCCGTCGCCCGGGGCGACGTCCCGGCGGAGCACTGGTTCTCACTCGGGCGCCCCTTCGGGTTGGCCGACGGCCACCGCGTGCTGTTCTCCTGGAGCGGCACGATGTTCGAGTACCTGATGCCACTCCTCCTCATGCGCAGCTACGAGAACTCGCTGCTTGACGAGGCGTGCCGCACAGCCGTCGCGTGGCAGATCGAGTACGGCGCCCGGCGCGGCGTCCCCTGGGGCATCTCGGAGGCCGCTTTCAGCGCCGTCGACGCCAACCAGATCTACCAGTACCAGGCATTTGGCGTGCCCGGTCTCGGCCTGAAGCGAGACCTGGAAAACGACCTGGTGGTCGCCCCGTATTCGACCGCGCTCGCTCTGCTGGTGGAACCGGGGGCGGCGGTGCAGAACCTCAAGCAGCTTGGGCGGCTGGGATTGCGCGGCAACTACGGGTACTACGACTCCATCGACTACACCCAGCGGCGCTTGCCGGCGGGCGGAAGAGGGGTGATCGCCTACACGTACATGGCGCATCACCAGGGGATGTCTCTGCTCGCGCTGGACAACGCGCTCAACGCCAGGGCCACGCAGGCCAGGTTCCACGCTGACCCCCGGGTTCGCGCCGCCGAGCCCCTGCTCTTCGAGCGGATCCCGGTGGCCCCACTGCTCCTCGAGGGCTTCGCGAGGGGCGACGTGCCGCCTCGCCTGCCGCGGTTCACTCCAACCGAGGCGTCGGCGCTGGCGGATACGCCCGACGCTCCCACGCCGTCGACGCAGTTGCTCGGCAACGGTGCCTACACCGTGATGGTCACCAGCGCGGGAGGTGGCTACAGCCGCTGGCGGGACGTCGACATCTCGCGCTGGCGCGCCGACACCACTTGTGACTCCTGGGGCAGCTTCTGCTACGTCAAGGACGTCGAGGAGGGCGTCGTCTGGTCGGCCACCCACCAACCCATCAAACGGCCCGCGCCGCGGCACGTCGCGCGGTTCACCGCCGACCGGGTGGAGTTCGAGCGCCGGGACGCCGGTATCAGCACCATCACCGAGGTCGTCGTCTCCTGGGAGGACGACGTCGAGATCCGGCGCGTCACGCTGATCAACCACTCGGGCCGCAGGCGCCAACTCGACGTAACGAGCTACGTCGAGCTGGCCCTCGCGCCACACAACGCCGACCAGGCCCACCCGGCGTTCAGCAAGCTGTTCGTCGAGACCGAAGCTCTGCCCAACCAGGGGGCGCTCCTCGCCTGGCGCAAGCAGCGCGCGCCCGGCGATCCGTCGGTATGGGCGGTGCACCTGGCCGCGCTGCCGACGCCGCCCGAGCCCAGCGTACAGGTTCTGGAGTACGAGACCGACCGTGCCCGCTTCGTCGGGCGCGGGCGAAGCGCGGACAACCCGATGGCGCTGGAGGCGCAACTGTCCAACAGCGCCGGGCCGGTACTGGACCCGATCTTCAGCCTCCGTTGCCGAGTGGCGCTGGACCCCGGCGGGCGGACTCAGCTCGCCTTTGTCACGGGCGCGGCCGACTCGCGCGAGCGCGCCCTCACGCTGATCGAGAAGTATCGTTACCTGCACGACACGCGCCGGGCGTTCGAGCTAGCCTGGTCGCAGGCCCAGTTACTGGCGCGCCAGCTTCGCGTCACCGCCGAGGATATCCAGCGCTACCAGCAACTGGCCAGCTACCTGCTGTTCCCGAGCGCCCAGCTCCGGGCGGCCGAGCAGCAGTTGCGCAAGAACCGGCTGGACCAGAGACGGCTCTGGGCTTACGGGATCTCCGGCGACCTGCCGATCCTGCTGATCACCATCGGAGACCCCCTGGACGTCGAGCTGGTGCGGGAGGCCCTGCGCGCCCACGCGTACTGGCGGTTGCTGGGGTTCAAGGCCGACCTGGTGATCCTCAACGAGGAAGCTGGCGGCTACCAGCAGCGCCTTCAGGAGGAGCTGCGCAAGCTCATCCAGGCCCTGGCCCAGTACACGTACGCCGACAAGCCCGGTGGCGTGTTCCTGCGGTCCGTCGAGCACATCCCGGATGAGGATCTGACGCTGCTGCTCGCTGTGGCCCGGGTGGTGCTGGTGGCCTCGCGAGGCCCCCTCGTCCAACAGTTGGGCATCCCGCCGGAAGCAATCAAGCTACCTCCGCCGATGGCGATCGCCCGGCGCCCGAGCGAGGAGCCCTCGGCGCCGCTGCCGTTCCTCGAGCTGCCCTACTTCAACGGGCTGGGCGGCTTCACGCCGGATGGCCGGGAGTACGCCATCTACCTCGGCTCTGGCTCGCAGACACCTGCCCCCTGGGTCAACGTCATCGCGAACCCGAGCTTCGGCGCGCTGGTATCGGAATCGGGGCAGGGCTTCGCCTGGTACGGCAACAGCCAGAGCAACCGGCTGCTGCCGTGGTCAAACGACCCGCTGAGCGACCCATCGGGCGACGCCATCTACATCCGCGACGAGCAGACCGGAGCTGTCTGGACACCGACGCCGGCGCCCATCCGCGAGCTGGACGCCTACCGCGCCCGCCACGGCCAGGGCTACACGCTGTTCGAGCACAACAGCCACGCGGTCGAGCAGGAGCTGGCGACGTTCGTGACGATGGGCGCATCCGGAGGCGAACCGGTTCGCATACAGCGGCTACGGCTGCGGAATCGGTCGTCCCACCGCCGCCGCCTGAGCGTGATCGCCTACGCCGAGTGGGTGCTGGGTCAGTCTCGGGAAGACACGCAGATGCACGTGGTCACAAGCTGGGACGCCGACAGCCAGGCGCTGCTGGCGCGCAACGCCTACCATCCGGACTTCGGCAGCCGGGTCGCGTTCGCCAGCGCCAGCCCGCCGCCTGCCAGCTACACCGCCGACCGCACGGAGTTCCTGGGTCGGAATGGCTCCCACTCGCGCCCGGCCGCGTTGGCCCGCCAGTCGCTATCCGGCCAGAGCGGCGCGGGGCTGGACCCCTGCGCGGCGCTACAGGTCATCGTGGAGATCGACCCGGGGCAGGACGCCGAGGTCACCCTCATGCTCGGGCAGGCGGCCGACGCCGCGGAGGCGAGACGGCTCGTGGAAAGATACCGCGATCCAGAGCGGGTCGAGCAGGCGCTGCAGGAGACGCGAGCCTGGTGGGACCACCTGCTCGAGGCGATCCAGGTGCAGACGCCAGAACTCGCCACGAATTACCTGCTCAACCGGTGGCTGCTCTACCAGACGCTGAGCTGTCGGATCTGGGCGCGCTCGGCCTTCTACCAGTCGGGCGGCGCGTTCGGCTTCCGCGACCAGCTCCAGGACTGCCTGGCGCTGGTCCACGCCGCGCCCCAGATCGCCCGACAGCACATCCTGACCGCCGCGGCGCGCCAGTTCGTCGAGGGCGACGTGCAGCACTGGTGGCATCCGCAATCGGGCGCCGGCGCCCGAACGCGCATCTCCGACGACCTGCTCTGGCTGCCCTACGCCGCGTACCAGTACGCCCGCATCACGGGCGATTGGCAGATCCTGGACGAAGAGGTGCCGTTCCTGGAGGCGCGCGCGCTCGAGCCGCACGAGCACGAGGCCTACCTGGTGCCTACCGTGTCCCTCGAGGCCGGCTCGCTGCTGGAACACTGCAGACGAGCCATCGGGCGGGCTGCCGCCACCGGCCCCCACGGCTTGCCCCTGATCGGCACGGGCGACTGGAACGACGGGCTCAACCTCGTCGGCGCGGGCGGCTCCGGCGAAAGTGTCTGGCTGGCGTGGTTCCTCGTCGACGTGCTCGACGGCTTCGCCGAGCTCGTCGAGCGACGGGGGCAGGCGGAGGAGGCCCAGGGCTACCGGGAGCGGGCTCGCCAACTGGCCGCCGCGGTCGAGGCGCACGGCTGGGACGGCGAGTGGTACCTGCGGGCCTTCTTCGACGATGGCACGCCCCTGGGATCGAAGCTCGGCGACGAGGCCAAGATCGACTCGCTGCCCCAGTCCTGGGGGGTCATCTCGGGCGCGGCGCGCTGCGAGCGCGCCGCACAGGCGCTGCGAGCGGTGGAGAAGCACCTGGTCAGGGAAGACGAGGGCCTGATCCTCCTGTTCACGCCGCCCTTCGCCAGGTCGTCGCTCGACCCGGGCTACGTGAAGGGGTATCCGCCGGGGGTTCGGGAGAACGGTGGCCAGTACACGCATGCCGCCATCTGGGTAGCGATGGCGCTCGCCCGCCAGGGAGACGGGGACCGGGCCGCAAGGCTCCTGCGGATGCTCAACCCCATCGAGCGCGCCCGCACGCCCGAGGACGCCAGGCGATACCGGGTCGAGCCATACGCCGTGGCCGCCGACGTGTACGCGCTCGAAGGCCACGTCGGGCTGGGCGGCTGGACGTGGTACACGGGCTCGAGCGGCTGGCTCTACCGAGTGTGGCTCGAGGAGATCCTGGGGTTCAGGCTCGGCGGCGACAAGCTCACCCTCGATCCGGTCATCCCTGCCTACTGGTCAGGGTTCACAATCCGGTATCGACACGGCGGGACTCACTACGAGATATCCGTGGAGAACCCGGAGCGCGTCTGCCGGGGAGTCCTGTGGGTCGAGCTGG
>Ga0315282_10008849_pt1 | contig 16173 bp, 13 predicted proteins | sample YL17G07_20_MG_FD_203693 | JGI IMG/M metagenome (GOLD analysis project Ga0315282, IMG submission 203693) | Sediment microbial communities from Yellowstone Lake, YNP, Wyoming, USA - YL17G07_20 | ecosystem: Environmental > Aquatic > Freshwater > Lake > Sediment | place: USA: Wyoming | collected...
TTCAAACGCCTGGCAATCATTAAAAACGGGATAGAGCGTTGGACCCCGCACGGGCCCATGGTCTAGTGGTTATGACAACGCCCTTACACGGCGTAGATCACCGGTTCAAATCCGGTTGGGCCCACTCACCCCTCCTGGCTCAAGGGCTGCTTTTTCCGTTTTCGGAAAAATGACTGCTTTTTGGTACTGAGCGTACTGACCCATAGCCTCGGACATGTCCTCATGATCAAGTCCGAGGTACTTCATGGTCGTCCGAGTATCCGAGTGCCCGAATATCCGCGCGATTGTCTCCAGCTTGACTCCTGCTCGCCACATCATGCGCCCACAGGTTCGACGGAGGTCGTGGTTTGAGAACTGAATCCCGGTTCTCTTGCTGAGGCGCTTCAGGATCTCATCGACTGCATCCTCACGGTACGGGCGGAGTTGACCACTTCTCTCGTAGATCAACAGGTTCACTGGGGCGTCCGCCTTCGGGTTCGATCTCTTAGCCTTCAGTACCAACGCGTCCCGAAAGCTGAGGTACGCATCAAGCTCCACGGCGGTGTCGGGGTGCCAGTCTATCGTGCGGAACTTACCACCGTAACGACCCTTTCCGTGGATCTGCACAGTGTTCATATTCTGCCCCGTCTGGAAATCGCCCACCTTGAGCCGCAGTACCTCGATCCTGCGCATGCCCAGGTCAAGCTCACAGTGGACGATCATCCGCTCAACACCGTTGGCAGCCAATCTCACTGTCATTGCGTCCTCGTCCTTCAGCCACCGACACTTGCGAACTCCATCGTCCCTGAATCCGATTCTCATATTGGCGATCTCGTTGTTTCCAGCCCACTTCAGGAACAGCCGCAGCACCTTGATGTTGTGGCCTTTGTAGCTCTCGGCACCTGTCATGTACTCGTGCCGCAGATAGTCGATCTCCCTGCGCCCCACCTTTCGCGGGTTCACGTGCAGCTTCGCGTCGTGCAGTCCCTGAAAGGCGTACCTCAATACCCACTCGTAGTCCTCCAATGTTTTCTCGCTTCGGTCACCCTCCCTGAGTTCGTTCAGGTACTTGCTCATCTCCTTGCCGAGGAGCCACCACGCACTAGGCATGACTGACTCCTCCGAGCTCGGGAATCGGGCACGAGCTAGTAAACTTAACTGCCGTTTTGTAACGCATGGTCACCCTCCGAGCTATGCATCCAATCATCGAACGCAGCATCGACGTCTCTCTCAACGGCAGCTGCATCGTTCGGCTTCAACCCGTGAGCGCACATGATGTCGTACACGACTCCACTGGGTGGGCGCATGGGGTTGCCACGCAAACGGGTAAGTGCTTCTTTGTAGAATGTGCCCTCTATACGCGCGTGTTCCTTTTCTTTGGGAACTTGGGAACTTATATCTAAAGAAGAAGTATCCAGACTGTTTGAAAGATTAGTTCCCAAGGCTGGGAACTCTTGGGAACCAATGGGAACTATTGAGAACCACTCTGCTTCGTGCGCTCCCTTTCCGTCAGCTCCAGGCAACTCGCCGCCAGTCTCGACGGTCAACTGCGCCCCCGTATCCCCTCCGATCAGTGAGTCAGGAACAAAGGCAGCGCGAAGCTTCCTGCCCTTAATGTCGACCTTCCTAGCCCGAACCATGTCGCTGTCTAGCACCTGATCGTACGGAATCCCAGCCTCATCGGCTCCTTGTTTCGTGAGTTCGATAACACTGGGTACTTGGAACGCATCATCAGCCTGGTCGTTGTAGGCATCCAAGAGGGAATCTATAATGAACCGCCCAGGGACAGTTATACCGTCAGCTCTGACTAGCTCCCCGGCATCTCTCCAGGTCTCATCCTCTCCTCGACAGACAACCTTAGTAACCTCCCCCTCGACCTTATTGTATGTCTTTTCGGTTCTCTTGAACTCGCTGGTGTATTTGAAGAGCCACGACGCAACCCGACTGGCGTTGCTCCTCTCAACTGCCCAGGTGCTCTCCTCGACGGGGACCACGACCTTCTCCACGAACAGCCCTACGGAGGGGGCACGCCAGTCCAACCCGAGCTTCTTGCACCCGTGTTCGAGGATCTTCAGACCGAGGTAGACGCAAGACCACGCTTCTGGTCTTTTTGGCGACCCCCAGGCGCTCCGAGCCTTTCGAATATCTTCCTTCCATTCTCTCAAGCTCTGAACCAGTTCGTCGGTCGAAGGGTGGTCTTGTACCCACCAGCGGGTCAACCCATAGCCGACGGGAGCGAGGTTGTCAACGGCTTCCTCGAGCTGCTTATTCCCTTTCTTGCGGAAGCGTTTAGCGGTAGAATCGAACCGCACAATGAGGCATCGCTTCAGTTGGGCAGCCGACGAGCTGAAGGCGATGTTGTTCCCCGACAACATGAGGATTGAGCGTGCGCAGTACTGTATCTTGTCGAGGTCAGTCGTCCCGCGTTCGTCGGCAACCCAGCGTTCGGCCGATTCCTTTAAGACAGATTGAAGTCCAGGCTTGAGCCTATCTGCCTCTTCGACAGCTAGAGGAAGGCAGCAAGAGTCTATATGATAAGCGAAACGGAACTTACTGTCGACTGCAGGGCCCGAGGTGGGCTCAATCGACCACAACTGCGTCGATGCAATTATGGTCACTAGGGATTTCCCCAGATCATGCTCGGGAGACCATGCATCGAGGTGAGGGAAGAGCATCCTGCGCCCACGGATTATCGGCGTGAACGGATTGGCGATGCCAGCACCCATGAAAGGTATACACTCATAAGGGTGCCAGTGCTTGAGAACCTCGAGATATGCGTACAGCTCTTCAGCGGTAGGCTCATGCTTCGTTGCATCGGCGATCTGTTCCCATATTCTCATCTGGTCGGGCTTTACAGGGTGTGGGTTCTCACAGATCCGCAGCTTTCCGTCTTCGTCATAAACGCCATAAGTCGCCTGGACCCGAACAGTCTCTCTTGCCATTCCCATGGTGACGGCCGAAAGTGCATCCATAGCCCGTTGGCGGAATAGTACGCAGCCGTCGGCTGATAGCTGGTGCAGAAGGTCATCGACCTTCGTGGTCAGATTCTTGCCGTTGAACTCATATTCGAAGTAGGTGTCGCCATCAACGAGCAGCCGGCGAAGGGGCTTTGGCGGGTTCTTGATGGTAATCCTCGAATCGCCTTGTCCAGCAACCGTCTTCCTGCATATCCTGATTTCCTGTGGCGTCCATGTGACGTATTCGCTGTCGGAGAGCGGAAACTCCTCGACCCCGGTCGGTAGCGCTTTCTTCTCAACCTCGTAAGGGTCCGCATCATCAGGAGGAAGCAGACTATTCTCCTTGGCGAAGCTCCAGATCTTCCTGACGATCTGCTTGTCCTTCAGATTGAGCTTCGAGGGTCCAGCGCCACTCCCCGCGTGTCCCTCTCCAGCGGCCATGCAATCCAGGATGCCCGCCTTCACCGCGAGACACTGGATTGGCGTCAGAGAGACATTGTGTCTCCAGCAATGAAGCAGCCCCTGTGAAGAGATCGAAGTGTTCTTCCCCGTCTCGGATCCGTGGAGGGGCGAGGCGAATCGAATGTGCGGGGGTTCATCGATCTTTAGAACGTCCTTGATAGTTAGATCCCAGATTCCAGACTTGAACTTGTTTTGATTCTTTGTCAGTTCCTTATCAGGCTTGATCTCTGCATCCAAGATCTGCTGCCTGAAGACCGAAGGCAGTTCCTCGAACACGATGTCTGCAGGCGCGACCGCGTTCTCGATGGTGTAGTGCCCAGCAAGTGTTTTTTCAGGCTTCGGTAGCTTGTCGACCTTCTCCTGTTCGAGGATGACGTATGATCCACAAGTTACGACGTACTGCCAGCTCGAGCGCACCTCGCCGAAACTCTCGGTTGGGATGTTCCTCTTGCAGCGAACATCGCTTGTAAAATAAAAATTGTGCCAACCCTGGCGCTTTCTTGATTTGACCCGCAAAGTGGGCTTGACGTCCTCAATCCCAGGCCTGTCAATGTCGACTATCACTAGCTTGTCCTTGTCCGTACCAGCGATCGCGACATTGTACCCCAGCCCCAATTGTTTCAGCGCTTGGTCGAAGGTTAACCTGTTCCTTTCGTCCTTCCACCCGCCTCGGGTGTCTGGCTCCTTGCCTCCTTTGGCTAGGCGGAAATAGTAGGGAACATACCCCGTCGGTGCACTCGATAACAGCAGCTCGTGGAATCTCTTGAACTCGGCGGGATCGGTGCTCATCGCCTCGCCCCCTTAGCCTCAAGGACCGTCAGCTTGCCTCGCGCAATGTTCAACTGGCGACTGAGCCCTTTGATCTGATTCTTGAGCTTTTGGACCTCTTCACCAGTCAATACCTCCACCTTTGCTGCTTGCCTGACTTGGAGCAATCGAAGACCGTCTTTCTGGGCTGCATGCAGGCACTGAAGTACGGTGGCAGGTGGTCCTCGGAGAACGACGCCGCAGGAAATCTCCTGGGAAGGCAGCTGCGTCTCCTTATCCGCTTGAACTAGAGCTCCCGTCACGGTTCCACCCCCAACTCGACGAGCTTCTCTCGCAGCCGTTGGATGGTCCGGTCACGACCCTTCAAGTCTGACACGGGGAGCAGTACAAAGTGGACTTTCTCGTTCTCTGCCCGCATATCGACGACTTCTACATCCAGCAACTTCAACGCGGCCACAACATCATCGAGTAGTGACCTTGCAAGTCGCAGACGAACGACTACTTGTAAGGCGCGAGAATCAGTCGTCGAATCGGGTTCTTTTTCTGAGGTCGGCACAGAGGTTCCTTCGGAGAGCCCGAGGTTCGCGTCGAACCTCAACGACGCAAACCTGAGCCCAATCCAACCCCAGTAATTATCATGTTCAGGACTTAAAATCTCGTGGCAATAAACATGGCAAAAGTTGCCATTTTTCGCTCCTTGGGGCCTTGGCCACGCAGCTGTTTTTCGCAACTTACGCATCCTCACTCCGCGCGCGGTCATGTGGAAATCAATGTAAGTCTGAACAGCGATGATATTCTTATCGAAGGTGAAAATCACATGGCAAAACTAGATCGGTCTCGTTGGGGCTGGCACAATGAACCTGCACGACACGCGCTCGCAGCGAAGGGCATCGAGACAAAGCGAGCACCGAGCCTGATTGACACGGCAAATACGAATGCAGCGACCTACACAGCGAGCCGCGTGAGGAAGATTTCCGCAGACCCCGGCAGTTGGGAGCTCTCCCTTGCTCGACGCCTTGGTGGCAAGACTCCGGATGCGGACCTGCTCGAGCAGAAGCTCAAAAAGCTCGCGGGGTTCGAAGGGCCCGAGTTTGATTCCGTTCCTGAGGGGGTCGACGTCCAGCTTCTTGATAATCGCCTGGAGGTCTTCAGAGCTGAGGCTCAGGCAGGAGCACTCGCAGCCTCGGGGAAGCAACTTCGAAAAGATAGTGACGTCATGCTCAAGGATCGCTCACGTTGACATGAGGGGCAGCGGGACCCGATCACGGATCACCTAGTCGTGGGGAGGAGGACCTCATCCTGCTGGTCCTCAACTTCAGGCGGGGAATTCTGCTCAGATTTGAAGAGGGCGAGTTGGTCCTCTCGCTACGACCTTCGCGGCTGGTAGACCTTCTTATGATAGTAGTAGCGCCTGAATAGCTTGTAGGCATGGGTGTATATGCTGCGCCATTCGCTATCATCCAAGTCGGAGTAGTTGCAGCCAAGTTCACGCCTTGTCCTCGATGCGACTGAATCCAGGCAACGATGACCGTACGCAATTCTCACGTAGTCAGTACCCCTGCTCGAATCCATACCGATGCTTCCCACAATATTGTCCACCATATCCCGAATAGCCTCGGAAGTATGCCATTCATCGAGATCGCGATGATTTGGTCCGTACTTAGACGCATTCCGATCCATCCTTCTGTGAACTGCCGTCCCATCGGTGTTCATGAAGATTACACCATTCTTCTTCAGGCGCTTCTCATCGAACTCAAGGTGACGTTCAAGAGACGGCACGTTTTCCCCCTACCGAACACGAATGGGACTATGAGCTAATGAGGGTATGGTTTTTCCCAAGTGGCAGCCGCTTCCCCCATGCCTAAACTGGGTGATTCATCCAAAGTGCTTCTTGAGAACCCCTTTTCAGCCCATGATTGCGAGGCACGCCACTGACAAAATCATTAGGGAATCGGCGAGCGCCCATGGCAGAATTGAAGGTGAAAGTGGCAAAAGGTAATATGCGGAAGAATGCATAATCTGTCTGGGGAAAATGATTCTATGAGGACTGACCATATTGGCAGGATACTGGCAGAATCGGTCGGCTCTGGAAAAGGTGCAAGACAGAAGAACCTGAAAGTCTATGTGAGATTCTTCAAACACGGAAGAAGCGATGTTGATTTCGCAAGGGAGACTAGAGCTATCTGTAAACACCTTGGAGAAGAAGACGGCAATGAATATCAATGTCGTCTGGCGGACTGCGATTTCTATTTTGACCTCTGGCCCTGGGGCATTGTGGCGTATCACACTCTTGAAGAGGAAGAAACCGACAAAGTCGAGGGATTTCTGAAGTCCCAAAATAGTCTCCGAGAACCATGGATTGATAAAAGGAACTTCGAGAAGCTATCACGGGATTTTGTGCGAAAGGGCGCGAGGCTTGTTGTTGAGAGATGCGACTTCAAGCCCTTCGATGACTACTCTGGATATGGAATGACCTTGGAGGTTCGAGGAAAGAGAACGTCTACAGTCATCGAGGAAGCAGACCATAGGTATGCTCTTCATCCCATGAAACTCGGATTTGAAATAGGAGAAGATCCCGATCTGACAAAGTTCGAGATGACCAACTCAGGAAGGCTTTCTTTCCATCGTGGAAGATCGGAGTCGACGATAATCGTAATCGGGAGATACGTGTCGTTTCTGAGGTCAAGGGATGAGACCTACGAATTTCGTCAATCAAAGAAGGTCGCGACCGAGTCGATGGTCTTCAGACAGGCTTCAGAAGTACTAACTCTCAAAATGCCATCGTCTAGGAAGACCCAAGGAACGAAAGCTGCAAGAAATGCTGCAATCATCAAGATGCTCACCACTCATGGGGGAACCTACGGCTACATAGGCATTCCAATTTCAGCTGATAGAGTCAGTGTGCTGGACCTAAAAGAAAGGAAGATGATGCAGGTAACAATTCGAAACGATGAAGTCTTCGTGTACTCGGAGAACCCTTCGAGCGCCCGTTCTGCCATTCGCACGCTAGTTTCGCAGATGGCCGAGCACATCGATCCTGATGTGGAAGTAGGGAAGATTGTAGTCGGAGGACCTCGTTGACGAAGTTCAGCGAACGAGTGAAGCGAAGCCACTATGATTATCTTGAGAAGCATAGAAGATGGGAAATCATAGATTCGGCTATTCTAGAGAATCTAGGTGACACGTACAAGTTGATAGACAATGAACGAGAAGTACACACAAACCCAGGCGTCAATGTCAAGAAGAAGACTTTCGGCACGGACCTCGTCTATGCTTCAGAGGATTGCGGCGCAATCCTTTTCGCCGAAGAGACTCTGGATCCGACCAGGAAGAGAGATCAGATGCTGGCATATGGGAGCATTTCTACTCAAAGCCTCAAAATGACCACGAACGCGGACATAACTCCAGATTACGACGTTTTCTTCGTCTTCCCGAAGGGTCATGGCGAAGTCGCACTCAGCGTTCTCGATGAGGTAAAACCGGAAATCAAACGTCTCGGCAAAGAGGTAGGAATTACTCTTTGGGAGTACCCCAAGTCCAGAGAGGTCTTGCGATGCATTGGTGGCATGTTCAGTCGCTTCTTCTCGCAGAAGTACCCTCGGTGCACTGAACTGAAATCTAAGGGAATTGGGAGCTTCAGGATCCTGAAGACAGCGGATCCGGTGTTCATGCTGAAGTACATGGTCCTTGCGGCATTCGAATCGGATTACGGTACATACGACTACGAGTCAGGAATCGAGTTCGATAGGGGCAAGCTGCTCAAGTGGTTCAAGCCAGTCGGAATCGTTGCCGAAGACAGGTGGAGGGCGGCGATCAAGATTGGAATGGATGTCAAGTGGTTGGATCGGGTTTCACTGGACCAACTGAGCGGCGTCATAAATTACTCAAAGGTGAGCGCAATTTCAATAGCGGGTTCAAGAGCACTTATGACAGATTTCTTCCAGATTGTCGAAAGTGAGACCGAGCAGAAGGTGAAAGACCTTACCACCTGGGGGCTGACATTTGACAACGACGAGCACAATGAAAGCAAAGATGGCTAAGTCGAGGAGAAAGATAGTTGGACACTCGCGTTTTCACGCGCTCCGTCGTCTTGAATGAAATGCCGACATAGCGACATACTTGCAAGATTTGGTGTATTTCTCTCGACTATGCTTGCTGAAAGAAACGCCCGTTCTCTGAACCTCCTCGACCGGGTCCTTTCACTTCGAGAGATCGCCGCTCCCCCTTTGTTGAACGCGGTCTCAGTTCCTGCGTTCGAGAGGTCTGGTCTCAATGTTCCTCAGGCAACTTTGTCAGCGCATCAAATATCGTATCGGGAGGAGCGAGCATTTCGAACTCATGCGTATTCTTGTCATGTACCATTATCATCTGGGTGGCTATTTGCATGGCTTCAATGATTTTGACGATGTCGGGCCTGCTCAAACCACGTTTCATGATTCTTGGATCTGCAAGAATAATCCCAGGTTCAGGAAAGTTCTTGTCGTCCACCTTCTGCCGCTCCCAAGCTATCGTGAGGACTTCGCGCATGAGACCCGAGTCGGGCAGTGATTTCCACACTTCCCGAATGAAACCTTCCTGTTCATTCGGATGTTTCCAAGTCGTCAGAATATCTTTTACCTTCTCATGAGTGAATGGTCTACTCGAATGAAGACGGAGCATCGTGCCGATAGATGAAGTGGTGATCAGTGGAAACTTGCCCCGCATTTCCTTTACAAGGGCGCTATCTTCTTCCCCCTTACCTTTGGTCTGGAATTCGCGTGCGACGACGAATGCATTGGTACATTTCTGATCTTGCATATGTCTATTCACCGTGGCCGCACTGACGTCCTCATGTGTAACGGGGCCCTTGCTGCCCTTTGCTTCAACTGCTATCATCATATTCTTGGTCGCGGCTTGCGGAATGACAAGGACTGCGTCAGTCTCTCCAGATTTTCCATGCAATGTAGTTGATAGCCGGAAATCCCGAAACGCCATGACAATTGCCTTTTCGAATGGCTTCCGTCCCTCAAAGGACGCCTCTTCCAATTCTTGAATGTGCCTCTCGACTTCATCAACGACAAAGCCGGCTGCACTCCGTAGAGCATCATCTATGATATCCTCGGCTTCGGCAACCAGCCCCTCATCAACGCCCCGAGCCCTAAGGTAACCGCCTGCCATGAGGAATCCGGCTATGGCCTCTCCCAGCACATGCTTGAGTTGTCTTCCTGCCTTTCCTTGCTCGTCCAGAGCTGCCATTATTGGATGCTCATCGTTGATAAGGATCGAGCCAGAATCTGAATCGTAGACGGCAGGCGGCTCGCTGTCTCCAATGGTAGCAAACTCCACGCCTACCGACTCGATGCCTCCCTCCGGGTACTTTTCTTTGGCCAGCCCCCTGAGAGCATACGAGCTGACTATTGGAGATAGTGTCCGGAGCCTTGATCCAAATGGTTCCGGCTCGTATTCCCCAACCTCTTCAATTGCTTCGGCCTGTTTCCGTGATTCCTCGAACAGAGTTCTCAGAACTTCCCTCGTGATTGATACTTCGTCTTTGTTCTCGGAAACTGAATTCCTCTGAACGAGGAGAATCCCGTCCAGAGCCGGGATTTCAACCTCTGCTCTGAAGCGTCGCCAGTACATGTGACTCCGCTGAGTGATCCCGAAGAGCTCGTCTTCGGGGTTGACTTGCCTTCCCCGAACGTATATGGCGAATCCATTGTCGCGGTAGCCCCTTTCGGTGAGCTTCTCGGTCGTCAACGTCTTCCTGGTCATTACTGCGTTGCCGAAAACCGGGCCAAGCTTTGGGACCACGAGGACATGGATTTTTTCATCTACATTCTGGGGGTTTGGCATCTTCGCAGTCGTGCACTTAAAGAGATTCTCCGGGACCTCGCTGGTACTTTCTATTTGAAGCCTCTCTCTCCAGTAGTGTTGGAGAACTATTCCGAGATGATCAAGAAATTTCTTGTCAGTGACTTCAATTCTTACGATGACATCCTTCTTCTTCAACTGCCTCTTTTCGACAGCCATTCCGTCAAGACTTACTTCGAATCTAGAGGACAGTGGCAGGGCATGCGTGATCATCCTGCGCAGGAATCCAATCTTCAGGGCCCGGCCCGCCGTTTCTTCGTCAATCTCAGAGACAACGGCTAGAGTCCACGATTCCCATTCTTTCTCCCATGGTTTGGGAAGTCCCACCAGATAAGGCTCTAAGACGGGACGTGCGTCCTTTTCACTTAGCTTGTGGATTTCGAATGCAGGTTTGCCGCCGCCCTCCTGGTCGCGAATCTCGCCGCTGCTGACTGAGACAATCCTGACTTCTCCATTCTTCATTGCAATATGGGTTAGCCGTTTTCCAAGTGAAAAAGCTGCAAGCTTACCGACCCCGAATTTCCCGATTTGTTGCCGTCCATTGTCGATTCGATCCACTCCCAAATCGGTCTTCGGGCTCACTGCAATCTTCCACAAATCCTGTAGGCCATTGCAGTCCATCGATTCCCCATTGTCAATAACGGCAAGGAAATCTCCTTGGTTCATCGGCGTCTTGACATAGCACTCGTCTGCTCCCGCGTCGTAGCTATTGCAGACAAGTTCCTCAATTGCCTTCCGCGGATTCGTGTAAAGCTGCATCGAAAACTGGCGTATGATTTCGTAGCTGATGTCCACTTCAACCTTCCCTTCAGGCCTGCCTGCAGCTCGTGCAAAATCGGTTTCTAGGCTACCCACTAGACTCCCTCCGTATTGGCATCCGTGCCAATCTACCGACGGTCCACAGAGCGAACCATCTCAGTGCGCAAGTCCCCTCCACCTTCTTTATCTTTTCGCGAATGCGCTTCTGACGATCTAACTCATCCAGCTGTAGTAATCTTCCTACCAGCCTCTTTCTGTCGTGAAGGGCTCCACTTCTCTCAACCACGAGTCAACTTCAATAGAATAGCTCCAGCAACAATTACTACCAGTCCGATCCCCGCAGCCAGCCTGTCCTTTTCCACGAGGCCGAGGAAGATGAAGACACAAAAGCCCACCATCATGATCACGAATGCCAGGATGCCAAAGATGTTGTCCCACGTCATCCAATCGCCTTTGGACCACCCTAGGATCCACTCTGGGCGCAGATAGAGCCCGAGCACAACCGCTGCTATTGCTACCCAATAACGCTTCTTGTTGATTCTCGCGAAGATCCAATCGGCGTTCAGCCCTGACATCTCATCTTCCCCTCTTCTTCCTTGAAGAAGGCGCGAGGCCAGCCGCATTCTCTACAAGGACAGAGAACAAATGGCTCAAGGAGATGCTTCCTTTGTTTCCAGGTGCATCTCCAAGGAGCATCTCACGATTCTATCAAGGATCGGGATGATATTGCTGATCTCTGAGATTCCCTCAAAGTCGTTCGGTTTCAATCCATATTCAGGCCTCATATGGCTGCACTTATTCCTGAGCTCGTGCAACTTTCCAGCCAGTCCAGACTTCGTTAAGTCCTTTTCTTTGAACGCTTGTCTAGCCCACTGCATAGCAGTCTCATCAATATGCCAGCCCTTCTCTCTATCAAGATGATCACGGATGCGTTTCCAGTCTTCATTCCGTTTTCCATTATCTCTGATTCCGCTGAAGTACTCGATGACCTTGTACAGCTCTCGATACCTATCAATTGGAAAGTCCCTTTCAATTGCCTCGTAATAACACTGAATCGCTGGCGAGGCGCTGTTGACATCTATCCGCAGACACCAATAATCTCCTGGGTTGACATTTCGGAACACGTGCTCCCGAAAGTGTGGCGAAAACTCCCTAACATCATCAAAGCGAATCTCCTCTCCCGACTCCAGCGTCCATTTTCCAGGGAGGAGGCCGTGCCTCTCGATGATCCTCGGATGCTCGCACGTGTATCTGAGAAGAACCTTAGCGAGTTCCTGTTTTGCGAGTAAGAAATTCTCAAACTTGTGACGTCCCTTAATCGTCACTGTCGCAGTCCGCAGTTCGCCTCCTTTCTCAGGGTCTGGTACAAGTTCAATCTCTGCTCTTGAAGTGCCAATGCATATCTTCTCTTTGCTTTTATTGAGAGTCTCTATGTCGTAGGAATATTGATTGCCCATCATGGCATGATAGGTCTTCAATCGGAAGTAGTTGCCTGGTATTGCATCTCCTCGGGCGTTGGCATCTCGAGGTGGGTATCTCGATCTGGATCTGATCCGCGGTGCTCGTCACCCAGGACTGTCTCAGATGCCGTAGGCTTCCTGGAAAGCCTTCCCACCGTGTACTTGGTGCTCGGGTTTGAGGATCATGAGCGTCTCGAGGCTTTCCTGTGGGCGACGACGGCCTGACAGCGAAAGGCTCATAAAACGTGAAGGGCTACGTATGCTGGGTTCATTCCCCACGAGCTCATCACTAATAAGGCCTTGATCTTTAAGCCGGGTGCTGGAAAGTGACATCGAGTGAATCTGGAAGGTTAGTGAGGTTCCTCGAAAGTAGCCTCATGAGGAATGCTGGCCGCTATCGAATTCGACGAAGCCTTTCGCCCGTTTCCCAGGGGAATATCGAAGTAACACTCACCCTGCCGGGAGCCTTTGGTCGAAGACTTGTGAGCGAGCCAGAGAAGCATTGCCTCATGAGAGCTTTCGATCGGATGTTTACTCAGGGAGATTCACGAACAGGGAAGATAGGGGCTCTCGTTCTCGCGGATCCCGCTCGTGGAGGAATCAAATGCCTGGCAAGTTTCGCACTGACAACATGGACTCGCAAGCAGGGCATTTTAGGGGGGCATCGGTTCGTGCTTTTTCCCTCATGGAGGGCAGGGTCGAATACGCTCGCCTTCGTCAACTCATCCGGCAATAGCGTCCTCTTCGACGCGCATCACATTACGTTCGAGCCTAACAAAGACGGAACAGTCAACTGCCACGCGACGGGAGTCGATAGAGCGAAGAAGCTCTCAATCAACAGAAGGCTAGAAGTCGAGGACGATCGCATACTGCTCTGCCAGGTGCTTGTCCAGGATCATCAGTCGCTCGATCCCGTCGGGCAGATTAGGAAGACAGTTCCATGCTTTTCAGATCGCGGGCGGGTGATACGCGAATGGAGAGAGAGCTTCAAGAAAAACTTTCCGAGAGATCACATGCTCCTCATACCTCCCAACCTCACTAACGATCGCAAGCGCGACGTAGTCATGGTTGACATGTATCTATCGAACAAGGCAATCAGTTCGCCTCAGAAGGGGACATATCCAGGCGTCGTATTCTCGACCCTGCCCACTCAAAGCGCCAAGGCCATCCCAAGGAAGCACTACCTGATCAATATCTGGCCTAGTTTGAATCTCTCGGTCGATGTGACGAGACTGGACGGTACCCTGCGTTCGAAGGTCATGTGGGCATTCGAAAGCTAGCCAACTTTGCCTACAGGCAGACAGAGTCTGATCAGTTCTTTCTGGCGATGCATCAAGGCAGGGAAGTTCTGAATTCCACAGATTCACCCGAGGAATTGGGACTGCGATTTCCATTCTCGTATAGGGGGCGTAAATAACCCACGACTTCTTTGAAAGAAACACCCTTGGGTGACAACAAGAAGTCTACCCCACAATTAGTATCGACTTCCAATAGGCGACACCTGATAGAAGAGCAAACGCGTCGGCTCAAGAGTCGAACGAGATAAATGTTGCTGCAAATCTCTCAATCTCACCAAGGGCGGGAAGATAGAGAACGCTAGATGGGTAGAGCGCCAGCCAGCCACTCTCTCGGGACGAATAAGAAGAAGACGCAGGGGCTCCCTCGCCAGCTTGAAGAACACAAGTCTGAGCACGAGCGGATTCATCCCCAAACCAGCGACAACGAACACTGGCGACGTCGCCAGGATACAGACGTTGGACGTCTTTCCGTCCCGCCATAAGACACCGCGTGAGTCAATCGAGCGACGAGATCGGATCCGCTGAAGTGGGAGTCGACCCGGACGAAGTCACACTAGCCTGAGCTCGTTTCAACGAGAGAAGGTCGCTCGCGAGCGTCGAGTGATTGGAGCCAAAGGCGACAATCCCCTTGCAGAGAGCGGTTACTCCACCGCCTCGATCTTTCGCACGACCACGCACTCTCGTATGAGGGTTTGCTCCAAATGCCCCGATAGAGGTGGGCCCTCTGCAGCTACTGAAAACTTGATGCAACTCGTATTCGGGCATGTGTTCAGAAATCCGCTAAATCGATTGTCTGAACATTCACTTCGTATTGGTCAGTGCCCTCTGCCGAAGTAACTGCAGGAACCTTGAGGAGCTTTTTCGCGTTCTTCGCGGCTAAAGTAAGAATTAATGTATTCCAAATGTGCTACCCCTGCGGGGGGTCTGTTTGGAGGGCCTGGTGAGGAGAGAAGCCATTCAGGGCGATGTTGAAGGAACGAGTTGCTCGGAATCTAGTACCATTTCTAGCGAACCGCAAGATTCTCTGGCTAAGGGCCACTACCTGCAAAGGCATGTGTCCGTGACCTGTGGGGCGTTTGCGATCCTTGCCGTAGCACTGCTTGTTGCGTCATCATTCAATGCGTTGGCCGGTACAGCTGGCCATGGTGGGATGGGTTTCATCCAGGGTTATGTTCTGGATTTGAGGAACGGTCAGCCGCTCAACGGATCGCTCGTCCAGGTAGTCGGCACGACCAATTCAGCAACCACGGACCAGAATGGCTACTATTTGGTGACTTTGTTGCCCGGGACCTATTCGGAGACGGCTTCGCTTCATGGATTCACTACGCAGTCGAAGACTGGCATAGTGGTCGTGGTAAATAGATTCACTTGGCAGAACTTCAGTCTAGCACCGCAAGGAAACATTGATGGGTTTGTCCAAGATCGGGCAACCTTCCAGTCACTTTCCGGTGCGATCGTGACGCTCTCCGGTACGAATTATCATGCGCAATCTTACGGCCCCGATGGTTACTTCAACATAACGGATGTCAACCCCGGAAACTATACGCTCAAGTCGCAAAAGTCCTCATACTACGATTACGTCTCGACTTATCTTATAGAAGTCGTTAGCGGACAAACCTCCCACGTCGGGAACATCACAATGTCGAAGATCATCCAGCGGCTTCCGACGGGAATTGCTCTCGCAGGTGCTGCTTGGAGTGGCTCAAGAGCGTTGATATTCGCCGGCTCCAAGCCTGGGAGCACTTATCTGAATCAGATTGTCGAATACACCCCCGCGACCGACACGAATTTCACGGTCACGAACCCGTTCCCTCAAGCCAGGAACAGTGTTTCATCAGTCTGGATTGGACAGTACTCCAGCGCCTATGTCTTCGGAGGTGCCTATTATCAGGGCGGTAGTCAGAAGGGTCTGCAAAGCGTCGTGAAGTTTAACCCGAGTACGAACGCATCGTACACCTACTCCGTAAGTTTGCCAACTGCTGTCTGGGGGACCTCCGCAGTCTGGACTGGGACTTATGCGTTTATCTTCGGGGGAGGGGTCTCAACGAGCGCCCACCAAGTCGCAGACATTGTGAGATTCGATCCTGCAAACCCCACCTACTCAACGAAGATGAGCGTGAGCCTGCCATCAAAGAGGGCCTACACGTCCGCCGTTTATGACGGCCATTACGCCTACATCTTTGGTGGGTATAGCGACACAGGCTACATCGACCAGATCGTCAGATACGACCCAGTTGGCAATACCGTTTCGACTCTGTCAGCCAAGCTTCCGACACCCTCGGCGTATTCCGTTGCCCTTTGGGACGGCCGGAACATATGCATATATGGAGGCCAGGCTAGCTCTGGATACCTTAACACGGTGGTGCAATTCAATAACAGCGGACAGCAGGCCGCTGTCAAACTGCAGACTCTGCCTTGCGCGAACGGGAATCTAACTGGGATAAACGACGGTTACACGAGCTTCCTTTTCGGAGGCCAGAGCGCCTCGGGTCTCTCGAATAAGGTCGTCCGGTACCATGAATACGGTTATGGCGGCAACTACGGCGTCGATGATTATTACGTCTATGCCGGTGGACTGGTGAACACCGCCAACGGGAACCTCGTGATACAGCAGACTGATCTCTCGATAATGACCAGAGG
>Ga0315282_10008850_pt1 | contig 16172 bp, 11 predicted proteins | sample YL17G07_20_MG_FD_203693 | JGI IMG/M metagenome (GOLD analysis project Ga0315282, IMG submission 203693) | Sediment microbial communities from Yellowstone Lake, YNP, Wyoming, USA - YL17G07_20 | ecosystem: Environmental > Aquatic > Freshwater > Lake > Sediment | place: USA: Wyoming | collected...
GGAAGCCGTAAATAAAATCGCCTGTCCCCGGATAGACCAGGGCAGCACCACCGGCGGTAGCGACTGGGGCAGTCGCCGCGTTCCCGGGTGTGCTCCAGGAATTCGTTGATATCTTATAACGATAGAAAGTGGTAGTCCCACCCTGGAAGCCGTAAATAATATCGCCTGTCCCCGGATAGACCAGGGCACCACCAGCGGCGACAGCGGCTGCGGGATCCGTAACGGCCGCATCACTCCAGGTATTCGTTGAGATGGTATAACGATAGAACTTCTTAGTACCCCCACCCGCGAAGGCATAGATATAATCGCCACCGGTAGAGACCATGGCGCCACCTAAGACAGTGTCTGGGGCAGGCGCCACAATAGCCGGAGAAACAGCCGAAGAAACCCAGACATTCCCTGAGATGGAATAACGCAAGAAGGTGTTAGCAGTATTGCCTGCGAGGGCATAGATATAATCGCCTGTCCCCGGATAGACCAGGTTGCCACCCCAGCCGACACTGCTTGGGGTAACCGCCATTGTCCACCAGGTGTTTGTAATTTGTCCACCATTTCCCGCGAGGTTGATAATCATAACCTCATCACCGGCACCACTCGTGGATAGACCATTAGTGGTAGCGGAATTGAGGACAATCTGATTCTGACCGGCGGCGGTATTATCTACACAGGAGAAATTAACGGCGTCATAATTAGCGCCAGTTCGTCCGCAGATAGAGCTTGTATTCAGATTAGTGTTGGCGATAACCGTTCCTGCGCCATCGGCCCCGTTGCCACAATCAGGAGATAGACCAAGTGTTACATCGGCATTGCCGTTTACCCCCATTGTATTAGCGAAGGTGCCGGTGGTGAAGATGGTTTCTGTCGTGGCGCCCGAGCCAGCCCAGAGGTAACCACAGATTACACAGATTAAGACACTGATTACACAGATTAGACCTAAGCCGACTAATAGTTTTCGCATAAATACCTCCTTACTGGCTCGTAGATAAGATGATAAGATAATAAGTTGATAAGTCTCGTTGTTGCCTGCTCCTTATCAACTTATGAACATATCAACTTATTAACTTTACTATCTAATTATACACATTATTTGATGATTGTCAAGGGGGAATAATAAAATTCCGTAATTATTTCTTTAACAACATAGATTCGCGGAGTTTATCCCCCGATGTTACATCGGGGGGCTCCAACTGGCTCTAAATAAACCAGCCGATAACGGTAATCCACAAGTGAAGAGTAGGAGCAATACTGTTCTTATTACCGACATAATCAAGTTTGAGGTCAGAGCATACAGGACATAGGAAGTGATTTACCGCAGTTAGAAAATCCATACCGATAAGAGGATATACGACGGAGTCCGGATAAATACTTAGATAAGGGGAAGACGCTATCGATGACCATCTAACTTCTAATATAACGCCCTTTGTTCCGGCTGGCACAATGCCGGTTAGATCTAACCCGTCTATCTGTGTATTATCATCCAAGGTAAGGACGTGTTCGTCAAAGTCAACGACATCAGTTAGTCTCGGGACAAACCCTGCGCCCAGGACGAACGACAACTTCGCCGGTGTAACCGCACCGTCTTTAATCTTATCCGACTCCACACTCCCCACTCCGAGTTCCGCACTCGTGATGGGCGGCGTAATCGGCCGGGCAATAGACGGCGGGGTAAAGGACAATTTCGCCGGAGTCACTGACGCATTGGCGATTTTTTCGGTCGTTACCGCGCCGGTTGAGAGTTTCTCCGTGGTGACACTTTTATCCTGTAACCGGGAAGTGGTCACCTGCAACTCGCCGATTTTTGTCGTGGTAATTGCGCCAGCCGCAATCTTTTCGCTTCTGACCGCGCCATCACGCAACTTGGAGCCGTAAATCTGCCCCTCGCCTATTTTGGAGCCGCTGACCGCACCGGTGGCCAATTTCTCGGTCTTGACCGCACCGTCTTTTATCTTGGCCGCCACAACCGCCTCATCGGCTATTTTCGGAGTAGTCACCGCACCCGGGGCGATATGTTCGGTCTTGACCTCGCCCGGTTTTAATGTCATAATTCAAATCCTTTCACCACAAAGACACAAAGACCACCCTCTCCCTAACCCTCTCCCCTCCGAGGGAGAGGGAAGGGTGAGGGGGATTTAATTCGTGGTATTCGCCGTATTAGTCTTATTCGTGTTCTCTTTCTACGCAATGACCACGCTGATCGCCTCGCTCCAGGGCCCTTCCTGTTTGGGCTTGGTGGTATTGACCCATCTGAAGACCGCGTAGAACCGTTTGCCTTCATTTTGGGCGCCGACGCGGATGATGAATTTCGCCCTTGACGAAACATCTCTCTTAGTATAGTCCTCCGGGTTGGCGGGCGGGATGTCGCCGATTTCCAGCATGACATACCGGTAGTCAACCAGATTTGCCGCCGGGTGCATAGAGGGACGGGTCTGGTCTTTGAGGGCCTTGCATCGGGCGTCAATATCGCCGCCGCCGATAACTCTTAAAGCGACAATCGGAATATCCGTAATCACCGGGTGCGGACTGGGCTCGGTATCACGAATGGTCAGTGCCATTTCCGACCTCTGCTCATCCGTGACCAGCGGACTGGACGCCAACCAGGCCTTAACAAAGGCGCGGATTTCTTTCTCGTATATCTTGCGGCACTCACGGAAAGCCACGACATCAGCCCGGCGCCGGGTGGTCTTGTTTTCGGCGATGGTGTATAATGGCTCAAACTCAGCCCGGCGGGCCACCAGCGCGGCCACGGCCGGAGCCGGGATACCCCAGGCCGGCGCATTGGCCACCACGATATTGACCAGATTACCCTGGAAAACGAAGAAATCCTTGTCCCTGACCGGGATATACCGCTTCTTTATTGCCATTTTTATCTCCTTTCATTTTATAATCCCGTGTTTACGACTTATCATCACTTGACTACGACTCATAATCCCGTGCCTACGACTTGTAGTCCCGTGCTTACGGCTTGTAGTCCTGTGACTACGGCTCATAGTCCCGTGCTTACGGCTTGTAGTCCTGTGACTACGGCTCATAGTCCCGTGCCTACGGCTCGTAATCCCGTGCCTACGGCTTGTAGTCCAGTGACTACGGCTCATAATCCAGTGTCTACAACTCACCTCCTTTTCTTAGTGGCTGTTAGCATTTTTGACACACAGTGGCAAAAAGCCGTTACAGCCAGTTAGACCCCGACAGTATTCGTCGGGGCATACATTATTTAATTCGTGCCTGTCCCGCCTGTCTGCCGTGCATTCGGCACAGGCAGGCTTGTAGTAAGTACAACGAACCTAAATGCCTTTATTAATATCCCCTTTCTCGCTCTCTATCTGAGACGGGATAAACTGATAGACCTTCGGTTCTTCGTAACTACTTGTTTTCAGCACCTCTGTCCTGACCAGAAATTCTAAGACCGGCTCTATTTCCGAGGGGTCTCTTTGCAGATACAAAGCGATACCCTCAGCCGTGCCTGAAGTCTCAGGCCGCTTAACAAATAAATCCAGCACCTGCAGGAGCGTATCCTCTTTAAAATTCATATAGTCAGAATCCGTTATATTAGCCACAGAGACACGGAGGTCACAGAGAAAACGGGGTATATTTATAAGGAAACCAGGAAACCCAGAAAATCAATCCTGTTTTCTTGGTCTCCTTATAAAATTATTTATGGTGGTTCTCTGTGTTCTCTGTGCCCCTGCCTGCCGGCAGGCAGGTCTGTGGCATTTATTTAGCGCATATGGTTATAGAATTATAGGTTCGTTATATTTATCCTCCTTCGGCTTTGCCTCAGGACAAGTTCGCTTAACGAAGGACTCACTACAAGCGAGGGGGATGGGAGAGAATCCCTCCCTCCCATCCCTGCTACCGAAAAAGGGTTCCCCCTGGTGAGGGGAATTGCCTCATAATCTTTATTCGTGCCTGTCCCGAATTCCTGATAATTAGGTATGGTGTCCCCTGAATTACCGAATTCCCCCATTTTTCACCTATTTAGAAGTCACGGAACCTGTCTGGTCCAGGGTACAGCCGTACTCAGTCGTGGCGCCGTCCCACCCCGTGACCGCGAGACCTGAGTAGGTCCCGCTGGTGGAGGTGCCGCAGTCATAGTTGCCGGTGAATCGAAAGTAGGCGGGTTCCGGCCAACCCCAAAATGATACATCAAATGCGGCTGTATTGCCGCCGTTTGACACGTTAGATAAACTTCCGCCTTTCAGGTCCGCGGCGTCCAGGGCCCGGTCCGAGGGGCTGTAACAGTATCCGCCGAGCAGGTTGCCGCTGTCGTCAAGCAATAGGGTTATCGTATTGCTCAGGGCCGGATAGGGTGGCATGTGTGCCGGATCTGCCGGCGCGGTCAAGGCGAGCTTAATCTGTTTGGAGGGCATAGCCGGCAATATGCCATGGACTATGTCTTCCTCGTTAGACGAGATTACGTTGTCGGGTAAGGTTCCGTTGTATGTAACTATACCGCATCGCTCACACGCCCAGACGATGTTGACGTCACTATTGCCTGTAATGGTCAGCGGTGTCGGGAAATCCGTTATTGTCGAGTCGCCGGTCGATGAAATCGTAATGTAATCATAATCTGCTGATGAAGTGGACAGTGGCCAAGGGGTTGTGCTCTCTAGGGTCCCGGGGCTGACACTCTCTACGGTCTGAGCCGTGGTGTAGTAGGTCGTTGCGCCCGATACTATCTTGACCTTTACCTTGGAATTACTGATGGTGAGTTTACATCCGGTGTAGATTCCAGGGCTCGGCATGGTGCCGGTCAAGGCTCCGGCAACCGAGTCGGTCCCGGTTCCCACTGTTTCAAGATATTCGTTGCCGGAATATACGGTCACCCAAGTGGCGCCGGCGTCTGTCGTCAACTCCAATTTGTCAACTTTTACCTTATATCCTTCCATTGAACTGCCGGTATCGCCTGGGAAATTTTTTGTTAAGGATACCACCTTGCCCAGGTCCAGCGCCGTAAGATTGAGAGATGGAGCGGCCGGCGCGCTACTGCCGGTAACAACATCATCCTTATCCTTAGACCACGGACAGCCTTTGCCGCCATAGCCCAGGAGCAAGACGCCCGCCAGAAGAACCATTATTCCTACCTTGCGCCATCCCCGATTAGGTCGGGACTCCACTGTCGCTCCGCCGTTTTTATACCTAACGGGAGGCAGTAGACTCTGCCACATATCATTACCCTCCTATAAAACTCATTACTATTGATACAACTTCTCCAATGCTTTCGCTAAGTCTTCATCAAAGACATCAGCATAGACCTGGGTCGTGCGGATACTGGCGTGGCCTAACTGTTTCTGGACGAGCCGCAGGTTATAATTACTCGCCCGGTATAAGTGGCTGGCATAGGTGTGTCTGAGGTGATGGAAGCAATGGTTGTTGATACCCGCCGCCCGGCTCATCCTGGCAAAGACCCGCTGGAGCGTGCGTTTATTCAGATGACCACCGCTTTTATCCGATTTAAACAGGGGGGCGTCTGTCCCTGTTCTTTCACCGGCGTCCTCCTTATATTTTAAGTATTCCTTAATAGACTTTTTTAGTTCGCCGTTAAACTGCACCAATCTCATCTTGCCGCCCTTGCCCTCACGGACGGTTAAGGAAGCGGGTTCCGCCTCTAACGAAATATCCCCGCATTTCAGGTCGGCAATCTCCTTTACCCGCAGGCCGGCCATAAGCCCTAAATTAATAATCACTCTTTCCCTTCTTGTCCCTGCCTCGCTGGCAGGCGGGCGGCAGACTCCCTTTAACCGCCTTATTTCTTCAGCCGAGAGAAACTTTCGTCCGTCCAGCACCCATTGGTTCATCTTCAAGCCTCCTTTTTTTCTTTATCATAGCAAGTTTACGCACAGATGAAAAGGGGACTTGAAGCCCTGTCACCTTTCCGTAGAAAGGTGACAGGTTTTTTATTTGGGTTTTACCTCCTCTAACCTACCTAATTCTTTATTTAACAAGGACTTAAACATATCTTAAACCAACTTAAGCGGATTAAGCAGATTAAGCGGATTTAGGTTAATCCGTTCAATCCGCTAAATCCGTTTACATACCTAACCTCAAGCCTAACAAAGTATTACAATCAATTTCCCTGCCCAAATGATGTCACCTTTCTACGGAAAGGTGACACATTCGCGGAGTTTATCCTGTCTCTCACGGGATTCGCTTGTCCCGTAGGGGTTGCTACTTTATTTAGATAGTTTTTCTATAAACTGCTGGGCCGTGGCAAAAATATCTTTAAGCGCTTCTACGTGATAAAGCCAACCTCTATAATATCCGGCTAAGTGTAATTCATCGTAGAGGACATCAAATTCCCGGAATAATTTACCATTATGGATAGAAATATATTTCCGCAAGGCTTTCTGATACTGTTCAAATGATTTAGGTAATTCTTTCCGGTTTAAACCACGGGCGAGTAGATATTCGTTGATGGCTTCAAGGACGGCCAGATATGCGGTGCCGCAGGCTTCACGGACCGGTTTAACATCGGTGTAGATATGACCTTCCCGCGGTGTTTTCTTAAGAATAGCCCGGGCGTTCCCGATTAGGTCGGGACTCCGCTGTCGCTTCGTGCGTAAATATCTTATTGCTTCCTTTATCATATTCCTTTCTCAGGTTCGCTCCGTTTACCCTGTCCCGATGTCCATCAGGGCAGGCTTATATTTTCTACATATATTATACTGATAAATAGTGCTTTGTCAAGTGATTTATAAAAATATCAAGAAAATAAAGTGTCTTTAATTCCGGGGACCTGCCTGCGGTCCCTAAACGGGATCCCGTCAGAGGGACAGGCAGGCCTGCCCGACGCAGGCAGTCCTGATTTTTGGGTATCCCGCCACGGCGGGACTAAATCCGTTTATTGACACAAAAGCACAAAAGTCGGTTCTTTCCGTGGTTTCGTAATCACTATTTTATTTTTCCATATTTTATAAATAATACTTGACAAGAAAAGGCATATCAGTTATACTGCGTCTAACCTAAAACAAACGGAGTTCCCGCACAGGATAGATTATTCTTCTTTTTAATGAATCTTCATAACTCAAGCACATTCTAAATCTGAATTTTGCCTCTTTAATGACAAATAAGCCTGTCGTTGTTGGTTTAATTGGTGGAATCGGGAGCGGGAAGACGAGTGTCGGCCGGTTATTTGAGTCCTCAGGTGCCGCGGAAGTGATTGATGCCGATAAAATGGTGCACGCTCTTCTGGAACAAACGAGTGTAAAAAAAAACTCCGGTCATATTTCGGTCAAGAAATCTTGGGTAAAAGCCGATGGAAGATAGACCGCTTTCAATTAGGAAAGATTGCCTTCGCCAATGAATCTAATCTAAAGAAGATAAACCAATTATTACACCCGCCGGTGCGCCGGGCTATTGAAGAACGATTAAGAGAAATCCAGAAGTCAGGCCCGCCTGCCGGCGAGGCAGGCAGGCATCAGAGAAAAATAGTCGCCTCCTCGGCGACCTGCCGAAGAGGCATGGTTGTCCTTGATGTGGCGTTATTGTTGGAAAGCGGTTTATCAGAACTTTGTGATTACCTCGTTTTTGTGGACACCTCATTTAAGGAACGATGGCGGCGGGTCAGGTTGAACCGAAAGTGGAGTCCGGCCGAACTCAGACGCCGGGAACGATTTCAGATGTCCCTGTCGGCCAAGAGGAAACAGGCGGATTTTGTGATTGATAATAATGGTGCACGAGGAACACTTGTCCCTCAGGTTAGAAAAATCTTCCGGGTAATTTCCCGCTGAAGCGGGACAAATAAACACTAACCAGTAAGAATAAATATTAATTATTTTAGAGTTTATTCGTGTTAATTAGTGGTTAAAAAGCAAGGAGAGTTAATTATGCCAAGGCCGAAAACGGTGAAGGAAACAAATGAGCCGGCGGAAATGATTGAGAAGGAAAAACCCAAAGAGCCAATCAAGCCGAAAGTTGAAGCGAGTAATAACGCCCAGTTAAAAATCGCCAACGCCAACGGGACCGCTCCGTCGGATGCCCGCTACGAGGAGGTGAAAAAGGAGGAACTGTACCTGACCAAACTCCAGGAGATGACCGTGGAGGAGTTAATTAAAGAGGCGAAGAAAACCGGCATCAAGGAATACAGCGGCCTGAAAAAGCAGGACTTAATCTTCAGGATTCTCAAGGAACGGGTCAGCCAGAACGGGATGATGTTCGGTGAAGGGGTGCTGGAAATTCTGCCGGATGGCTACGGGTTCCTGCGTTCACCGCACTATAATTATCTGCCCGGGCCGGATGATATTTATGTCTCGCCTTCCCAGATTCGGCGGTTTAATATGCGGAAGGGCGTGATGGTTTCCGGGCAGATTCGCCCGCCCAAGGAAGGTGAGAAATATTTCGCATTACTCAAGGTAGAGGCCATCAATTATGAACCGCCGGATAAGTTGAATGAACGGGCGGTCTTTGAAGACCTCACCCCGCTTTATCCCCATAAGCGGCTGATTTTGGAAACGACCCCGACTGAAATCTCTATGCGGGTGATGGACCTGGTCACGCCGATTGGCATGGGGCAGAGGGGGATGATTGTGGCCTCACCGCGGACCGGCAAGACCATCCTGCTTCAGAAGATAGCCAACAGCATCACGACCAATCATCCGGAGGTGCACCTGATGGTGTTATTGATAGATGAGCGGCCGGAAGAGGTGACGGATATGCAACGCTCGGTCAAGGGCGAGGTTATCAGTTCGTGTTTTGATGAGCCGGCGAGCCGGCATATCCAGGTGGCGGAGATGGCCATTTCGCGGGCCCAGCGTCTGGTGGAATACGGACGCGATGTGGTCATCCTGCTTGATTCCGTTACGCGTTTAGGCCGGGCTTATAATACGATGGCTCCCCATAGCGGTAAGATACTTACCGGCGGTATTGATTCCAGTGCCTTGCAGGGGCCGAAGAAGTTCTTCGGTGCGGCGCGGAATATTGAGGAAGGCGGGAGTCTCACCATCCTCGGAACGGCTATCGTTGATACGGGGAGCAAAATGGATGAGGTCATCTTTGAGGAATTTAAAGGTACCGGCAATATGGAAATTCACCTGAACCGTGATTTGGCCGACCGGCGTATCTTCCCGGCCTTTGATATCCATCTTTCCGGCACGCGGAAGGAAGAACTTCTGGTTGATGCGGACGAACTGAAACGGATGTGGCTCCTGCGCAAGGGACTGCTCACGGAGAAGAAGAACCTTCAGGAAGCAATGGAATGGCTGATAGAAAATGTGAGCAAGACCAAGACCAATATTGAGTTCTTGATGAAGTTTAAGGTCTAAATGCCAGACCAGTCAACCTCTGGGTTGTTGTGCGGGTAGCCAGAGCGTAAATTTGGTGCCTTTGCTTGCCTTAGTTTCCACCCAGATTTTCCCGTGATGTGATTGAATAATGCGGTTTGAAACCGTCAATCCCATTCCCACGCCTTTGAGTTTAGTCGTAAAGAAAGGGTCAAAGATTTTGGGCAGGTGAGTGTCTTTAATACCGGGGCCATTGTCAACGACCTCAATAATAATTGCCTGCTGGGTGGTGTTCTGGTGGGCGCGGAAGACAACCTCACCGGTTTTAGTGGAATCAGGAATTTCTCTGCAGGCGTCAAGGGCATTGATTCCGAGGTTAAACAAGACCTGTTTCAACAATTCCGGGTCTACCTCAGCAAAGAGGGACGGTTCTATTTCACTCTTGATTTGTATGGGTGGGGCATCCGGCCGGTTGGTCGCGCCTGCCCCGATGAACATCGGGGGATGTTTCCTGAGCATCACCAGCACTTCTTCTATAATTTCCGAGAGATTAAGGCGTCTGAAATGGGGCGGGCGTTCCCGCGTAAAGTCTATAAAGTCAGTAATGATTTGATTCAGACGAATGGACTCTTTGACAACAATCTCCGTTAACTTCTTTTCAGTCGGGGTGAGTTTGTTACTTAGGTTTATTTCTTCAGAGGCGCTCTTGATGGAGGCTAAGGGGTTACGGATTTCGTGGGCAATCCGGGTTATCATTCCCCTCAAGGCCATCAGGCGTTCAGCCCGGTTCGTCATTTCTGTCATCTGTTTCTTTAAGGTGATATCATTAAGGACAATCATCGTGCCCCTGATTTCCTGGCGGTAGCTCAGCATCGGAAAGGCAAAGAATTCTACAAAACTCTTTTTGCCATCCGGTTCAGTTATTTCTAATTCAGAGGATGTCCCCATTGTCTGCACCAGCGGTGCGTCAGTTTTTTCAGCCGGCCGGAGTGTTTTGTAAAGCGGTTGATATTTAGCATCAGATAACATTTCATCCACTTTCATTCCGGTGGGGTCTGAGGTGGCCGCTAAATGCAACATCATTTTTGCCTGCTCATTGATAAAGACGATTTTTCCTTTCTTATCAATGGTAATCAGGCCGTTAACAATATGTCGCAGAAGTCTTTCTTTGAGGGTGCGCTCCTGGTTTAATTCGGCGGCCAGCCGGCCGCTTAAGAAAGCGACAATATGAAGGACGAGGGCGAAAAAGAATAAGTACGGCAGGAAGAATCTCAGTTCACTGGTGACCGTTTTGACATATTCAGCCGGTAGAAGAGGGAGTGTGGCGTGCGTGGCCGTGGCCCAGAAGTAGACGATGGTGGTTAGTGATAAAAAGATAGAGGCAAGAGAGGCAAAGAAGAAACTGGTCCGGTGGCTGACGAGTAACGAGGCCGCAATAATATCAGCGAAATATAAGTAGATGAAAATACTGCCTCTGATTCCGCCGGTTAAATAAACCAGCCCGGTTTCTAAAATGATATCAATAGTTATCTGGAGAAGTGCCAGGGTTTTAAGAGAGAGGATTGACCATTTGGTAATTAAGAGATAGATGATATTGATAAAACAGGCGCCGATAAGAATGATATAAGCGGCAATAAGTTGGGGCGGGAAAGTCTTAAAGGTTTGTTGATAGATAAGAATAGCAATTATGCCGAGGATAGCGACTGTCAAGCGTCCGCCGAGAAGCCATTTCAACCGGAGTAACAGTTCGCTTTCCTCAACATTCCGGGGGCGGTGATAAGCAGATGTTTCAATTCTGGTCATCCTTTCTTCATTACCGCCTTCTGGATTTCCAGGATGGGCATAAAAACCGCGACGACGATTCCGCCGACCACCACGCCCATTATGCCGATAAGGATTGGTTCAATCATTGCAGTAAGCGACTCCACGGTGGCCTTGACCTGCTGGTCATAGAATTCCGATATTTTTTCCAGGAGTGATTCCAAGGCACCTGATTTTTCGCCGATGCCAATCATCCGGGTGACCATCGGGGGAAAGACACCACTCCGGGAGAGCGGTTCGCTGAGTGTTTCACCCTTACGCACATTTTCCCGGGCTTCGTTGATACTCTCTTCAATAATCCGGTTACCCGACGTAGTGGCGACAATTTCTAAGGCACCCAGAATGGGCACGCCGCTTTTAATAAGGGTGGCAAAGGTGCGGCAGAAACGGGAGACGGCCACTTTTTTGAAGAGGTCACCAAAAATGGGAATATGTAAAGTGAGCCAGTGGATAGTATATTCGCCGCGTTTGGTCTTGGTAAAAGATATCAAACCGATTATTAAGACGACCAATCCGCCGCCCCAGGCCCACCAGTAGTTCTGGGCACCCTCGCTGATGGCAAGGATAATTTTCGTGGGTAACGGTAGTTCAACCTTGAGGCTCGCGAATATTTCCTTGAATTTGGGGATGACGAAAAGCAACAAGCCGGCGACGATTAAAAATATCAGCGCCAGCGAGATAACCGGATAAGTCATTGCGGATTTGATTTCTCGTTTCAAGGCTTGGGCGCTCTCCAGATATTCCGCCAGTCTGATTAAAATGGCATCTAATTGCCCGCCGGCTTCACCCGCCTTGACCATGCTGATATAAATTCGGGAAAATACCTTGGGATAACTGCTTAATGCCTCTGAAAAATCAGCACCGCCGCGGATTTTTTCTACCACGCTTTCTAAAGTTAGTTTAAAAGCCGGATTATCGGTCTGGTCCTGGAGGATTTCCATGCTTTCCAGGAGCGGGATACCCGCGCCAATCATCGTGGATAACTGACGCGTGAAAACCGATAGTTCATCAGGCTTTATTTTACTACCGGCGTGCGGTTGGAACAAGGCGGCGGCAAAACCGGCTTTTTTCTCTTCGGGCTTGAGCGAAAAGATGGTTAATCCCTGTTTCCGCAGTTCCATCGTTGCTTCCGTCTGGTCTTTTGCCCTGATGGTTCCGTTTTTTGCCTTTCCATCGGCTGATTTCGCTGAATACTTAAATGTTACCATTATTGGTCTCCTTTAATTTTAAGCAGTATGCCTGAGGACCTCGTCAATGGAGCTATTACCGCGTGCGGCCGCCAGTAAACCGGCCCGGCGGAGTGTTACCATCTGCTTCTCTTTGACGGCATACTCTCTAATCTCCAGAACAGATGCTCCTTTTATTATCAATCTTCTGACTTCGTCATCCAGTTCCAATGCTTCATAGACAGCAAATCGGCCTTTGTAGCCATTGAGACAATGAGGGCAACCGACCGGACGATAGAGAGTTAATTTATCTGTCTCTTCGGGCTTGAATCCAAAGGATAATAATTTCTCGCGCGGGAAATTGATTGGTTCCTTGCAATGCGGGCAGAGCCGTCTGAGTAGCCGTTGATTAGCCACTATGAGAACAGCGGAAGAAACCATAAAGGGGTCAATGCCCATATCCATCAGACGGGTGATGGTGGAAATGGCATCATTGGTGTGGAGGGTGGAGAAGACGAGGTGGCCGGTAATAGCCGCTTTGACGGCAATGTCAGCCGTTTCCAAATCACGCATTTCACCAATCATAATGATATCGGGGTCCTGACGGAGAATCGCCCTTAAAGCGGCCCCAAAAGTCATTCCCTGTTTAACATTGACCGGAACCTGTATTACGCCGGCTAACTGGTACTCCACCGGGTCTTCCACGGTTATCAGATTATCCTGAGGTGAATACACTTCCTTAATGGAACAATAAAGGGTAGTTGTTTTACCTGAACCGGTTGGTCCGGTTACGAGCACCATTCCGTAAGAAGCATTGATGGCGCGTTTGAAGGCCTCTAAAACTTCAGGTTCAAAGCCTAAATCGTTGATGGTCAGGACCAGGGTGGAGGAATCTAATAACCGGATATTAGAGCGTTCTCCATGGATTGTCGGGACAATTCCCACCCGGAAATCAATCCGTCGCCCTTCAAATTTCATCTGGAACTTACCATCCTGCGGGATTCTTCTTTCGGAGATATCCAGGCCGGACATTATTTTGATGCGAGAGATGATGGCATTATGAAGCCGTCTGGGCGGGAAAAATACCTCATGGAGAATACCATCCTGACGAAAGCGGACGCGGACTTTTTTCTCATAAGGTTCAATATGAATATCGCTGGCGCCTTCGCGTAATGCCCGAAAGAGCAGGGTATTAAGTAGTTTTATTACCGGTGAATCACCGGCCTCTTCAGTTACCGCTGATAAATCTAATTTCTCATCGGTTTCAGTTGCGGTTAATTCCAGGCCATTTTTACCGACTTCATCAATCAATTCTTTGATATCATGTTCTTCAGGGTTATAAAAGCGTTTAACCGCCTCGCGGATGGCCCGTTCTGTGCTTAATACCAACCGGATTTCGGACTGCGTTAATAATCTGATATCGTCAAGTTTCACCACATCAAAAGGATTCGCCACGACAATGGTCAGGATATTTCCAATTTTGGATAAGGGGAGAATCTGATAATAGTTCGCCCGTTCTTCGCTAAAGGATTCTAAAAGTTTATCGTCAGGCTTGATTTTGTCCAATGAGACAGGAGGAATATTTACCTCCGCCGCCAGTGAGCCTAACAAACTCATTTCATTCACATAAGAACGGTCCAGGAGGATGTCAACAAAGGTGGCTTGTTCCTTTTCGGCTATCCCCAGGGCTTCTTTAGACTTGTCTTCAGAAATTACCCCGCGTTTTAAGAGAATCGTGTTAACGCGTTTGTCTAAGGCGGTAATCATAATAATAAATTATTATATATTACATATCAGAGTCTTGTCAATACATTTTGTCTGTTAACCATTCATTCTTTTTCTGGTAAAATAATAATATTCTGATAAAATAAACATTATGAAGCAGAGGTCATGCATCTTCACCTGGGGTATTTTTGATGGGGTGCATCGGGGGCATAAGCGACTTATTCATCAAGTCGTGCGCTGGGCAAAGAAGGTAAACGCCGTGCCGCTGGTTATTACCTTTCAGGAACATCCTGAAAAGGTATTAAGAAAAAATGGCCCATTATTTCTTACTTCCTTGGAACATCGTCAATTACTTCTCAAAAGGGAGGGTATCAAAATTGTTAAAGTGTTGCCCTTTAACAGACGGATAAGTTCACTGAGCCCGGAGGACTTTATCAGGAGGGTCGTTCTTAAATTTAACCCCTATGGGATTGTTATCAGCCGGGAGACGCGGTTTGGTAGAAATCGTTCAGGTGATGCTAAATTATTAAGAGCGTTGGGTCGGAAGTATGGGATTCGCATAAGAACAATTCCGCCGCTGAAGTCCGGTGGAAAGGTCATCAGCAGTACGCGGATTAGAAAAGCCATCAGCAAAGATAACCTGCAAGAAGTCAGTCGGTTATTGGGGCGGTCTTTCAGTCTTTTAGGAACGGTAGGACACGGTAGTGGGCGAGGTGCACGACTTGGTATCCCCACGGCTAATCTTGACCTCCATCACGAGGCGTTTCCTCAGCCGGGTGTTTATGCCGGTTATACGGTTATTAATAATAAACGATATAATGCCTTGACTAATGTTGGAATTCGCCCGACTTTTAACCAGTTTCATTCCCGAACTGTACCAATTGTGGTGGAGGTTCATATTATTAATTACGAGCCTAAGAATTTAGGCAGTTTATATGGTAAAAACTTGGAAGTGATATTACTTAAACGTCTACGGTCCGAACGCCGATTCAAGAACAGTGCGGAGTTGGTCCGCCAGATAGAGCGGGACAAAAAGTATTTTCTTGACAATGCGAAATTGTTTAGATAAGATTAGTTTTTAACTTGTTTGGGCAGGTAGCTCAGCGGTAGAGTTCTGGACTGAAAATACAAACAGGTCATTTTTCGTAACTCCTTGAATTTCCCCTAATTGCAAATCTATTAAGGACTTATCGCCAAAACCTGACTTGACAGGAGTTGACAAGAATACCCCGCTTTTGACACCCATTTGCAACATATTTGCAACATAAAAATCAGGTAGATTTCAGGTATTTAATCCGATTCTTTGTTACCATACACCCTCTGCAAAACATTAGTATCATCGGTAACATCAGTAATCCCGGTAATACCCTACCATATCACTCACTATATCTACCCCACCCTTCACTCTTATATAGTTTTACCCCTACACCCTGGAAGAAACATCAGAAAGGTCAGTAATACCTGCTATCCTATTGTAAATCCCCTGCTTAACAAGGTAATAAGAGTATTAGCGTTTATCCTGGGCGATTTTAGAGACATTTCTGAGACGATTAAACTTGACTGCAGTAAGCCTTCTCTGGTATATTTCCACCGATAGGAAAGGAGACAAAAGAATGGACAGGAAACAATTTTATCATAGTGTTTTTGGGGGCGTGCTGTTGGGTTTCGGGTTGTTGTGGGTTTTAATTTCGTGTGGAAAGCAAGAGTCAACCGCACCTAAAAAATCACTGATTGGATTTTCTCAAAGCACCATGGTTGACCCATGGCGAAAAAATATGCTGGCACAAATGCAAGACGCGGTCAAAAAGCATGCCGACCAAATAGATTTTGTATTTACCGATGGGCGCAATGATAATATGAAACAAATCGGTGATGTAGAAGACCTGCTGGCGCGCCGTGTTAAAGTGTTGATTATTAGCCCGCGAGAGGCCGAACCACTGACAACGGTGGTAAAAAAAGTATTTGAAAACGGGATTCCGGTAATCACCTTAGACCGGAATATAATCGGCGATGCCTATACCTGTTTCATCGGCGCCAGTAATCTTAAAATCGGTGAAGAAGCGGGCAAGTTGATAGCCGAGAAACTTCATGGTAAGGGCAAAATAGTCGAGTTAATGGGCATACCGGGAGCTACGCCGACCATCGAACGAAGTGAAGGATTTCATAAAATCATCGACCAATATCCCGGGATTGAGGTGATATTGAAGCAGCCGGGTGATTATCTTAGAGAAAAAGCCATGAAGAT
>Ga0315282_10008851_pt1 | contig 16169 bp, 13 predicted proteins | sample YL17G07_20_MG_FD_203693 | JGI IMG/M metagenome (GOLD analysis project Ga0315282, IMG submission 203693) | Sediment microbial communities from Yellowstone Lake, YNP, Wyoming, USA - YL17G07_20 | ecosystem: Environmental > Aquatic > Freshwater > Lake > Sediment | place: USA: Wyoming | collected...
TCCTGGGCCTGCCTTACCCCGGCGGCCGCGAGATAGACGCCATCTCCCGGCAAGGCAATCCCGCGGCCGTCGCTTTTCCCCGCGGCCTGCTCAAAGACGGTTACCGGTTCAGTTTTTCCGGGCTGAAGACCGCGGTGCTCCGCTACGTCGAGCGCTGCCGCGATCTCGAAGCGGCCCGGGCCGACGTGGCGGCCAGCTTTCAGGAGGCGGTGGTGGACGTGCTGGTCCTGAAGGCGATCAAAGCCGGCCGGGAATTCAAAGTGCAGGACCTGGTGGTGAGCGGCGGGGTGGCCAGCAACCGCCGGCTGCGCGAGCGGATGACCGCCGCCGGAGAGGGCGCCGGGCTTCAGGTCCATTTTCCGTCGCCGGCGCTGTGCACCGATAACGCGGCCATGATCGCCGGCGTCGGCCGAGAGCGCCTCGAGCGCGGCCTCGCTGACCCGGCTGACCTGCTGCCCCGCGCGGTCTGGCCGCTCGGGTCCGCCTGACCGCCATGGCCCGCATCCTGCTCCCTCCCGGCCATCGGCCCAAGAAGCGCCTGGGCCAGAACTTCCTCGTCCGCCCTTCCCTGCTCCGCGCCATTGCCGAGCGCGCCGGCCTGACCGAGGAAACCACCGTGGTCGAGATCGGCGCCGGCACCGGCAACCTCACCCGCGAGCTGGCCCGCCGCGCCGGCAAGGTCTATGCGCTTGAATTCGATCGCGATCTCGCGGCCGCGCTGCGTGAGGAGTTCGCGGCCGGAAACGTGGAGGTAGTTCAAGCCGACGCGCTCACGTTCGATTTCTCCGCGCTCAAGCCGGCCCGCGGCGGCCTCAAGATTGTCGGTAACCTGCCTTACAATATCTCCGTGCCCGTGATCTTCCGCCTGCTCGAGACCCCCGGCCCGGCCGACGAGCTTTTGCTCATGGTGCAGAAAGAAGTGGCCGACCGCATCACCGCTTCGCCCGGGGGAAAACACTACGGCATCCTGTCCGTGCTTTGCCAGATGCTGGCCGACGCCAAAGTCGTGCTCCGGGTCCCGCCCTCCGCCTTCTCGCCGCGGCCCAAGGTGGAATCCGCGGTGATCCGTTTTCGGTTGCTCGAAGAGCCGCGCTATCCGGTCGCCGACTGGGAATTCTTCAAGCGCGTGGTCAAAGCCGCCTTCGGCCAGCGCCGCAAGATCGTGGCCAATGCCCTCCGCGGCTCCGAAGACCTCGCGCTCCCGGCCGGCGCCGTCGCCCAGGCGCTCCGCCAAGCCGGGATCGAGCCCGATCGTCGCGCCCAGACCCTCACCCTGGCCGAGTTCGCCGAACTCGCCCGCGTTATGGTTAAACTAAAGACCTGACCCCATGCCGGAACTGCCTGAAGTCGAGACCGTGCGGCGGAGGATCGAGCCGCGGCTGCTGGGCCGGCGGATCGAGCAAGTCGTCTTCCGCCCGCGCTCGCGCTTGCTCCGGGATACGCTGCCCGGCCGAGCGGTAGCCCGGCATTTGCGCGGGGCCCGAATCGCGGAAATCAGCCGGCGGGGGAAGTATCTGATCTGGAAACTCGATTGCGGCCATGCCCTGGTCTTGCACCTGGGCATGACCGGCAAGCTGATGGACGTCAAGCCCGGCCGCAAAGAGCCGCATACCCATGCCCGCTTTCGCTTCCGTAACTTTGACCTTCTCTTCACCGACGCCCGCACCTTCGGCCGCATCGTCTTGCTGCCCCAAGGCAAAGTCGAGGCCCTTCCCGGCCTGGCTGCGATGGGCCCGGAGCCGCTGGGCCCCAAGTTCAATGCGCTTTATCTCACTTGCACGTTCTATAAGCGGCGGGCTCCGGTCAAGGCCCTCCTGCTGGATCAGCGAGTGGTGGCTGGCCTGGGCAACATTTACGTGGACGAGGCCCTGTTTCGCGCCGGGATCCATCCCCTCCGTCCCGCCGGCGACTTGGATCCGCCGGAGCTTACCCGTCTCAGCCGCGCGATTAAAAACGTGCTCCGGGAAGCCATCCGGGACTGCGGCACGACCGTGATGAATTTTGAATGGGATGCCGGGAGAGAAGGCCGCTTCCAGAAAAAGCTCCGGGTTTACGGCCGCCAGGGCCAGCCGTGCCGGAAATGTGGTCGGCCGCTCGCTTCCGCGCGCATCGCCGGCCGCACCACCACCTTCTGCCCCCGTTGCCAGCCGCGGAGGCCGCGATGAAGCGGGGAGTAGCGCTCCTGCTTTTTCTCGGCCTGGCCTTGGTTTCTGCCCAGCCGGGGCCAGGGACGAGCTTCTACGGTTGGCCGGCCGAGGTGGTGCCGCAGCCGGAAGAAGCCCGGGTGATGGCGGCGATTGCGGAGGAGCTGCCGGGTTTTCGGGGCCGGCCGCTGCAATGGGACGCGGGACTGGTGGAGGCGGCGCGCCGGGTCGCGGGGCGCCTGGCCCGGGATTTTCGGGTCCGCGAAAAAGTCTTCAGCGACGACGACCTCTATCGCTACCTCCGCGAGGCCGGGGTGTTCGAGACCCGGCTTTACTATAGCTACATTGTGTTTAATCGGCCGGAAGAGTTGAGCGAGTTTATCCGCCAGCGGGTGGCGCGCTCGGCTTCAGGCGAGAGCTTCACCCACGTGGGGGCGGGCCTGGTTCAGGGTTCGCGCGGCTTCGGCTATCTGGTGGTGATCCTCACCACCAAGCTGGTAACGCTGGACCCTTTCCCGCGGCAACTGCCCGGGCCGGGCGACGCCGCGCTGCGGGGAGGGACCGTGGCAGCCGGCCGGGGCATGAAGGTGAAAGGGCTTTTGACCTTGCCTTCGGGCGAAGTGATCCCGCTGGAGATCCGCAACCTGGTCGGCAGGTTTTGGGCGGAGGTGCCTTTCCGCCGCGGTCCGGGTCTTTATCACCTGGAGCTGATCGGCGAGCGGAAAGGTCAGACCATGGTGGCCGGCCTGATGGAGGTCCGGGTGGGCGGGCCGGGCCAGGGGACCGCGGAGCTGGATGACTTTTATTTCGGGCACCAGCGCCTGGTCACCGAAGCCGAGGCGGAAATGGCCATGATCCGGATGATCAACTCCTTCCGGGCCCGGCAGGGCCTGCCCCTCCTGCAGGTCAATCCCAGGTTGATGATCATGGCCCGCGACCAAAGCCTGGACATGGAGAAGCACAACTTTTTCGGGCACGAAAGCCCGACCCGCGGCAACTTCGCCAACCGGTGCCGGGCCGCGGGCTTGGCGGGGGCGAGGATGCAGGAGAATCTCGCCATCCACACCAGCCTGGAAGGGGCGATGAAGGCGCTGCTCGAAAGCCCGGCCCACCGCCAGAACTTGATCAATCCCGATTTCGATTCGGTGGGAGTGGGCATCGTGGTGGAGGAGTACTCGGGCAAGCGGACCTATTACATCTCCCAGGAATTCGCCCGGCTGGGAAGTCGCGGCCGATGAGCCCTGCCCCGGTGCGAAAAGTGGTGGTCCGGCTCAAAGAGGCGCGGCAAGCGCTGACCGCGACCCGGATCTCGAGCTACGACTATTGCCTGAATCCCTACACCGGCTGCGGCCACGGCTGTCTTTATTGCTACGCCCAGTTCATGATCCGCTTCTCCGGCCATGCCGGCGAGCGCTGGGGCGGCTTTGTGGACGTCAAGCATACCGCGCCGGGATTGCTTTTGCGGGAGGTGCGGAAGAAGAAGCGCGGCCAGGTGCTGATCAGCACGGTCACCGATCCTTACCAGCCCCTGGAGAAGACGCGCCGCTTGACCCGGCAATGCCTGGAAATCCTGGCCCAGGCCCAGTGGCCGGTCACCATCCTCACCAAGTCGCCCCTGGTGGTGCGGGACCTGGATATCCTCAGCCGCTTCCAGGAGCTGGAAGTGGGGCTGTCCATCGCCACCAACCGCGAGGCGGCGCGGAAGATCCTGGAACCCTTTTCGCCCCCGATCCCGGACCGCATCCAGGCGCTCCGGCAACTCCAGTCCGGGGGCATCACCACCTATGCTTTCGTGGGCCCCATTCTCCCGATGGATCCGGAGGAGCTTGCGGAAAAACTCGAGCCGGTCGCCGACTCGGTGCTCCTGGACAAGCTCAACTATCCAGGCCGGGTCCAAAGACTGCTGCACCGCGAAGGCATGGATTACCTGCTCGAGCCCGACTACCTGGCGCAGGTGCGCGAGGTATTCCGGCGCGTGTTCGGCCCGGACCGGGTGTCGGTGATTTTTGAAGAGAGTTGTTGAACTACACCATTACTGAGGCTCGCCTGATTGGTTGACACAGAGCGATTGCAGAATTTTGTAGCCCACCCTTCGCGTCCGCGCGAAGGGTGGGGTTTACCCAGGAAAATCGAGGCATTTTCAATGCAACCCACCCTTGCAGACAAGGGTGGGCTACAAACTTTGATGAGCTATTGCTGTCAATCTATTTTGCGATCCTCAATAGGACCGGGTTTCAAACCCGCCCCTCCGCAGAGTCAAAGCATTTCCAGGAAGGCCTGAATCCGGGTGAGGGTGCGGCCGTCCACCGGCCCGGGGCGGTCGGCCTCGATCGAGAGCACCGGCCGGCCCAGGGTTTCTCTGAAGACAATGGCCTCGATCTGGCGGTGGCAAAAGGTCTGGGCATAGTGGACAATGCCCTTGAGCTGGCGCCGCCCCGCCTCTGCCCGAATATCCTGGACCCGCGCCTGGATGTCGTAAGGATAAGTGTAGCGGCGGTATTGGTCGGCCAGGGTTCCGGAATCATCGAGCATGGCGAACTGGCGCTGGGTCTCGTTGAAGACCACGGCCGCGCCTTCGCGCTCGAGCACCTCGTAGAGGTCGTCCAGGATCGGCGGCACCCCCACGTAGCCCAGGCGCAGCGTTCCGGTTCGCGCCGGCCGTTTCTCCGCCTGGGCCAGGAACGGGTCCAGTTCTTGCTCGAAGCGGTCCGGGTCGCCGTTCCAGTCGCTGGCCGAGACCAGCCAGAGGTGGTTCTCCTTTCCCGAGACTTTTCCCTCCTGCCAGGTTAGATCATCCAGGCGGGCCAGCTTCTTGCGGATCAGACGCAGGCGCGCTCGCGTGGCCTCGAGCGCCTCGGGGTCGGCGCCGAAATGGCGGCAGAGCATCTCGATCTCCGCGGCCAGGGCGGCGCGGCTCCGGTCAGAAGGATAAGCGAAAGGGATGGTCGTGAGCCGGCGCAAGCGCAGCACCTCGAGCAGCTTTTCGGTGGACGAGCAATCGCCCCGGGTGACCCCGATCACCTCCTCGATTCCCTCGCTGCGCGCCGCGCCGTAAATGCCCTTGATCCAGGCGCAGAGGTTGGCCGGGAAGCCGTCTTGCTCAGCGCGGGCGATGAATTCCTCCCGCCGCGGATGGGTGATAAAGAGGTTATTGAGGTCAACCGGCGTCGCGCCCGCGGCCAGGATAACTTCCACCGGCACGGTCGAGGTGATCCCCACCCGTCTCATGCCGTCGCCCTCTTCGCGGCCCGGCGCAGGTCCCAGTAGATCTTGCCGAGGCCGGAGAGACCGATGACCAAAGCAAAGAAGGTATAAGCCGCGTTCCAGGAGAGCGTCATGGCCACCAGGGTGGGCTGGGTCACGTATTCGCCGAAGAAGCCGAGCCAGACCACCTGGCTGGCGCCGTAGCCCGCCACGCTCACGGGCAGCGCGCCCAGGAAATTGGCCAGCGGCACCAGGGCCAGATAGCGGCCGAAGGGGAAAACCACGTGGAAGCAATAGCGCATCACCAGGTATTGCCGGATGAGCGCGCCGCCGAGGTAAGCCGTCCGCACCAGGAAGTAGATCGCATAATGCCTGGGCCGGGCGAGGGCGAAGGGGAGGAAGGCCTTGACCCGGCGCTGGAAGCCGAGCACCCCGAAATCGAACTTGCGAATCCAGAAGAGATAGAAATAGGCATAGAAGATCGCGCCTCCGATCACCCCCAGTTGCAGGAGGCGGATAGCGGCGCCCGGCGCCTGGCCTTGCGGATGCCGGTCCAGGTAAGCCAGCCCCACGGCGACCAGCACCGTGTACAGGAAGAAATCCACCGCGAGCAGGAACAGCAGGTTGCCGCCCAGGTCCACCGCGGGCGTGCCCCGGCGGCGGTTGAGATAGACCAGCACCGCGCCCAGGCCCAGGAAGGGGTTGACCATGCCGAGCAGATAAGTGGCGGCGATGGGGGCGGCGAGCTCCCGGAAAGAGAGGGGTTTGACAAACCAGTCCAGGAAGAGCTTGAACGTCAGGACATTAGCAATATAGATTACAATTTCTGCGGGGGTCCAGATGAGCAGGAAGCGGCCGGGGTCGAGTTCCGCGAAAATTTTTTTGACCTCGGCCAGGGGCACGCGGTGCGAGACCCAATAGAGGAGGACGGCGGATCCGACCCAGGGCAGGACCAGGCGCAGGATTTTCAGGGCGCGGGTGATCGGGGAGGAGGCCAATCGTCTATAGCTCCTGGAGTTCAAGCCGGATTTGCAGAGCCAGCGGCCGGGCCGGAGGAAGCCGCAGCGGCCAGGTCAGCGCCAGGCAGGAGCCCTGGTAGGTGCGCTCGAATCCGCTTTCGGACTGGGACACGGTTTCAATCGGGAAGCGCCAGAGCCGGCCCGCGGGCGCGAAGGCCAGCGCGGCCCGGAAGCCGAAGGCCTGGTCCACCAGTTCCACTTTTTCCACGGCCTCAGTCTCGCCCTCGCTAGCCAGATGGGCCGGGCGGGCCGGCTTGCCGTTGATCCGGTAGAACCGGTCCGGGGCCTGGCCGGCAAGCAAGGTCAGGTTGAACTCGAGCGCGAAATTCACGGCCAGCGCGCTCTCGCCCAGGTTGGTCAGGGAATAGTCGGCGCCAAACCCGCTGCGGTTGCGGGCAAAGGTGAAACTCTTTTCGAGCCGGACCCGCGTTTCCTTGCTGCCTGACCAGACCGGAGCTTCGCGGGCCAGGACGAGCCGGCCGGAAGCGGCCCGGAACTGGCTGTGCTGAACCGCATAGGGTTTGCCGGCGAAGTCTCCCGTCTCGTGAAACCGCTCTTCCCGGAACTCGGCCAGGGTGAGGCGCTCGGGCAGGAAGTGGTCGAGGAAACTGAAGCGGGGCAGGCGGTCGTAGATCAGCCATTTCTCCAGGCCGGCTTCCTTGACCTTGATGACCTCATGGATGCTCTGGTGCCCGGCGTCCTCGCCCGGCGCGACGGCCGAGGCCAGCTTCTGGTGGTAGCCTTCGAGCCGGCGGCCGAGCACGTTACTGAGGGAAAAATTTTTGGGGCGGTATTCGAGGGCCATCAGCGATCCGCCCTCGCGCGGGTGGAAATAGGCGCTCAGGCGGCTTGATTCCACCAGGATCTCCTCGCTGCCGTCGCCGTCGTGATCGGCCCGCTCGCCGGCGAGCCAGTCGCCGCCGCCCCGGGCCGCGGTCTCGAGGGCCTGGTCCGCGGCGATCAGTTGCTCGTAAACGGCGTGGCGGAGGTAGTTGAGGTAGAGGCCGCCGAACACGCCGTGCCAGTAGGCGCAGTTGCACTGGCCCCGGAAGAGATGGCGACGGGCCGAGTCCAGGCCGCGCCGGCGCTTGGCCCGGTCCAGCTTGCGGCTCACCCGCAGCATGCGCTTGTGCATAAGATTGGCTTCCGGGTACTTGGCGAGGAAGTTCATCCAGTGGCCGCCGCGCACAAAGGGCATCAGCTCGGGCCAACGCTGCCCGGCTTTCAGCTCGGAGACGAAGCGCTCGAAGGGCGGGATCATGGCCGCGGGCAAGGCCCATTCCATCATCTCCTCGTAGCTGGCCAGGGGCAGATAAACCCGGCCCCGGGGCGGAGTTGCGGCGAGGCATTCGCGGAAGGTCAGGAGCTTCAGCCAGTCGGCGTTGGCCTCGAGCGCCGCGAAGAAGCGCTTGAGCCAGCCTTGCTCGAACACCCATTCCTTGGTGCCGGGCCAGACCCCGAACTTTTCGCCGTCATCGCCGTAGGTGGCCACGAAGCCGGGCGTGGCCTCGCCCCGGCGGCGGAGGTAGTCGAGGGTTTCTTCCGGCTCGCGGAACGGGATCAGGTAGCGCAAATTCTGGTCAATGGGAAAGATGTGCAAGGGGCGGCCTTCGCGCTCGGTGATGAAGTGGCCCCAGATTTCGTCGGGCCGGAAGCCGGCGTAGCGGAAGTGGGCGTCGTCCACCAAGGTGTAGCGCAGGTCAAGGTCGCGGAGCAGCCGCGGAATCGAGGGGTCCCAGACGCGCTCGGTGAGCCAGAACCCCTGGGGCCGCTGGCCCAGGCGCTTTTCCAGGTAGTCGGAGAAAAGGGCGAGCTGGGCTTTCGCGTCGCGTTCCGGGATCGCGGGCAGGATCGGCTCGTAAAAGCCGCCGCCGATGACCTCGACCTGTCCCCGGGCGATCAGCGCGCGCAAATCATCCAGGTAGCGAGGCTCGTGCTCCTCGATCCATTCGAGCAGGCAGCCGGAGTGATGATAGGCCACGCGCACACCGGGGTGCTCGGCCAGCATCTGGAGCAGGGGCGCATAGCAATCCCGGAAGGCGCGCTCGAACACTGCCCCGAAATTGCCGACCGGCTGGTGGGAGTGGAACCCGATCAGGAGAGTAACCGTCATGGTCCCCATTATAGCCGGAGGTTGCCCCGATACTCAACTTTGTGCTTGACCGGCGTGTCGGGCTGGGGTATGGTTTTGCTTATGCCCGGAATCGGGATCATCCATAACCCCTTCGCCCGGGGCAACCTCAAGCGGCCATGGGTGGCCGAGAAGCTGCGTCGCATTTTGGGCGATGAAGGGATCGTGGTCCAGACCCGCAACATCCACGAGCTGCCGGCGGTGGCCGAAAAGTTCAAGCAGGACGGGATCGAGATCATGGCGGTGAACGGCGGCGACGGGACCCTGCACCTGACCCTGTCCGCCTTTATCAAGGTTTTCGGGGAGCAGCCGTTGCCCAAGCTGATGTCGCTGCGGGGCGGGACCATGAACACCATGACGACTTCGCTCAAGCTCAAGGGCAAGACCCTGGAGATTTGCAGCCAGGCGGTGGAGCGTTACCGGCGCGGGGAACCCTTCGAGCTTCTGGATCAACCCCTGGTCCGGATTAACGACAAATACGGGTTCATGAGCGGGGCCGGCCTGGCCACCAATTTGCTCGAGGCCTATTACTCCGGGACCAACACCGGGCCGATCGAAGGCGCCAAGATCGTGGCCAAAGTGGTGATCTCGGCCTTGACCGGGACCGATTACGCCAAGAAGCTTTTTGCCTTGGCTCAGGCCGAGATCATCGTGGACGGCGAGCCGGTGCCGTTCCAGGAGTTCACCGTGATCCTGGGCTGCAGCATCGTCGAGATCGGGCTGGGCTTCAAGCCCACCCCCAGGGCCTATGACCAGCCCGGGCACTACCATTTCGTCGCCACCCGGATTTCCTCCTTGGGAGTGGCGAGAAGACTGCATTTAGTTCACGGGGGCAAAGATATCATTCACCCGGACTTTTTCAGCCGCGTGGCCCAGCAGGCGGAGATCCGGCCCAAGGGGAAATTCCGCTACACGATTGACGGCGAGCTTTACGACACCGAAGAGCCGGTAACGATCTCTGCCGGCCCGGTGGTCAAGGTGGTCAAAATTTAAACCCATCCCCACCCTTGAAGACAAGGGTGGGCTACAAACATAAACCATCGTCTGAAAATGAAGTAGGGGCATGCCATGCCCTTACCGGACGCAGGAGATTTTTGGAATGTCAGAGCACGTGGTGGGAGTGATCGGCGGCAGCGGGCTGTACGAGATGAAAGCGCTCAAGGTCGAGCGCCGGGTCAGGCTGAAGACCCCGTTCGGCGATCCTTCCGACGCGTTCGTGGTCGGCCGGCTGCACGGGGTCAAGATGGTGTTCCTGCCCCGGCACGGGATCGGCCACCGGCTGCTGCCGAGCGAGATCAACTACCGCGCCAACATTTGGGGGATGAAGAAGCTGGGGGTCGAGTACCTGATCGCCTCCGGCACCTGCGGCAGCTTCAAGGAAGAGCTGGCGCCCGGCACCATCGTGGTGGTGGACCAGTTCCTCGACCGCACCCGCCTGCGTAAATCCACTTTCCTCGGCAACGGCATTGCCGGCCACCCGGCTTTCGCCGACCCGGTCTGCCCGGAGCTCTCCCGGGTGCTCTACCGGGCGGGCAAGCTGGTGGGCGCGGCCATGAAGATGGGCGGCACCTACGTGTGCATGGAAGGGCCGCACCTCTCCACCCGGGCCGAGAGCTTTTTTTACAAGGGCCTGGCCGCGGACGTGATCGGCATGACCAACCTGACCGAGGCCAAGCTGGCCCGCGAGGCCGAGATCTGCTATTCGAGCCTGGCCCTGGTCACGGACTACGACTGCTGGCACGAGACCGAGGCCGACGTGACCATCGAGATGGTGCTCGAAGGCATGAAGAAAAACGTGGAGACCTACCGCCGGATCGTCAAGGAGGCGGTGACCCGCCTGCCCAAGCGGCGCACCTGTCCCTGCCACAACGCCATGCAGTACGCCATTATAACCGATCCGAAATGCATTCCGGCCAAGGTCAAGAAAGACCTCAAGATCATCATCGGCAAATACATTAAATAACGCCCAGTGATTTCCTGATATGGATATGTTAAGTTAAGAGAAGGCAAATAGGTTTCCCGAATAAGCGGGAGGATTATCAGGATGAGTATTGAGGAATTGTTAAAAGAGAAGCGGACGGACATCTTGCGTGCGGCCGAGCGGCGAGGGGCCTACAACGTCCGCGTTTTTGGTTCCGTGGTGCGGGGAGAGGCGGGGGCGGAGAGCGACGTGGATTTCCTGGTGGAGCTGGAGCCGGAGCGGAGCTTGTTCGACCTGGGCGGCCTTTTGATGGACCTCCAGGAGCTGCTGGGGCGCGAGGTGGACGTGGTCACCGAGCAGGGGCTGCACTGGTATATCCGGGATCGGGTGCTGGCGGAGGCGCGGCCGCTGTGAGAGACGACAAGCTCTATAAGTCGAGAGCCAGGGCAGCCTTCACCGCTATGATTGGCCATTATTTACGACCTCAAGTTCATTCCGGCCAAAGTGAAAAAGGACCTCAAGATCATCCTGGGCAAATACCTCAAGTAGGCCGGCTTTTAAGTTTGAATGTTCCAGGTCGTGTCCCGGAAATACTTTCCAATTGTTCGAAGGTGAACTAAACCGTAGGGGCGCGATTAATCGCGCCCCTACAACGATCCCCGGATATGGCAATAATGAAACTAATTTCCGGGACACAATACTAGGTTGAAGGAGGTAATACCATGTCTATTCCGCGTCGAACTTTCATGGAGAGGGCCATTGCCGGAGCCGCGGGGTTGGCCGCGCTGACCAGAAGCGTCAGGGTGACGGCCAAAGAATTGCCTTCGGACCCGGAGGCGCCGGCCGGCAAGGCTCCCGGGCCGGACGAGATTGTCCTTCCCAAGTTCGAGAAGAACAGCGCTTTCGCCCTGGACCAGGCGCTGCTCGAGCGTCATTCCAGCCGCAACTATGACCCGGAAGGGACGATCTCGCGCGAACAGCTCTCGCGGCTGCTGTGGGCGGCCAACGGCGTGAACCGGGCCGACGGCCACCGCACCACCCCCTCGGCCATGGCGCGCTACCCGGTCGAGGTCTATGCGGCGCTGCCCGAGGGCGCTTACCGCTACGAGGTCAAGGAGCACAAGCTGCTGCGCGTCACCGCGGAAGACCTCCGCGAGCAGATCCCGCTCCAGCCCGGCCTGAAAAAGGCCGCGATGAAACTGCTCTACGTGATCAACCATGACGTGCTCACGGGTAACGATCCCTGGATGGCCGATCTGGAAATCGGGTGCATGGTGCAGAACGTTTACCTGGAAGCGGCCAGCTTGGGCCTGGGTAGCTGCGTGTTCGCGATCGCGCATTACGAGAACATCACCAAGGCGCTGAAATTGAAGAGCAGCCAGAAATTCCGCATTACCCAGGCGGTGGGGCCTCTGCGCGATTAGCGCGTTTTCCAGGAGAGCGGCGGCTTCGCCCTCGAGGCGCGGGTCGCTTTTTCCTTTTATCCGCCAGCCAAGGAGAGACTTTTTCCATGTTTTTGAAAGGTCGCCACTGTTTTGGAATCATCCTCGTGCTGGGAATGTGGGCCAGCGCGGCTGATCCCGGCGCGCCGGATGCGACCGCCGGACTCCAGAATGAGCACCTGCGCGTGGATGTAGGGGCTCAGCCTTTCAAGTTGCGTATTCTGGACCGGAGCCGCGCCAGCCTGCTGGAGTCGGTCGGCGCGGTCCGCTTCACCACCGTGCGCGGCCAAGCCAGCCCCTATGCCAAGGGCAAGGCGGAAGCCTGGACTGAGGCCGGAGAGGTGGTGGCCTTGAATCAAGAAGCCGACCGCGTCCGGGTGGACCTCGCGGCGAAACCTGGCGGGCCGGCCCTGGTGCGGTTGACCGCGTTTTTTTTGAATGACCGCGCCTTGCGGGTCGAGGGCGAAGTCCTGGACCGGCCCGAGGTCAACCGCTTCACCCTCCGCTTCCAGGCAACTCCGGAAGACCGCTATTACGGGATGGGCGAGCGCTTCGAGTCTTCCGAGCACCGCGGCCAGCGCATCCGGGTCTGGACCGAGGAAGCGCATATCGGGCTGGGCCGGCTGGGCAAGCTTTTTCCTCATGCTTCATTCAATCCATTCCCGCACGGGCCGACCACGTGGTTCCCGGTGCCGTTCTTCCTGAATCCCCGGGGCTACGGCTTCCTCCTCGACGATACCCATTGCAGCGAGTTCGACTTCGGCAAGACGGATCCGCAAACCCTGGAGATCACCAACTGGAACCGCCGCTTCGACTTCATCGTGTTCTATGGACCCAAGCCGCTGGACGTGATCGAGGCTTACACCGCCCACACCGGCCGGATCACGCCGGCCGCGCCGTGGGTGTTCGGGGTCTGGAACGCCGCCGCGGACCGCGAGCCGCGCCTGGAGCAGGTGGCCGAGACGACCCGGCGCGAGCGCATCCCGACCAGCGCCATCTGGTCCGAAGACTGGTCCTGGCCGGGCCATTTTGTGGGATTCCTGGTCAACCATCATTTCCAATGGGAGTTGAACCGCAACCGTTATCCGGATTACGAACAAACCGCGGCCCAACTGCACCGCGAAGGCTTCCGCTTCCTGGGCTATTTCATGCCCTATCTCGGCAGCCAGAGCGAGGCCGCTCGCGTGGGGGCGGCCCAGGGCTATCTGACCAAAGCCCCGACCGGCGGGCCGGCTTACTTCCGCTGGCTCGTGCCCAAGGTCGTCCAGGTGGACCTCACCAACCCCGCGGCGCGGCAATGGTGGGAAAAAACCATGTTCCAGAAGGCCGTGGGTCTGGGGATGGACGGCTGGATGCACGACTTTTCGGAATACACCCCGGTCTGGTCCGTCTCGGCCGACGGCCGCGACGGCTGGGCCGTGCACAACGACTATCCCCGGCTCTGGGCCCAAACCGGCCGCGAGTTCTGGGACCAGGCCCGGCCCGACGGCGACTGGGTCTTTTTCATGCGCGCCGGCTACACCGGCAGTTGGAAATACGCGCCGGCGATGTGGACCGGGGACCAGAACATGGATTGGGAACATTACGACGGCATCCCCTCGGTCATCCCGGGCGCGCTCTCGGTCGGGATCAGCGGCTCGCCGGTCACCTCCACCGACATCGCCGGCTATCATTGCCTCCCCATCATTGACTCGCCGAGCGACAAGGAATTGTTCTTCCGCTGGACCGAGCTGGGCGCCCTGCTCCCGGTGATGCGCATCCACGAGTCCTCGGGATGCGCCAACAACTGGCTCTTCGATACCGACCGCGAAACCCTCGAGCTCTGGAAAAAATATGCTACTCTGCATACCGCGCTGTTCCCTTACATTTATACGCTGGTGCATCAAGCCGCGGAGCGCGGCTGGCCGGTGGCCCGGCACCTGATGTTGCATTATCCGGATGATCCCGGCTCGCTGGCCGAGGAGTATGAATTCCTGCTCGGCGACCGAATCCTGGCGGCGCCGGTGATCGTGAAGAAGGCGCGCGAGCGCGAGGTCTATTTTCCGCCCGGCGAATGGGTGAGCTACTGGGACGGCAGACATTTTCAGGGACCGGCCCGGGTCAAGGTGCCGGCGCCGTTGGAAGAGATTCCGCTCTTCGTCAAGGCCGGGACTCTGGTGCCTGAATTTGATTCGGCGATTGATACGCTGGTGAAAATTGATCGGACGGACTTGCACGGCTGGGAGGATGTCAACCGCTCGATCAAGGCTTATTTCTTTGGCGAAGGCGAAGATACATTCGCGCTCTGGGACGGGACCCGGATTCATTGCCGAAGGGTCAAATCAGAGCCAGGCTCTTGCCAGGTCAGCGACTCCCCGGTTGCGCGAACTTATTCATTCGAATTCCGATGAGGATGGGTTCTCCTGGCCCGGTTTCAGCCGGAATCATGATCTTTCTTTGACTTCGTTTTCTGTCTAAACTATGGTGAGCGGGCGTTGGGGAGGTGAAATCATGAGGTCCCGGCGGGCGCACCTTTTCGCCGGTCTCTTGGTCCTGTCCCTGGCCCAGACCGGCTGCCTCAAGCTGGTGGCGTCGGCCCTCAGCCTCGCCACTCCGGTTCCCCGGGCCGTCCACCGCGTAACCGTGACCAGAAACATGATGGTCGCCATGCCTGACGGGGTCCGGCTCGCCACCGACCTCTACCGGCCCGCGGATTTGGCCCAGGCCCCGACCATCCTGTTCCGCACGCCCTATGGCAAGGAGGCCGGGCTCAATCCCAAGAACTACCGCGCCCTGGCCGGCCAGGGTTACGTGGTGGCGGCGCAGGACACCCGGGGACGGTTCAAGTCCGAGGGCGAGTTTTATCCATTTGTGCATGAAGCGGAGGACGGCCGGGCGACGGTGGCCTGGATCACCCGGCAGCCGTGGTGGAACGGCCGGCTCGGCACGGCCGGGGGGTCCTACCTGGGCATCGTGCAATATGCGATGGCGCCGGGCAGCCCGGAGATCACGGCCCTGATGACTCCCTTGAGCGGGGCCGAGCTTGGTCCGCTTTTCCAGCGCGGCGGCGTCCCCAGCTATCTGACCATGTATTTCTGGACCGCCACCACCGGCGATCATCATCCCCCGGAGCTTTCCCTGGGCCGCATCCGCAAAGAGATCTCCGGCTTGCCGATCAGCGAGAACGACCAACGCCTGGGCCTGCCCGACGCGTTCTACCGCGACGTGCTCAGCCCCGAGCGCCTGGCCAAGCTCCTGGATCAGCTCGACTACCAGGACCAATACCAGAAAGTCCAGGCGCCAGCCCTGATCGTGGCCGGATGGTACGACCTGTTCACCGAGAGCGCGATCCAGACCTGGCAGAAATTGAGGACCGAGGGCCGGGGCGCGGCCCGGGAGAGCCGGCTCGTCATCGGTCCCTGGGCCCATACGCCGCGGGTGCTGTGGGCGCGCAAATTCGGGCCGGAAGGGAAAATGCCTCCCGAAGTCATTGAGGCCCTGCCCTGGTTCGACCATTGGCTAAGAGGTGTAGATAACGAGGTGGCCGACTGGCCGCCGATCCGGTACTTCCTGATGGGCGCGAACGAATGGCGCCAGGCGAGCGCCTGGCCTTTGCCGGGCACGGTCTTCACCGAATATTATTTCCATTCGTCCGGTCAGGCCAATTCCTGCGCCGGCGATGGCGCGCTTTCCCGGGAGCGGCCGGACGAGGAGGCAACGGATCAATTTGTCTATGATCCGGCTCATCCGGTGCCCACGCTGGGCGGGGGCAACCTGGAATGGCAACTGACCCAGACCTGGGTCATTCCCAACGCCGGGGTGTTCGACCAGCGCAAGATCGAGCGGCGGCGCGATCTCCTCTGCTACACCTCGGCCCCGCTGAGCGAAGACCTGGAAGTCACCGGTCCGATCCAGGTCGTTGTGTACGCCGCGAGCTCGGCCCAGGACACGGATTTTACCGCCAAGCTGGTCGAGGTGCTGCCCCAGGGCAAGGCGCTCAACCTCCAGGACGGCATCATCCGCGCCCGCTTCCGCAGCGGCGATCTCCGCCGCCCCGAGCTGATCGAGCCGGACCGCATTTATGCTTACACGATTGATCTCTCCGCCACCGCCAATCTTTTCCGCCGCGGCAGCCGGCTCCGGGTGGAAATCTCTTCCTCCAATTTCCCCCGCTTCGCCCGCAACCTGAATACCGGCGAAGATCCGGCCACTGCCACCCGCATGGAGAAAGCCGAGCAGACGCTTTATCACGATTCCGCCCGCCCTTCGCGCATTGTCCTGCCGATTGTTCCCCGGCCGTGACCGGGCTGAAAAAAATTCTATACACCC
>Ga0315282_10008852_pt1 | contig 16168 bp, 21 predicted proteins | sample YL17G07_20_MG_FD_203693 | JGI IMG/M metagenome (GOLD analysis project Ga0315282, IMG submission 203693) | Sediment microbial communities from Yellowstone Lake, YNP, Wyoming, USA - YL17G07_20 | ecosystem: Environmental > Aquatic > Freshwater > Lake > Sediment | place: USA: Wyoming | collected...
CGTTCCTTTTTTCACAAATTCCTCCAAAAATTCACGATCTTCTTTGGTGAGTGAAATATTGATCATGAAGGAATATATTATTTTCAGGTTTAAATATGTAACTAAATTAAATTGTCATTATACTAGTCCTGAAGTTATATAATATCATGTATCCATAAAAAATTTATAAGGCGTACTGTTTCCCTAAGCGCGATGAACCTACAAGGGATTAAGAAAACCATAGACGCACATCATATCCGCTGGATTCAGATTCATTTCACAGACCTCATGGGTGGGATTCGTGTGTTCCATGTACCCGCGGACCGATTCCTAAAGGATGATCTACTCACGAAAGGCTCGCGGTTTGATGGCTCAACGGTCGGATTTCGGAAGGTCGAAAAATCCGATATGCTAGCAGTACCTGACCCGGAGACCTTTTTAGTGTTACCACATTTGGAGGGAGAGGCGTTGATTAGAGCGGACCTCTGCGATGTCGAGTTAAATCCGTATCGGGCTGGTCCTCGAAACATCCTCAGACGAGCGATTGAGACCGCCCAAGCGCAGGGATACGACGCGACCATGATCTCCCCTGAAATAGAGTTTTATGTGTTCAATCACACGGCGGGGAAAACCACTGAAATTAATGCGAACCAGGGGTACTTCGTCCCACCACCGCTTGATAACGCAAAGGAGTATCGAAAGAGGCTCTCCGATGTGCTCATGGCGTGCGGCTACCAGGTGAAATATCATCATCATGAGACCGGGAAGTCGCAGCATGAAATAGAAATTAAAGAACTCGAGGCGATGGCCGCTGCCGATTTCTGTTCTTTTTTCAAATACGTTTCCAGGGAACTTGCGACAGCGGATAACTTTGAGATCACGTTTATGCCTAAACCTTTCTCCAACGAGGCAGGCAGTGGCCTTCATGCGCATATTGCATTGTATAAGAAAAGAAAGAACATATTTTGCGATGACAGCGATGAGTGTGGTCTCAGTCAGACCGCCCGGTATTTCATCGGGGGAATCCTTCATCATTCTCGGGGGATCGCTGCGATAGCGAATCCTACCTTAAACTCGTACAAACGATTGATACCTCACTATGAGGCACCGATTTACATCGCGTGGGCGCCGCATAACCGAAGTAGCCTTATTCGGATTCCTACGAAGAAAAACCTTGACGTCGAGGTGAGAAACGCAGACCCCGCAACAAACCCGTATTTGTTTTTCGCAGTATTGATTCATGCAGGCCTTGATGGCATAAAGAAAAAAATTTCCTATGATATGGTGAGCAAGAATATCTATCAAATGAGCGACAAAGAGATCAAACAGCATGGGATCAAGAGGCTACCCACGAACCTCATGGAGGCCTTGGATGAATTCAAACACGATGCCGTGCTTATGGATGCGATCGGACGTGACGGCGCGGATCTCTTCATTGAAAATAAAACGCAGGAATGGCATCGGTACATGGGAGAAATCACCGATCAGGATTACCGATACTACTTCCATTGCTAACTCAAATATTTCGGCTGTGTCATTCAAAAAAACTAGGGATGAAGGACCACGGAATACGACATCTGAAAAAACTTTATTTCTTATCTCTGTCTCATGGTCGTGCTCATATCAAGAATCTATGAAAACTAAGAAAAAAAGGATTAAATGGACTGATGTTTTGTGTTTCGCTACACAGCAATCTGTTTGACCATCGTTGATTTGTAAGGACATAGAATGCCCTCGATGATCTGTTTTACCTCCGTGTCTCCGATTTTTTGTACAGATGAGATGAGTTGACCTACAAGCTCAGCAGCTATCCAGCGATGTTTCATTTCAGGAGTACGACCCTGTTTTGTCAGCATGGCATACACAGGTGAAAGCAGGGAGGCGATTTCGAGGAGGGTGACTGCTACCGCGTTCAAGGTCAGGTGCTTGCTGACCGATTCATTACACCGTAGCTGACAATCCCCTATCCCGTATCTCCCTTTGCCTTCCCTGTGCCATACCTCAATGTCCCATCTTCTGGAATATCGTGTGATCATGGCGATTTCATCCCAATCTAATCTGTTGGTTACATAAAATTTTCTGTTTTTAGCCAAGAGGAATTTCAAAACGGTTTTGTCTTTGGACTATTAATTATTTTTTCATAATTTATCCTTATAAACGAGTGAGATATTCAATTTAAATAATAATTTAAGAAATGTTTATAAATAAATTTTTGTAGTAGTGAGACGACTTTTACTTTAATAGAAGTGGGCCCAGAGAAGTTTCCTGGTCCAACAGGAGGAAAATGGCTCAATAGAACCCCATTTTTTGGTCTGTTGAAACGAGGGTAATCACGTCTAATCTCACTAAACCTTTTTTTCTTTTTTTGCGCCAAGTATTTTCGATTCTGTTTAGTCTCCCTCGTCGGGCATTACAAAATCATAGATGTCTTCTAAAAATTCCGCTTTTGCATTTTCAAGGACGTTAAAGACGATGGGACATACTTCTGCGTTGACAAAAAATTGTATACAGCGTGTTGAAACATCCTTATCTAAATGAGGATACCTCCTGCATTCATCAGGTCGTACCTCGTAGATTCGACACGTATTACTATCCTGTAAAAAACTACAGGGCGCATGTTTCAATTCGTATTCCCCCTCAGAATTTTTCGTTACGTAATTCCCAATGAAGGCATCAGTGGTCGTGGTAAGATGCTCTGCTATCCGTTCGATATCCTCTTTGTTTAGACTCGGTTTTAATACCTTGCAGCAATTACCACAGGTGGTACAATCTATTTTTTCCGTCACCTCTTTGACAATGGTATCAAATCTTTTTTTATCAAGCTCTCCAGATTTTAAAAAGTCTCTAAACTGTATATTCTCTTTTCTATAGTTCCTGCATATCTGAGTAAATCTCCGAACATCTGTTTCAAAAATCTGAGCGTCTTCAGGAAAATACACGTCAAAGAAACATTCATCGCACATTCCATCATGAAGATATTGGTTATGTCCTCCTATTGGTATTCCACATCGTTTGCAGGTGAACATTTCTTTCTTCATTGCGTGTTTTCCCCTAGATTTTTAGATTCTTTCTATTACTCCCATTAAGGAGTATTTTTTCTTATGTTCGCCTATGAGTGCTTCTTTTGTTTGTCTGAAAAACACTCCTTGTTTATCTATTCGTTTAATAGCTTCAAGCATTTTCCCTGATTTTTTATATGGCCATCCCGCGCCCTTGGTAACCCAATCGAAACAGAGTCTTTTGAACAACTCACATGCTAATCCCGGGTCAGCAGTTGTAAGTTTTTTAGCAAGCAATTCCAAATAATCAAGATCGTGTATGTTATGGGTATATTCATAGGCTTTTTTAAAATCCTTTTCGGTATAATAAATTCTCGAAAGAAGGTTAAATCGTTTTTTGCTTTTTGCATCAGTGATGATTCGTTCGAGGTAGTTTTTCCATTCTGCTTTTAATGACTCCTGTTTCAATTTGAGATAGTAGGTGAGTTCTCCAGTTTTCTCTAAAAGGCTGAAGAGACTTTGAGTAAGTTCAGGTATTTTCCCTAATTTTTTGAGAATTTCAATTTTCTTGATTTCCAGTCCTAATGAAAAGTCATCTTGAATGTTTTCGTTGCATATTTTCAATGCTTCGTCGAGTCTGTTCAATGAGACTAATTTATCAACCAGAACCAAGGTTAGCCCTGATTGCTTGGCAACCTCTACATATTTCTCATCCATCCCGATTTTATCATACAATTCAAGATAAAACTGTTGGTAATATTCTTCATCATCAGGATATTTTAACTCCGTTGGTTCAAGACCTGTTTTAATGAGTGTGATATCCTCTTCGGTGGTACACATCCCAAGTAATGCTTTTTCATAGCTGCTATCATACCCATAGTCATCTTTTTCCATCCATTTAACAACAGTTTGAATGAATTCCTTCTTTTCGTTGACGGTTGATTTTGTTGTTGAAAAGAGTTCCCCATAGGTTTCAAACCAATCTTCAAGAAAGATGCCGAGATCGCCTTCATCATGGACATTGTCCACATTCTTTATCATCATCGTGGAACACATGCTCATCTCGTCAAACAGGGCTTTATTCCATGCCTGTTTATTTCGTCTGATTCCTTCGAGGATAACTTCTAACTGAAGGATTAGATCCTCTACCTCATCCCATTCCCAAAACTGGGAAAACAATCTCTTTACTTTTGAAACAATTTCTTTGCGTTCTATTTTCACAAACGAGGTGAACTCAGGATGTTTCTCAATCATGATTTTGATTAACCCAATCAACTCTTCTTTACTCTTTTTCTCAAGAAGCTGATCAAGAGATTCTTTAGATGAGGGTTTTCCCTGTTGTAATTTGTTTTTATACCGTTTCTTGATCGACAGCCACTTTAACAAGACCGCAACAGCATGTTTACAGTTGAAATCACAGGGGCAAGAGCATTCACAGGTAATCTCCCCCTTAGCATCAATCAAAATGGAAACATTGTAATTTTGTGTTCCCTGAACAATACCTTTAATCGTTTGAGAATCAATGGGCTCTATTATAGATACTAAACCTTCATCATAATACTCCTCGCCCCTGAGAAATATAACGCTGTCAAACATCTCATGGACATCATCAATTGTCAGATCTTCGATAGTTCTCGTCTGCATCATTCTTTTCCGCTCAAGATCTTTTTAGAGTTTTAGGTACTTCCAATGACTGTCAACAATTTAATGTACAAATTCAAGCATAATTCTGCCAAATTTCTCACCGCATTTGCGCCGCATTTGCGCCGCATTATTTAATGACATAATAAGTACTTTTACCAACACCTTTTCTATCTATTATACCAAGCGTTCTCAACTTAGATAACTCTCTAAGGGAAGTGTCATTGGAAATCTTGAGTAAATTTGCGCATTCATTTGTTGTTATTCTTCCGTTCTTCTGGATATACGCAATTATCTCTCTTTGTTTCTTTGTTAAGTTATCTTTTTTTTCTTCAAATTTTTCTTTTGTTGAAAACAACGTAACAAGGGTACTGTTTTTACTGGATTCAATGACCGGCAATTCTGGATGTAGCGGGTGTTGCTTATGTTCGGTGATTATTTTATCCCATCCTTCTCCCATTTCTTCAATATATTTCACTTTAGCTAGCACTGCGGCAATGGTCGGGTTTCTCGAATATTGTTCTCTGGTGATATTCTTTGGTGTAATCCCTGCTGGTAATCCACCAATGTTATAGAATTCTATCCGATTATCGAACATTTTAATGATGATTTTACCGCCTTGGTCTTCGTAGTCTCGATGACACACCGCATTAGTCACAAGCTCTCGAATAGAAAATAATCCATACTCAGGAATATCTGTTCGCTGTACTTCTCCTGGGATTAATCGTGACATTAGTGCAGTATGTTCAATAATGTAGGCAACGCAGTTATCAATCTGTTCAAATAGTTTCCCTGTGAACTCCTTATAGTCTAATTTTTCACCGCTTACCATTTTCCCTTTGTATCGTCCTAAAACAATATGTGCATTCGCGAAGAATGTTGAAGGATCTTTACCGAATAGGAGAACTCCAGCATTCGTTGGTTTATTGTCTTTGATAATTCCTAATGCTTTGAGCAAATCCTGTGGATTACCTACGAGTTTCTTCCCTGAGGTTTTTTCATACAGAGGAATGAATATTTCTGTTGGATATGACCAGTCGATATCGCTCAACGTAGCGTGTGTATAGATTTCTTCATCCCATCTGTTTCTCTTTCGTTCGAGAATCATCTTCTTTAATTCATCTGGTGGAATGACTCTCTTTTCAGATCCAACTTTCTTGTATGCTTTTCCATCTAGGAAATATGGTTTATTGGTTCCTTCGGGGATTTTTACTTCAATGAATGATTTACCGTTTTCTGTTATTTCTCGTATTTCTGGTATGGTTTCAGGTTTTATCCTCGAACAGATTTGCTGCGATATTTTTCTTAATGTCTTTTCAGAGATTTGTGTACCGAGTATTTTTCCTGAACTATCGACACCGAAATAGACGGTTCCGCCTCTATGATTGAGAAGTGCACAGATGGTCTTTAACGCATCATCAAGTTGTGTAATTGATTTCTTTAATTCTACTGTTGAGGATTCTTTTAAGTGCATAGTATTCACATATTTTATTCTCCGTATCTGGGATATTGATTTGGTGCTTTTCCTTTTTCCTCAAGAATCACAGGATGTCGTGTCCTTTTCTTTATGTTGCTAAATCCTTCAACCGTGATTTCGAAGCGATGGTCGTCACCGCAATCAAAGAGAAAGAGGAATTTCTGGTCTTGTTTGAGATTCAATGCTTTCAGGGGTGTGTGTGAGGACTTTCGTTCTTCATCGAAGAGATCTGGTTCAGTGTCGCAACTATATTCCATGTCTCTGTTTTTTGAACAGGATTTGTTATCCATGAAGAACGAATACAAGTGTGGGTCATCCCATCGGAATGATTTGTAGATGATTGTTTCATGCAAATCATCTAATGTTTGTGTATCTTTCAGTTCAAGTTTTCTTGTGACTTTTCTTGGAAATCTCCAACTAGATTGGCCAAGGTACTGCACTTGAAAAACAATAGTTTTACTCTCTTTATTTGACATGTTTTGTTGCCTCCTCCACAATCTGAATTTCCTTTTTCGTCAAACCATAGAGTTCATACACCAGTTGGTCGATTTGATGATCGGTTGCATCGATTTGTCGTTGAAGTATTGTCTTCTCACTTTCTCCTTTTTCTTTGTGCCCGATGTTTCCCGATGTCTCACCAATCATGTAGAAATCAATTCTCATGATTTAAGTATTGCCTAAACAAAATAATTTAAGAACTTTAAAAAATGGGCCCGGAGAGATTTGTATCCACCCAACAGGAGAAAATCGGGGGCGACAGAATGCGGTTTTTCGACCTGTCGGTTTTTCGGGACATCATCAAGCCTCCTCTTTCTTTTTTTCTTTAATTCAACCAATAAATAATTTAGTAAAATCTATCAGGATTTCCTTTTTAAAATCTTTGTTTAGGCTCACTATTTCATATGAATTGTGAGGAAGTGATCGCATGGGCGAACTAATAGAAATAATAAAGCAAACGGATCTTCAAGGGAAGATCGAGGCCGGTGATCTGAAAATAATCCAGATAGGAGACTACGAGTTTTTAGCGACAAAACAAGGTATGGGTTATCTAGAGGCATGCAAGGAGCGAACAATAAGACACGCATTCGATGAAGCTGAACGCAGGAAGAATTTTACAAAAGCCGGGAAACCAAGAAAGAATTATTTTAACTCGCTCTCTTGGAAGAAAGCCAAGGTTATAATCAATGAAAACTGGAAGAAATACAGGGCTACATTTCAATGAAAAAATGGTCGTGGGCGGTCATTGCGGGAAACTGGAAAGAATGAGGGAATTGATTTAGGAGAATCGGAAAAATGTCAAAAGCAATTTCGGAAGAAACAAAACAAAAAATCATCCAACTTTATGAACAAGGTAACTTGTCCGATGGCATGATCGCCCAGGCCGTAGGGGTATCAGAAAGGACTGTCCGGCGATATAAAAAAACGGATGGCCTAGGCCGGCCTAGGCCGGACAATAACAGAGAGGACAGTCCGACAGTTGTCCGGCCTAGTCCAAGTTGTCCGGACAAGGCCTTGGAGCCAACAGAGAGGTCTAGACCGGACAATACCGGACAATACGAACCGGACAATAGGACTGGATGGATTTGCAAGCGATGCGGTCATTTCACAGCTAAAAAATTAAAATATTGCCCTCATTGCGGGTCCGGTCCTTTTGAAACATTTTTTGTTGAAATCGGATCCCAAGAATACGAAGAATTCATAGAAAATAATCCAAGACAAAATGAGGTAAAAGAGCCAAGGAATGAAGAGATCTGCGATACAACAATAGACTATTGGATCTGTTTAGATTGCGGTTATTGCTCAAACACTGAATTCAAGATCTGCCTGAAATGTCATAGCAGAGCCGTAGAGTTTGCCTCTAAGGGAAGAGAACAAAGAGATCCATCGAAATACAAGGATCCTGAACCACAGGGAAATGAAGAGCCAGGGGATGAAAACGAAACGAATACTAAGACCGTAGAAGAGCAACAACCGGAATATGAATACGAATGCCCAGAATGTCATCATCAATTTAATGAAGTGCTTGAAAACTGCCCTCATTGCGGAATACCATTAGATGATGCTTGGGAATGCCCGAAATGCCATCATCGATGGTACGGAAGACCCGATAAATGCCCGAAGTGCGGGGCAGAATTACAAGAATAAACTAGAGATCCGGATCGTTGCCATGGTTGCGATTATGAGCCAGGATTTTTTTAACCATCTATTTCTTAACAGAGCAGAAATTCTTAACAGATTAGAAATCGGAAGACCTTACCGATGTGTTCACGAAAACCCAGGCTTTACGGGTCAAAAAGAGGTTTCTAAGGCATTTTGATATATAAGGACACGAAACAAACGCTGAAAAAACAAAAAAATAATAATCGCTGGACCAAGATCTAGGATCTGCGGATTCCTACAAACTGTCCCTTCGAGAGCATTGCCGGATATAGTGAATTACTGCATTTTGTAGTAAAAAAATATAAATCTTAGCATGGGAAGAAATTAAAATATCTATTTTATCAATCTATCAATAACTATTTTATTGGATATTTCCGAAAACGATCTTAATATTGTCCTCATTTGATAATAGTCTTTTCCTCGATCACTGATTCTCATTATTCTATTAAATAAAAGATCAGGGAATACAAGAAAATCTAATAAATTCTTGTTTAACTCTGAATTATTTAATGATTGATCAGAGAATATTTTTGTTAAATGCGTAAACTCATTTCTTATTTTTTTCTTCATATTTTTATATTGTTGTTTTGTTTCGATATTCTTAGATAAATACAAATTCAACTCTTTCAATCCGATATTTTCATCTATCATAATTAAGAGAAAATCCAACTTGGAAATGATATACTCAAAGGGATTTCCAGATGGAATATTCTCCTCGAGATAAATATTTAAAAAAGTAGAGTTCAACTTATCCAATAAAATATATTCTTCAAAATTATCTAATTGCACTCGTTCTTTTATCCTATCAAGTACTAATTGAGGATTTGCGCGGTAAAATTCTCTTTTTAATTTTCGTTGGTCTTTTTCGTTTTTTAAAGATTCTGGCTTATATGTCGAATCTTTTACAATCCATCCTCGATGTTTTAATTCAGTGAATTTAACAGATAAGTACGAACAAGAACTTTTTTTTGATTGATGAAGAATGTCATTAATATCTGTTTCACATTGTGGTTTAATGGCACAAAGATAATAGATCTTTTCATCGAGGTTTAAATTGCGACTATTTTTTTTGGTTTTAGAGGTTTTTTTCTTCATATGATTTCTACTCACTTTAGTTCTTCAGTTTAAAACTAATATTAGTTTTAAAAATATTAGCTAAACTGAATTGATATATAGGATTTTCACTATTATACCTTTCGATAGTGTATGAAAATTGAACAAATATCTATTGGTTTCAATGAGAAACAAAAAAAGCAATTGGACAAAGAAAGCCAGAGGTTGGGTTCTTCAATCGCATCTGTAGTACGATCGATTGTAACAGAATATTTTGAAAAGCGGGGGAAGGAAACTGATTAACTCAAAGAAAATAATGGCCCCTGGGAAATATCATTTTTTAGGTTCCATTTTAGCTTTGAGTAAAATAAGCCCTTTCTCGACAGCATGGGTAAAATTTGCGAAATCCTTGGTTTTAATCTTCGATTGCACCCAATCGTCTAGATCCTTGGGGAGCGTTATTGATCGAGGGACGCGATTTCTTGCCATGTATGGGGAATCATTACACAAACATATAAATATAGTGTATTACATTTCATGTATTGTATTGCCAGAAATGTATAGCAATACAAGAGGTTACGGCTATGGGTATGGAACGAATTAAGCTAGATATCATTTTTTTTGATGATGGCACGGGTATCAAGAGAAAAGAGGGGACTATCCAGAAAATCGAGGATGGCCTCATTTATTTTTCAGAATATGGAAAAATCCAATTGATACCCGTTTGTCGAATTGTAAGAATTGAGAAAGGAGGGGAATAATGACACATTTTGAAGAATGCCAAAATTGGAATTGCGATGGTGATGGATGCGGGAACTGTCCAAACGCTGATGAAACCTGTATTCTCATAAAACAGGAGGAAACAGAGAGAACAATCTTATCAACAGGCACTAAAGAAATTCGTAAACAACCTAGGAACCGGCGCGTAATTTCGTGAAAATCAGGATTGAAAAATTGAGGTGAAGAGGAGATGGGGCAAACAACAAAACCGAAATCGGAAAAACAACCTGACATTAAACAACAAATGGAGATCACAAAAGAAAAAGCTATTAAGGAAAATAAAAAACTCGCAAAGACACGAACATGTAAAGAAATTATAGAAGAAGGGAACAGGTTTGAAGATTTAGTCAAACGAAAAACACCAGAAATACTTTCAGATCCTAATCTTCTAATCAATACCGTAAAGGAAGTTCAACAAAATGGTGTGGCCGGTGAAGAGGATACAATTATAGCATTGATTATTGTCGCAACAACACGACTTGTTAAACAAGCTATACCAGAAAGCAGAAATTTATTTCTCTCCGATACAACTGGTGTAGGTAAAGATTTTACAACAAAAAAAACAGTGGAAGTAATTTTGCCCGCACCAAATTATTTTCATGAAAGGAAAATGACTCCGGAAACGTTTACTTATTGGCATATGAACGAACCCGATTGGACTTGGGACGAGAAAGTAATACAAATTGAAGATATAACAGAAAATCTGTTGAATAGTTCTACATTTAAAACAATGGCCAGTGGAGGAACAAAAGCAACTGTTGTAATAAAACAAAAACTGCATGAAATATATATCAATGGAAAACCGGTCATGGTTTGTACTTCACATCATGCGAATCTATTAGATGAAGGATTAAGACGTTTCCCCATTGGTGGAATGAACAACACCATAGAGCAAACAAGACGAATAAAAGATAAAACCGCAAGACAATATACGGGGCGGAAAGAAAATAATTCTGATGATATTTTTAGAGCAGCTGTAAGAAGTCTTAAACCATATCCCGTGATAATTCCTTTTGCCGAAATAATCCAATTTTATTTTCCAGATGATATTTTGATGAGGACTCATTTTAATCGGTTTTTAGACTATATTTGTGCAAGCGCGGTTTTTCATCAGTATCAAAGAGAAAAAACAGAAGATGAAGCTATTATCGCAACAGCTGATGATTATATGATCGCTAGGATGGTCCTTATCTATACAACATCAAATCCTAAGATGATCCCATTAAGTAAGGAATACAGAGATGCCATCGAAATTTTAAAAAATAATGAGAAGGAGATGACAGTCAACGAAGTATATCAAAAAGGAGAGAAATCTAAAGATTGGTATTATAGAAATTTACCAAGTCTTAAAGAAATGAAATTACTCATTCGATCAAAGAAATGGGATGATGGTGCAAATAGGGATGTTGACACATATCAATACGCATTATTTAATCCGATGATTGTGCCAACATGGAATGCAATTGGTAAAGACATAGATAAAATATATAAGAATACTAAGAAAACCAAGAAAACCGAAGAGGTTTCCCTTCTTGAAAAGTGGTTTTCTGACAATGAAATAAAACCAAGAAAACCAAACGAGGAAGAGGAAGAGTTTGTGGTGGTTTTCTTAGGCCATGCAATAACCTTCAACAGGAAGGTTTTCTTGCATTTCTTGCATTTAGGGTCTTTTTTACATAAGAGAGATGAAAAACGATACAAATGCTACTACGAAGAAAGGCCGGTTGCTCTCGAAGAGACAGTTATTTCTGATTTTGGGAACAGCTCTGATGAATCTAAGAATACGAGCAAATCACAGCATCAACGAATGAAAGAACTCAAGGAATACCTTCAACGCGATAAATTATCTGATACTGGTGTTTCTGAAACGGCTCTTTATGATAATTTTCTTCCCTCTGATATTAATCAAGCCATTCAAAGCGGTATTTTGACCCGATTACCAAATGGAAATTTAAAATGGGGAGGTTGATCAATGAGTTTGAATAAAAGCACCGGAAACATGTATCCCTGGATCACGCACACATGGAATCCGATCCGGGGAAAATGCCCGCATGACTGTAGCTATTGCTATATGAAACAGTTCTCGGTGGGCCGTCTTCGTTTCGAAAAGGGCGAATTACAAACGGACCTGGGCGCGGGAAATATCATCTTCGTGGGGAGCAGCTGCGACATGTTCGCGGGGCCGGTCGTGACCGATTGGATAAGTGCGGTGTTAAAGAAATGCCGACAGTACAACAACAAATATCTTTTCCAGAGTAAAAATCCTCAGAAAATGAATGATTACATCATGGAATTCCCCGATGGATCTATTTTGGGAACTACCATAGAAAGCAACCGGAATTATGAATTAAGCAAAGCACCTTCAATTTCTCAGCGTGTCAAATGGATAAAAGCGATATCGGAGTCTATAGCATTTGATTTCATTATTTCTATCGAGCCTATTCTTGATTTTGACCTTCAACCATTTGTTGAGATGATTAGATCGATTGAACCTTGGTGCGTATCAATAGGCGCGGACAGCAAACATCATAATCTTCCGGAGCCGACACCGCAGAAATTACGGCAGCTGATAACCGCGCTCCAGAAGTTCACAGATGTAAAAATCAAAGATAATTTAATGAGACTTCTCAGGGGGATCTATGAGCCAGATAGATATTCCATTTAACGAATGGAGCATCGAGAAATTAACAGCGGGTATCAAACGCGCGACAACTCGGACGAAGAAATACGGGGAACCAGGCGACATCTTCCCAGTGAAACTCAATAATGGATTGACCGCGACCTATCAATTAGACTTCGTGGTACAGCTCCCGCTTTGGTTCATCGCGCGATATCTGCATAAAACCGAAGGGGCAGACATCCAGAAAGAATTTGAGGATGTATGGCATGGGATTCATTCGCGTAAGAAATGGACGGGCCATGAGCTTCTTTGGTATCATTATTTCAAAGTCCGATGGGGTGTTTTCGAATGAGGACGCGCTCTCCTGTTAATTTTCTTCTATACGGGCCTCAGATGGCAACGCTGACGCGTTTTCTTTACACTCGGGTATCTTCCTACGCGGTAAAATTCCCACTTTTCAATTTTATAAGGAGGAATTGAGCATGGGCAACATAAAAGATCGTGAACGTCTAGAGCGATTGAAGTCTGCGATTTGGAAAAAACGCAAAGTAGACGAAAAAGGCCGGACCGTCCTTCCAAAGAAGCTTCGTCAAAAACTCGGGCTTAAAGATGGCTCAAGTAAGATCCTTTGGATTCAATGCAACCGGCGCAAAGGAAAATCAAATGAGTTCATTATTGAGGTGGGTATCGAACCATGATTGCTAGTGGTTGCTATTGTAAAGAATGTAACAGGGGGCAAGAAATAACAATAATCAGGTTTACTGAAAGCGGTATATTGGAAATAACAATGGAGTGCGGTCATAAGAGGTGGTTCAAATTACAAGAAATATAAAGAATGACGGTAAAAAGAAGGCGATATCGCCAGGATCCGGGCGCGGCCAACGAAAAAGCAACGGCAAAAAGGCCGACGTCGACGGCCTGCAGCAACATAAATTAACGGCAAAAGACACAAAATATACTATCGTCCGGTCAAGACAGGATATCGCAGAACTTGAAAAAATCCGTAAAATGTTTTGTGAAAAATGGCCCGGCCGGTCACTAAAAACTGATTCTGAGATTTACAGGATCCTACCAAATGAGTATCAAAATGCCGTTGAAAGAATCCGGGAACTTGATCACCAGGTCGAGGTTTTAACGGCAAAACTGGACCAGCTGCAGCAGCTCGAGGACCATATTTGCCGTATTTTAGAATATTGCAAGGTGAAGAAATGAACAAAAAAGACCGAGAAAAATTACAAGAATTCATTGATAACCTCACATGCTTCCAAGAATCAGAACAGGAGAAATACGATAATGCTCCAGAGAATTTACAAAATTCAGAACGAATAGAAAAATTCCAGGAAAACGCTGATTCAATCCAAGAAGCAATTGATATCCTTAATAATATTTTAGAGGGTTAATCGTGATGCTTTGTAGAATCTGGAAAAACGTGAATGTCCATTTCCTATATAAGAAATGGACAGATTTCAGGGTTTTTTCTCAAAATCTTTGCTCCCAAACTGTCAAATGTCTATTTTTCGGGGGTAACTGGACACAATGAGCGAGATAATCTATCTTCAACCCAATGAGATAAAAAAAGTCATTGATGTGATCGACAACATTGAAGACAAAGCCTTGATCGTGACCGGCATAGAAACCGGTATGCGAGTTTCGGAGATCACCCAGGGATTCAAAATCGAGATGATAAACTGGGATGATGGCACGGCCAAAATCTTCGATGAAAAAAAAGACATCTACCGAGATATCGCGATCCCGAAGAATGCCCTCAATCTTCTAAAGATGTATTTGAACACAACGAAACGAGAGAAAGGCTCGGTTTTCCTATTCAGTTACAAAACAGCTAATCGAAAGCTTCAATACTGGATCCGAAAGGCTCAGATTCAAAAATTCATTCGGGGGAAGAAAGTTAACTTCACCTGGCACAAACTCCGACATACTTTCGTGAGGCTTTCCGCGCAAGCGCACCGGGATCCTATGGCCGTTGCACAGCAAACAGGAGACAGGCTCACGACCATCTTAAAGATCTATGGCACGTGGGAGATATCGGCGATGAGCCGACATTTTGATGAAAAACCATTAATCAAAGGTGAATAAAATAGTAGATGAAAACCCAGATGATTTTTTAACCCATGACGGGATTCATTCTCTCGCTAATACAGCGGGAGGTTTTACTCAAAAATGGAAGCAAGAAACGAAAGTAGGCCAGGATATGTTAACCGATCAACCCCAACTAGGGGAGGAAACGGTGAAACAAACCTATGACCTGAAACAAATTAATAGGCTTGATTTTCCGATACATCTTAACCCACAGATCGCAACCTTCAATGATGTCGGCATTCATGGATTGCTACGACATCGCCTGAGCCCATCTACTGTTGAAAAAAATCTTCGATATGCACGTTTCATGGAAACCCATACGGTCCCGGTGAATTTCCGAGATCCCACCTATGAAAATTTCATAAGACACATGGACTATCGAGAACAGATAGAACACGCGACACCGGATGCACTAAAACATGAATGGAAAACCATGCAGATGTTTCTCTTTGCGTATGGTATCCATTATGGACTCGGTACAGAATGGGATTACAATCCACCCGCAGCACGAAGGCCCAGGAAACGAATGTTACCGCTACCAGAGACAGTGAACAAGTTTTTTACCTACAATTACTCACAGGATGAATACGAGAACGCTCTCTATCAATACCTGTTTTTCCATAGCTTTTTGATTGGTTGGAGAGTGCCTAGCGAGATCGTTACGATGAAAACCTCAGATGTTAAGCTCGATGCTTCGATACCACACCTTATCATCACCGAACCGAAGAAACGCAGCAACACTAGAACGTTGTTTGATATCGAGCAAGCGATCCTTACATCACCGGTGCATAAATCATTGAAGAATTGGCTCGATCACTGGAGGCCCAAGGTAGCGAACCAATACTCAGAGGACGCGCTTTACCTCTGGCCCACCGGGAAACCTGTAACATTGCGATTGCTTGGACATCAACTCAGTATCCAGGGAAAGAAGATCTGGAAAGAATTCCGACCCTACGATATGCGCCATTGGTGCGCGGTCGCGCGATTGACCAAGGTTAAGATAGAAACCAAGAATTTCGACATCTATCCTATTCAGAAATGGCTAGGACATGAAAACTCGCAAACAACGGGTATTTATGTCGATCAAGCAACGAGCTACTTTAACGTTCTGCCGGTTGATTGGATTAGTCTCGCCCTGAAACCATCGCAGATGATGGCAGGAAAGCGAGATAAGAAAAAAACCGACAGAGTGCCATTTTTGGACCTGTTGCCGGAAATCCCTCCGAGAGAGCGCGATGGGCCCGGAGAGATTTGAACTCTCGACCTACCGGTTATCAGCCGGTTGCTCCAACCGATCTAAGCTACGGGCCCCGGGATTTGAGGGTGATAATACGCTTTTCCTATAAAAATAATGGTGTTACT
>Ga0315282_10008854_pt1 | contig 16165 bp, 17 predicted proteins | sample YL17G07_20_MG_FD_203693 | JGI IMG/M metagenome (GOLD analysis project Ga0315282, IMG submission 203693) | Sediment microbial communities from Yellowstone Lake, YNP, Wyoming, USA - YL17G07_20 | ecosystem: Environmental > Aquatic > Freshwater > Lake > Sediment | place: USA: Wyoming | collected...
TTTCTTTTCATGGCTTCCTCCTCATTATTTTTTTGATTTCCCCTCGGAGTATTCGGCCCTGATCACGAGGGTAACCCACCAGTCTCTGGAATCAAAGATCGTTTGGCTCGCCTATGTCCATGAAGATAATCCAGCGGGGAAAACGAATGGGCTTCCCCCGCGGCCTGCTGCTTTTTACTTACACCTCGGGTTCCCGGTTTCCTTGAGCGGAACGGCCACTTCATCCATCGGGATGATGACCGGCGTCCCGGGGAAGGAGAAGAGAGTGCTTTAGAGTTCCCCTTTTTTCCGGTTGCATCCGGTCTCGTTCAAAGGAACCGTGCTTTTTTCAATCGGAACCATATAGGGTTCCCCCATGTAGGGGAAGGGGTAAAATTCGTTGGTGGCCTTAATGACCTCGGCAACAGGAAGGGGCATCATCACCTGATGGTCTTCTGCCCGCATGATCATGGGCCCGATGATACTCTCCCATCTCATTCCTTCCCAGGTTTTGATGATAGTAGGGATATCCAGGCTCCCTGCCTTCTTAATAGCTTCCGTCACGAATTTCGTCCCATTGTACGCTTTGCCGATGTTAATGGCCGGCCATTTCTCAATGGCCACAAATTTGGGTTTTTTGCTCCAGCGCTGGAGAAAGTCTTTATTGGCCGCCGTACGAACCGTCTCCACATAGCCCTCGCAACCCCAGCTCCCGATCGCCGTTTCCTTGACCACCGGCAGCACCTGAGAGGGGTCGTTCAGATAATAGCAGATGAAAGGAGCTTTCATCCCCAAATCCCGGGCTTGCTTGATGAGGTTGACCAGGTCCACTCCCCAGTTCCCCGTGAATACCACTTCCGGTTTCGCGGCGATAATTTTGCTGATGTAGGGGCCAAAATCTTTATTGGCAATGGGATGGTAATCCTCTCCCACAATCTGGGCATCGGCCATCGCCAGCTTCACCCGGCGGATGAAACCCTTGGCCGCATCGTGGCCAAAAGCGTAATCCATATTGATGGTGTAAAACTTACGGAAGGGTTTCGTCGCCAAAAAATTCGCTATGGCCAGGGAGCGCATTTCAGTATTGGGCGAAACCCGAAAAGTATATGGGCTGCAGAATTTTCCGGTCACCTCGTCTCCTTCAGCGCCATAGCTGAAGAAAATCACTTTCTCTTTGGCGGCAACCTGTTGCAGGGCCAGGGCGATATGAGTTCCCGTCCCGGTTGCGATAAACTTGACGCCCTCCATGATGCTCTTTGTCGCCTTGCGAACGGCCACGTCTGGTTTGAGCTGGCTGTCTTCTTCAATCACCTCCACCTTCCGCCCCAGAAGGCCGCCGCTTTCATTGATCTCCTCAGCCAGGAATTGGATGGCCGCGGCGTACGTATCCCCGGTTCGCTTGAAGGGCCCGGAACGGGGATCAAAAAGGGCTATTTTGATCGGCTCCGCAGCCCAGGCCGGTAGAATGAGACCCAGCAACAGCAATAAGACAATCCCCGTTCCCCACAACTTTTTCGCTCCGATCATGTCTTTCCTCCTTACAGAAATTCAGCAGCGGATGGGCTGCTGGCTTGAATGACCTCAGGTCAAACCTCCAAATACTTCTGCCGGACCTCATGGGCCTCCTTTAGCTCTTGGCCCGTTCCGTGAAAGACAATCTTTCCTTTAGAAATGACGTAGATCCTTCCGGCCAGGCGCAGGGCCACCCGCATATTCTGCTCAACGAGCAGAATCGGGATATCATGCTGGTGAATATCCTGGATGACCTGCTCCACGGTCTCCACGATCTTGGGGGCCAAGCCCTCTGTAGGCTCGTCAATCAGGAGAACCTCGGGGTTGCCCATGAGTGTCCTGGCAATGGTTAGCATCTGTTGCTCGCCGCCCGATAGATGTCCTCCCTTCTGCCCGTCCCTGGCCTGCAAGGCTGGAAAATATTTATAGACTTTTTCGATCGTCCATCCATCGCCGTTGCCTTTCTGCCCTGGTTTGATGCCCATCAGCAGGTTCTCCCGCAGGGTCAGGGTGGGAAAAATTCTTCGGTCCTCGGGAACGTATCCCACTCCCAGTTTGGCAATGGCATGGGTGGGCAGCCCGGCGAGGTCTTGCCCCTTGAATAGAATTTGACCGGACCGGGGTTTGACCAGGCCAATAATCGATTTAAGGGTCGTAGTTTTGCCCACTCCGTTTCGGCCCAGCAGGCAGACGATCTCCCCCCGGTCAACCTCCAGGAAGACGCCCTGGAGGATATGGCTCTGCTCGTAAAAGGTATTGAGGTCTTTGATTTCCAGTAACATGGCCTATTCCCTCTCTTCTCCCAGGTAGGCGTCTTTCACCTTCTGGTCGTTGCGAATCTCCTCTGGAGGGCCGGAAGCCAGGACCTGGCCGTAGTAGATGACGGAAATCCGGTTGGCGATGCTGAAGACCACTTCCATATCGTGTTCCACAATGATCAAAGTTTTCCCTTCCGTGACCCGTCCGATCAGCTTTACCGCTTCCCGGGTCTCCTCCGTGGACATCCCGGCCGTGGGTTCGTCGAGGAGAATCAGTTCGGGGTCGGTGGCAATGGTCAGTCCGATCTCCAGGGCCCGCTGCTGCCCGTAGGAGAGCTCGCCGGCGATGGCCTCTCCGCGCTCCAGAAGGCCGATCTGTTCCAGCACTTTCTCCGTTTGCTGTCTGATCTCCGCCATCCGGGAAAACCGCGAATACAGGTTAAAGCGAATCTTGTTCTTGGAGAGGATGGCGTTGGCCACGTTGTTGAAGACGGTCATCGTCCGGAAGATGTTGGTAATCTGGAAGGACCGGGCCATGCCCATGCGGTTGAGCTTGAATGGAGATTTCCCGGTGATATCCTCCCCCTTAAAAAAAATCTTGCCCCCGCTGGGAAGGTATTTCCCGGTGATCAGGTTAAAGATCGTACTTTTCCCTGCCCCGTTGGGGCCGATGATGGCATGGCGCTCGCCCACCGGGATATTCAAGGTAATACCAAAGAGGACTTCCAGGCCTTCGAAGTCTTTGTAAATCTCCCGCAGCTGCAAAATATCCTTTCGCCCGTTGCCGGCCTGCTCGGCCATTTTCCGCCCTCCCCTACTTTTTCTGCTTGACGATTCCCAGGATGCCCTGGGGCGCAAAAAGAACGATGACGATGAAGATGAGGCCGAAGATAAACTCCCAGCGGTCGGTAAAACTGCTCAGGTATTCGGAGAGATAGACGAAGACCCCCGACCCGAGGATCGGGCCCCAGAAATAGCCCGTTCCTCCGATAAAGGCCATGAACAGCACGTTGGTGGACATGCCGGCATCGATGGTGCTGGTGGCAATAAATTCCTGAAACTGGGCATACAGGGCCCCCGAGATGCCGGAAAAGAATCCCGCCATGGCCAAGAGGACCAGCTTGGAGGCATTGACATTGAACCCGATGAACTTGGCCCGTTCTTCATTGGATTTAATACTCATCACCACATTTCCCAGGGGAGTCTTGGTAAAGTACCAGCAGAGGAACAGGCAGAGAGCAATAATGGTGAAAGAGACGAAATAGAAGTTTCCCGGGTCTTTCATGGAAATACCCAGCAGGTCTGGCTTGGGAAACTTGCCAAGGCCGTCGTCCCCCCCGGTGACATCGCGCCATTTCCAGACAATGGCCCAGATGAGCTGGTTGAAGGCCAGGGTAAGAAGGGCGAAATAGGTTCCGCTCAGCCTTACCAGAAAAGCACCGAGGATAAGTCCCACGAGACCGGCCACCAGACCTCCCAGAAGGACCCCGCTCAAGAAGGAAAGGCCCTTGATGTGCAGCCACCCTAAGACAGAAGCGTAAGCCCCCAAACCAAAGTAGGCGGCGTGGCCGAAGGAAAAGAGTCCCCCTTCATTTAGCAGCATTTTCCAGGTCATGGCGAAGAGAGACAGAATGATGATTTCCGTGAGCATGCGCAGCTGAAATTTGGGCAGGAGGGAAGGGGCCAGAAGGACAAGGGCCGTGACGACAATGGCCGTGGCAATGTAAGAGTTTTTATTCCTCATGCTTTCTCCCCAAAAAGCCCGGAGGGCTTGATAATCAGCACGATGGCCATGAGCAGGAAGGCGAAAACGATGGCAAATCGGGGGATGAAAAGGATTCCAAAAGAAGAAAGCTGCCCGATGATGAAAGAAGCGACCACCGCCCCTAAGAGACTTCCCAGTCCTCCAGTCACAGTGACGACAAAGCAGTCCACCAGGATCTCCAGAGCCATGCCGGGGTACGTGCTGATGAAAGGGCCGGCAATGACCCCGGCCAGACCGGCCAGCCAGGAGCCGATACCCATGACCAGCATGAAGACAAAGGGCGTGTTCGTGCCTAAAGCGCTGACCATGTCCCGGTCCGATACCGCCGCCCGCACTGTGATGCCTAACCGGGTTTTCATGAGGATGTAGGCCAGGAATCCCAGGACGGCCAGGGAAAAGAAAAGGATAAAAAGGCGATAGGCCGGGTAAACGCTTCCTACCACGATCACGGAGCCTGAAAGGGCGGCAGGAATGGGCACTGGCAAGGGCTCCGTCCCCCAAATCCACTTCACCGCCTCATTGACAACGAAAAGGATGCCGAAAGTGATCACGAATTCCTGTACATGCCCACCCGCATGAACCCGCCGCAGCAGGAACCGTTCCATCAGGATGCCCAGGCAGCCGACCGCGAGCGGGCAGACGATCAGGCCGACCCAGAAGTTCCCGACCATCTTGAGCATCTGGTAGGAAAAATAGGCCCCAAGCATATAAAAGGAGGCATGGGCGATGTTCAGGACGCCCATCATGCCGAAGACCAGGGTCAGACCTGCGGAGACCAAAAAGAGCAACATTCCGTAGGCCAGACCATGAAGGCCCTGAATGATAAAGGTAGACAACATCGATTCCATCGAAGCGGTCCTTTCTTCAGGAATTTGCCTACAAAGGAAAATTACTATTTTCCTCGGGGGATGTCAAGGCCGCATTCCCTTCAGCCCACCCTCAGTTTTAGCCATCGCCCCTTCATCGTGTCCCAGGTGTAGAGGCGATGAATCCCGCCATGGTAGGATAGCATAACCTGGTCCTGCAGATAGCCTTTTCATCCGCGAAATTTTTTGATAGAATCCTCTACCGATTTTAAGATCCTCGTGGGTCCCCTAAAGATTTTCGGTTTAAGAAGATGAGGTTTTTCAGCCGGCAGAGTAGATTCAGCGGTCTGTTCGGCTCTCTTACCAGCTCCCTTTTTGCGGAGAAGAGGGGATGTTACATCCATGGCCAATTTACAGATTGAGGGTTTGAATATTTATTATTGCAAGAAGGGAGAAGGGCCCGAGACCCTCTTACTCTTACACGGCAACGTTTCTTCTACTGAGTACTGGGATAAATTCTTAAGAATCCTGCCCGATCGATACCAGGCCATAGCTCTGGACCAGAGAGGATGTGGAAAAAGCGAACATCCGGCCGACGGATATTCGATCCCCCAGTATGTGGAGGACCTGGGCCAGTTCGTTGACCGGTTAGGCCTGAGACGCTTCCACCTCCTGGGACATTCCATGGGGGGTCAGATCGCCATGCTCTTCACCCTGAAACATCCCGAAAGAGTTCAGACTCTCGGACTGCTTGACAGCGTCCCTGCGGATGGTCTTTTTTTGAACGACGAGATCCGCGGCTTTTTCCAGCTGATCTTGAAAGACCGCCGGGCATTGCGACAGGCTCTGGGCGGGGCTATGCCCTACGGGGAAGGCCCCTCTTTCGCAGAACGGGCCACGGAGATCGCTTCTGCCTGTGCCCCGCAGACTTTTACGGAAAACATGGAATCGATGCATCGGACTAATTTCATTTCCGAAGTTTCCCAAATTGCCGCTTCCACCCTCATCCTCCATGGCAAGGATGACGTCGTAATTCCCTTAGAATATATGGTTCCGACCATGAAGGCCATGACGGATGCCCGGGTTGTGATCTATACGCATTGTGGACATTCTCCGAATGTGGAGTGGCCCCGGGAGTTTGCTGAGACTTATTTTCAGTTTATTGCCGAACGGGGAAAGTCCTCCCATCCCTCCCCTCTCCCTCCATGGAGACTCTGTCGCAACCCGAGCGGGAGGACATGAACGAGGAAGCATCGGCTGGTCTTCAAAAACGCTAAGCGCAGAGCGCTATGCGCATGGCGAATAAATCCCCGCCGCGATCCGTGGAAGAATGACTGCTGATGATTCCGAGAGAATGCCCTCCCGCTCGGACTTTCCGAGGTCGGAATTGCGACACCGTCTCATGAGGCGGAGGAGATACAAGGAGGACATGTACCGGCTTTACTTGATCGATCAAGGCAACCACCTCGACGCCCTGGTGGGCAAGCCGGACATCGACCCCGGAAAAAAGATGCAGCCGTTACTGCCGCATGTGCATCAAGCATTTAACCTATTGCTGGATTGGGTAGAGGCGGGCAAAGCGCCCCCCCCGGGCAAGACCATCGGCAAACCCTTAACGGAGGGGAAGGTCAACGATATCCGCACGGGTGCGGAGATCGATCCTTATTGAAGAAAAGCCCTGTATCCTGGGAAAAAAGGCATGGGGGAATTGATGAATCACCCTTGCACAACGGGGCAGAAAATTTCTATTGAGAATATTGGAGGATAACTCACACCATGGCGGAACTGGAACTTCCGAACCCCCATGAACTCGGAGAGATAAAAGAAAAAGCTTTTACCAGAAGGGTGGCGATGGTCACCGCCGTTTTTGCCGTCATTCTGGCCATTGCATCTTTAGGCGGGACGTACACCATGAAAGAAATGCTTCTGGCCCAGCAGCAGGCTTCCAACCACTGGTCCTATTACCAGGCCAAGGTGATCCGGGAGCATCTTTACCGAAGCCAGAAGATGCTCTTGCAAACTATCTTGCTCGACCGGGCAGGGTCCATGAAGCCTGAGGTCAGGGACCAGATTGAAGGAATGATCAAGAAGATGGCCGAGGAAGAGGCCCGTTACGGCTTATTTCGCCTGCATCACAGCCTTTTTGGGGGCCTTGTTTGCCCTGAACGGTTTTCTTTTAATCCTCCCGATTCCGCTCTTCCATTAGGCGCCAGGCCGATTCCGAAGAACTTTTGCGCCAGCCATTACAGGGCGGTGTAGTTGCAACCAATATTCCGCTCTTTGCCCTTTTGCCCAATTGGCTCCGGGGCAAGAAGTCTTTCTTTTGATCCAGGAAGTTTCCCCAAACGGTTCCCCAGCATTTCCTGCCGTGCGTCGATCCTACCCTTATGCTAAAATTTAGAAAGGGACTCATCGATATCACTGGCCGTAGGAGAGGGATGAATCCGGTTATTCATAAAAGGTCTGTTTTACTCGTTACGACAGCGGTATCTTTCCTGACCCCCTTTATGGCTTCCTCTGTAAACATTGCTCTGCCGTCCATCGGCAGAGAATTTGCCATGGATGCTGTTTTGTTAAGCTGGGTCTCGAGCGCTTACCTGCTGGCTGCAGCGATTTTTCTTGTCCCATTCGGGAGGATCTCGGACATATACGGCAGGAAGAAGATTTTTACCCACGGCATCACGATTTACACCCTTTCCTCCTTTCTGGCAGGGATTTCCCCTTCCCCTCTTTTATTGATTTTCTTCAGGATTTTGCAAGGGATCGGGGGTTCGATGATCTTTGGCACAGGAGTGGCCATCCTTACCTCCTTATTCCCCGAAGGAAAAAGGGGCAAGGCCCTGGGAATCAATGTAGCCTCGGTCTATTTAGGGCTCTCTCTGGGGCCCTTTATCGGCGGATTCTTGACGGAACATCTGGGCTGTCGAAGCATCTTCCTGATCAATGTCCCGCTGGGGTTGATCGTCGTGAGTGCGGTTCTCTGGAAAGTAAAAGGAGAGTGGGCGGAGGCCCGGGGAGAAAGGTTTGATTTTTTCGGCTCGGCCATTTACAGCTTCACCCTGATAGCGGTCATGTATGGTTTTTCTCTGTTGCCCAGGACAACGGGTGGAGCGGTCATTTTACTCGGCGTTGTAGGCTTTATGGCCTTCGTCACGTGGGAAATGAATACCCAAAGTCCCGTCCTGGATATTAATCTTTTCCGCAATAACAGGGTTTTCGCTTTCTCAAACCTGGCGGCATTAATCCATTACAGCGCCACCTTTGGCGTGGGTTTTCTTTTGAGCCTTTACTTACAATATATCAAAGGGTACGGCCCCCTGCACGCCGGTTCGATTCTGGTATGCCAGCCTGCCATGCAGGCGATTTTTTCACCCTTGGCCGGCCGATTGTCCGACAAAATTGAGCCGCGGATCGTCGCCTCCTCGGGGATGGGCTTCACCGTAGCCGGGCTTTTCCTTCTGACCTTCCTGAATGAAACGACAACTCTGGGATTCATCATCGCCAGCCTTCTTCTCCTCGGCTTTGGCTTTGCCCTTTTCTCATCCCCCAACACGAATGCCGTGATGAGTTCCGTGGAGAAGAAATATTACGGAGTGTCCTCCGGAACCCTGGCCACCATGCGTTTGATCGGCCAGATGCTGAGCATGGGGATTGCTACCCTGTTATTTGCCATATATATTGGCCGGGTGCAAATTGCGACCGAATCCTATCCTCCTTTTCTGCGGAGTGTCAAAGCCGCTTTTATTATTTTTGCCGTCCTGTGTTTTGGGGGCATCTTTGCATCCCTGTCGAGGGGGAAAATGCGCTGATTACCCTCCTGACTGCCTCTCCCAGAGTAATGGGAAAATTTGCCAATTCCAGGCTGAATAAAATCTCCCTGTGGTCTATTTCTTCTGTCGTTTGTTTTTTGAACCTCCTTCTTCTGGTTCAAATCTTCGGTCGATGACGCTGAAATCTCTCCTCTTCTTCCCCCCCGCTTAATTCCTCTTTTTCGGCAAGGCTATGCAGGAGAAGGTGAAAATAGATGAGCCCTTCATAAGGGTGCCAGCGGGCGAGGGTCCGCTGCACGCTTTCATAATCCAGCGGTTTTTGGAGACCCAGCCAGCCTTGCAGCTTGTTGCGGACCCCCACGTCGTCACCGGGGAATATATGCACCCGTCCCAGACCTCGCAGGAGGACATACTCAGCGGTCCAGCGCCCCACACCCCGCAGCTCGGTCAAGCGTTCCATCGCAGCTTGATCATCCAGAGAGGCTAGGCCTTATAGGTCCAGGCGCCCGTCCATAACCATGCGGGCCAGATCGATCAGGGCCCGGGCTTTCTGACGGCTGAACCCTATCTTGCGCAAGGCGTCCAATTCCAGCCCGGCCAAATCCTCCGGGCGGGGGAAAGCGTGGGAGGAGGCTTGGCCTTCCTGCAAGGGAACCCCCCAAGTTGCAACCAGACGGTTGAGCATGCGGATTCCAGAAGTGAGGGTGAATTGCTGGCAGGTGATGGCATTTACCAGCGCCTCGAAGACCGTGGGGTACCGGGGGGGCTTCATCCCCTTATACTTTTGCGCCAGAGGTTTCAACTTCCCATCGTGCATGGCCAGGCGGTAAAACTCCTTCATATCGATTTGCAGGCCGAGAATCCGCTCAAGGATCACTTTCAGGATGGGTTTCATTTCGGCTGGGAGATGTGCGCCCTTGGCGGTGACATTCAGTTTTGGTTCCGCAGGGGGGCCAGTTTGGACGACAGCGACTTCCACCGGCCCACCCTTCAACACGAGCACTCGTCGATAAGTCTGGCCGTCCCAGCGGTCCCATATGTTGTCAGGCCGTCTACGCAAGACCCAAACCGTCAAATCCAGCCGGAAGGGTCGAAAGGGTTTGAGTTGGAAAGAAAACTGACTCAATCGGACCCCTTATAAAGAGGAAGAATGGAGATTCCGAGGGGCAGGAAACGGCCCTCAAAATACATTGTTTCTCCGGACAAAATACAGGAACAACCTTATGTATATGATCCGCCGTTTCTCAGTATTATAATAATGGTATTTCTGGAGCTTTTCCAGTTTTTACCGAGGGTGTCCTGGTATCGTGTCTCTTTGATTCGGTTAATTATTTATCCACCCATGTCGGGGCCTTGGTATGGCCAAGCATGAACAATAATGTCTCTGAGATTCGACATTCACTCAGGGGAACCGTGAAAGGAGGGAAAATCATGAGCTATAAAAAACTTTTTCCGTTGTTGATTTTTTTGATCGCCGTCCTGATCCCCGGGGCCGGAATCAGCCAGAGCGAGAAACAGGCTCCAGCGAAGACCTCGGAAGGTCAAACCCAGAAGGCAGGCGAGCCGGATCGGGATTTTCGAAAGGCACGCCAGAATTTTCTCAAAAAAGACCTGATGGCCTCGGCAGCTGAGATTCGCAAAGGGGCGGCATACCTCAAATCACAGGCGGACCTGGCCGTGGAAGAGGGGAAACAGGCGCTTACGGCTTCGGCAAATGAGCTGGAAAAACTGGCCGATAAGGTGGGAAAAGGCACAGTGAAATCTGTAAAAGAATTGGACGGGGCCTTCGCCCGGGCTCATCATGCCCTGGCCAAGAGCCATTATCTGAAGACATCGGAATCCTTTGCCAGGAAGGAGGCCTCGAAGGCGGGCAAAGAGCTCAAGGCTGCCGGTAATCATCTTGAGCGGGGGTTGATCCGCGCGGGTGGAAAAATTACTACGGGAGCTAAGTCCGCCATCAAAGAATCGCGCAGTCTTGCCGGAAAACTCATTAAGGGAGCCGGCTGGGCGAATGCCGAAGTTGAAAGGGGAGTCAAAAATCTTGGCGTGGAGATCGAGAAACTCGGCGAGAAGGTTAGCCCCGAGAAAAAATAGCCGGGCGTTGGGACGGACCCAGTCATTTTGACCTTCTTTCTGCCCATCGGAAGTATCGATTAAAAGGGCGCCGTTGCGGAATCGACCGGCTCGGGGGAGGAAAAGTTTTATGGCTTACCATGCTGCCTGGATAGGGAGGGAATCATCATGAACGGAGTTTCATTTCGGGAGTCAACCATTCTGAGGAAGAAAAGCAATTCTTTTAGGCTTTACAGCCATCGCCGCTTTTCCCTTACACTCGTATTTTTGAGTTGTTTTTTATGGGGGATGGGGCTGGCCTTGTCTCCCCCGGTTCCGGCACAGGCTGCTGAGAAGGCCGGGGCATCGACCGATTTGAGTACGGCCATCATCCGGGTGGCCAAGCAGACCATCCCGGCTGTGGTCCATATCGAGGTAACCGAACGTCAAGAAGTGGTCAACCCCTTTTTACCCTTTGAAAAGGACCCTTTTTTTCATTATTTTTTCAATATCCCCAAGATGCCCCGTAAATTCAAGCGGGAATTAAAAGGGTTGGGAACGGGGATGATTATCGACCCTCAGGGCTACATCTTAACCAATCATCATGTAGCCGGGGGGGCAACCAAAATTCAGGTAACTTTGGCCGATGGCAACCAGTATCCTGCCAGATTGGTGGGGACAGACCCCAAGACAGACCTGGCCGTGATCCATATTGCTGCCCGGGAGCTCCTCCCCCATGTGACCTTCGGAGATTCGGACAAAGTTGAGGTGGGAGAATGGGTGGTGGCCATCGGCCATCCTCGTGGCCTGGACCAGACAGTCACCCAGGGGATCATCAGCGCCAAACATCGACGGGGGATCACCGACCCCAGCGGCTATCAGGATTTTCTGCAGACCGACGCGGCCATCAACCCTGGCAATAGCGGGGGCCCCCTTTTGAATCTTCAGGGGGAAGTGATCGGGGTGAACGCCGTGATCGCCTCGGAGTCCGGTGGTTTTGAGGGGATCGGCTTTGCCATTCCCGCTAATATGGCCGTGCATATCTCCAAGGTATTAATAGCCCATGGAAAGGTGGAACGTGGGTGGCTGGGCGTTACCATTCAAAATCTCAACCCCGATCTGGCTAAATCTTCTCATTTGGAGACTCCCAAAGGGGCCTATATTGTCGATGTGGTCAAGGGGTCACCCGCAGAGAAAGGCGGGCTAAAGAAGGGGGATGTAGTGATCGCCTACGAGGGAAAAGAGATCCCGGATGCCGGGGCATTTCGGAATCAAGTGGCCATCACCGCCATCGGGCAGGAGGCGGGGATAACGGTTTGGCGGAACGGTAAGAAACAAGAACTGACAGTCAAGATTGGCAACTTAGAAGCGGCCACCAAAATATTGGCTTCTTCAATCAAAGAGCATTTGGGAATCACGGTGCGGCCGGTCATTCCCAAAGAAGTTGAAAAATATGGCCTGAGTGCAAACCAGGGAGTGGCCATTGTTACTGTGGACCCCAAGGGGTCTCTCGGGGAAGCGGGTTTTGAAGTTGGGGATTTGATCCTGGACATCAACGGACAATCCATTAGCGGATTTGAAAGCTTCGTCGATCTGGTGAGCTTTCTGAAGCCAAACCAGCGGATCAAATTGTTGGCCCTCGACCACCGGACCGGCAATACGGGTTACGTAGAAGTGGTGGTGCGATAGGAAATCGATGTACCCCTCCTTTGGGCCCCGGGCCACGACCCAGGGGAAGGCCAATGACGGGAATCACCCCAATGCGAACAACTTCACACCCGATGGGTTGCGACCCGCCGGCTGGGTCGATTCTTCAGCGGCTCCAAGGTGTGCCCCTTCCCCACGAAAGGTTGGAGCGGCAAAAAGAAGGCGCAGGGTTATTAAACCATACCCCCTGAGCTTGGAAAACTGCTTTTCTATCGGAGCAATCAGAAGATGAAAATCACGGCGATTCAAGCATCCTGGCTGAGGGTGCCGATTCCTGCGGACAAGGTGGCGGTGAGCGATTTCGGGCGCAACGATTCCTTCAACACCACCCTGGTGCGCGTGGAGACGGACGGGGGTCTGGTCGGCTATGGGGAGGCCAAGGCCACGGTGGGAAGCCTGGGGGTCCAGAGAGCCCTGGCGACCGCTATCGAACAGGAGATGGCCCCATTACTGATCGGCCAGGACCCGCTCGACATCGCCCGGCTTTGGGAGCTGATGTACAATGGCTCGCGCGCCCACTACGCCCTCTCCCGGGGCCGGGTATTCCCCATCCTCGGCCGGCGGGGGATCAGCGTTTCGGCCATCAGCGGGATCGACATAGCCCTGTGGGACATCCTCGGCCAGGCCCTTGGTGTGCCAGTCCACCGCCTGATAGGCGGGAAGTGCCATGACCGTCTGCCGGCCTACGCCTCCGGGGGCTGGGCAGACGAAAAGGGCATTGGCGGGCAGCTTATGGGTTACGTGGAGCGGGGCGGCTTCCGGGCTGTGAAAATGCGGGTTGGCGTGATGGACGGCGACGTTATGACTTCCGTCCGGCGCGTTCGTGCGGCCCGCCGGGCCCTGGGGGACGGGATTGATTTGATGGTCGACGCTCACGGCACTTACAGCGTGGCCGAAGCCAAACGCTTCTGCCGCGAGGTGGCCGGGGTCCGCCTGGCCTGGTTTGAGGAGCCAGTATCCCCCGATAATAAACCCGGATGCGCTGAGGTGCGCGCCGCTACGGACATCCCCATCGCCGCCGGCGAGAGCGAGTTCACCCGCTTCGACTTCCGTGACCTGGCGGAGCTGCGCGCGGTGGATATCTTCCAGCCCGATTTGGCCATCTGCGGCGGGCTCACCGAGGGCTTGCGCATTGCCGCCTTGGCCGAAACCTACCAGTTCGGCTTGGCCCCGCATATGTGGGGCGGCGCAGTTATGTTTGCAGCTGGCCTGCAGCTTTGCGCAGTCTCTCCCAGCGCCTTCATCATCGAATACTCCCTGGGCCACAATCCCCTGCAGCACGAGCTGGCCGCCGAACCCATCCTCGTTGAGGATGGCTGGATTGTGGTTCCAGATCGTCCAGGCCTGGGCATTACCATCAATGAGGACTTCGTCAAAAAATACACGGTTCCCTGATAATCTCGTTCTTTCCTTGAAACGGACTCCCCCTCTCCGCCATCTGTGGAGGAGAGAGATTACAATCAACCGCAAGAATCCCCACGACCGCTCTCTCCCTTGGGACTGCGTCGCAATTCCGAGATCGGGAGGTCCAAGCGGGAGGGCATTCTCTCGGAATCATCGGGTCCCGCCACAGGCGGGATTCTTCTATGGATCGCAGCGGGGATTTATTCGCCATGCGCATAGCGCTCTGCGCTCAGCGTTTTTGAAGATCGGCCGATGTTTCCTCCTTCATGCCGTCCCGCTCGGGTTGCGACACAGTCTCTATTTACGTAGGAGAAGGCTTCGTCGTGAGACTTCGGCTTGCGCTCAGTCTAACGCTCAGCCGAATGGAAAAGCTGAGTGAGCAATGAATTTGTGCTCCCAACTTTTCGTTGTCAATTCAATCGAGCCTGTGTTATAAAAAAAGCCAGAAATCAATAATTTTTCCCCCATTCGGAAAATGAGTCAGTGTCTGCTCTGTGGAAAGTCCTCAGAAAAAATTGCCGGATGTTTACAGTTCTGCTATTCCTGCCTGCGCGATCATTTTCCCGAAATTCACAAAGAGATTGATACGGTCCACGCCAAAATCCGGCGCGCTCATGACCTGCCCACCGCTCCCCCACAGGACCTGAACAATCCGGTCTGTACCCTTTGCGTCAACTCCTGCCGAATCCCTGCGGGAGCGCGGGGATACTGCGGGGTTCGAACCAACAGGGAAGGGAAGATTCACGGCGGGACAGCCGGGATCTTTATTATTACTACGACCCCCTGCCGACGAACTGCGTAGCGGACTGGGTATGTCCTGGAGGGACCGGAGTTGGGTATCCAAAATTTGCCTGCCGCCCCGGGCCAGAACGGGGGCATAAAAATTTAGCGGTTTTCTATCACGGGTGCACCTTCGACTGCCTATTCTGCCAGAATTGGCAGCACCGCTTATCTTTCGGCAAGAGCCACCCGGTCTCCGCCCAGGACCTGGCTGACGCCGTGGATAAGAGCACTTCCTGCATCTGCTATTTTGGGGGAGACCCGACGCCCCACCTCATCCACTCAATACGAACGGCCCGGATCGCCCGCAAACGGGCCGGGGATAAAATATTACGGATCTGCTGGGAAACCAACGGAAGCGGAAACCCTTCCGTTTTGGAAGAGATAATGGGGCTGGCCCTGGAGTCCGGGGGATGTGTCAAATTCGACTTGAAAGCCTGGAACGAAGGGGTTCACCTGGCTCTTTGCGGCGTAAGTAACCGGCGTACCCTAAAAAATTTCGCCAGGCTCAGCCGGCGAATCGATGAACGCCGGGACCCGCCCCCCTTAGTGGCCAGCACCCTCCTGATTCCGGGATATGTGGAAGAAGAAGAGGTTCATGAGATCGCCCGTTTCATCGCCTCCCTGGACAATACCATTCCTTACAGTCTCTTGGGTTTCCATCCACAGTTTTTCATGGCGGATTTGCCGACCACTTCTTGGAAGCAAGCGGACCGGTGTTTAGCCGCTGCGCGGGAGCCGGGTTTGAGTCGAGTCCGGGTGGGAAACCTGCATCTCCTTAATTCCCAACCTAACACTGGGCCGGCCGAATAGCCCGGAGTGCTTGCGAAAGAGGGGAGGATCCGAGTGCAGAAATTCCGCAAAGTGATTTTTTATTTCCGTAACCCTGGGTAACCCTTACCGGGTTAAGCAAAATTCATAGGGTAAGCAAAATCGCCTTGAAAAAAGTTGGACGGGTATTTATTGATCTGGTATATTTATATATATCAGATCAAGGGAGGCGATTATGCGTTACCGAGGCTACCGTGCGGCCAAGGAACGCCAGGTCCGTTCCCGCCTGGCCAAACTCCTCCCCCAAAAGCCCTTGCTCATCGGCAGCCTGGTCTCTATGCCCCGGGTCTGCGGTAAGCCCGGATGTAAATGCGCCCGGGGAGAACTTCATCCCGGCCTGTATCTATCCCTGCGCGTAGGAGAAAAACGCAAGATGATCCATGTCCCCCAATCTTTGGAGGCCAAGGTGCGCCAATGGGTTGGCACCTATCAGGAGGTTTGGCGGTTACTGGAAAAGATTTCGGAGGCCTGCTATCAGCGGTTCTTCCAAGAGAAGCAGCGGGCCAAGGGGAAACGGCCATGATGAGCCGTTTCTGCCAGTATGTCGAGAAAGTCTTTGATTTCGGCTGGAGAATCGCTCAGTTGAAAGATCCGCGCCAGCGGTCCCGCATCCCCCTGGGGGCCATCTGGGGCAGTTCCTTTTTCCTCTTTGTTCTGCGGCAGCGCAGCTTACGTGCTATGGAAGGGCAGTTGCGCCAGCCCGGCAGAATGGAACGACTGATCGGGCCCGAGAAACCGAGTGCCGACCGTGTGGGGCAGGTCTTGAGCTTGATCGATCCCCACCAGTTGCGGGCCATGCTT
>Ga0315282_10008855_pt1 | contig 16160 bp, 11 predicted proteins | sample YL17G07_20_MG_FD_203693 | JGI IMG/M metagenome (GOLD analysis project Ga0315282, IMG submission 203693) | Sediment microbial communities from Yellowstone Lake, YNP, Wyoming, USA - YL17G07_20 | ecosystem: Environmental > Aquatic > Freshwater > Lake > Sediment | place: USA: Wyoming | collected...
CAGGAAGCTTCTTGTTGAAGACCCTCATCATTCTGGTGGTTGCTTCTGTCTACACTCTTCTCTTCACGGGAGCCGGGATGTTTGTCTCATCGATCGTTCACCGGAGTTCAACGTCGATGGTGGCTAGCTTGTTCATCTGGCTGCTGTTTGTGTTCATCATTCCAAACTTTGGCACCGTCTTGGCGAAGAGCCTCACGCCGGTGCCAACAAGTGATCGGGTCGAGATGGAGGGACGGCTGAGCACCATTCAGGCCATCTTTAACAGGATTCAGCGTGAAAAGGAAAAACCGGCGGGTAGAGAAGGCCGATGGATGATCCAGCAGCTCAAGGAATCCACGACGAGGCTTGTTGAATTGTACCGGCCAAAGATGAACGCGCTGATACGGACGACGAAATCACTCGTGCGCATCTCCCCGTCCGGGGCGTTGAATTTCCTTTTGACCGACATCGCAAACACAGGATTGTATGAGGAGGTTCGCGCAAAGGATGCCATCGCGCAGTATGTTGAGAGGAATTTCAATCGCATCAATCAATTGGAGCCAGGGCCCGTCGATGTGTTCCGGTATACGCGCGCATTGCCGGGTGAGGTCTTCAGTGAAACAGGATATGTCGATGTGGCTGTGATCCTTTTCTTCACGGCACTCTTCATCACGGCAGCCTACGTTCGGTTTCTCGTCTATGATCCACGATAGCAGTCACACAGAAAATAAAAATGGGTAGAGGAGAATAATCATGCTTTGGGTGTTGGTACGAAAAGAACTGCTTGACAATCTCCTGAACATGCGATTCATCGGTCTCTGTGTCGTGGCGATCGTGCTGATTGTGTCGTCGATCGTCGTGCTGACCGGGCAATACCAGGAGGAATTGGCCGACTATCACAACCGTGTGAACACGCAAGATGCGTTCATCGATCAGTATGGTCACTCCAATCGAATCGGATGGATGTCCAGCCAGTTCCGGGAGCCGTCGCGCTACCAGCCGTTGGTGGTTGGGACCGACCGAGATGCCGCACAAGAGAATTTCGTCAACAACCCGGTTCCGGTTTTTCTTTCGAAACTCGATTTTGTGGCCATTGTCTCGATCATCATGAGCCTGGTGGCGGTCTTGCTGGCTCACAGTGCGATCACCGGCGAGCGTGAGGACGGCCTGCTCAAGCTGATGCTTTCGAGCTCTCTCCCGCGCACCACCGTTGTGGTGGGGAAATTCATCGGTGGTGTGATCACTCTTATCGTTCCTTTCACGCTTGGCCTCCTCGTCGGGCTTCTCTACATCGCTGTCGCCGCAGGAATCGAATTGCAGAGCCTGGATTATGGGATCTTTGCGATCCTCCTTCTCATTGCATATGTCTATGCGTTGGGGCTTTTTTTCTCTGCCCGTTCGCACACGTCGAATGTGGCGGTCCTAAAATCGCTTTTCGCGTGGGTTGTCCTTGTGCTGGTCTTGCCGAATATCAGCCCATTCCTGGCGGCACAAATCTACCGCATCCCGTCCGTTGCGAAGATCCAGCGCGAGACAAACAGGATCAAAAGCGACGACCGGGACGACATCATTCGGAAACAATGGCAGCAGATGTTTCAGACGGCATTTTCAGACCTTGCCTTCACCCGATCGATGACGAAGAGCGATCTAGAGAAAAGGATCGAGAGCGACGGTGCCTTCAGGGAGCGCTATGCTCAGTACCAGAGAGCATTTGAAGAGCTCGCCCGTGACGTGAATATTGAACAGCGAAGGATTGCGGATGCGATCCGCGAGTCCTTCGAAAACCAATCGCATCATCAGGAGGTCCTTGCCACGGTTCTCGCATCGCTCTCGCCGCTCTCCAACTTTGTCTTTGCCGCAACAGACGCAGCCGATGTCGGGTTGCAGAGTGACGCGGAGTGGGGTGCTCAAGCCGGACGATATCAGCGCACGCTCAGGGAGTATGCCGATCGGAGGTACAACGAGGAAAAGCTGAAGAACCCCGCGTTCGATTTCAACGACTATCTTGATCTGCGAGCGCGCCCTCGCTTCCAGTTTCAACCTCCACCCTTGAGTACGAGAATCGAAGACATTCTTACACCACTCGGGGTTCTTGCAATCTTCAATCTTCTGTTCTTTGCGGGTGCGTATGTGAGTTTCCTCAGATATGATGTGAGATGAGGAATCAATGCAAAAGGAAAAAGGAAAAATGGGAAGATGGACATCGGAGGGTTGAACGGTAACCGAGAGGGAATTCAGCAATGAGCAGAAGATACATTCTACTGGCACTTCTTTTCTTCGTAAGTGCTCGAGAAGCACATTCCCAGCAAATCTTCTACAATCCGAACGACGAGCGCTTCAAGTCCCTCTATCTTGAAAAAGTCCAGAGCGACTACAAAGTGCGCAAGGAAGAATTCAATCGGCAGCAGAAGCTCTATGAAAAGGGGCTTATTTCCCAGCAAGATTATGCAGAATCTGAAGCCAATTTCAAGAACGCACAGATCACCTACCAACAGGCCATCCTTTCGCTGGCCTTTGAGCAGCCCCACCTTACGATCGATAAGGCGATCAAGTATCAATCGAGGGACGGAAAGAAGAAGGTCAGGGTCACGCTGCGGAATACGACCGGGGGATTGATTGAAGGGAGAAAGATCCAACTGGAGGACTTCGAAGGGATCCGAACCGATCAGATAGCGAACGTCTACGTCTCGCTCCTGAACGACCAGCACTCCATCGTCAGCCAACCGTACGAGGCGAAGATTGCTCGGATGCCATACAACGAACCGATCGCTGTTGACTTTTTGATGCTCCAGGATCTGGATAACGTCATCGTGAAAAGCGTCTATGGTGACAAGTCGGAGGAGAAGAAGATCTTCCTGCAGAAAGATGAGAGTGCAAACAGAGTGCTCATCACGTCGGAGCAGTTTTCCCAGGAAGTCGATCTCGGCGCACGAGCGAACTATGATCTCACGCTCGAGCTTTTTTCGAGCATGGGAAATGTGTACAAGCTTCAGGCATTCAACCTGCCGCGGCAAATCGCGTATGATTTTCTGGAAGCGCAGACGAACGCTCGCCTTTCCCAGGTCAAGTTCTCCCAGGACATCAATACGCGCAAGCTCTCGCTGGCGGTCTATCTTCCGGATCGCTACGACAGCACTTCCTTCATCATCGATCGGCCGATCAATTTCCTGGCAGCGGCAATTCCACGGGAGCAAGTCGAGAAGGTCACTGACGCCGACGGGAAGTACAGCGCAGCCGACCTGGATCGTATGGGGATCAGCTATGTGAGGCTGGAACTCGTGCCGCGAGGTGTGGGCCGCATACAGGTGCGGGCGACGAATTTCTACCATGAGCTGAAACCGGGTGAGATTGCCGAGATGAACCTTACGATCTACAATGACGGCACGCGCCGCCTGGACAATATCAAGGTCCGGAGCGATGCCCCCTTGAACTGGATCTCGTCAGTGGTCCCCGACCTGATCTCATCGCTCCTGCCGGGCAAAGAGGAGATCGTATCCGTCAAGATCACGCCTCCACCGGATGTGAGCGTAGGGGACTATGAGGCAACGATCAAGACAGAGTCATACGCGAACAACCGCAAGGTCGAGTCAGAGGACAAGAAGATACGCATTCACGTGGCGGCAACCGCCAATGTGCTGGGTACAGCCGCGCTCGTGCTGTTGCTGGTGGGCATCCTGGCTGGCGTCGTCGTGTTCGGGATCAGACTAAGCCGTCGTTAGCCCCCGCGGCAGCCAAGGATGCGCGACACTTTTGTCTTGCCGAGACATCCGGCGTCTCAGGGCGCACGTTCGGGCTGCCCATGCAGACCATTGAACGGCAGAGACGTTGTTCCTATCTGAAATGCTCAATGCGATAAGCGAACGCCTCTCCCCCCCCGGCAGGCATATAGACCGAAACCGCGTTAGAGAAGATCTTCTCCTTTTTGCGCCAATCTAAGAGTCGCGACGCAGTATCGCGAGGCTGGGGAAGAAATGACACGATTGAAAGAGAGAGGGCGGTGCAGATCGCAAGCCACGTTGGCATCTCAATCGGAAATTGTTTAGTTTAGGCGGGAGTCTGCGCACCGTGGAAGATTACCTTATGCTTTGTCGTCTTGGTCTCTCACTCTTTGTCTTGTTGCTTCCATCCATCCTTTTTGCACAGGGAGTGGACATCCGCGGCGTTGTAGCGGACAGCGCGTCGGGTGAGAAGATCCCTTTCACCAACGTTGTCATCGTGAACACGAACAGGGGGGCGGCATCGAACCTGCAAGGATTCTACCTGATTACGAACGTCCCTCCGGGTCGATATCAGATCTCGGCGAGCTCGATCGGGTATTTGACGTGTGTAAAGTCCATCACCGTCAGATTCGGCGAACCGCTGGTCGTGAATTTTCAGTTGCCTTCAAAGCCGGTGGAGTTCTCGGAGGTCGTTATTACTGACGTCGCGAAGCGCGAGCTGACGGAGATCCAGACGAGCGTGCACGTGCTGGATCAGCGTGACATTCGCGCGGTGCCGATGGCTGTGCAGGAGGATGTGTTTCGTTCGATAACAATCTTACCGGGGATCGTGTCGACGAGCGACGTCAATTCGCAGTTTTACGTCCGTGGTGGCGCGGGGGATCAGAACCTGATCCTGCTCGACGGCATGAGGATCTACAATCCCTACCATGCCTTTGGGATCTTCAGCATTTTTGATTCCGACATCATCAAGACGACGGAGGTCTACACGGGAGCGTTTCCGCCGGAGTTCGGAGAGAGGCTCTCGTCGGTGGTGAACATGACAACGAGAGACGGGGGGGCCAGGGCGATTTCGGGACGTGCGAACATCAACTTCATTTCCTCGAAGCTCCAGCTTGATGGGCCTGCTATGGAGGGTACGACGTGGCTGGTCAGCTTGCGCAAGTCGCTCTTCTCCGAGACGTTCAAGAACTTTCTCAAGAGAGACCTGCCACTGTCGTTTTACGATGGATTCCTGAAGTTTACGACGGAAACCGGCGAGGCGCAGGGAAAATACAGTGCCGAGTGGTTTTTCAGCGGGGACGATCTGAGGTCCAGCAATCCGAACGAGCCCGATTACTCGTGGCGCACGGGTGCCCTGGGTTTCGTCGCCGCCGGCTTGATCCAAGACCGGGTCTACGTCAATTCCGTAGGATTCGAAAACACATTCACGGCCACGCGCGACGCAAAGTCTTCGAAGGAAGTTACGCCTGCCTCCACGAGCGTACGGGAGATCGGGGTTCGTACGAATGCGACGCTCTACACGGATTCTCGAGACCTTTACTTCTTCGGCTTTGAGTTCAGTTTTCCAACGCTCGACTACCAACTCATCAATAGCTATGGTGTCCGGCGACAGTTGAGCAGCACGTTCGTTCAGTCGGCCGCCTGGGCGCATTATCAGACATCGATGGGATTGTTGAAGACGGACATCGGTCTGCACCTCGATGTGGGGGGGATGTTCGAGCGCGGAGTGAGGTCGGAGATGATTCAACCCCGGATCAACCTTAGCTATTCGTTGTGGGGCAGCTGGCGGTGGAAGCTTTCCTACGGTCGCTTCACTCAAAATATGATCACCGTGAACAACGAAGATGACATTATCTCGATCTTCGATGCGTGGATCAAGGTTCCCGAAGAGCTTCGACCGGAAGAATCGGACCATTACGTGATCGGGTTGGAAGGGAACGCTTTGCCGACGCTCTCAGCGAGCCTTCAGGCATACTACAAGTCGTACGGATCGTTAGTCACGTATAATCGCGACAAGATCGACGCGAGGGATCCGGACTATATCAACGGGACAGGAAACGCGTACGGACTCGAGTCATTGATCCGCTATAGCGTCCCGCTCGTCGACATTTACGCCGCTTACACGCTCGGATGGACGAAGATCACGGCGAACGGGTTTACGTACTACCCGAGATACGATCGCCGTCATAATCTCAACCTCCTCGCGGTCGTGCGTCCCATGGAGGCTCTGGAGGCCGCTCTCCGTTGGGAGATTGGAGGTGGATTGCCCTTCACGCAAACGATCGGCTACTATGATCGACTCACGATGACAGACATCTTCCGCGGCCCGTACGAAGGCGAGACAGGAAAGCCTTACTCGATCCTTGGTGAGAAGAATACCGCGCGGCTTCCGGCGTATCATCGCTTGGATGCAAGCGTGACGTATCATTTCACGCTGCGCCCGCTGACGGGATCGCTCGGCGTGAATATCATCAATGTCTACGATCATCGAAACGTGTTCTACTTTGACAGGAAAACGGGCCAGCAGGTCAACATGCTGCCGTTCTTCCCAACAGCCACGCTGACCCTTGAGTACTGATGCTGCACCCGCGGACACATTCTGCCCATTCTTCTTCCGGTCTCGGCCGTCGCCGGCAGCGCCGTCAACGTCAGAGCGGAGGTCGGAGATGAGACGAGCACTCATTCTCGGGTTGTCGGTGGTCGGGCTTCTGGTCCTCGCGAGCTGCGAGAACACGTTCAGTCCGAAAGGACCTTACACGGAAGAGCTCGTTGTTTACTCGATCTTGTCGACACGGTCTGACGCGCAGTATGTCAGGGTATATGCAACCTACAACCCGAGCGGTTTCAATCCGCTGGAGCAAACAACCGATACGTTCGTGCGGAACGCGCAAATCACTATCACGAGCGGTCCCGACGTTTACCATCTGCGCGATACGACGATCAAGCGAGTGGATCAGAGCCGCTACACGGACGATCTCGCCGCCTATATCGGTTTTCCGATGCCAGTTCGACCGGGAGAGACGTACTCGCTTTCGGTGAGCACCGATCGGGGGACCGTGGAGGCGACGGCAACAGTGCCTGGGAACGGTTCGGTCACAGCGCACAATCCCTATGTCTTCAAGGATCCGGAAAGGTACGGCGAAGACATTTCCGCAACGATCTATCTCTCACCCATCGCGTTCGGCTATCTTGTTCGTATCTACATCAATTTCGAATACTTCGCCGGGGGCACATGGAAGCCGGGGAGAGCGGAAGTTCCTATCTCGACTGCAGCGCTCCCCAATGGCGAGGACCAGCTCAACTACCCGAGACTCACCCGACGAGCCCAAGCACCAAGCGGTCCGGCCCAGACGATCTACTTCCCCATCGGCGCGTATGAGATCTTCCTCACTCAGCTCCAAAACCAGTACGGCGGTGCGGGCACGATGCACATCCTGAGCGCCACCTTCATCTTGACACAAGTCGAACCGAACCTGTACAAGTACTTCAACATCGTCAATGGCTTTCAGGATGAGTTTTCGATCAGGACCGATCTGCCCGACTTCACGAACATCCAGGGAGGCGTTGGAGTCTTCGGAGCAATGACGGAAGACTCTGTCGTCGCCGACCTGACCCAGTTCCAGTAGGTACCGGCTCTCCTTCCCGGCAAGCCGCAGCTTGCAAATCCATCGAAAAAGTGGTACGTTCACACCGAATTTTGTGATGAAGATCCTCTCGCTCCTTCGATCCGAACGGCGAACGCCGGAGTGGACGTATATCGCTCACGGAACCATCTGGAGAATTGAGATCTCGCGGAGCGGCGAGATCCTCGGCGAGTCCCGTGACCAGCAGCGGAAGGTGGTCTCCTTCTTTTGCCTGGAAGGGGAGACGGGGGCTCCGCGCTGGGAGGATCTGAAGCTCGAGGAGCCATGGTGGGTGGGGATCGAGTCTGTGCAGGAGGATACGCTCTTGCTGCATCAGTTCACGCAACCGGATATGCCGGAGCACAAGCGCATCCTTGCGTTTGACATCCACAGCGGGAGGGAGCGGTGGAGGAACGACGAGCTGACGTACTGGTTCGGCAACAGGGACAAGGTCTACGCCTATCGTGACACGTTCGAGAAGAGGATCGGGTACGAGCTCGATCTTGAAACCGGTGTGATTGAACAAACATTTAGTGAGAACCTCGACGAGCTGAGAGCTCTGCGCACGGCAGCACTTCAAGACCGGCCATCCGGAGAATCCCGTTTTCCTGAAATCCTGGACGAGGGTACACAGGAATCATCGATCGCCGGCGTGGTCCAGAAGGAAACGAAGGGAAAGAAGGCAGCCGGCCACGTCGAGTACGTCAGAGAAGGGGACTTGCTCTTGTTCAACTACCACGAACTCGGTCGGGGCTCTTCGTCGGAGGCACCGCTCTACGATAATCGTTTCGTGATCGTTGATCTGCAGCGAGGGAAGAGAGTATTCTCGGAGGTCCTCGCCAACGGCCTCAGGACTCCGGTTCCGGACTCCTTCTTCATCCGTCTTCCGTTTGTCTATTTTGTCAAGAATCAGAACACTCTCACCGCCATCAGACTGTGGAAATCATAACCGAACACTTCTCGGTCCCGACGCGAGGGAACTCGGAGCTTCTGGACATCACCGGCATGGTGTCGGACCTCCTTTCCAAGCACAAGCTCAAAGAGGGCAACCTCACGGTCTTCGTCTCGGGCTCGACCGCATCCGTCACCACGACCGAGTTCGAGCCGGGACTGCGGAAAGATATCCCGGAAGCACTCAACCGCCTTGCCCCGGAGGGAGTTCCTTACCATCACGATGAGACGTGGCACGACGGCAACGGGCACGCACACGTGCGCGCGTCGATCCTGGGGCCGTCGTTGACGATTCCATTCTCCGGGGGCGAGATGCTGCTCGGGACCTGGCAGCAGATCGTGCTGATTGATTTTGATAATCGACCGAGGGATCGGAAGGTGATCGTCCAGTTGATCGGAGAGTAGGTGCGTAAGGGTGGGACCGGAGATGCCATGCACATGTTAGAACAGGGAAAACCACTATGAAAAACTATCAACTGAAACACGTCGATGCCTTCACGGGCGAAGCGTTCGCGGGCAATCCGGCCGGCGTCGTCCTCGACGCCAGAGGCCTGACCCGTGGCAACATGCAGGCGATTGCCAGGGAGATGAATCTTTCGGAAACGGCGTTCATTTTGCCGCCGACGGTGAAGGATGCCGACCTCCAGATCCGCTGGTTTACACCGGCCGTCGAAGTCCCTTTATGCGGGCACGCGACGATCGCCAGCTTCCACGCGCTCGCCGAGGAAGGTCTGTACGGGATGAGACGGGCCGGCATGTACCACTTCCGCCTGCAAACAAAGAGCGGCGTGCTTGCGATTGCCGTCGAGAAGAAATTCTTGGGGACGATCGTAGAATTCCAGCTTCCGATCCCCCGGTTTCGGCCTCATAAGAAGGTCCCGCTCGCCCTCCTCAAGGGAATTGGAGTTCGCCCGAGCGATGTCGAGCCGCGGCTCCCGTTCGTTTCTGCCTCGTATCTTTATCTTCCTCTGAGAAAGCTTTCAACCATACGATCCTTGCAGCCTGACTACCCGAGGATCGTGGCGGTCAGCAAGGCGACGCGAACGCTGGGAGTGTGCGTCTTCTGCCTCGATACGGTTGAAGAAAGCTCTGCCGTCCACTCCCGGTTCTTCGCCCCCGCCGCGGGGATCACGGAAGACCCCGTCACGGGCTCTGCGAACGGCCCGCTCGGCGCGTACCTGTACAGATACGCGATCCCTGCCGATTTTCCGATTCCCTCGTTCCTGATGCCGGACGGGAGGATCGAATTCATCGGCGAGCAGGGAGACGAGATCGCACGCAGGGGGCGGGTCAAGATCAGACTCACCGTCAGCGGTCACGGGGTGAAGCAGGTCGCGATAGCGGGAGAGGCCGTGACGATGATGGACTCGACGCTGAAGTGCTAACCCTCCCCATCCCAACATTACGATGACAACAAGGAGTGCCATCTTCCTCATCGTCTTGCTCTGCGCGTTCGTTTTCTTCGCGTTCAGCGTGCGGAGATTGATACGTTACCTGAAGATCGGCCGGCCGGACGACCGCTTTGACAGGCCGTGGGCGCGGCTCAAGAAGACTCTCGCGGTCGCCATCGCACAATCAAAAATCCTGCGCGAGCCCCTTGCAGGCGCAATGCACGCGCTCATCTTCTGGGGGTTCATCGTCTTGCTCGCGGCTGTCCTCGAGTCCATCGGGGAAGGGCTTGTACCGGGTTTCTCGTTTCGTTTCCTCGGTGGTCTCTATGCACCCCTCGTGTTCGTGGAGGATCTGTTTGCGGGGCTTGTGTCAGCGTCCGTTCTGGTGGCCCTCTATCGAAGATACATCCTGCGGCCGAAGCGCCTGGAGGTGAGCACCCACAGCAGGATCGACGCAACGCTGATCCTGGTCATGATCCTGCTCGTGATGGTGAGCATGGTGGGCCAGAACGCAACCAAGATGATTCTTCACCCGGACCTCTCGCGGAACGGGCGCTTCCTCTCCGCGGCAGTTGTGCCGCTCTTTGACTCGATCGACGTTTCGACGGTCGGTCTCTGGTTCGAGATCTTCTGGTGGACGCATATCGGCGTCGTTCTTCTGTTCCTCAACTATCTTCCGTATTCGAAACACCTCCACGTTCTCACGTCGGTCCCGAACGTCTACCTCTCTTCCTTGAAACCTCGAGGTGCGCTCAAGCCCATCGACCTCGAAGCGGAAAACGTGGAGAAGTTCGGCGCAAGCGATGTTGAGGACCTGACGTGGAAACAGCTTCTCGACGGTTACACGTGTACCGAATGTGGCCGCTGCACGGCCGCCTGCCCCGCCAACACTACGGGCAAGATTCTTTCTCCTCGGAAGATCGTCATGGACATTCGCAAACGTCTTGAGGAGAAAGGGCCGCTGGTCGTCGGTGGAAAACAACCAGCCGCCGATGCGCAGGGTGGGAAGAGCGCCGCGGAGAAGACGCTGGTACACGATTACGTTACCGCGGAAGAGCTGTTTGCCTGCACGACGTGCATGGCGTGCGTTCAGGAGTGTCCCGTGAACATCGAGCACGTCGACGCCATCGTCGATATGCGCCGGAGCCTCGTCTTGATGGAGTCGAACTTCCCGCCCGAAGTGCAGGTCGTCTTCAAGAACCTGGAGAGCAATTACACGCCGTGGGCTTTTCCGTCCTCGAGCAGGGCTGACTGGGCGGAGGGCATGAATATTCCGAAGATGTCCCAGTCCCCGGAGGCTGACGTGCTCTTCTGGGTCGGCTGCGCAGGCTCGTACGATAGTCGGTACAAGAAGGTAACACAAGCGTTTGCGAGGTTGATGCAACAAGCCGGTGTCAAGTTCGCGATCCTCGGTGTGGAGGAGAAGTGCACAGGGGACTCTGCCCGTCGCATCGGCAATGAGTACCTCGCTCAGATCCTGATCAAGGAAAACGTTGCGACCCTGAACAGCTACAAGGTCAAGACCATCGTAACGGCGTGCCCCCATTGCTTCAATGCGCTTCGCAACGAGTATCCACAGTTCGGGGGCAATTACACGGTGTTCCATCACACCGATTTCATCGTCCGGCTCATCAACGAAGGTCGGCTGAAGATCTCGAAGGAGGAGGCGTCAAAGATCACTTATCATGATTCATGCTATCTTGGGCGCTACAACGGTGTGTACGATCAACCGCGTGATATCCTTCAGTCGATTCCCGGGGTTGATCTTGTCGAGATGAAGCGATCGCGCAGCAAAGGTTTCTGCTGCGGCGCGGGAGGAGGGAGGATGTGGATGGAGGAGAAGGAGGGGAAGCGAGTCAACATCGAACGCACCGAAGAGGCTCTTGCCACCGGCGCCAGTGTCATCGGGACGGCCTGCCCGTTCTGTATGACGATGATGACAGACGGGGTGAAGGCGAAGGAGGCAGGGGATCGCGTCGTGGTCAAGGACATCGCTGAAATTGCACTCGAGGCAATAGTGAAGGAGCCTTGAGCGCTCGTCAGCACCTTCGCCAACGTGCCTTATCAACGGTGACCGTCGATACAAGGGTGATGCCTGATTCGGATCCGGACACGGACAAGAAAACGAATCTTTTCTTTCGCGCGGAGCTCTCTCTTCATAGAATCCATCTTCCATCACACCACAAGGAGGATTCGCAATGAAGCCATATACTGCGTTGCTGTGTGGGCTTTTCGTCGCTGTGTCGGTCGCTCAGGCACAGTTCTCCTCTGGGGGATCCCATATCGGGTTGGGGTTGGGATCCTACAGCTATACGACGTCGTGGTACTACTACAACTCGAGTGCTCCCGCGGGTTCGCGCGAGCATTATCCGGCGCACATCCTGAACCGAACGACGCTGTTCGGCTACTATGAAAGCCCCGGCCTCCTAGCTCTCGGTCCCCTCAAGACCAGTTTGCGAGGCGAGCTTCACATCGGCATCTCAGGAGGAACGAAGGAGGATTGGCTACCGCTCGGTGAGACGATCTCGAGTGGCGGCTCGACGTTCGGCGCCCTGGCGGGCGTCAAAGTGGCGTATCGACTCGTGTCGCTGCCCGCCGTGTCGATCTCGCCCTATGTCCTTCCCGCGTTTCACTTCACTCTCCTCAATTCCAACGGTAAGGATGTCGGGACGCAATTTGCAAACCGGGCGGAATATCAATACGCCGACGGTTGGCAGGAGACGGTGTACGGAGCATCTCTCGGCATTGGGGTGAATGTGGAGCTGAGCTCAATTGTGATCGCACCGGAGTACCGATTCCTGCTCGGTGGTGCTGCTGGAACGGATTGGACCCCGGCGGGCCGTGAGCCGTCGGACGAGGGCCCAAGCTTCGGCGCTCTTGTGGTCAGCGTGGGATTAAAATTGTAGAAAGCCGACGGTTTCCCGATGTCGCGCAGATGACGCGAGAGAACCGCTGGATCCGCTCGGCGGTTCTTTGTTTTATCGACTCCGGGAAGCTGAAACAATGACTTTCGAAATCCGTACCTGATACGATCTGGCAGGATGCTAAAAGACCCTGCAGCATCATTCCCCGCCTGAGGCGGGCAGGCGGCTGAGCGAGGTCCCGACGCGAGGCGTCGGGAAATCCAGAAGAGAAGTTGGTTTTGGATGCCTGCTTTCGCAGGCATGACAAAGAATATGATTGTCTTTCCCGCGTAAGCGGCCTGCCCGCCATCAGAGAACTGTTGAGGCAGGCGGGGAATCCAGAACGTGGTATAACTGTAGACTGCTTTTTTTCCACCAATCGGCGTGGCGGCCTGGCTTTCGCGGGTGAGACAGAATCTTGGGTTATCCAGCTGCTTGCTAGAAATGCCAAACTGTGTTTCTCCAGTCTTATGAAGAAATTCCAACTCCCCCTGATTCTTCCGTTCATCTTCCTGTTCCTGCACGGAGCTCATTCCCAAACATTCACGCTCTCCGGCACGGTTCGCGACCAGGCGACAGGGGAGCCGCTCATTGCCGCGAACATTCGCATCGAGGGGACTTCCCGGGGCACCATAACAAACAGCCAGGGTTTCTACCGGCTCTCCCTTGAACGCGGATCGTACGTCGTCGTCTACAGCTTCATCGGCTACAAGCAGGACACGCTCCGGCTGACGCTCGATCGGCCGGTCGGGTACAACGCGCGGTTGGAAGCGTCCCCCATCGAGATGGCGGAGTTCCTCGTCACCAACGAGGACCCTGCGATGAGCATCATGCGCAAGGTCATCGAGAACAAGAAGCGCTGGATCGAACAACTGCGCTCGTATGAATTCGAAGCCTTCACGCGGCAAGTGTTGCGGCGTGATACGGCCATCGCGATGATCACGGAGTCGTATTCGACGGGATACTGGCGGAAGGGGGATACCCTCCGAGAGGTCATCAAGCAGAAGCGCCAAACGGAGAACGTCCCCGGCACGATGAATGCGGCTGCCGTGGGTGGGATTGTGAACTTCTACGACGATGAGGTCCGGTTTGCAGGATATCGGTTCGTCGGGCCGACGTCGGTGGAGGCGTTCGACTACTACAACTTCAAGCTCGAGAAGACACGGATGCGGGACGGCGTTCCCACCTATACGATTCGTCTTCTTCCGAAATCGCGGATTACCCCTCTGTTCTATGGGACCGTGAACGTCGTCGGTGATTCGTACGCTCTCGTCGGTGTCGAGGTCATTCCGAATGAGGCCTTTTCGCTTCCTCTGTTCACGAAGCTTGAGCTTCAATACGGGCAGCAGTTTGCCTTGTATGAAAAACGCTTTTGGATGCCCGTGGACATCCGATTGACGGGCTCGTTCGAGCTGAGCATCGTCGGTTTTTCGTTCCCGGGGATCGGCATCGAACAGACATCATCGATCTATGATTACAAGATCAATCCTGAATTGTCGGATACCATTTTCAAGAAACAGCGCCGGATCGATCTCCCGGATGCCGCGAAGCTCGATTCCTCCTTCTGGGCACAGCATGACGTTCTGCCGCTAACATCTGAGGAGCAACACGCTTACAGGACCCTTGACAGCACGCAGACGATGGAGAAGCAATTCCAGCCCTCGGGGCCGCTCGCGTGGCTCAACTCGGGCGGGGCGTCCTATCTGCAATATGCAAAGCTCAGATTCAATCGAGTCGAGGGTTTGCTCCTGGGCGCAAACGTCAAGAGGGATAGCGTCACAGACTGGTTGTCCCTCTCCGGCTCGGCCGCCTACGGATTTTCGGACAAGAGGGGATCATTCGGCCTTGGCGCCGAAGTGTTCCTCGATTCGCTCCGCAGATACAGCGTCGGGATCGAAGGATACAAGGAGCTGGACCATATCCCAGATGAGGGATTCTATGACGACATCGCGATCCTTGTTGGAACACTCTTCGGCAAGAGCGACTACCGGGACTACTTCTACAGCAAGGGATGGAGGATCTGGCTGGGCGCCAGGCCGATTCATCGGCTGACTTTGCGGCTCACCTACCAGAATGAAGATGAGAGGACCGCGCGTCAACAGACCGACTACAGCTTTTTCTATCGAAGCGACTGGTATCGCCCCAACCCGCCGATCGCCGACGGCACGATGCGCAGTCTGAAGCTCACGGCGCGCTACGGCGACGAGCCGGTCCCGCTTGGCCTGATTGCTCAGGATTTTGCCGAGCTCGACGTCGAGCACTCCGAGCAAGGAATACTCTCGAGCGCGTATGATTACACCAGAGCGGTTGTGCGCGGCGAGATCCACGTGCAGACTTACTCGAAGCGGCTCCTCTTCGCGCCGACGCTGAGTTTGCGGCTGACGGCTGGGACATCGAGCGGGGAGCCTCCGCCGCAGCGTCTTTTCAGTCTCGAATCGACTTACGATGGATTCGGACCGTTCGGTGTGCTCCGCGGCGGAGGCGTCAAGGAGTTCACCGGTGATCGGTTCGTCGTATTCTCGCTCGAGCACAATTTCCGCAACACGCCCTTTTTGATCTTGAATATTCCATTCCTCTACAAGAACGGCATCGAGCTGATCATTCACGGGACCGCGGCCCGATCGTGGTCCTCATCTCCGCTTCCGTTCGGCCGTACAACCGATGGCTGGTACACAGAGGCCGGCTTCGGCATCAGCAGGATTTTGGGTCTCTTTCGCCTCGACTACACGTACCGATTTGCCCACCCGCGCAACGCGTTCGTTTCGCTTGGCGTGGCTCAGTTGCTGTGAGGACAGCAATCTGCTATTGTCCCCGTCGATGTCGAGGCTGTGCAAAAAGTACGATCGATCTCTCGCATGACTTGAAGAGTTGAGGAATTCACTTCGTATTCGTGTCTCCGACGTGGTCGGGATGGCATCCCGACCTACATTTTGCACAGCCTTCCAGCCCTAGGATGCTTTCTGGATTCCGGCCCGCCTATGCGTTCGCCCCTCCGACCGGACAGTCGTCCGGGCGGGGGCGGGCTCTTCGCTTCGCTCGGCCGGAATGACAAATGAATGCTGTCGATCGATCATTACTTGGCACTTTCTGTTCAGAGAGTGTGCTGTCGCGAGAGGCATTTTATTGAGAAACGTCGTATCTTAGCGTAGCAGAAAATGATACCTGACAAACTCCATACCGACGAGGTCGCAGGCATCTGCAAGAAGTACCACGTGGCCTCCATTAGTGTTTTTGGGTCCGCTGCGCGGGAAGAGGCAACAACTGAAAGCGATATCGATCTTCTCGTGACATTTTCACAGCCCACTTCCCTCCTGCAAATGGTCGCCTTGGAGCGAGAACTTTCAGAAGTTCTCGGTCGGAAGGTTGATCTTCTCACAGAAGCATCCTTGAGCCCCTATCTCCGCGATCGCATCCTGAAGGAGCGCCGGCTTGTCTACGCAGCGTGACGATTCAGTCTATCTCAGGCACATCCGCGTCTCCAATCAGACGACAAACTCCCGGTACACTTAGGTCGGCTTCGGGATCAGCAGGATCATGGGCCTCTTCCGCCTCGATTACACCTACCGCTTTGCCAATCCGCGCAACGCGTTC
>Ga0315282_10008856_pt1 | contig 16160 bp, 8 predicted proteins | sample YL17G07_20_MG_FD_203693 | JGI IMG/M metagenome (GOLD analysis project Ga0315282, IMG submission 203693) | Sediment microbial communities from Yellowstone Lake, YNP, Wyoming, USA - YL17G07_20 | ecosystem: Environmental > Aquatic > Freshwater > Lake > Sediment | place: USA: Wyoming | collected...
TCGGTACGGTGATCTCGAACCGGGCGCCTTTGCCCGGCGGACTGTTCTCGATAATGGTGATACCGGTGATTGACAGGATCTCACGGGAAAGGAACAACCCGAACCCCGTATGTTTGAAATATCCCCGGTTAAAAATCGCCTCCTTCTTGTCCGCCGGAATACCCACACCATCGTCCTCACAGACGATCACAAGGCCGCGACTGGATTCCTGTGACGAGATCCGTATGGCGGTCATCTGCTCACCGCCATACCTGAGCGCGTTGTCAATCAGGTTGTAGAACACCCGCACGAGGAGCGGATCAGCATACACCTCAAGGGTGGGGCTGTCAGTTTCAACAGCGATTCCCCGCAGGGGAAGGTTCTCTCTCGCATTGACAACGCTCTCGTGCACATTCTGCCATACCGGTACATGTATCCCCAGGTCCTGGTAGTCCTTCGTGAACAGAATTTGGGTTTGCATTGTACTTGCGATGTTCTGTTCCTTTGTGATGAACTCTGCCAGCTTTACGGGATCGTCAAGGATGTCGCGCGAAAGTTCGAGATAGCCGTTCAGCGCGAGCAACTGGTTAACGATGTCGTGCCGGGTGATGTTCGAGAGCAGGTTCAGTTTCTTATTCACCAGCTGCACCGCATCAGAGAGCACCTTCTGTTCGGTGACATCCTTGCCGATGGCAATGAACTTCTCGTTAATTCCGGGAACATCCTGCAGGACGCGGGTGTTCCACCAGATGATCCGCTCCTGCCCATCTTTTGTCCGGATCCGGGTCTCAAAATTTTCCAGGTACTTGTGGGCTCCGATAACCTCCTTGATCTTTGCCGTGACAGTGCGCCGGTAATCCTTGTCCGGGTAGATCTGACTCCAGATGGTGTTTTTGCCGATTACCTCATCAGCCCGGTACCCGCTGATTTCTTCGGCTGCATTGTTCCAGACGCTCACGTTCCCTTTTCCGTCCAGTACCGATATCCAGATGTTCGCGTTCTTAATCACACTCTCCTCGAATTGCCGGAGAGCCCGGAGCCTCTCTTCATCGCGTCTACGCTCTGTATTGTCCCTCCCGATGGCGATGAACTGCACCGGTTTCCCTGATGCATCTCTCAGTGGCTGGGTGTTCCACCAGATGATCTTCTCATCGCCGCTATTCGTCCGGATCCGGGTTTCGAAGTTCTCAACATAGGTGTTCTTATTGATGATATCAAGGATATTTTCCACGACCTGCTTCCGGTACACCGGGTCAGGATAGAGCTGTTTCCAGACTGTGCTCTTTCCAATCACATCTTTCGCCAGGTACCCGCTGATCTGCTCGGCAGTATTGTTCCAGACAAGGATTGTCCCTTTGGGGTCAAGAACGCTGATCCAGACATTCGCGTTGTCGATGATGCTCTGCTGGAACTGCTGGAGGGTACGGATCTCTTCTTCTGCACGTTTCTTTTCCGTAACGTCCCTGACCGTGCCGAAAAACGCTTTTACAGAACCGTTGTCCGCTTTGAGCGGTACGGTGGTGATGAGCGTGTCAATGATCGGACCGTCCTTTTTCTTCAGGCGTACCGGGTAATCCTTCACATATCCATTTCGTATGATGATGGCATTGAACTCAGCTCGGGCATCCGCACTTTCGTACAGATCCGGGATTGGGACACCTGCGAGTTCTTCCCGTGTGCTATATCCAAGGAGATTTAAGGTCACATCATTGAAATCGATCCATCTCCCTTCCGGGGTGGTGATAAAGACGCAGTCGCGGGAGGTAGCGAAGAATTCCCGGTACCGCGCCTCGCTCTCCCGGAGCGCCCCCTCTATCTGTTTGCGGTTAGTGACGTCCTGGTTGACTCCGATCATGCGTAGTGGTCGGCCATCAGAGTCTCTGGAGACAACCTTGCCCCGTGAATGTACCCATCTCCAGCTCCCGTCCTTGTGTTTCATACGGTACACTACATCAAAAAACGGGACTATCCCGGAATAATGATCCATGCTGCTTTTTTCAACAAGGGGATAATCATCCGGGTGGACACGTCTTCCCCACCAGTCCGAGGGCTTCTCCATTTCATCAATTAAAAAACCCAGCATCTCTGTCCAGCGCCTGTTATGAACCACATCATTTGTGACGACATTCAAATCCCAGACACCGAAATATGCACTTTCAATGGCAAGATTCAGGCGTTCTTCGTTCGTGCGGAGTGTCGCTTCCCACTGTTTCCGGTTGGTGATATCCCGGACCACCGAAAGAACCACCGTTCTTCCCTGGAGTATAATTTTATGGGCATTGATCTCGACCGGGACAATTGTTCCGTCTTTTCTCCGGTGCCCGGTCTCAAATGTTGCATGCCCGACAGTTCGCAACTCTTCCATAATGGAATCAAGAGGGCGGCTGTGGTACTCTGTCGCAAAATCGAGCGGACTATGCTGCAGCATTTCATCCTTCGAGTACTGTAACATCTGGCAGGCAACCTCATTTACATCGATAAACTTTCCCGGGGATCCATCTTCTCCGACTTCATGCAGGTGAATGGCATCATTTGCCTTATTGAAAATCTCACGGAATTTCTCTTCACGTTCCATGAGCGCTTGTTCAGCCTGTTTCAGTTCCGTGATATCCTGGTTGATCCCGCTCATCCGGAGTGGTTTCCCGTCAGCGCTGCGGCTGACCACCCTTCCGATTGTATGGATCCAGAGCCATCGCCCATCCCGGTGCCGGATGCGGTACACGATATCGAGCAATGGTGTCTTTCCAGCCAGGTGAGCATAGGATATTTTTTCCATCAGCGGGAAATCATCGGGATGAATCGCGGGCTTCCACGAGTCAAGCGGAGTTACCGTCTCCATCCCCTCGTATCCAAGAACCTCATTCCAGTACCGGTTATGGGAGACGGTGCGGTTCGTGTAATTGATGTCCCAGAGACCGAGATGCGCACCATCTATGGCGAACGCCAGCTGGGCTGTGCTGTCCCGGTGCGCCAGCTCGGCAATCTTCCTCCGGGTGATATCATGAGAGAAGATCATTACCCGTTTTGCCTGACCGTCAGCATCTTTTAAGCAGGTATGCGCTGAGAGGAACCACCGGTCTCCTTCACGCAGGGGAACCCGGTCTTCAAATTCCATCCGTGTGCCGGTGGCAGCAACCTGCCGGATCCGTTCAAGATACACAGCACCTGCTTCCGGACCAAACAGCTCAGCCATGGTTTTTCCCAGGAAATCTTCAGGAACACCGCCAAGATTGGCAGCCCCGTACCGGTTAATCATGAGGAGGCGCCCGTCCGTTGTCCACAGGGTGCTGCTGATGCCGGCAAACTCAAGCACGAGCCGGTGCGTTTCTTCGCGTTCCTGCAGCGCCTGCTCTGCTTTCTTGTATTCAGTGATATCGAGGAGAGATGCGATGCTCTTTTTTGTGCCGGAGATAACATCGATCGAGAGGTAGATATTACGGACTTCCCCGTTCTTTCGGACGAACCTGAACTCGTAATGCCGTTCCGCCTGCTTCCGATCTTTCCTGCGGGAGAGGTGCTGGGCGAGCATCCGCTCCAGATCCTCTTTTACGACAAAATCCGTCCAGCGTTTCTTCCCTTCAAGTTCCTCCCGGAGATATCCGCTAAGGACTGCAAACTCCTCATTCGCGAGACTGATCGTTGTGTCTTCTTCAACAATGACCGAAGCCGTCCCGGTGTTCTCAAAGATGGCGCGGTAGTATGCTTCGCTCTTCCGCAGGGCCTTCTCCGTGTTCTTGATCTCGGTGATATCTCTCCCGACTGACTGGTATTCGATCACGTTGCCGTTCTTGTCAAAGATCGCCCGGTCGTTCCATCGCTGCCAGCGGATTTCTCCGGATGGCATGATGATCCGGTGTTCAATTGTGGCGACTGGATTCTGTGGCGTGAGCGAGGCAAGGTGCTGTTTCATCTGCCGGACATCTTCCGGTATTAATTTCACGGTATGGAAATTTCCAAGGCACCGAGTTCTGTCCAAATTGAAATACCGGCAGTATGCGTTGTTGACAAACGTGAGTCTGCCATCCGGAGTGAACCGGCATATGAATTCGGTCTGGTCTTCAACAATTGCCCGATACCGCTCCTCATTCCTTTTCAGCGCTTCCTCGGCGCGCCTGCGCTCGGTGATGTCCTGTCCAATAGCGAGCAGTCCTTCGATGCTCCCCTCAGCGCCCTTGAGCGTCTTATCATACCACTCGATCAACCGTTCGCGCCCGTCTTTGGTGATGATAACATCTACATTGCCGCGTGTCTGGGTATTCCCAATGGCTTTTCGGAATAATGTCCGGGTGCTTTCTTGGGTATGAGATGGCAGGAACATCTCAAACCAGTCTTTGCCCTTCACTTCCTCCAGATTATAACCGGAAATCATCTCCATGTAGGGATTTATGTAGACGATATGCCCTTCCGTGTCGAGAATCAGGATAATTGCCTGCGCAGTCCCGACTATGCTATTAGCGAAATCCCGTTCTTTGCGGAGTGTCTGTTCTGCTTTCTTCCGTTCGGTGATATCGGTAAACATCGCAAACGAACCTTTGAACGTACCATCCGGATCCAGTAATGCGGTTGCGGACACGAGAGTCCAGATGACCGTCCCGTCTTTTTTAACAAACCGGCGCTCATATTGGTCGCGACGCCCTTTTCTTCGCTCTACTATCCGTGAAGCGTGATCGGAACGGTCATCGGGGTGCATGAACGATGATACATCCCTGCCGTTCATCTCTTCCGGGGTATATCCCAGCATCTCTGCCATCTTCTGGTTGACGAACGTAGTGGCGAATTGGCTGTCCATCTGCCAGATGCCCTCATTCGCTGTCTCAATAAACCGGCGATACTTCTCCTCGCTCTCCCTCAGATCATTCCCGGTTTGCCTGAGGGATACGGCGTGACGGATCTTGTGCACCAGCTCAGCGAACTGTGATTTCGGCTCGCCGCCTTTCTGGAGGTAGAAGTCCGCCCCTGCATTGAGCGCTTCGATCACTACTTCTTCACGCCCTTTCCCTGTGAAGATGATAAACGGCGTCATATCCCGGCGTGACCGGACATACTTCAAAAACTCAATGCCGTCCATCCCTGGCATTTTGTAGTCGGAGATAATTGCGTCAAATCTCTCCTTTTCGAGCAACCGGATCGCTTCGGGTGCACTAGGTGATGTTGTTACAGTGAAATCTCCTAACCGCTCCAGATACGCTTTGCAGAGTTCAAGGAGAGCTGATTCGTCATCGACATAGAGGACCCGAATTTTTTCTGCCATTATGCGCCCTTCCTATTCCTCTTGCACAGTTTGCATACCGCTCCCGGAGTGCCGTGCGGTGTAATATTTCCCATCACAAAGAGAATGATTTGTCTTGACCTGTTTTCCGGACGAAGGCTCGTTTTGGTTTTTTCCATAGATTCACCACGGATGGAGGATTGAGGATTAAAAATAATGCAGGATCGTAAGATTTACTGACGCAGTTCCGTAATTTCCAAATCAGGTAAAGCTGGTTGTTTGCTTTTTTTATCTTCTCTTTTTCGATGCTGTTCACGATCTCGGTGATAGTTTGCCAGCCCGGAGATCTTTACCGGTCTTCTCTTGCTTATGGCTTTGTGCTCCAGGCTCTTGATCCAACCCTGTTTCTTCAGGTGTTGCATCACCGTGGCCACCTCAAGATGGCGGAAGTCGATCCCCGGACGATCACACGGGATGTTACCATTGGTGTTTTTGCGAGGAACACGAGCACTCTGGCAACGTTTCTTTTTATCCCTGATACGAAGAGAAGATTTACCAACCCCTCCTCTTTTTCCGCAAAGTATACCACATTTTCCTGTCTCATACATCATCTCCGGATCTTGTTTGACACGCATCTTTTCAATGTGGGGATAGTAACCCGGACAATCTTTTGGACAGGGTACTTTTTACACCATTTGGTTTTGTACTACTTGTGCTATAACAAAGTGTACATATTTTATTCTTTAGTTTTTTTTCAGGGAGAAACACTTCAAATCCCCCACAATTTTCCTGCATCTGTAATCCACCTTCATATCAAATTTTTTCCCCGAATAAACAACCGTTTGGAGAGATTCCAACGATGGATCCCATGCGTCAACCTGATGATAAGGATTTATTTTGATGTTTTTGATTGTTAATTTAAGAATTTACGTTAATGCACAGCACAAATGCACAACACAATCCAAAAAAATTTTGTATCATACAAGTATGCCATGGACAATCGAAAAATTTCAGCATCCCGAAGGGTTGAACATAAAAATCTCTTAAATCCCGGGCATACAACACAATTCCGTTGCCTTAAAAAATTTGCTGAACTTTGGATACCCCCTTCAGGAGTTGCCAGTCCATTTCCTGAGAAAGTTTTGCAAACTTATCGGAAACTTATTGCATTCCGATCATCGCGCCATACGTTGTATACACTTCCTTAACGAGCTCCCCTGCTTTCGGGTTGTTCCAGTCGTGCATCCATTCCGATACAAGCGATTCAAGCGTAATGGGGATCACCCCCACCTGAAGCATTCGTTTGATGCCGAATTTATGAGCATCCAATGTGGAATCACCTGCAGCATCCATTAATCCATACACTTCATAACCCTCTTTCAATGCATGGATCGCAGTGTAGGCAAAGCACATGCTCGTCCACAATCCTGAAACAACTAATTTTTTCCTGCCCGTTTTCCTGAATGCATTCCACGTCCGTTCATCCTCAAACGCGTCAAAACTTGGTATTGTCCGGGCAATTGCTTCCTGATTGGGGAACAATCTGGTAATTTCAGGTATAAATTGCCCAAGATTCTGGGGATTAATTGCCGACAAAACGACCGGAATTCCCAAGATACCTGCAGCTTTTGCCGCGCAGACTGCTGCATTCTTGATGATCGTCTTATCACCGGATCCGACGCTCTTGAACATAGCGGACTGGTAATCTACCAGGACCAGTACACTGTTTTTGTCAGTCAGCAGTTCCAGTTTTCCATCTTTTGCCATTTTTTTCACCTCTCTGTTTTTTAATTGAATTGTTCAGACTATCCTATTTAATGATTGGTGTAGTTACATTCACGGGATTTGTGTATCCGGCATGGCGGACATTGTTACCCCGAAGCATCGTGACCAGCTCCGCTGCCGATCGCAACCCCCGGTCTTTATGTGGTTTTCACGCGTGATCAAATTGTATGAAGTGGCCTGAGTGGTTGAATTCGACCGTCATTGGCGCCGGCATCGCGAGTTTCTTTGGGGACCTTGGCTACGAAACGGTGACGGTTCTTCTCCCTTCGTTTTTAATCATTCTTGGCGCCCCGGTCTTTGCGCTCGGGATCATCGAGGGGTTAAGCGATGGCGCGTCGAGTTTCGTGAAGCTGTTCTCCGGGTATTTTGCCGACAGGCTCGGCAAGCGCCGGGAGTTTGCCATCGCGGGATCGGTTGCCACCGCCATCTTCCCGGCGTTCCTCGCTGTCGCTGCCTCGTGGCCGGTGGTTCTCGGGGGGAGGCTCCTCGGTTGGATCGGGAAAGGGATCCGGGGCCCCTCCCGGGATGCGATCCTCTCGAAATCCGTTGAGAAAAGAGATCTTGGAAAGGCATTCGGGTTCCACCGGACCGGCGATACGCTCGGTGCGATCGCGGGGCCTGCCCTTGCTCTTGTCCTCGTCTCATCAATGACGATCCGGAGCATCTTCTGGCTGACCCTGATCCCGGGATTTCTCGCTCTCATCGCGGTCTGGCTCTTTTTAAAAGAGAAGAACGCTGCACCGGCCCCGCACCCGCAACCCCTCGCCGCATCGATGCGGGGGCTGCCGCTGCGGTTCAAAAAGTTCCTCGTCGCGGTGCTGGTCTTTGGGATCGCGGATTTTTCCCACACCCTGCTCATCGCGTTTGCGATCGTCATGCTCACGCCATCGCTCGGTTTTATGCCGGCGACGGCTGCCGGCGCAGGGCTGTATCTCCTTCGCAATGTCGTGTACGCGGCGGCGTCTTACCCCTTCGGTGCACTGGGCGACAGGGTTGGCCGGAGGCCGATGCTCATCCTCGGGTATACGATCGCGGTCCTGACGTTCATCGGTTTTATCCTAGCGCCGGCAAACCTGTTCGCGTATGCACTCCTGTTTGGGATGTGCGGCCTCTTCATCTCGGCAGAGGACACGCTTGAGGGTGCACTTGCCGGGGAGATGGTGGTGGAGGCGTCGCGGGGGCTCGGCTTCGGTGCGCTTGCGACCATGAACGGGATCGGCGATCTCGTCTCCAGCGTGATGATCGGGTTCATCTGGACGTTTGTCGGGTACAGCGCGGGGTTTGCCGTTGCTGCTGCGATCGCGGCTGCCGGGACAATCCTGCTCTTCTGGACTACGAGGAACGGGAGGTTTTATCAGAAGGCCGGAAAGGAGGCGGGGATGTGAAAACCCTTGATAATGTGATTTATATATCATGAAATAGGATTGTCCAATACCGTGTTCCCCCTCATTTCAGCCCTGCTGCTCCTGAGCAGCCTGTCAATATCGGATCAAATCTTCTCCTCCGGAATATGGGTATACCTGCTGGTATTTCTCGTGATCACGTTCTCGTCCACGATTGTGGGAGGGATGATTCCCGATAACATGCTCCTGCTCCTCGCCGGGGCTGCGGCGGTCGACAACGGGCTGTCGGTTGAGTGGCTCCTTGTGATGGCCGTCGGCGGCGGATTTGCAGGGTACGAGATCAATTACTGGAGCGGCCGGCTTCTCGGTCGCACAATATGCCAAAAAAGTTGCCCAATGATCCTGAACGATAAGAATGTACAGAAAGCCCAGGATCTGATGGATAAATTCGGTCCGGTCTCGCTCATTCTCAGCAGGTTCCTGCCGGTCTTGAACCTTCCGTCGTTCATCGCGGGTATAAAGTCAATGGATTCCCACAGGTATGTCGTGTATAATCTCTTCAGCGCGATGCTCTGGTGCGGCATCCTCCTGGCAATGGGGTACTATATCGGGAAAATCTCCCTCATCGGAGTGTATCTTGACTACATCACCGACTTCTTCATCATTATCACGGCGGTTATAATCATTATAGTGGGCGTGATGTTTGTCCGGGATTATATCAACAGCAGGTAAGATGGTTAAGGTGCAATGCCGGGACTCCGTGCAGATACTCAGCAAAACGAACAGAGCCGCACGACATAGCGATATGCAGAACATGTGCCAGGTATTGGGATGTAATAATAACCCATTTACTGCACTTCAGGTTTTGAGACAAATTTTGAAACGATCAGGAAGTGAGTAATGGGTGGTGTTCCTATATCCTGTCATGGTGCAGCAGGTCTGGCGGACGGAGATGAAAAAAATGTGTGATCAGGAAAATTTCCGGAGGTTCGTGCGATGAATACCGGCTACTTTACGGGGGTGTGATACCAGTGGCCCGGTGGAAATGCAGTGTCTGCGGGTACATCTATGAGGAGACCGCCGGAGATATTCAGGCGCACATTCCGGCAGGGACACCCTTCGAACAACTCCCGGGTACCTGGATCTGTCCGGTCTGCGGTGCAGGTAAGGATGCCTTTGCCAGGCTGCCGGGTGAGGACGTCCATGCGGCCTCCGAACAGACCGTCTCTGATGTGATGATCGCCGAGCTCGCTGCGTGGGGTGTGCGGTTCGTCTTCGGGATCCCAGGGACATCATCGCTTGGTCTCGTTGAGGCGGTCAGAAAGAACACATCGATGCGGTATATCATCTTCCGGCACGAGGAGAACGCTGCGATGGCCGCATCGGCGTACAACAAGCTGACCGGCGGGATTGCAGCCTGCCTGACCATTGCGGGACCCGGGGCAACGAACCTTGCCACCGGCCTCTATGACGCAAAGGAGGATCACGCATCGGTTATCTCCCTGAACGGCCAAGTGGAGATCCAGTACACCGGTTCCGGGGGGATCCAGGAGATTGACCAGGATGCCTTCTTCCGCCCGGTCACGGTCTACAACAACACCGTGGCCGACAAAAAAACGGCGGTCCTGCTGCTCTCCCGGGCCCTCAGGTATGCGATCCTTGACCGGGGTGTTGCCCAGCTCTCTGTGCCAAACGATATCCAGAAACAGACGCTCGATGCAGGGTTCTGTACCCGGGAGTGCATCTGCAGCCAGGATATCGTCCCTGCCGGCAGTCTCCTGGAAGAGGCTGCCGGAAGGATCAATGCGGCGAAAAACCCGGTCATCATCGCTGGCTGGGGTGCCTATAATGCCGGCGGGGATGTAATTGCCATCGCCCAGAAGATCGGTGCGCCCATCCTGACGACGTTCCGTGCAAAAGGGATCCTGCCGGAGGATAACGAATGGGTAGTCGGTATCCTCGGCAACGTCGGCTCCCCCCATGCCCGTCTGTGCGCGTCCGGTGCCGACCTGCTTATCACGCTTGGTGTGGGGTTCTCGAAGTTCACGAATGTTCCGGAGGATATCCCCTTTATCCAGGTCGATATCAACCCCCTCAGGCTTGGCAGGAACCGCCAGACCACCAGTCTCTGGGGCAACTGTACGTCTATTCTCCCCCTCCTCCTCCCCCTGCTTGCAGAAAAGGATAGCGAACCGGTACGGGCCACAATTGCACAGATGAAGCGGGAATGGGATACCCAGCGTGATCTGGAAGCCGACACGAACGCCGCCCCCCTGCGCCCGCCATTCATCATGAAAGTACTCTCCACGTTAATCCCGGATGATGCAGTCATCTCACTGGATGTCGGGGAAAACCAGTGGTGGTTCGGCAGGAATTTCCGGATGAAACGGCAGAAATTCGCAATGTCCGGCTACCTTGCTACCATGGGGTTCGGTTTTCCCGGCGCAATCGCTGCCAAGCTTGCATATCCCGATCGCCCGGTCTTCTGCATCACCGGCGACGGGGGGTTTTCGATGGCGATGGCCGATTTTGTGACAACGGTGAAATATGACCTTCCCATGGTAGTGATCGTCCTGAACAACCGGCAGCTCGGCATGATCCAGGTCGAACAGATGGCCGAGCATTACCCGAACTTCGGGACCGACCTCCTCAACCCGGACTTTGCCGGGTACGCAGAGGTGTGCGGGGGGATTGGAATCAGGGTGAAACAGCCGTTGGAGCTGGAACCCGCGATTCTTGAGGCGATGAAGGCGGACCGTCCAGTTATCGTCGACGTCGACACGGATCCGAAACGGTTCTGATCACCCGGCGTAGGTTTCCGGGGCGATCCCTGTACCCATGCCTGCTTTGCCGGATGTACTCGTCAGACATGGGGAATCGCAGTATGCCCTGATATCTCCGAGTTGGTAGTGCAGAGGTTCCTGATGCTCAGGGCATGGACATCGTCATTCCCGGTGAGCCGGGTGAAGTCGGCCAGCTCCGCGGTTGATACCCGCAGGAAATGCTCGAGCCTTTTTGCCGATATATCTGATTGCAGGCGTTCACGTAGCGCCGGATTCTGGGTTGTCACCCCGACCGGGCACATGCCGGTATGACATATGCGGTACTGCTGGCATGCACAGGCCACGAGAGCTGCCGTGCCGATTGCGACTGCATCGGCACCGAGAGCCAGTGCTTTTGCAAAATCCGACGAGATCCGGAGGCCCCCCGTGATGACGAGTGAGATGTCTTTGGCCCCGTGCAGGTCAAGGAACTTCCGGGCACGGTACAGGGCAAAGATGGTCGGGACCGACGTTGCCGCTTTGATGTATTTCAGTGCGGCCGCGGTAGCTCCGGGTCTCCCGTCGATGGTGATAAAATCGGGACGGGCGTACAGGATCACCTCGAGATCATCTTCGATGTCTCCTGCCGCGATCTTGATGCCAATGGGCTTCCCGCGGCTCGTTTCCCGCAGCCAGCGGACCTTCTCCCGCAGCTCATCCCTGTTCCTGATATCGTCAAAACCGGCAGGACTGAGGATATCCGTACCTTCGGGATATCCCCGTAGCCGGGCGATTTCGGCCGTCACCTTTTCGGCAGGCAGCCTGGCGCCCATACCGGGTTCGGCAGACTGCCCGATCTTGATCTCCACCGCGTCAGCAGATCGCAGGTTCTCCTCACTGACACTGTACCGGTTGGGGACATATTCGAAGATATACCGGTACGCGTTCTCCTTCTCTTCCGGGAGGATACCCCCCTCACCCCCGCCGATTGCAGTCTTCACAGCAGCACTTCCCTTTGCGAGTGAAATCTTCACTTCCCTGGACAGGGCACCATATGACATGTGGGTGATATACAACGGAGTCTCGATGATGAGCGGGTGATCCGCTTTTGGCCCGATCACGGTACGGGTATTGACCGGGACCGTGCTGTTCCTGGGGATTCGTGCGATCTGGGCGCCCTTGAGCAGGATGTCATCCCACGAGATTACGGGTTTTGTCGTCCTCATCGGCTCGATGATCGATTCACCGGTGGTCGCGATCGCGTGGATATCAGCCATGTAGACCTCGAGGTCATCATTTGTGCGCTCCCAGGGAGCGAGGTAAGCCGGGGAAACCTCTCCGGTCTGACGGTCCGGGGGAACCGGGATGGATGCCCTGCATTCAGGGCATTGGATCTCTGTGCGATCTGTTGCGCTGCGGCCGGGAACAGGTACCAGGTGGGTCTTGTCCGAAGCACAGATGGGGCACTGCCAGTCATCGGGAAAATCGCGGGGTTCTGTCCCCGGTTTGATGCCCGTGAGTGAGTTCCCCCGGGCAGGATCATACTCGAAGACATTACAGACATTGCATCGGTATAGTGTCATGTGCCCATCTCTCGTACGGGATATCTGTTACACGGTTCCATAAGGCTATGGTTTGTGCCTGGTATCTTTCGCTTTGTATATCTGCGGTGAAGGGGTGCACGCGTATCGCATGTCCCTGTGATCTGTCCGGGGTCTTCTTCATTGCTTGCCAATTCTCTCGCAACGATTCCCGCACAACTCCTTGACCGGATGGAGATCTCTCTTATTTCTAATAATCCCCTGCGAAAAAAAGTGATGCGTAACCGGAGACCGCTGAGCTTTGAAACGTTACCATCATAAGGAATATAAAAAAAATACAGCCCGGCCAATGCCCTCACTGTTTCCTTACGCGAGATCGATCACGGCATTGTGCAGGATGTCAAGGGTGTCACGCAGTGCCCTTCCTGCGTGCCGGAGGTGATGATAGATCTCCAGGGTTTTCATCGCCTTCATTACATCGCCGGTCCTGAAGAGTTCGGCCATGCCGGTGATGTATATATCCTCGATGGCATTGTACGCCTGCCGTCCTTCGCGGATCATCTCCTCCGCCCGCTCATGGTCTGAGTTCATAACCTTGATTGCCCGGGCAACACTGGAAGTCCCGGTGCGCAGCGATTGTGCCATCGCAAGGATCGGTGTGTCAGGGCTCACGCCGAACACATACATCTCTTTTGCTGTCTCTTTCGATGCGTTCAGGATATAGTCCATCTGCCGCGAGATACTGTAGATATCCTGGCGGTCGAATGGCGTGGAGAACGAGTTCGTCAGCTTCTCTTCCATGTCATGGCGCATCGTATCCACCTCATTCTCTATCCGTTCCAGATCGACCGGATTGGTAACCGGATCCGTCTTGAGCCAGTCGACCAGCACACTGACTCCGGCAACCGTCCGGTCAGCCTGATCGGCCAGCATCGCTTCAAAATCGTACTCCCGGGGAAAGATTGCCGAGAAGAGCCCGGGCATCCCTGATTTCTTACTGGTCTTATCATTTTTTTCCATAGCAGATCATACTCCGGTAACTGGTGCAATGATCCGGTAGAGACACGCCGCGATCACCAATGTAACAATGATCGTTATTCCCATGGCAATCAGGATATGCTTTCCGACCGACCACTTCACCTTTTTCGGGTTCTCTGCCGCCCCGACGCCGATCACCGACATGGTGATCACCTGAGTCGACGAGACCGGTGCACCGGCAAGGGTGGAGATCCCGAGCGATGCTGCTGAAAAGAACTGCGAATCGAACGAATGGACCGGGGCGATCTTGAAGATCCGGCTGCCCAGTGTCTTCATGATCCTCCAGCCGCCCGAGATCGTACCGGCAGCCAGCAGGACGGCGCACAATACCCTCACCCAGAACGGGACATCGGGAACTGCCGACTGGCTCGTGGCAAAGAGTGCAAGGGCGATGATCCCCATCTGTTTCTGGGTGTCGTTGGCCCCGTTGAAGAATGCCATGGCCGATGCCGCGATCCAGTTGAGGCGGATTATCGTTACATTGACCGTCCTCTTTGCATTGCGAAGGATAACGCCCGTTGCCCGGTGCATGAAGTAGCTGCCAAAGAACCCGATCAGCAATGATACGACAAAAAAGAACAGGATCAGGACAAGGCCGGCGAGTTCGTGGGACGGCGAGAAGATCTGATCAGTCCCCCAGTTCACGCTGCCTGTGCCCGCAGCAGCGATACCTCCTCCGACAAGACCGCCGATCAGCCCGTAGGTTGACGATGATGGCAGGGCGAACTTCCAGGTTATCAGGTTCCAGGCGATCGCGGATATGAGCGCAACCATCAGGACGACGAGACTCTGCACGCCGGCAGAGACCGAGACGAGACCGGTGATGGTGAAGGCAACAGCGCTCCCCCCGAGAATTGCTCCGGCAAACGACATGCCGGCAACAAGCAGTATCCCGGCTTTCGGTGTTGCTGACCGGGAGGCAATAAAGGTCGCTGCGATCGAGCTTGCATCCTGAAACCCATTGGTAAACGTGAAGGCAAACGCAAGCAGCACCGTGATTATTTCGATCTCCCACATGAGACACAGACGCCGGGTGCGCAGGAATGAAATTGCGCCGGGACCAACAGCGTACCCAGCGCTGTATGTTCACTATGACTAAAAAAGAATGTTGCCGGACCAAGATGTTTGTCGTACATCCATTCTTTTTCTGGATGCGTTTGGCCGGCGTCCGATTATCTTTTACCGGGTCAGTTTCAGGGTGCCCGGATCTTAAAAATGAAACACGAATTGCATAGCCCGGTATGTTTATCTCATATCATAAAGAGAGAATAAATCGGGTATATATGGCAGGCGCAGGGAAAAAAGGGAACTTGCCAGCTTGTGTGCTGGTAATTTTTGTGATCTTTACCGGTCTCGTTCTTTTTGCCGGATGTATACAGAGAGGCCCGGAATCCGGTATTGTAAAAACGGATGCCGGCTATGTTTCAGGAATGAATGAGAACGGGATCGAAATCTATCGCGGCATCCCGTACGCGGCTCCTCCGACCGGAGACCTGCGCTGGAGACCGCCGGCTCTGGTACAACCCTGGAACGGAACGAGGGACGCGAAGGTGTTTTCAGCTGCCTGCCCCCAGCCGGTGAGTGCCGATCCTTCCTCAGGAGATATCCCGGCAAACATGAGCGAGGACTGCCTGTATCTCAATCTCTGGACACCGGCAAAAAGCGCTGACGATAAGCTGCCGGTCATGGTCTTCATCCATGGCGGGGCATTCGCCCAGGGAGCCGGCTCCATCCCGCTGTATGACGGAACCGCCCTTGCCAAAAAAGGTGTTGTCGTTGTCACGATCAACTACCGGCTTGGCGCTCTCGGGTTCCTTGCCCATCCCCGGCTGGCAAACGAATCCCCGAATAACAGCTCGGGCAATTACGGCCTGTTAGATCAGATTGCCGCCATGCAGTGGGTGGAACGAAATATCGGTGCGTTCGGTGGAGACCCGTCCCGGGTGACCGTCTTCGGTGAATCGGCAGGAGCATCGAGTATCCTCGTACATCTTGTCAGTCCACAGAGCCGGGGGCTCTACCGGCAGGCAATTGTCGAGAGCGGCCCCCTCTGGACGAACGGGACTATCATGCACATCATCGCTCCACGAGCCGAAGCCGAACAGTGGGGAGAGGAGTACGCAAAAAGTCTCGGATACTCCGGCCCGGATGCAATTCCTCAGATGCGAAACGTGCGTTACCAGGACCTGATCAATGCAACACCCTGGCCATCATCTGCGTTCTGGAGTGTTCACACCCTCCGGTTCAAGCCAACGATTGACGGTTGGCTGGTCCCGGACTCCCCGGACACCCTGTTCCGTCTCCACCGTGAGAACCCGGTTCCCCTTATCATCGGGACGAACAGCGATGAAGGGACCACGCTTGGGGCGGATGCAAACATGACCGTTCCGGAGTACGAAAAATTCATCCGGGCCCGGTTCGGGAAGGATGCAGATGCGGTTCTTGCCCGGTATCCCGCCAGTTCGACAGAGGAAGTCCAGCTCCGCCTTGAGCGGATCATGAC
>Ga0315282_10008857_pt1 | contig 16160 bp, 12 predicted proteins | sample YL17G07_20_MG_FD_203693 | JGI IMG/M metagenome (GOLD analysis project Ga0315282, IMG submission 203693) | Sediment microbial communities from Yellowstone Lake, YNP, Wyoming, USA - YL17G07_20 | ecosystem: Environmental > Aquatic > Freshwater > Lake > Sediment | place: USA: Wyoming | collected...
TCGACAGGGCCAAGGAGCTCGTCAAGAAGATGCTCACCACCGAGATTCCGGAGCGCAAGGAGCTCTCTGAGATCGTCAGGTCAGAGGTCAAGACCGCGGAGATATCCGCCTATGGTCCGGACAAGCTGCCTGCTGGCCCGAATCTCGACGCCGCCGAGGCCATCATCATCGTGGAGGGCAGGGCCGACGTCATCAACCTCCTGAAGAACGACATCAACAACGTCATCGCTCTCGGGGGCGCGAACGTGCCGAAATCGGTCATCGACCTGTGCAGGAAGAAGGAGGTCACTCTCTTCCTTGACGGAGACAGGGGCGGGGACATCATACTGAGGGAAATGACCAATGCCGCTGAGGTCGACTATGTCACGAGGGCACCGCTAGGAATGGAGGTGGAGGAGCTCGCGCGCAAGGAGATACTCAAGGCATTGAGGTCCAGGATGCCGATCGAGCAGTCCGAGGCGACGAAGAAGCGCAGGGAGGAGATGCACGCCGAGACTCAGGCCGATTCGAGGGTGGCTGCCCTTGAGCGCGGCGCGGAGAGGGCGGAGCGGTTCTCCGAGCGTGGACGTAGCCCATCTGAACGCGGCCCGTCCGATCGCGGCCCAGATCGTGGTTTCGACAAAGGACCTGAGCGGCCAGACCGAAGCTTTGACAAAGGACCTGAGCGGCCGGACCGTGGTTTTTCACGGGGACCGGAGAGGCCGGAACGCAGTTTCGATCGCGGCCCGCAGGAACGCCCATTCGATAAGGGTCCGGAACGCAGCATGGAACGGGGCCCGCAAGAGCGCCAGTCCATCGTCCGCGACATCGAGCAGATGATCGAGAGCGCGCCTGGGAGGAGAGAGGCGCCGAAGCCTGTTGCGGCTGCGATGCCGCTAGAGATGCAGAACGAGCTGAGCGTCCTTGAAGGATCGCTGAAGGCGAGGTTCTACGACGCCGAGATGAAGATGCTGAAGGAAGTGGCGGTCCGCGACGTCACGCGCTCCCTAGAGGAGACGCCGAACGTCAACGCTGTCGTCCTTGACGGCATCATCACCCAGAGGCTCGTCGACCTGACCGAGAGCAAGCAGGTCAAGCTGCTCGTGGGCATCAAGATGGGCAACGTGTTCAGGAAGCCGGACAAGCTGCAGATCTTCGTGAAGCAGTCCTGAGACCAGGCATTTTGCTTTTATTTTTTTTTATTTTCTTTTTTCCCTTATTTTTTGTTTTATCCCACTTCATGGGCGCGAGCCTCGGCTCAACCTATTTAAATTCCGCAGGGAAAGCATGGTCATGGTGGGAGGGGACGAACTTCCCGACAACACCAGCCAGGTGAAGATACCTACTAATCCTCTGGAACTGGTGATCGGGCAGGATGATGCGATAAGCATAGTCAAAGTGGCAGCCGCGCAGAGGCGCAACCTGCTGCTTGTCGGCTCTCCAGGCACAGGCAAGTCCATGATCGCGCAGGCGATGGCTTTCCTCCTGCCGAAGCCGAGCCATGAGGTCTCTCTTCTTGACAACATCGAGCACCCTGAGAAGCCGATACTTGAGATACGGACGAAAGTGGACGTTGACGCCGAGCGGAAGGCGCCGAAAGGCGTGGTTCTAAAGCCGACCGACGTCCCAGTGTTCGTCGCAGAGCGCCTCGGCATCAAGTGCAGGAGATGCAGCGCGCTCGGCAAGCCGTCCGTACCGACATGCACCGAGTGCGGAGCGGACAAGTACAAGGCGCACTCCACCCCGTTCGACGACATCGTCTTCGGCGGGTCGGTCCGCGAGGACAAGGTGTACGCCACCCGGCTCAAGGAAGGAAAGGAGGAGCGCGTCCTCTACGAGTGCAATCCATTCGGCGAAGTGATCATGTACGATGAGAAGGCGATCAAGGGCAGGGAGACGAGGAACATCGCGCGGAATGTCATAATCCCGCTCAACAGGCCGAATTTCGTCCAGGCGACCGGCGCAACGGAGACCGAACTGCTCGGGGACGTGCGCCACGACCCATACGGCGGGCACGCCGATATCGGCATCAAGCCGTTCAGGCGCGTGATACCCGGCACCATACACGAGGCGCATGAGGGCGTGCTGTTCATTGACGAGATATCCAACCTCGGCAAGCTGCAGAAGCACATACTCACCGCCATGCAGGAGAAGAGATTCCCCATCACAGGGAGGAACCCGACAAGCTCCGGCGCGTCCGTCCGCGTGGACAACGTCCCATGCGATTTCATACTTATCGGAGCGCTCAATTTCGGTGACATGGGCGCCCTCCTGCCTCCGCTGCGATCCAGGATACTCGGGAACGGTTACGAGATACTGATGAATAATATCATGCCCGACAATCCGAAGAACGTCAAGAAGGTCATCCAGTTCATCGCCCAGGAGATAGTGAAGGACGGCAGGATACCGCATGCCGATTCGTCCGCTGTCCAGCGCATCATAGACGAGTCCAGGCGCAGGGCCAAGCAGTTCGACAACAAGGAAGGCCTCACGCTGAGGCTGCGCGATCTCTCGGGCATCATCAAGCTCGCCGGGGACTCCGCCACCATGGACAGCTCGGAATTGATCGAGTCCAGGCATGTTGATATCGCCATAGAGAAGGCCAAGCCTGTGGAGCAGCAGATGCAGAAGAAGTACGGCTCCATGTGGAGGACGTCAACGAGCGACTACGGGGTCAAGGCGCCGTCGGAAGACAGCGTCATCTGATGCCTCAGCGTTTCATACCGCTGCCGCTACTTATCATCATTATCATACTAATCATACTAGATAGAAGCATTTACTAGATGGGAGTATTTCATCGACGACGAGTGTCGCCCGTGCCAACGATGCGCAGGACATCCCTTTCGACCTCGCAGATCATCTGCTTCGCTTTCTCGAGATCGATATTATAGCGTGTTGAGATGTATCTCATATCGCAGGATTTTCCATTCCCCTCGAAGAGCTCCCTATTGTACCTGTAGAATATGGCTGCCGCCAGAGGGTTCTCCTTTTCGACCCTCCTGAACGTTTCGCGATCGAATCTGAAAGTCACCTTCGGTCCGGCCATTGCGCTGATTTCCTCTATGATTCCGCTCAAAGGGTAATAGTACCTGGAGTAGCCGTCCTCCTTCTCCACTTTAGTCCCCTTCTCGCTATCCAGTATCCCTTCATCTAAGACGGTCCGTTTGCATATCCGGCGGTCAAACACGGCTGTCCGGGCATCCGCCCGTGTCATAGGCCTTTCGATTGTTAATGTGGTTTCCATGGTATCAGTCCGTTTTTATGAGGAGCTCCTTCTCCGCTTCGTTCAGCATCCTCCCTGCCTCTTTCTCTGTCATGCTGTGCTTGAGGGAGTACATCTCCACTGTGATGCCTCTCCTTTGGTGGGGGAAGAGCTCGCTGTTGCACGCTGCGAATATGTCTGCGTGCTGCGCCCTCCACTTCTGCATCTGGAGGAATTTCTTCATGTCGAGCTCGTATGTGGTGAACTTGAGTTTTCTAGTGCTGAGTATGCTCTCGACCACCTTGCCCATCTCCCCAGGGTTCATATACTTCATGTCCCTGGAGAATATCGGGCCGAGGTCCGCTGTCATCTTCATGGACAGCCCGAATGCCATCAGCTTGCCTTGGTCTACCCTGTATGTGATCTTCAGCTTGCCTTCCGGTATGTTCATCGTCCATAGCGTCTCTATAGTGTCCCTGAAAGCGTCGTATTTCCTCCTCTCGGTAGGGTCCCTGTTGTGGGGTTGCGGACGCCTTACGGTATTGTGGGTTGCCGTCATGTCTATCACTGTTCGTAATGGTTGTTCAGTCGCCTAAGTTTGTAGAACTCGTCGCCTGTAGACTCATTTGCCGGCTGGGATATATAAATCTTTATATGCCCGTCGGGTGTAATCTGCCTGCGGGCCGGTAGTCGAATGGCTAAGACGCCAACCTATTTGGGCGGATCCCTTACAACCATTCGGTAGGAAAGGTGGAGATTGGGAGTTCGATCCTCCCCCGGCCCACTCATTCGTTTCTCTTTTTCTTGATTCCAACATCGTCCCATCAAAACGTTTTTCAATTCGGCCGACGACCGATGAACGCATGGGCGCATCGAACCACAAGGACAAGCGGCAGGCCGTCTTGGCGCAGCTAGGGGACAGGGCAAGCATTGTGTGCTCCACCACCGAAGAGGTCATCTCCAGCCTTGGTACGGATGTCCAGATCGGGCTCAGTTCCAAGGAAGTGAAGCGCCGTCTCGCCCTGTACGGCCATAACGAGCTCACGAAGCGGAAGAGACAGTCGCTGATACTAGATTTCCTCTCTCATTTCGCGAATCCGCTCATAATCATACTGCTGGTCGCCGGGGCGATATCCGGCGCCCTCGGCGAGATCGTGAACGCGGTCATCATCTACGCCATGGTGCTGATCAGCGTTGTCCTGGATTTCGTCCAGAAATACAGGGCGGAGCGCGCCGCCGAATCCCTGAAGAAACGTGTCGCGACCATGGTGGAGGTCATCCGCGACGGGCGGACCGAATCGGTCCATCTCGCGGAGCTCGTGCCTGGCGACATCATACTCCTTTCAGCGGGGGACGTCGTCCCCGCGGATGCCAGGGTCATCAATGCGAAGGATTTCTTCGTCGACCAGTCCGCCCTCACCGGCGAGTCGTTCCCGGTCGAGAAGACGGCCGTGCCGTTGAGGATGGGATCCGTCTCCAGCGCTGCGGAATGCGGCAATTATCTTTTCCTCGGCACAGCGGTCATCACCGGCTCAGCGACCGCGGTGGTTGCGAGGACAGGGATCGCGACGGAGTATGGTGAGATAGTCAGGGAGACCATGGAGAAACGCCCAGAGACAGAATTCGACAAGAGCCTGAGGCAGTTCGGGATCATGATCACCAAGGTGACGCTATTCCTCGTCCTCTTCGTCTTTATCACCCAGGCGGTGCTCAAGCACAATCCTCTCGAGTCCCTCCTGTTTGCGATTGCGCTCGCAGTCGGCCTGACTCCTGAGCTACTGCCGATGATACTGTCCATCAACCTCTCGAAAGGAGCGATGGCGATGGCGGACAAGGGAGTCATCGTCAAGCGTCTTTCCTCCATACAGAATTTCGGGAGCATGGACACGCTATGCACCGACAAGACGGGCACGCTGACTGAGAACAAGGTCTCTCTCCTCCTTCATGTGGATATGGACGGCAAGGACAGCGAGAAGGTGTTCCTCTATTCCTTCCTCAACAGTCACTATCAGACTGGGGTCCGCAGCCCTTTGGACGAGGCGATCATCTCCCACGAGAAAGCTGACATCAAGGGCCATCTGAAGGTGGATGAGATACCGTTCGACTTCGCCCGCAGGCGCTCCTCTGTAGTGGTGGGAAAGGGCACGGAAAGATTCATACTCACCAAGGGCGCGTCGGAGGACGTGTTCAGGGTGTGCTCCAGGTACGAGAAGGGCGGCAAGGTGCTGGAGATCGACAGCCGCATCAGGAAGAGGATGGAACGGAAGTATCAGGAGCTCAGCGAGAAGGGATTCAGGGTGCTCGCCATATCCTACTCTCGAGTGAAGGATGGCAGGACCGAGTATTCGGTCCATGACGAGTCGGATCTCGTGTTCCTCGGATTCATAGCGTTCATAGACCCCCCGAAGAAGACATCGAAGGAATCGCTCCAGCTGCTCAGCCAGTCCGGAATCACGCTGAAGATCCTCACCGGGGACAATGAACTGGTCACCAGGAACGTGTGCGAGCAGCTCGGATTCAAGATCACAGGCATAATCACTGGGAACGACATGGCCGCACTGTCGGACGAGGCTCTTTCCCGGGCGGTGGAGAAGGCGAACATATTCGCGCGCGTCACTCCGATACAGAAGGACAGGATCATCACCGCGCTCAAGCGCAACGGCCATGTGGTCGGCTTCCTCGGGGACGGCATCAACGATGCGCCCTCCATGAGGAAGGCGGATGTCAGCATATCCGTAAACAACGCTGTTGACGTTGCCAAGGAGTCCGCCGATCTCATCCTCTTGCGGAAGTCGCTGCACGTGCTCTACGACGGCGTGCTCGAGGGGAGGAGGACGTTCGGCAACACCATGAAGTACATACAGATGGGAATCAGTTCCAACTTCGGCAACATGTTCAGCGCGGCCGGGGCGTCGCTCTTCATGTCGTTCCTTCCCATGCGGCCGATACAGATACTGCTGAACAACCTTCTGTACGACTTATCAGAGATGACGATCTCGACTGACAACGTGGACAAGGAGTACATCGAGAAGCCGAAGAGGATGGATGTCAAGTTCATCAACGACTTCATGCTGTTCTTCGGGCCGTTCAGCTCGCTGTTCGATTTCCTCACGTTCGGAGTGATGATATTCGTCTTCCGTGCGTCGGAATCGCTGTTCCAGACCGCGTGGTTCATGGAGTCATTGTGCACCCAGACGATGATCATATTCATCATCAGGACGAGGAAGCCGTTTTACCAGAGCAGGCCTGGCTTGCTGCTGGCGCTCAGCTCCCTGCTCGTGGTCGGGGCCGCGGTGGCGCTGCCGTACACGCCCGTGGGGGCATACTTCGGATTCACTCCGCCGCCGATGGACTTCCTGCTGGTGCTGGCAGGGCTCGTGGTCGTCTACCTTGGCCTCGTCGAGTTCTTCAAGGCCAGATTCTACAAGGAGCATCCCGGATTCTGAAACCTGTTTTCCGGAATCTTTCGCTAGACGCCGCATCGGTGCGTGCTATTCGGATTTAAACATTCGCTTCTTTTTCACGTCGGAGCGGGAAAAACAGATGAAAGAATATAAATCTCAACTGCGTATCAGATTCAGCCTGTGGGAGGCTACAGTTCGTCCGTCGTAGTCAACGGCGACCATCGGACGCGTGCGTTTGGGATGATTATTTTGGCAGAGATCACGAGCATTGTTGTCGGCAACATCGGATCAGGTAAATCCACATTTCTTAAAACGCTCGAGAACAGAAAGACTGGTTCCCGCCTCTTGCCTCTGCTCAGCATGCCCGGCGAGCTGAAAGTTGTCAAAGAGTCCCCAGAGGTGCTCAAGTTCGTGGACAGCAAGTTCTATCCTGCCCTGAAGAGCGGGGACAAGGACGGGCTTTTCGTCGTAGAGCTCGCTATATTGAAGGCGCGAGTGGAACAGATGCAGCTCAACATGAGGCAGGGAGGCATCATATTCAACGAGCGCTGTCCGTGGGAGGACAAATACGTGTTCGTGAAGAACCTCCACAACCAACACCTCCTCTCGGACGACCACTACGAGATCTACAAACGGGAGTATGCCGCCAAGATGTCATCAGTGGCGTCTCCGGATCTCCTCATCTACCTCTACACCAAGCCGAAGACCGCGTACCGCCGCAGGATGGAGGAGTTGACGGCCGGGACAGGCGGCCTTCCGAGCGAATCTGGACTCACTCCAGAGTACCTGGCCGGCCTGCACGAGCTATACGAGCGGATGATCAACGAGGAGCTGCCGCAGGAGATACCTAACTTCAGGGACTGCCTCCTCATCATAGATGCGGACAAGGATTTCGACCCCCGCGACCTTGAGAAGTTCCATAACTACATAGAGGCGAGGGCGCAGAGGTTGCTGGCCAAGCGGGGATTCATCAACAGTTCGCCAGGCAAGGCGGTGGCTACGAGATGATTTGCGATAACAGAATCAAGGATGAAATAGAGCGAATCAGATGGCAAGGCGACACAAGCAGAACGACCAATTGAACGACAGATGTATGCAGGACGACCAATGAAAAGGACTGAATCAGCGGCGAAGGAAAACACAAGCAGATGTGATATGATGGCAGAAGTCATAGTCGGCGTGCTCGGGGGCATCGGGATCGGGAAATCCGAATTCATCAAGTCGATGAAGAAGCGCAGGCTAGGCTCCAGGCTGCCGTCCATGCTCGTCACGCCGGGCGAGCTCAAGGTCTACGAGGAATCCAAGCGCGTGAAGGATCTCGCGGCTTCCGTGTTCTATCCGGCGCTGAAGCGCAAGGACAGGTACGCGCTTTTCGCGGCCGAAATCGCCATGCTCTCCGCGAGGGTGGAGCAGATGGTCAAGGCCTCCAAGGACAGCGGCATCGTGATCGTGGAGAGGATACCCGAGGAGAACAGGTACGTCTTCTTCGAGAACGGATACAGGTCGGGCCTCTTCGGAAATCCTGCGAAGGACCCGGTGGCGAAATCATTCTATGACAGCTACTGCGCGACGTACCGCGCCTTAAGGAACCGCATATCCACCCCGGATGTCTTCGTCTACTTGGATGTCGATCCAACGGTCGCTTCCGAGCGCATCAAGGACAGGGGCAGGAAGTCCGAGAAGGACGTTTCCCTCGCCTACCTCACTAATCTCCATGGCCTATACGAGCAGCTCGTCGGGGAGATACTGCCGAACAAGGTCCCTGGATACGGCGACAGGCTGCTCCGCATCAATGCGAACAACCAGATGAGCGATACGGACCTGAAGCGCTTCCATCTCCAGATAGAGGAGCACATCGCCCAGACGCTGAGGAAGCAGGGCTGGGGCGCGAAAAGGCAGTGATATTCATGAGGTAATCCATATGGCGACAATACATCTTGCGATCGAAGGGCCGTCCACGGCGGGGAAATCAGAGGTAGGCAAGCTCCTGGAGATGCCGATGCTGGTGTTCAAGGTGCATGAAGGGCTTCCCGAGGGCATCAGGAAGGTGAAGTTCTTCAAGGAGCGCGTAGGCGACAACCCATTCCTCAAGGGATTCTACTCAGAGGGGATGCAGGAGATGTCGGGATTCGCGTCCCAGATGTTCTTCCTCCACGCCAGGGTGATGACCAGCGCGCGCCTGCAGAAGTGGAATGGCGGAATCGCCATAGAGGACCGGTCGATTTTCGGCGATGAGATATTTGCGGAGAACCTGAGGGACAAGGGCAGGCTGAAGCCCGAGGCGTTCCTGGAGTACAAGCGCCACCGCGCCGAGCTGATGAGGATATACGGTGTCCGCGAGCCCGACGGAATAATAATTCTGGACATCTCTCTCGACACCTGCCTGAAGAGGCTGAGGGAGAGGGAGACTGGCGAGACACTCGATCCTGATTACTGGGGGCCGCTGGTGGACCTCTACGCAAAGCGGTTCGGAGAGCTGGAGAATAGGATCCCGACCGTCCGCATAGACGCGAACACCGATTTCCTAGTGGAGGAAAGCTACGCGATGCAGATCGCGAACCAGACGAACGCGCTGATAAAGAGGATACTCGAGGCGCGGGCGAAGTCGAACGGCGGGTCGATCGGATCCGCAATCCAGACTGCGTCCAGTCAATTCCAGCTGCCGCTGCAGAAAGACTGATTCTCACAGTTCAGCCGGCAATGAGGAGCACGTATCCCAGAAGGAGCACTGCCGCTATTAGGGTCTCTTTCAACACTGCGGTGCCGAATCTCTTAGAGCCGTAGATGTAAGCGATGGCGGTGGACGTGGCGAAACTGCCTACTATCGTCAGCGCCACAGACATTATGGTTTCCTTCACACCTATGGTGGCATAGACGGTTCCTAACGAAAGCATGGTGTATCCGCTGCTCACCGCGCCGCTGACGAGGGAGAGCAGGGGCACGTAGTCCGGGAAGTGCTTGGCCATGAGCTGGAACGCGGCCAGTATGACGAGCAGGACGGCGGCCAGCTTCAGCCCGTTGATGACGGTGAATGTGTGCTTCACTTCCATCATGGACTTCGCCTCCCTGCGTTCCATGTAGATGAGCACCAACATGACGGAGCCGATTATCGCGAAGAGCGGAAGCAGCACCATGAATATGTCAGGCATCACCACTGCGGCGAGGAGGGTGTTCCTCGCTATGCTTCCGAGCATCGCGGCAGTGGCGCCGCTTACCCTGCTGGTGTGGCCGTCTCTGTCCTTCCTCTTTGCTAGATTGTGTATGGTGATGCTGGAGTTGATCACACCGCCGATGAATCCTGTGAGGGTGCTGGTCTCCGTCCTGAACACTCGGTGTGCTAAAAATACTAGCAAGTTGAGCAGGGAGACGAGGAGGACGAATCCGAAGAGGAGCTCGAAATCGATCGCTATCCCATTTATCACTACAGGCGTGCCCGGTAGGAGTGGGAACACCACGAACAGTATGAGGCCGAACTGGATCACTTCGTTGATTTCCTTCTCATCCAAAGTGTCGACCGCCTTGTGGAGCCACCTTCCCGCCATCAGTATGGCTAGGACTATGAATTCGATGGCTGCGGCCTCTTCTAACATGCCAAGACCGGACATCAAGCCGATCAGGTACATTATCGGCATCACTGACAGTGTCGTCATTCCGAGCGCTTCGATCCCTTTCTCTTTGTATACGAAATAGGAATAGGCGACTATTGCCGCGAATCCGATGATTGGGAACAGCTCTGCGAACGGCACGCCTAGGGTGACTGCGACCCCCGTTAGTCCTCCGAGCATGGTGACGAAAGCGAATGTCCTGAGACCAGCGGTGTGCTGTTTGAGCATCCTCTCGCGTTCGGAGCCGACAAGGCCACCTAAGGCCGTCGCGGCAGCGATTCGCAGTATGATGTCCATCGTTCCGATTGCCATCGCTACGTCTTTGACGGCAATCTCTTAAAGGATTAGCCTAATGCCTTCGGAATCGTCCGTACGATCCAGAGCAGTACTTATGGGGAGTTGATCTCCTTCACGATCCTCTGGCACAGGGACTTGACGTCCGCGCTCTTCTCTATCATGGTGCCGATCTGGATGATGTCGGCCCCTGCCTTCGCGACCGCCTTGGCCTCTTCCGGAGTCTTGATGCCGCCTGCTATGATCAGCGGGATGTTGATGTGTTTCTTGACCGCGGCGATCATCTCGAGCGGCACATGGCCGATCTTGGATGCCGATCCCACGTCCATCAGTATGAATCTCGATCCCATGTATTGCCCTGCCAGCGCGAGGGCGACCGCGATCTTCGGCCTGTCCCTCGGGACGAGGTTGGCGTCGCCGACCCATCCGACCGATCCTCCGGGCTCGACCACGATGTAGCCGATCGGCAGAGGCTCGATGCCGAGCTCTTTCACCACCGGGGCTCCGAGCATCTGCGCCTGGCTGATCCAGTAGGTGTTCCTTGAATTGAGTAGCGACATGAAGTAGACTGCGTCGGCGTACTTGGTGAGCGTGGCGATGTTGCCTGGGAAAAGTACGACCGGCACCTTGGTACGCGCCTTGATCTCCTTCACCGCATGATCGAGCAGCTCTCCCTGCACCCCTATCGACCCTCCGATGAGTATGACGGCCGCTCCGCCTTCCGCGGCCGCGACCGCGGAATCGATGGCGTGCTGCGGGCTCTTGTAATCGAGCGGGTCTATGAGCGCGAACAGGAGCTTCTCCTTCTTCATCCTGTCATTGATGTACTTCTCGGTCTTATTCGACATTGCCATGAGTTTCACCTTCATTTTGAGCGTTTGATTTTCGAGTATCATTCTGTGAACCGCGAGGTTGCGGTTTCTGCTCCTTCAGCCTCCTCATCTCCTGTATTTTCGCTATCCTGTTCTTCCTCTCGTTGTACATCTCCACCATCTGGCGGATGCCTTCCATGAGGTTGGTCCTCGGTTTCCATCCGAGGATCTTCTCCGCGCGGTTGGTGTCGAAAATCCTGTGCGAGGAGAGCACATTGATGTCCTCCTCGCTGATGCTGCTCTTCTTCACAAATGAGGTTAGGCTAATTAAAGCCTTCGCAACGCCCGGACTGGCATGGCTTGGCTTGAATTGCGTCCCAAGCGCCTCAGCAGCGAACTTGTAGATCGCCTCCTGGGTCATGGTGGAATTCTCCGCGAGGACGAACGTCCCTACCGGCAATTCCGACCTCGCGCCGAGTATCAGCGCTTCGACCACGTCATCGCAGTGGACGAATGGCACCACATTCTTGCCGTCGCCAAGCATCTGCATGCTGCCGTTCTCTATCCTCTTCAGCACACGTGCGTAGACATCAAAGAACGGCGGGCCGTATATCACAGCGGGCCTGAATATCATATAAGGGAAAGTCCCGAAATAGCTGCCTACGACCCTCTCCGCTTCCAGTTTTGACTTCCCATAGAGGTCAGTCGGGGTGGTCGGGGTCTTCTCGCTGGCAGGTATCTCGGCTAGCTTTTTGCCGTAGACTCCGGTGGTGCTCACATAGATGAGGCGTGTTTTGAACTTGGCGCAGGCATCGGCTACGGTGCGTGTGCCCTTGATGTTCACCCTCTCCAGCTCTTCCCAGCTGGCGGTGTAGCTGACTAAGGCAGCGAGATGGAAGACCACCTGGCAGTCGCTCACTCCCTTCTCCACAGCGGCGCGGTCGTTGATGTCGCCGATTATGGCTTCCGTTCCCTTCGGCAGCTTCGCTCGCTCATTCTCATCCATCACCAGAGCGGTGACGAAATGATGCCTGTCCAGGAGCGTCTTCACGAGCACGCTTCCCAGCCGGCCTGTAGCACCTGTCACAAAACAGCGCATATTATCTATAGGACAACAAGGGTTTTTAATCTGGCGACGAGAGAGCAATGCAGATGATGCTCACTGCGGCAAATGTGATGGAATATGATGCGCCAGCCGATTGTAGTGGTGATGGGTCACGTCGACCATGGCAAGACGTCTATCCTGGATTCTATCCGGCAGACCACGGTCGCATTGCGTGAGGCCGGGGCGATCACCCAGCACATCGGGGCCAGCGAAGTTCCCATCTCCGTCATTAAGGAGACGTGCAAGCCTGTCGCTAAGCTCATCCCGATCACTCTTACTATTCCTGGCCTTCTCATGGTGGACACCCCGGGCCATGCCGCGTTCACCAACCTGCGCAAGCGGGGGGGGAGCATAGCCGACCTCGCGATCCTTGTCGTGGACGTGGCGCAGGGGTTCCAGCCGCAGACCATAGAGGCGATCGAGATCCTGAAGGAGTATAAGACTCCGTTCGTCATCGCCGCAAACAAGATAGACCTCATCACAGGCTGGAAGAAGAGGGAGAACTCATGCTTCATAGAATCCCTGCCGACACAGAGGCAGGAAGTCCAGGAAGCGTTGGACAACAAGATATACGCCCTCATCGGCGAGCTGTCGAAGTACGGATTGAACGCCGAGCGGTTCGACCGCGTTTCCGATTTCACCAAGAACATAGCGATCATCCCTGTCAGCGCAAAGACGCGTGAGGGAATTCCCGAGCTGCTCATGTTCCTCGCAGGTCTCGCGCAGAAGTTCCTTGACAAGCAGCTGCAGACAGAGGAGGCTGGCCCAGGCAAAGGCAGCATACTCGAGATCAAGTTCGAGAAAGGCCTCGGCGTCACTGCCGATGTCATACTCTACGACGGTATCATCAGGAAAGCTGACACTATTGTATTCATGACAAAGTCAGGTGCCAAGACCGCAAAGGTTAGAGGCCTGCTCAAGCCGAAACCCCTGGTAGAGATGAGGGATGTCGGCGACAGGTTCGATTTCGTGGATGAGATCGTCGCTGCATCAGGAGTCAAGATATTCGCTCCGGACCTGGAAGAAGCGCTTCCGGGGTCGGAATTGCTGGTGGCGAGGAACGCATCAGAAGAGGCGGAGCTGAAGCAGAAGCTCGATGCCGAGATGAAGGAGATTCTTGTCAAGACAGAGAACGTCGGCATCATACTCCGCGCAGATACACTCGGTTCGGTGGAGGCGATCACTCGTCTGCTTGAAGCGGAAGGAATCAAGCTTAGGCGGGCAGATATCGGCCCAGTCATGAAGATCGATGTGATGGAATCAGTGTCCATCCGTTCCATGGACAGGTATTCCGGCGCCATCATGGCGTTCAACGTCAATGTCCCGCTGGAGATGGCGGAAGAGGCCAAATCCAAAGGAGTGCCAGTCATAGAATCGAAGATCATCTACGCGCTGTTCGACCAGTTCAAGGAATGGAAGGCGGCGGAGCAGCAGAAGGAGAAGGAGGAGGCGCTCGAGGCGTATGTCTTTCCGGCCAAAATCAAGTTCATGCGCGGCTGCGCGTTCCATGGGAGCAAGCCCGCTGTCTTCGGCATAAAGGTGCTCGTCGGCAGGATAAAGCAGGGCGATGAATTGCTCAAGGAGGACGGCACTTCGGTCGGCAGGATCAAGAGCATACAGAAGGAGAAGGAGAGCAAGACGGAGGCGAAAGTCGGCGACGAGGTCGCGATCTCCCTGGACGAGCCGATCATAGGCAGGCACATCTTCGAGGAGGACGTATTCTACACTGCAGTGCCCCTGAAGCACGCCCTCGCCCTCCAGCAGAAGTACAAGAGCATGCTCACTGGCCAGGAGATCGACCTGCTGGACCTGATAACAAGGCTACAGAGGAAGTGAGACCTGTCTCCTATAAATTCCGTTTTTTCCGGTCTTCGGTAGGCCTAATAAAAAGGTTTCCACCAAAGCATGATTATATGGCGAAGACGCACATGGTATCGGAGCGGGTGGCGGAATTGCCGCATTCCATTTTCTCGAAGTTCGTAGGGCTCATCAGCAAAGGCGTCATATCGCTCGGCCCCGGGGAGCCTGATTTCACTACACCGCAGCACATAATCAAGGCCGCGAAGAAGGCCATGGACGAGGGATACACTCATTACCCTCCGACAGCAGGATATCCTGATCTTCTCGAGGCGCTCGCGAATAAGCTGAAGAAGACCAACGGAATCAAAGTGGACGACCCGCAGAAGCAGATCTGCGTCACATGCGGTTCCACCGAATCGCTCCTGCTCTCCATGTTCTCCACAGTGGATCCCACTGAGGCTGTCCTCATTCCGGATCCTGGTTTCTTCGCGTACGGTCCGATGCTTGAAATCATGGACGCGGAACCGATACCATACGGACTCAGCGATGCGGACGGCTTCCAGATCGATATAGACCAGATGAAGAAGCTCATAAGGCCGAAGACAGTGGGCATTGTGCTGAACACCCCCTCTAATCCGACGGGCACTGTCCTAAAACGCAGTGTGCTAGAGGAGATCGCGGACATCGCGGTGGACAACAATCTCATGATCATCAGCGACGAGGCGTACGAGGATTTCGTGTTCAACGGGCAGAAGCACGTCTCGATAGGCTCATTCAACGGGATGGAAGACTATGTGGTCACTAACTTCTCGTTCTCGAAATCGTATGCGATGGCGGGATTCCGTGTCGGATACGCGGTTGGACCGCAGAAGTTCATAGAGACCATGTCGAAGGATCATGTCTACACTTCCGTCTCCGCGCCAGCCATATCGCAGCGTGCGGCTTTGGCCGCGGTCACCGGTCCGCAGAAATGCGTGGAGGACATGCGCAAGGAGTATGAGAAGAGGAGAAATTACATGCTGAAGCGCCTGGATGGGATCAACTGCCTCGAAGTGAAGACGAAACCGGAAGGGGCGTTCTATGTGTTCCCGCGCGTTCATTCACTCGGGAAAATGGATTCCGAGAAGTTCTCCCTCTGGCTCATGAAGGAGGCGAAAGTCACCACCATCCCCGGCGGCGAGTTCGGGCGGATGGGGGAGGGGTTCATCCGTCTTAGCTACGCGACGGACATCAAGCTGATCGCAGAGGCGATGGACAGGTTCGAGAAGCTGCTCGGCAGCAGATAATCGATTTTAATCATAATGATAATCGGGTGAAATGATGGCGACCAAGAAGAAGAGAGCGAAGAAATCCGTAGTGAAGAAAGCGAAGAAACCTACTGTGAAGGGCGTGAGGAAACCTGCGGCGAAGAAACCGAAGAAACTCACAACGAAGAAACCGAAGAAAACTGCGGCGAAGAAACCTAAGAAAGCGATTGCGAAGAAGCAAACGAAGCTGATTGTCGAACAGAAGAAACCGATAATTAAGCAGAAGATACAAGTGCCTAAAACGACAGTCAATATCATTCCAGTGATGAAGATGGAAAACGTGCCAGAACCGATCCCTCAAGTGCCGAGGAAGGAGATAGACCTTTTCACTTCGGATGGCGTTCACATAAAGGCGGACTTCTACGACGATGTGAGGACAGAGAAAGGGATCGTCTTAGTGCCTATGCTCGGCAGGACCAAGGAGACGATGGCTGACCTAGCGTCGTTCCTTCATCCGGCCGGATACAAGTGCCTCGCCATAGACCCCCGCGGCCATGGCAGGAGCCAGCAGAACTGGCAGTCATTCACGTCGCGAGATTTCACCAACATCTCCAATGACATCAGGGCGGCTAAGGATTACCTGTCCGCCCACGGCTCCAAGAAGGTGTCTATCATCGGTGCGAGCATAGGCGCGAATCTGGCGCTGGCATAC
>Ga0315282_10008858_pt1 | contig 16159 bp, 12 predicted proteins | sample YL17G07_20_MG_FD_203693 | JGI IMG/M metagenome (GOLD analysis project Ga0315282, IMG submission 203693) | Sediment microbial communities from Yellowstone Lake, YNP, Wyoming, USA - YL17G07_20 | ecosystem: Environmental > Aquatic > Freshwater > Lake > Sediment | place: USA: Wyoming | collected...
GGTTCGGGCATGGGTTTATCCTCCATGGTTTGATAGCCTTACGGTCATATACTCGGTCAGGCCAGAAGGATACACCCGGCCCGACCCTTTTTCTAGCCAAGTTACACACAGATAAGAATACTACCTCTCCGTGCTTGCTTTCCACCAACGGAACGGTTATCATCTACGGCTACTTGACTGGCCATTGAAGCCTCCAATTTCGGTCTTCGGTCTTTATCCTCGACGAGGCACGATGGCCAGTCCATATTCGTAGTCGGACGGGTGCAGCCACCGATTGCGGCTCGCGGGAATCTAATGGCAGTCCCTTGAGCAACAGGAGGTCCAGTGTGGCGGATTAGAGTGCAGCGGACGTTCAGCGCGGCGCACCAGATACACGGCATGGGCGGCAAGTGCGAGGACGTTCACGGCCACAACTACCGGGTCGAGGTGGAGGTCAGCGGGCCGCGGCTGAAGAAACCGGGCATGATTGCCGACTTCACCGAGGTGGGCAGGCGGCTCGAAACCATCCTGCCCGACCACAAGATGCTGAACGAAGTGTATGACTTCAATCCGACCGCGGAGAACCTGGCCCGGAGGTTCTACGAGGAGATGTCGGAGTTCTACGCGGTCAGCCGCGTGACCGTGTGGGAGACCGCGGACACCTGCGCCTCATACTCGGCCGGCTAGCGCAGGACGAGCAGCTTCTCCGCCTGAGCCCGGCCGGCTGCTTCGAGCCGCGCGAAGTACGCGCCGGGCTCGAGGTCCAGTTTTCGCCCGGTTCGCAACGCTCCCGAGAAAATCATCCTGCCCGTGGCATCGAAGACCGTCGCTTTCTCAACCCACGCAGGCAGGACGACGTCTCCCCTGACAATCGTGGCCCGGACGTCCGAAGCCTGGATCGATGAGCAGCCCACGCGCCGGGTCAACCCGGCCAGGTCCATCGCCCGTCGTGCGTTGAGCAGGCCGTAGCCGTAGGTCTGGTTCCGACCCGTGCCGACCATGTCGATTGCCGAGGCGTCGAGGATTGCCCGCACGTGCGCGCTGCTGGCGCTGGTGTCGGTCGAGAGCACGAGCGCGGCCACGCCTGATACTTCGGGCGTGGCCATTGACGTGCCGCTGGCCAGTTCGTAGCCGGCACGCGGCATGGTCGAGAGCACGTCCGAGCCGGGCGCGACCAGTTCCTGTTCCGGACCGTAGTTGGAATACGTCGCAAGTCTGGAGTCTTCGGACGTCGCGCCGACCGCGATGCAATTGTCCAGGGCCGCGGGATGGTTTATGGAACCCTGCGCGTCGTTGCCTGATGCCGCCACGAGCAGGGCGTTGACGCTCGTCGCATACTGGCAGGCCTCGGTGACCGGGGTCGCGGCCGAAGCCGCGCCCAGGCTCATGTTGATGACCCGGCAGCCGTGCGAGGCCGCCCACCTGATGCCCGTCGCCAGCACCGACGTGTTGCCCGAACCCGAGTCGTCGAGCACGCGCACGGCCAGCAACCGGACCTGAGACCACCCGGCCACGCCGAGGTTGTTGTCCCGAGTCGCGGCGAGGATTCCCGCTACGTGCGTGCCGTGAAAGGCCTCGGAAATGTCGGGGTCGTCAGGCTTGGGGTCGCTGTCGTTGCCGATGAAATCATAGCCCAGTTCGCCGGGCTCGAAGCTCGCTGCAAGGTCCGGGTGCTCGTAGTCCACGCCGTTGTCCACGACCCCGACCTTGACCTGCCCGGTTCCCGCCAGGTCCCACGCCAAATCCGCATACATCACCCACTTGTCCCACTGACACGACCGGAAAAAGGGGTCGTTTGGCATCGTCGCCGCACGGACGCGCAGGTCAGGCTCAAAGTACCGTATCTCTGGAACCTGCCCGGCCGAGCTGCGCAGCTCGCCACCAGCGTGCGCCGCGTCAATGGGAAACTCCGCCGCGATGAAACCCGCGCCGGTCTCATCCTGCCAGACGACCTTGCCGCCGAGCCCGGCGACCCACTGCTCGGCCTGAACCAGCGCGCCGGCCTCGAACCCGACGACGAACCGGCCCGGAACCCTGTCCCGGTCGCAGGCTTCCCATGCGGACGATGGCAGGACGCATCCGGCGCGCTCAAGCGCGGCTTCGCGCTGCGCCGCGAGCCTCAGCTCCGCCGCCCCGACCGGAGGGCACTCCGGCCTGGACCAGACCGCCGCGATTACGAGTAGCCAGTTCATGCGTTCTACTCCAGTACGAATCTTACCCAGCAGGTCCTTGTGCCGGTGCTGGTGTTGGCGAACACGAGGTGAAACGTGTCGCTCGCGGCCACTGCCTGGCGCAGGCTCAGCTCCGAGGCGTTGTCCTGCCGGAACAGCGCCTGGTAGGGATGGCCGGCCGCAAACAACGCATAGTTGCTGCGGTCGAGCCAGGCGAAGGTGCTGAGCCGCGCACCCGAGAGCACGAGCACGTCCCCGGCCAGGGTGTCGCCGGCCGACCCGAAGAACTCCACCGCCACGTAGCTGCCGGCAGAGACGCTTACCTGGCCGTGATACACGCTGCGCTGGCCTGCGAGCGTCAGCTTCACCGCCACTGTGTCGCTGTAGCCCTTGTTGCCGGACAGGTCAAAGGCGATGCAGCACAGTGAATGCCAGCTTTCCTCGGGCAGGCCGGTCGTATTCCAGCTCACCGTGTACGGCTGGGTCGTCGCGGTGCCGACAAGCGAGCCGTCGGCGTAGAACTCGACCCGGTCAACGGCCACGTTGTCCGCGGCCCCGGCCTGGAGCGCCACGACCCCGCTTACGATGCTGGAGTCGGCAGGGCTCGTTATCCAGCACGTCGGCGGCGTCTTGTCCTGGTTGAAGAGTAGGTCGCAGCCCGACCCGAGCAGGCCTGCGGCGACAACAGCAAGAACAAGCACCAGGCCCGACGTTCCGGGCCCTGGCTGCCTGCGGCTAGAGCTCATATTCCTCGCCCAACTCCGGGATGTGCACCTCGCGGACACCGAGCGCCTTCAGCGGCTCGACCATCGCCTGCGCCGCCTCGATTTCCGAATGCACGACAAAGACCTTTTTCAGCCGGGGCAGGTTCATGCCCGCGACGTACCCGAGCAACCCGTCCCGGTCGGCATGGGCGCTGAACTCGTCCATCACCTCGACCTCGGCCTTCAACGGGTACTCTTCACCGTATATCTTAACCCCGGGCTGCCGCTCGGCAATCCTGCGCCCCAGCGTGTGCTCGGCCTGGAACGACACGAGGAGCACCAAGTTCCGCTCATCGCCCACCGAGTGCTTCAGGTGGTGCAGCACCCGCCCGGCCTCGCACATGCCTGAAGCCGATATGATGATGCACGGCTTCAGGAAATCGTTCAGGGCCTTTGACTCCTCGACCGACTCGACGTACTTGAGGCCGGGAAAGTCGAACAGGAACTGATGCCCGTTCAAGAGCGCGAGCGCGTCCTCATCGTAGTACTGCGGGTAATTGCGGTACACCTCGGTGACGTGGCTCGCCAGCGGGCTGTCCACGAACACCGGGATGTCGGGAATCTGGCCGGCCTGGCGCAGGCGGTTGAGCGTGTAGACGATTTCCTGTGACCGCTCGACCGCGAACGCCGGAATGATGATGCGGCCGCCCCGGCCGTGCACCCGGCGCACAATCTCCGCGAGCCGGGCATCGACCTTCCGGTAGTCGCCGTGCAGCCGGTTGCCGTAGGTCGCTTCCATTATCAGGTAATCGGCTTCCTGCACCTGAACCGGGTCCCGGATGATGGGCATCTTCCTGCGCCCAAGGTCCCCGGTGAACAGGATGCGCCGGCCCTCGACCTCGGCGTCGACGAGCGCCGAGCCCAGGATGTGCCCGGCGTCGTGCAGCACCACGCTGAAGTTGCCCATCCTGCGCTTCTTCGCGTAGGCCACCCCTTCGAGGTAGCGCAGCGACTCTTCGGCGTCCGCGCTCGTGTAGACCGGCGCCTTGGCCGGCTCGCCCGTCTCGCGCCGCTTCTTGTTCAGATACTTGATGTCCGACTCCTGAATCTTGGCCGCGTCCATCAAGAGAAGCCGCGACAGCGCCGCCGTGCCCTTGGTCATGACAATCGGCCCGCGAAACCCGTACTTGACCAGGTTCGGGATGTTGCCGACGTGGTCGATGTGCGCGTGGCTGACCACGCACCAGTTGACCTCCCGGGCCTTGAACGGCAGATTCCGGTTCGTGTGCTCGGCCTCCTCGCGGTGGCCCTGAAACAGCCCGCACTCGAGCAGGAGCTTCTGCTTCCCCGAAGTCACGAGGTGCTTGGACCCGGTGACCGTGCGGACGCCGCCGCAGAAGCGCAGCTTCAATTCACCAGGCTCCTCACGGTTTTGAGATTCCTCCGGTCGTCGGCCGGGGTCTTGCGCGGCGTCTCCATGATTCCGGGCAGGCTCCGAAGCAGCGGATGGTTGACGATGACCCGGAATCCGTCCAGGCCGATTCTGCCCCGGCCGATGTGCCAGTGCCGGTCAACGCACGAGCCGATGTCGGTCCGGGAATCGTTCAGGTGCAGAAGATGCAGCCGCCCCAGTCCGACCAGCCGGTCGAACTCGCGCAGGACCTCGTCCAGTCCCTGCTTCGTGCGCAGCTCGTACCCGGCCTCAAACGCGTGCGCCGTATCGAGGACCACGCCCATCCGGTCCCGCTGCTCGACTCGCTCGATGATGGCCGCCAACTGCTCGAACCGGTATCCCACTTCAGAACCCATGCCTGCGGTGTTCTCGAGCAATACCTTGATGCCTGCCGGCGCAGCGGCCAGGATAAGGTTGACGTTTGCTGCCACCTGTGCCAGCGCCCTTTCCTCGCCCGCGCCCCTTGCCCTGCCGACGTGCACGACCAGATAGTCCACGCCCAGAACGTGGCATCTCTCCATCTGTTGTACGATTGCGCGCACGGAGCGTTTGGCGGTCCCGGCCCGGGTTGCAGCCAGGTTAGGCAAATAGGGCGCGTGGACGAACACGGGCGCGACGCCCGAGGCCGCGAGGTCGGCCCGGAACTGCGCCACGTCCCCGCTATCGAGCGCGGCCACCTTCCAGCCGCGCGGGTTCGAGCTGAACAGTTGCATCGTCTCGCAGCCTACCCTCAGGGCCCGCTCCCTGACGTTGGCAAAACCGCCGGCAATGGACACGTGGAAACCGAATCTCACTGGTGTTGGAAATCCTAGACCATTCCGCCGGAGAGTCAACAGCGTCGGCCCGGACCCGCGCCTAGACCAGGCGCGTGCCGTTAATGACGAGCTCGAAGTGGCACTTGAGGAAGTCCGCGGCCCGGCGCGAGATGATCATGCGCGAGAGGAATATCTCGAAGTACTCCATCACCGGCGCGATGCTCGTATCGACGGTCAGGTCGAAGATGATGCTGCGCTTCTCTTTGTCCACCGTGAGGGTTGACCGCTTGACCGCGAAGTTGACGCGGTCGTGGATGTCGAACTTGATGAGCTCGGGGTTGCGCACGCGGCTGCGGTGCACGTCGGCTTTGTCCGCCAGGATGAGCGCGGCTGAGACCTCGGATACCGGGTTGCCGCCCTCTTCGTGGTGGTTGCCGATTGCGGCCATTATCTGGGCGCTCTCGAGGTAGTCCATTCCCAGCCGCTGGAGAATCGACCGCGCCAGTATCGCGCTGACCCGCTCGTGCTGGTCCCGGTTGACCACGTTGCCGATGTCGTGAAGGTAGCCGGCAATCGCGGCCAGTTCGAGCCGGCGCTCGTCGTAGTCGAGCGCCGCCAGGACGGCCCTGGCGTTCTTCGCCACGAGCCGCGCGTGCCTGGGCCCGTGCTCGGTGTACCCGAGGGTCGCGAGCTGCCGGTCGGCCTCCTCAATTAGCGTGACGACTTCCGGGTCTTTGGTGACGGTCCTGAACGTCAGCATTGAGACGGCCACGAGCAACTAGGTCCCGCCTTCGGCCGCGAACTCGCCGCTCTTCAGGGCGTCCTTCAGGTAGTCGCGGTAGTCGTCCAGCAGGCGCTCGTCGCCCACGAGCTGGTTCTTCCAGCGTATCGAGACCTCGTTGGCGCCGAACGTCTTATCGAGGAATATCTGCAGCTTGAGCCCGCCCGAGTAGTTCTTGTCGAAGAGAACGAGGCCGGCGGTGCTCGGATTGTCGCCGCACACTGCGTACGCCTCGGCCGCTGCCTCCGCGTCGTAGTCCCATGCCTCAGGGCCCTTGGTGAGCCGCTTGTAGAGCAGGAACTCGACCATGTTATTCGCAACCGCAATCATCAGCGTGTAGTCCTCGCCCTGGTCCGCGCCGGCCACGTAGTCCTTCAGGGGCAGGTGCAGGCAGACGCCGAACTCGCCCCGGCCCTCCCCGTAGCGAACCCGGTCCGCGTCGATGTATCGGCTCAGGTCTTTCTTGTCAAAGTACAGCACGGTGTTCCTAGTCTAGGTTCGCCATTCCCGGTGTCAAGCAACCGGAAGACTCGCGTCAGAGCTTACCCTCTTTGTGTCTCTGGCCCAGGACCGAAAGCATGTCCCGCGTCATCGCGTCCAGGTCATAGGCCGGCTTCCAGCCCCATTCCTCGCGCGCCGCCGCGTCGTCGAGAGACATCGGCCAGGAGTCGGCAATCTGCTGCCGGAAATCCGGTTCGTACGTGCAGACGAACTCGGGGATGTACTTCTTGATTGAGGCGGCCAGGTCGCCGGCCGAGAAGCTCATCGCGCCGACGTTGAAGTCGCAGTGGTGCTTGAGCCTGCCGAGGTCGGCCTCGGCGAGGTCCATCGTCGCCTTGATGCAGTCGGGCATGTACATCATCGGCAGCCGGGTGTCCTCGCGCACGAAACAGGTGTAGCGCTTCTGCTTCACGGCCTCGAAGTAGATGGCGACCGCAAAGTCGGTGGTGCCGCCGCCCGGCAGGGTCTCGTGGGAGATGATGCCCGGGTAGCGCAGGCCGCGCACGTCGAGCCCGTACTTGCGGAAGTAGTAGTCGCCGAGGAGTTCGCCCGCAACCTTGGTCACGCCGTACATCGTGCGCGGCTTGAGAATCGTGTCGTTGGGGGTGTTGGCGCGCGGCGTTTCGGGCCCGAACGCCGCAATCGAGCTGGGGATTATCACCCGCGCCATCCCGTGTTCTCTCGCGCACTCCAGCACCTGGATGGTGCCGTTGATGTTCACGTCCCAGCACTGCATCGGGTTCTTCTCTCCGACCGCGGAGAGAATCGCGGCCATGTGCACGATGGCGTCGACGTTGTGCTTCTTCACGACCTCCTCGATTGACTCGCGCCTGGTCACGTCAATGAAGTAGAACGGCCCGGAGTTCTTCAGCTCGTCCGAGGGCGGGGTCTTGCGGCCGGTCGCGACGACGTTGTCCGCGCCGTAGCGCCGGCGCAGGGCCAGAGTCAGCTCGGACCCGATCTGGCCGACCGACCCGGTCACGAGAATGCGTTTCATCTCTTTGGTCTTCATGGTTCAAGCTCCTTTGTACGCTGGTCCAGAGTCTGAGTGGCCGGGAATATAGCAGGAGAAACCGCCTCCGTCAAAGAAAACCGCGTTCGACCGTCTGGACAATCGTGCTCGTCCTGCTATACTGACCCGGTGACAGAAATGGTGAGTGTAGCTCAATTGGTTAGAGTACCTGACTGTGGCTCAGGATGTTGGGGGTTCAAGTCCCCTCACTCACCCTCATGTTCCGCGGCCGGACTCGCAGGTTGCTGTTGCATTCGCCCGTGATTTCGCTACACTGCAACCGCGCCGCGTCAGTGAACGTGCGAGGACGGCACACGGAGGCGCCCGTAGCTCAACTGGACAGAGCGCCGGGCTTCGAACCCGTAGGTTGCGCGTTCGAGTCGCGCCGGGCGCGTTGGTCTTGGGTGTCGGACGAATGAAGCTCAGGCCGGCGTCAGGCTGGCCGGCCGGCGCCTTTTTCCGATACGGAAATCCGTGCCCCGCTAGCTCAACTTGGTAGAGCAACGGATTCTTAATCCGTGGGTTGCCAGTTCAATTCTGGCGCGGGGTACTTTCTATTGCTCCCCAGTCAGCCTAAGGAGGCCCCGTGACCGGTGAAACGCCCCAGGAAGTCCTGCCCTTGGGACCGCGCCAGACCGAACGCTGGCAGGCACTCGTCGACATCCTCTATCTCACCCAGGTCACCTGGCTCTACGTCTTCTCCCTCGTCTACCCGCTGGTCGGCCTGTTCTACGGCATCCTGCTCCTGGCCGGCAGCGCCTCGGCCAGGGCCAAGAGGGTCGGCAAGGTCTGCCTCATCCTCGGAATCATAAACACGGCGCTTGTCATCGTCGTCCTGGCGATTGCGCTCGTGCTCGGGCTCACCGGCGCCCTGGCCGGACTCGGGCAGGACTAGCCATGACTACGTTACTCTGTCTGCTCCTGGCCGCGAACGCCGGGTACGTCCGCGTGCCGGACAAGTCCGCGCTGCCCGACCTGCGTACTAACCTCGTCTGGGTCTTCTTCACCGACAAAGGCATCTACAGCGACCGCGACTGCGAGGCGGCGCTCCGCGCTCTGGCCGGGCGCGCCCCGGCCGACGTTGCCGCCCGGCGACAGCGCGAGGCCATCGGCGGTTTCGACTTCGACGACCTGCCGGTGAGGGAACTCTACGTCCGGGAAATTGAGGCGATGGGCGCCCGGCTGCGCACCGTCTCGAACTGGCTCAACGCCGCAAGCTTCGAGATGCCGCCGGCGCTCGTGCCGCAGGTCTTCGGCCAGACCTACGTCTACGATATGAAGCCGGTTACCGCGCGCACGGAACTGGATGAACCGGGCTTCGCCCTGGCGCGGTTCCAAACCGGCCAGTCGCGCTCCGCGGACACCGCCGAGCTCCACCGATTCTACGGCCCGTCGTACGACCAGGCCCAGCTCATGGGCGTGCCCGAGATTTTCTTCCGCGGTTTCTCCGGGGCAAACGTCAAACTCGCCATCTTCGACACCGGGCTCAAACTGAAGAACCTGGCCGTCGCCAGGATGCACATCTACAAGCAGCATGACTTCTTATCCGGCGACAACCTTCAGGCGGCACGTTCCGACGGAAACTGGGCACCGTCGGCCATCGCCAACCTGCGTTACTTCGGCCTGGTTCGGGACCCGGCTCTGCTGACCGTCGGCTCTCAGTCCGGCTCGCGCGACACCTGCCTGCTCGCATTCGTGGCGGACAGCTTCGCCTATGGCTACTACCCGCCCAGTCGAGCCGTGTTCGCGAGCTTCACCCCGGACCACGGCAACACCTGGACCGACGCCACGCCCATTGTCAGCTCCCGGCCGTTCTACAACACTTTCGAGAACCTGGCGATGGCCGGTCACGGCTTTGTCAGTTACCTTGTTTACAACGACCTGACTGCGACGTCGGACGCCGCGCCCGTGACAAACGTCTACCTCGGCTGGTTCATCGGCACGGACTGGTATGGCTCGCCCCAGTCCGTAGGCTCGGGCCGCTACCCGAGCATCGCCGTGGCCGGCGACACGCTGTACCTCGCCTTCGTGCGCGCCGAGTCGTCGCTCGTCCTGTACAAGGCCTCGGTCGTCATGCCCGCGCCCGGACAACCGCTCACGACCGTTTTCAGCGCCGGTGAAGCGGTCACGAACCCGCAGGTCGCACTCGGGCCTGACGGCACCATCGACATCGTCGCCGCCACCCTGAGGACCGGCCGGGTCATTACGTTCCGGTCATCGGACGGCGGCGCGACATTCGGCCCGGAACGGGAAATCGTCGCTGCCGGCGCGCAGGCGGCTCGACTCAGCCAGAACGGCACACAGCTCTTCCTCCTATACGAAGACGACAGCCAGGCGCCTTTCACGAAGCTCATGCTGAAGACGTCGGCCGACCTGGGTGCCAACTGGACTCAGGGCGCGGACGTGACCGACAGCACGGCGTCCATCGGCAGCTTCACGACTGAATACGACGCGGCTACGGGCCTCACCGCCGTCTATGAGACCGGCGGCCTCTTGTCCCGCGCGGTCTCGACCGACCTCGGCGGGACGTGGACTACGTCCGGCCCGCTCGACTCTGCCGGTTTCTGCTATATGCCGGCGCTGTGCCGCACGACGAACGGACAGCTCGCGATCTGGTTCAAACGCGGTGACGACAATACTGTCTGGGAGGACTCAGACACCCTGAAGTTCTCCACCGAGCAGCCGGACCACGGCACCCGGATGGCGTCAATCATCGCCGGGTGGCAGCAGGGCGGCATCGTCGGAATCGCTCCGGGCGTGGACCTGCTCGTCGCCAAGACCGAGATCTTCAAGGTGAAGAGCGGCCGGGGCTACGAGTACAACATGGAAGAGGATACGTATATCGAGGCGCTGGAATGGGCCGAGGCGATGGGTGCGGACGTCGTCTCGACCTCGCTCGGCTATCGCGGCTGGTACGGACCCGACCAGTTTGACGGCAAGACCGCGCCGATTTCCATCGCCGCGTCCCTTGCCGCCAAACGCGGCATGCTCGTCGTCACCGCGATGGGCAACCGCGATACGACGGTCTACCCGTGGCCCATGCCATACATCACCGCGCCCGGCGATGCCGACGGCGTCATTACCGCGGGCGGAGTCGAGAAGAACTTCCTGCCCTGGCGCGGCACCGGCACCGGCCCGACGTCAGACGGCCGGGTCAAGCCGGACCTCGTCGCCTTGTGCGATACGGTCGCCGTTGTCTCGCCTGACTCCGAGGACTATCTTGACGGCAGCGTCGGCACGTCCTGCGCCACCGCGCTCATCGCCGGCTGCTGTGCGCTCTTGAGGGAAGCTCACCCTCAGTGGAGCGCGGAGTCGGTGAAAGCGGTGCTCTTCGCCACCGCCACCCGCTCGGTCAAAAGCTGCACGCTCGGTTTCGGCGTGCCGCGCGTGGATTCGGCATTCAGGCTCTTTCCGCCGGAAAAATACGTGCCCGACATACCCGGCGACCAGATCGGCGGCGTCTTTCCCAATCCGTTCGTACCGGCGAAACACGGCAAGGTCTACTTCCAGATCAACCTCACGCGCCCAGCGTCCGAGGCCAGGCTCCGCATCTACACATCCTCGGGCACAATGGTCTTCGACACTACGCTCAACAGCGCCGTCCTCACCCGGCCCGGCCGGTATGGCGCAAATGGCGACGTCGCTGCGATTGAGCAAGCGGGCGCGGTCTGGGACGGGACCAACCAGTCGGGGAAGCCGGTCGCGTCCGGTCTGTACGTAGCGGTGTTGCAGACGACGTTCGGCCGGCACGTGGCCAAGTTCGCCCTCGTTCGCTAGGGTTGACAACTGTCGTAGGGAAGCTAATATCTACTCAGTCTCGATTCCAGCGTAGCTCAACTGGTAGAGCATCCGGCTGTTAACCGGAGGGTCACAGGTTCGAACCCTGTCGCTGGAGTTGCCCGCCGGCTCTGCCGGCGGGCTCTTTTTCGGCCGGCCCGCAGCCGAGCCTGACAGCAGAACCGCCCCGAAGGGCGGTTCTGCGATATTGGCCGCTGGTGCCTAGTTGACGATGACGGACTTGCCCGAAACCGACTTGCCGTTCACGGACAGACGGTAGAAGTAGGTCCCGCTGGCGACGCGGCGACCCGACTGGTCGTTCCGGTTCCAGGTAGCGGTATTGGCACCGGGCCCGACCGTGCCGTCAACCAGGGTCCGGACCAGGGCGCCGCTGGCATCGTAGACGCTGAGGCTCACGCGAGCCGCCTTGCTGAGCGAGTAGCTGATGCGGACGAGGTCGCGGGCCAGGGAAGGATACGCCTTGTGAGACGAGCCCACCTCAACCTTCGGACCCTCCTCGACGCCGACCAGGTTAATCGTGCCTTTCTGGACGTTGGCCAGAATCGAGGCGCCGTACCCGCCGGCAGCCCAGACCACGTTCTCGTGGATATCCGCGCCCATCGAGCGGGTAGCGGTCATCATCGTATGGTCGGCGTGCCAGGCTCCGGCCGACACGTCGTAACGCCAGCAGGCATTCACAATTGAGCCCGCGCGGTACCCTCCGAACACGTAGATGTTCTGGCCGTCGGTTGCCGTATAGGCTACCGCCTTGCCCCAGCCCAGCTTGTCCGGCATCGTATCGGTCATGGCCGTCCAAGTGTTGCCGAGAACCGAGTACTTCCAGACCGTGCCGCGCGTTGAGGTATAGTCGTTGGCCGACATGCCGCCGATGACGTAGATGGTGTCGCCGAGGCGGGCAGTCATCGCGTTCCTGCGACCGCCGGGCATGTTCGCCATACGGTCCCAGGTCCCGGTCGAAGTCTTGTATCGCCAGCAGGAGTCGAGCGGGCCAGCGGTGCCGTCCGGGCTGCCGCCGAACACGTACACCCAGCCGCTGTCGGCGTACTCCTCCATGACGTAGTAGATGAGGTCGTTGACAGGCATGGGACCCACCGATGTCCACGTGCCGCCGCCGAGGTCGAGCTTGGTGAGGTTGTTGTAGAATGCCGAGCTCGCACTGCCGCCGCCGCACCAGATCACGTCGTTGATGGCGACCGCATCGTGATTGTGAACCCCGAGTCCGCCGCCGGCCGGATGCGTCAGACCATCCGCCCAGCTATTGGCGACCGGGTCGTATATCTGGTCGGTCGGATGCGAGGTATGGGTCTGGCAGTTGCCGCAGATGACGTGGACCTTGCCGTCAGGGTCGCAGCAGACCGCTGTCCGGCTCACGCCTTCCACCGGGATGTTTGTAGGCTGGGTCCAGTCAATCGTATAGGTCATCACCTGGGTCTGGCCTATCATCGTATCGTTCCCCGGGTTCAGGTCACCGCCGAGGCTCGTGAACATCGTCACGCGGTAGGTGCCGCCCACTGCGTTCCAGTTCGGTGAGAACGGGACGTCCGCCGTCGCCCCGGGAGCCAGCGGCCCGGCGTAGCTGGCCGATGCGGTATAGACCCTGGTGGCACCGGAATCAATCCAGCACGTCACCGGGATGTTGCTCTGCGGGTCGGTGCCATAGTTCCTGATGTTCGCCTTGGGTTGTATCGAACCGGGCTGGATGACGGAACCGGGCGACGTAATTCCGCTCACCCCGACGTCAGTGGCCGGGACGCCGCCATGGCCCAGAATCGCCCGGATGTGCCAGTTCATGTCCAAACCGACACTGCTCAACTCTATCCATGAGCCTTGGTAGTTAATCCAGCCGCCACGGGTAGCTACGGCCGGACCGTCATCAACGCCCAGCGGATAGGTGCCGGCCGCATGGTTCATCCTCGGACCGACCCAGATGTCCTCATTTGCCGCCAGCGGCACCCGAATAGGCAGGTCAATACTCTGCCAGGCCATCGTCGTCGCGCCGGAATAAGGCACCGACTCGATTACCGCGCCGGGATTGGTCGACGTGCCCTGGGCCCACACGAACAAGTAGTCGCTGTTGGACGCGTCCCACTTGTAGAAAATCACCGTCGCGACCGTGCATGCCACGGTCGGGGTCAGGCGGGCAGCGGTAAAGAAAATGCCGCCCGCAGTCAGACCCACGGCGTTGTTGAACGCCTCAAGGTCGACATGCAGCGTGTCCCCGGGCGGGTCGGTCTGGGGCGAAGACCCCGGGCTGAGGATATCCTCAGACGGACGGAGCAGGGAGCTGAAGGCGCACGGGTAGGCCGGCGCGTCCGTCGCAGCGCTCTGCGCCGCAAGAGAGAGCCCGACAATCAACATCAGGCTCAGGATTGTAGCACGGATTCTCACACAGTCCTCCTCGGTTGTTTCGAACTGCTTTACTGACTTGGGATACATTATGTCCGCATCCCTGATGAACTCCTGCATCAGGAATCGAGTCTAGCCGCAGCCGCCGTCCTGTCAAGGAGATGTCTTGACGTCTGCAGCACCTCAGGAAGCCGGTCCGGCCGGGTGTGAAAGCGAAGCCGCCCCGGAGGGCGGCTTCGCAGTTGCTGCTGCTCGCAGCTAGTTGAGTACGACCGCTTTGCCCGAAACCGCTTCGCCGTCCACGGTCAGACGGTAGAAGTACGTCCCGTTGGCAACGCGCCGGCCGTTTGAGTCGGTGCGGTTCCACACCGCGGTCCGCTCGCCCGGCTGCATCCTGCCGCTGGCCAGCGTCTTGACGAGCGCGCCCTTGGCATCGTAGATGCCCAGATTCACGTTCGACTGACGGCCGACATAGTAGCCGATGCGCGCGTTGTTAAACACCGGGCTCGGAGTGGCTCGGTACAGCGCGTACGGACGGCCCGGCTGACGACCTTCCCCGACGCTGACGTTCGGGTCGAAAATCATCGGGCCGTAGTACGCCGGGTTGGCCCAGTTGGCCATCAAGAGGCTCTGCGGCCACCAAGCGTTGAATGCGCCGCCCACCTGCGTGTACTGGAAGTACCCCACGGTATCGCCCGGTTGGACCGTGTACTGCCACTTGCTCGTGCCGAAAGCTACCTTGGCCTCAAACTGCAGGTGGCCGCTCGCGTTCGAGGTGGCGTGCACGCCGTCCGGAGCCTGGCCCATGAGCCAGACGTTAGGAACTATGTCAAGCAGGGCGCGGTAGATGGCCGAGTCGCCGCCCACGTGCTCCATCCAGTAGTTGCCCTCGCTTGAGTCCGTGGACCAGGTTCCGCTCCGGTCCTCATCCATGTAAGGCCCGAACTGGTCGTAGTCTATCCGGCCCGCGTAGTACGGGCAGTCCATGGCGTAGTACATGAAGTTGTCGTCGTAGATGAAGTAGGCGATGCAACTGCCTGGCGGCTGCGCACCGGAGCCGCCCCGGCCCAAGAGGTCGCTGATGTCGTATGCGTTCGAAGCCGCCCACTCGTCGGGGTTGATGACGCCGTCAATCGTCGGTGCGAAGAACTCTATCCGCTTTACAACCAGCGTGTCGGCGAATATCGCACCCGAGATATGGGTCTGCTGGCGCGCCGTATCGTTGAGAGGGTTCAGGTCGCCGGGCAGCGCCGTGAAAAACGTCACGTCGTAGACGTTGCCCGCAGGACCGGAACTCCACGGCACCGGCATCGCAATCGAGTCCGAGGCGCCCGGAGCCAGAGGCCCCGGATAGGCCGTGGTCTGGTTGTACACCCGGGTGCCGGCCGAGTCAATCCAGCAAGTCACCGGGATGCCTCGTTCGGGGTTGGCGCCGGCGTTGCGAATCATGGCCTTGGGCGTCACGGTCCCCGGGCTCATGTGCGTGGGCGGGCTCAATATCCCGACGCCTACGTCATGCGCCAGAGGTCCGCCAGTGATGATACGGAAACACCAGACCATGTCATCAGGCGACCCCTGCTCGAGGGCGAGAAGGAACGTGTCGCCGCGCCACATCTCGGCGCCTCCGCCGAGGTCCCAGCCGGACGGGTTGAAGCTGTCGACAACGGCGTAGCCCGGATACGTCATCTTCCATATCGGGCTCGTGCCGGCAACCCCGGCCTGCGTAATCCAGAAGCAACCCGAGGTCGCGTCGTATGCGATGCCGTACGACGACGCCATCGAACCCGCAGCCACGACCTGGTGACCGTTGGTGCCGGTTATCGAGAACTTGGCCATCGGCGAGGTCGTGAAGTTGCAGGTCCAGCAGGAATCCTCACTCGGACTGTATCCGAAGCCGCGCACCGTGCCTGAGTAACCTGATACAGTGTACGTGTTGTTCGGGACGTGCGTCGTCGCGTTGTACACGTGGTAGCGCTGGTTGTCGAAACCGGCGAACACCTCGTCGGTCGAAGCCTTGTAGGCCATGTCGCGGATACCCCAGCCTGAAGGCCCACCCGTCTCAGGGAAACTGTCTATCTCTGGCCGTGCGGGGTCGCTGATTTTGTAGATGTATATCTTGAGCTGCGACTGGCCGGCCGAAACCCACATCAGTGAGTCCTGAACCGACGTCACGCCGACCTGATACGCGCCGGCAGTGCCGTGCTGGACGTCCCTTGTCCAGACCGTCTCAGGCGGGTCGTCCTGAGTCCAGAACGTCCCGTACGGCGCCCTTGCGGCGGCCGCCGGATTGCGGTCAGACGTCCGGTACATTGTCCCCGGTGTGTTGGCCGGTCCCGCGGCAAGTGCCAAGCCCAGCATCAGGCTCAGCAATACTACGCCTGTCTTCACTATTTCCTCCTGGGTTGTGCTAACGTAACTCTTCTGCCATCAACCACCCGGCCGGCTGCCCCGCTGTCCGCAGCCGTGGCAAACGGGCGTGTGGAGATGGTGTAGTTTACCCCCCCTCTTACGCGCTGTCAAGGCAGGAATGCGAACGGGTAGTATTCTTATCTGTGTGTAACTTGGCTAGAAAAAGGGTCGGGCCGGGTGTATCCTTCTGGCCTGACCGAGTATATGACCGTAAGGCTATCAAACCATGGAGGATAAACCCATGCCCGAA
>Ga0315282_10008859_pt1 | contig 16159 bp, 13 predicted proteins | sample YL17G07_20_MG_FD_203693 | JGI IMG/M metagenome (GOLD analysis project Ga0315282, IMG submission 203693) | Sediment microbial communities from Yellowstone Lake, YNP, Wyoming, USA - YL17G07_20 | ecosystem: Environmental > Aquatic > Freshwater > Lake > Sediment | place: USA: Wyoming | collected...
CCATGTCCAGCATCTCGCGGAAGTCGTGGAAGCCCTTGCAGCCCCGGCCCTTCTTCACCGCGGCGTCGAGGTGCCCGCGGTCCACGTCGCAGACGGCGAGCAGCACGCCCTGCTTGTCGGACAGGACGTAATCAACATGGCCCGACCCCATGCCGCCGACGCCGACAATGCCGTGCGTGAGCTTGTCACTCGCGGCCGTTTGGCCATCGCCGCCCAGGACGTGGCGCGGGATGAGCGAGACGGTGGCAAAGGCCGCCGCGCCCTTGAGAAAACTCCGTCGCGTCGTCACGACATGCTGCTCAGCCATGTGCGTTGCCTCCGCTTGCTGGGCCGGAACAGACACGTGTAAGCCCGGGTATTATACACTTCTGCGGCCCGAAATGGCGTCGTTTCTGCATCCCGCGTTCTCCGCTTTTCATGCGCCGTTACAGGTGCCAGGGCGCGCGCATGGGCTGTTCGGCGAGACGGTTCGCCTCTTCGTCGTTCACGAAACGCATCGTGACCGGATCGAACTGGAGCTTGCGGCCTGTGCGAATGGCGATGTTGGCGATGTTGACGAGGGTGCAACTGCGGTGGCCGTTGACTTCGTTGAGGCCGAACTTCTCGCGGGTGCGGATCGAGACGTTGAAGTCGCTGATCTGTGGCGGAGGCTCAGGCAGGAACTTGACCTTGTCGGCGAGTTCGGGCGGGTCGGTCTTGAAGCCTTTGTAGAGCTTGCCCTTCGGCCCCTCGATGTAGGGTTTGTCTTTGGTGATGCCGGAGGCGGAGTCGAGGATGATCTCGCAGCCGTCCGCGTAGCGCATCTTGACCCAGTCCCACCCGCCGCAGGCATCGGGATGCGGGGGCCACGGCGCGCTGGCTTCGACCTCGACGGGGCTGGTGTCGTCTTTCTCCAGCATGTACTGCACGGGGTCGAGGTAGTGTTGGCCCATGTCGCCGAGTCCGCCGCCGTCGTAGTCCCAGTAGCCGCGGAAGGTGTTGTGGGTGCGGTGGGCGAAGTAGGGCTTGAACGGCGCGGGTCCGAGCCAGAGGTCGTAATCGAACCCCGGCGGGATCGGTTCGGGACTGGCGTTGATCTTGCCCGTCCACCCGCCGAGGCCAAAGCCCGTGAACGAGCTGACGCGCACGGTCAGCGGCCAGCCCAACAGGCCGGACATCACCAGCTTCTTGATGGGCTTGACTTCGGTGCCGAAGCCATAGAAGCCGCTGTGGAGCCGGAACCAGGTGTTGAGACGAAAGACGCGGCCGTTGCGTTTGACGGCATCAACGACGTGCTGCCCTTCGGCGATGGTCCGCGTCATGGGCTTCTCACACCAGACGTCGCAGCCGGCGTTGAGCGCGGCGATGGACACGAGCGCGTGCCAGTGGGGCGGGGTGGGGACGTGGCAGCAGTCAATGTCGCCGCGGTCGAGCAGCTCGCGGAAATCGTGGTAGCCCTTGCAGCCGGCGCCCGCCTTCTTGACGGCGGCGTTCATGCGGGCGTCGTCCACGTCGGAGACGGCGACCAGGCGCGCGCCTTTGTCGGAGAGGACGTAGTCCACATGGCCCATCCCCATGCCGCCGACGCCGACGATGCCGTGGAGGATTTTGTCACTGGCGGCCGTCTGGCCTTCGCCGCCGAGGACGTGGCGCGGGATGAGTGAGACGGTGGCGAACGCCGCCGCACCTTTGAGGAAACTGCGCCGCGAAGCCGTCGCTGTGCTGCCAGCCATGTGCCTGCCTCCGAGAAGACGAGTTGAGCCCCCCTTAGTATACACCTGTGCGAGCGGATTGGATTGGCTGTCAGCCACTCGCCCATGCTACTTCGCAGCGGGCGGCGGGGGTGCCTCCACTGCGGCGAAGTCCGGGTGCATCCACTCCGGCAGTGCCTTGATTTCATCCAACGCCTTCTGCGTAACGGGGGCTTTCCACTTCTGGAAGAACGGGCCAAGGTTTTTGCCCGTGGCCTTCGAGTAGCGCACCATCCACTGGCTCCATTTCGCGCTGTCGTTCTTCGGGCGTTCGTTGTTCGGCAGGCCGCGGTACTCGGCGATGACCTTCTTCAGCGTATCCCAGCCGAAGCCGTCAATGAGTTGGTAATAGAGGACGAGGCCGGTGAACGGATCCCAGGTCGCGGGCGTCTTGTCGGAAGCGAGGTAGGCTTTGAGCTTCTTCAGGCGGCGCGGCTGCGACAGCTCGTCGGGCCGGGTTTTCTCGAGCGGCAAGCCGTGGACCTGGCTGAGGACGTACATGCTGAACAGGTTGACCGTCACCTCGCCGCCGCCGCTGGGCGTCCAGTCGCCGGACTGATGGTTGTGGCCGAGCTCGTGCCACTGGCCCCAGCCTTTCTCGCCCACGGTCGTGATCTTCTTAACGTTGACATTGGTCTCGATGACGTCGAGGAACGTCATGATCGGGTAGCCGGAGTGCATGTAGCCGGCGCTGATGTCCTGGTCGCAGACCATGCGCTCGGGGCGTTTGCGGTCTTCCGGCTTCCACGCCGCCAGCTCGTCCTCGGCCTGGATGACCTTGCTCCAGAACTTCATCAGTTCCTCGGGATCGTCGAGCGTGCGGACGACCTTCGAGGGGACCGTGAGGATGATGCCGGGGCATTCGAGTTCCGCCCACGGCGCGGGCTGGTTGCGGATCGTCTCGCGCCATTCCTTCACGTCGGTCTTGCCGAGCACGTAATACGGCGCGGCGATGGCGTTGCCCACTTGAACAGAAAGCGTGCCGAGCTTGCAGTTGTGCGGTACCTCAATGTAGACCGCGCCGCCGAAGGGATTCGCGATGCGCGTGACAGGCGTCTTGAGCGGCGCGTGCCACGAGATGCTCGGCCAGCGAGACCACGCCTCGTGGTGCCAGATGCCGTCGGTGTGTGCGCCGATGCGCAGGCCGAGGCCCTTCGCGGCGGCGGTGTCCGGCAACGTGATCTCGATGACTTCGCCCGGCGCGGCATACAGGCCCGTGCTGTGCCAATCGGGGACAGCGGTGTCCACCTCAAGCTTGCGCGTGACGCGCTGGGCGTCCGCGGGGACTTCGTAGGGGAAGCCTTTGGCGGCGGGATGCGCCGTGATCTTTTCGGGCGGCAGCAAATGCAGCTCCATGTCCTGCAGGGCAACCAGCACGCGGGCGAGGCCGTTGCTTTCCTTGAGAGGCTTGGAGGGCAGGGGCACAGCGCTGTCGCCAAGGTCCTTGAGCAGTTCGCGGATGCGCGGCAGGAGCAGCGTGTCTTCGGGAACGACGGAGCGGACGGCGAGCATGAGCGTGGCGGACGCCTGGGCGAGGTCCTTCTTGCTCGGTGGCGGCCCGACCTTGCTCTGCGCCACCAGCATATCGAGCGCGACGCCGGCGTGCATCAACTTGTCCGGCTCCTTGGCGACACTGAAGCCGCCGTCGGCAGTCGGACCGACGTAGGTGTCGGCGGCCACCATGCCGGCGGGGCCGAGCAGGAGATTGGCGGGATACTGCGTGCGGAGGTCTTTGCCCGTTACCTGTGCCCAGCCCCAGGGACAGCCGGCGACGACGATGCCGCCGCCGTTCTCGACGAACGCCTTAACGGCCGCCAACTCCTCGCCTGGCGAGAAGCCGCCGGCTTCGATGACGAGGACATTGCAGTCCTTGAGCTGCGCAAGCCAGTCCTTACCGTCGAGCGCCACGGCATCCACCTGCTTGCCAGCGAGAAACTTTTGCGCCTCGCCTGCTTTGCGCACCCCTACGCGCGGCCCTTTCTTCTCACCCGCAGTGCCGGCCCATTGCACGGCGTTGAGGAAGAGGCGGCCGGTGTCGTCCTTGTCGAGGGTGGCGCGGCCGAAGTAGCCGTTGTGGCCGAACTCGACGGCGCGCCCTTTGCCAAGCCGAGTGGCGGCGACGACGGCAGCCAGCTTCTTGTCGTGAGACGCCGCGACGAGCGGGAACGCCTGCGGCGAGAAGAGACACAGAGAGCCGGGAACGCCGCAGATGGCGATCTTGCTCACGCCGTCCAGCAGCGCATCGTAGTCCGCCTTGGGCGGCGCAGCGGAGGCGGTGCTGTCGCTGGGTGCGTCCGCGGCGAAGAGGGAGGCCGACACCAGGACTCCCGAAAGCAGGATCGGGAAGGCGCAACGCATGGACCTGTTCATCATTACCCCTCTGGTATACTGGACGGGCTTCCGGCGGACTGCCGGAACCGTCAGACCTTCTCCAGCTTCGCCAGGCTCAGCAGCAGCAGTTTCGGCCCGTGCTGGCGGAAGTGCACCCTGGCCTTCCGCGACAGCCCCCTCCCCGTCAGGGCTTCAACGGTGCCGATGCCGAATTGCGCGTGGCGGACGCGGTCGCCGACCTCGAGTTCCTCGGCCTCCACCTGGGTGTCGCTTGTGTCGAGCATTCTGCCCACGACTTCCTGCAGCGCGGCGTCGCGGCGCGTTCGCCCATGGCGAGGGGGCACTGCCGGCTGCTCCTCTCCGAACACCTCGCCGACCTCGCGCTCGAACGCCGCGAAAGCCTTGTCGTTGTCTGACAATCTGCCAGATTGTTGAACGGGCCGCAGGAACGCGGAGCGCGTGCGGTCCTGGACGACGAGCAGCTTCTCCGGAATCTCGTTCAGGAACCGCGAGGGGACTGTGATGTCGGGTTTGCCGTAGCGCCGCCGGTACTGGGCGCGCGAGAGGTACAGCTTCTCCTTGGCGCGCGTCATGCCGACGTAGACCAGGCGCCGCTCCTCCTCGACGGCCTTTGCCTCTTCGGCGGCGGTATCGGCATCGAAGGCATCGCTCACCCGCAGCAACGGCAGCAGACCGTCCTCCATGCCGGTGATGAAGACCGCGGGGAATTCGAGGCCCTTGGCCATGTGCAACGTCATCAGCGTGACGTATTCCTTGGTCGGGTCGTAGTCGTCGGTTGGCGTCATCAGCGCCACCTTTTCGAGGAAGCCGGAGAGCGACGCCTGCTGCTGCTCAAATTCCTCCAGTCCGTCCGTCGCGCCGGGCTCCTCGGGACGGCTTGTTTCGGCGCCGGCCAGCAGGGCCTTCATCTCGTCGTCGAACTCGGCCGCGGCGTCCACCAGCGCCTCGACGTTCTCGACGCGTTCCATCTCGCCGCCGGCGATGAGCGATTCGCGCAGTCCGCTGCGTTCCAGCATGGTCTTGACGATGGGGACGACGGGGAAGGGCGGCATCTCGCGGAGCTTTTTCATCAGTCTGGCGAACTGCGTCAGGCCCTGCCGCGCCTTCGGCTTGAACAACGCGATGAACCCTTGAACGTCGGATCCGTCGAGTGTCTCCAGCAGGGATGAGCCCGCCTTGATGGCGCGGCCCTCGATCTGCTGCACCGCCGAATCGCCCAGGCCGCGTTTGGGCACGTTGACGGCGCGGCGGAAGGAGACGTCGTCCTTGGGGTTGACGATCAGGCGCAGGTACGCCAGCGCGTCCTTCACCTCGCGGCGTTCGTAGAACGTGATTCCGCCGACGATGATGTGCGGGATGTTGTTGCGCAGCGCGTCTTCAAGCGCGCGCGACTGCGCGTTGGTGCGGTAGAAGACGGCGATGTCGCAGTAGCGCCGGCCGGCGCGGAATTCCTGCTCGATCTGGCGCGCCACCTCGTAGGCCTCAAGCTGCTCGTCGCCGGCGATGGTATAGTGGATCAACTCGCCCGGCGGCTTCTGGGTCCACAGTTCCTTCGGCTTGCGGGCGAGATTGTGCTTGATGACCGCGCCGGCAGCTTTCAGGATGTGCTGCGTGGAGCGGTAGTTCTGCTCCAGCTTGACGATCTTCGCTTCCGGGAAATCGCGCTCGAACGACAGGATGTTGCGCACGTCCGCGCCGCGCCAGGCGTAGATGGACTGGTCCGGGTCGCCGGTCGCGCAGACGTTGCGGTGCTTCTCGCCCAGCAGCTTGACGAGAAGATACTGGCACTTGTTGGTGTCCTGGTATTCGTCCACCAGCACGTAGCGGAAGCGGTTGCGGTAGCGTTCCAGCACGTCGGCGTGGTCGTTGAAGAGAAGGACGGCGTGGCGGAGGAGGTCGTCGAAGTCGAGCGCCTGGTTCTTCTTCAGCTCCGCCTCGTACTGCTCGAAAATCTGGCTGACGATGCGGTCGTGGAACCCGCTCGCCGAGAGGTCGCCTGTTCGCAGGGCCTGATTCTTGAGGCGCGAGATGGTCTGGCGGACGTTGCGCGCGGAGAAGCGCCTGTCCTCGGCCAGGCCGAGGCGCTTGACGATGTCCTTGAGGACGTCGGAGGCGTCGTCTTCGTCGTAGATCGTGAAGTCGCGCGTGAAGCCCAGGACGTGGCTTTCGCGGCGCAGCACGCGGGCGCAGAAGCTGTGGAAGGTGGAGAGCCACACGCCGCCGGTGCCGCCGGTCTCGCCGCCGACCAGGGCTTCGACCCGGCCGCGCATCTCGCCGGCCGCCTTGTTGGTGAAGGTGATGGCGAGGATTTCCCAGGGGCGCACGCCGTGCGCGATCAGGTTTGCGATGCGGCGCGTGACCACGCGCGTCTTGCCGGAGCCGGCGCCGGCAAGGATCAGGAGCGGGCCTTCGACGGCCTCGACGGCTTCGCGCTGGGGCGGGTTGAGGTCTGAGAGAATGTGCTCTGCCGTCACGCTCATGCAATGCAGAGATACCGTGGCTGCCGGAGTTTGGCTATTGGCTTTTGCGGAGCGGCGGGAATGTGCAAGATGGGCTACAATTTTCATAGACAAGATTGGTTCCCTGCGTGCTCTACAGTGGTGTGGAGAGGGGCATGGCACTTCCGGCGGATGACGCACTGCTCCAGGACTTGAGCGCTGGCCGGGAAGAAGCGTTCGAGCGGCTTTACGATGTGTTCGCCGCGCGGCTGTTGCGCGCCGCGCGGTGCATCTGCCGGACGCGGGAGGACGCGGAGGATGCTCTGCAGGACGTGTTCGTGGGTCTGGTGCGCGCCCGGGCGGCGCTGGGCCAGGTCCGCAATCTGCAGGCGTACCTGTTCGCGGCGGTGCATCGGGCGGCCAGCAGGCGCGCGGAGAGACGCGGGGATGAGCGCCCCATGGACGCGGCGGCTCTGGAGAGAACAGCGGGCGCGGCGGAACAGCCGGCAGAGCCGTCCGACAGGCTGAACCGGGCGCTCGCGTCGCTGCCCGCGGAGCAGCGGACGGTGATCGCGCTGAAAGTGGACGGCGGGCTGACGTTCGAGGAGATCGCCGAGGCGCTGAACGTAAGCCAGAACACCGCAGCCAGCCGTTATCGGTACGCGCTGGAGAAGCTGCGTGCGTCGCTTTAGGCAGGGAAGGGCGGGCGGGGAGCAAGCCTGACATGGCGGACAACGATCTTCCTCCGGGACTGCGTGACCTCGAAGCCCGTCTGGCATCGCGGCCGGGGCCGGACGCGGGCGAAGCCAAGGCGCGGGTGCTCGGCGCCGTGCGGCAGGAACTGATGGCGACAGCGCACCGCAAGCCGCTGAGTCTGTGGCGCTTTGCGGCTGCTGCCGCGGCGGTGGTGCTGGTGTGGGTGAACCTTTCGATAAGCGCGGTGAACTGCACGGACGTGCGGCTGCGGCCCAACGGCAACCACTGGGACGAGCAGGCTGCCGTAGCGGAAATACGCGAACTCCTCCCGGACTGCCCGGTCGAGGAAGCGCGGCGCCAGGCGCTGCTGTTGCGCGCGCGGGCGCAGTTGGTCAGCGCGCCGGAGCTTCGCCATGCGCCGCCGGGTGCCGGCGAAGGCCTGTGAACTGAAAGGAGCATTGTCATGGGATACGCCCTGCTGTGGATTGAGAGCCTGGCTGCATCGTTGCTGCTGGTGGCGGTGGCGACGGCGTACAGCGAGCGTGCGCGGATGAAGCTGGCGGCGGGAGTGCTGCTGGTCCTGGCCGTGGCCGCGCCCACCCTCATCGGGGGGGCCGAGACAGCCTTCGCGGGGTTGATGTGCAGCATGCGGATCGAGCACCACTGGCTGGCGTACACGGTTTCCTGGCTGGTCTGTCTCGTCGCCGGCATCGTGGCGGTTCTGTGGCGCGGCTTGAGGCGGCACGATGGCGTTCGCCCCGCCGCGGCCTGGCCCACGGCAAAGCTGGCGGTTGGCTTCGCCGTCGCGCTGGCGCTGCACTTCATCACCTTCTGGAACATGGACACGACCATGCGCCTGCAGCTCTCGTCAGTGCGGATGGAAGCCGGCGCGATGGCCGTCGCCGCCGCGCCGCCGCGGCCGCCCGACGCGGAGAACGCGGCGTTCGTCTATGAGAAGGCGTTCGCGCTGCTCAAGCGCACGAACGAGCAGGACCCGCACTGGAAAGCCGTCTACGAGAAGAAATCCGGCACGTGGTACAAGGACTTCAACAAGGCCGGCTTCAACTGTGCGGACCCCGAGCTGCGCGAGTTCCTGAAAGCTCACCAGCCCACGCTGGTCCTGCTCAAGCGCGCGGCCGCGATGTCCGGGTGCTACTTCGAGCACGACTACGCTCAGCCGAGTCTCGATATGCAGCTTCCCGAGCTGGCGAAGATGCGAGGGTGCGCGCGGTTGCTCGCCGCCGACGCCCGCTGCAAAGCCGCCGACGGACAGGTTTACGCGGCTCTGGAGAACGTGGCGGCTGCGCGCGCGATCTCCCGGCATGTCGGCTCCGAACCGATGCTGATTTCGGGACTGGTTTGCGTCGCCGCTGACTCCATCGCACTGGACGCGCTCGAGGGCATCCTCACGACGACGACGCCCTCGGGCGCCGAACTGGCCGCGTTGCCTCACGACGAGACGGTCTCGTTCCAGCGCGTGCTGCGCCGGTCCTTGACCGGCGAGGAAGCGTTTGGCCTGTCGGCGTTCGCCATGCTTGGGGGCGACACGACTCCGGACTATATGTCCCAGGAGCTAGGGCTGGACAAGTCCTTCCTCGCGCCCGCTCTGATCGTGCCGTGGCGCGTTTTCCTGCTGCCCGACGACCTGGCCGGCTACCGGAAACACCTGCGGGCCATGCGTGATGCAGCCAGGCTCAGCTTCAAGGACGCGCAAAGCAAGGTCAGCGAACTCTCCCGCGATGGGGAAATCAGACGCGCCGGCATCCTGTCCAGCTACGTACTCCCCGCGCTGAGCCGCGCCTACAGAACCTTCGCGCGGGCCGAAGCCAGACACAGGCTGGCGGAAGTCGCCGTGGCCGTTGCGTCCAGCCGTGCCAAGACGGGTCAGTTCCCGGCGAAGCTCGAGAGCCTGGTGCCCGACTACCTTGCCGAAGTGCCGCTCGATCCCTTCGACGAGAAACCCTTGCGCATGGTGACCTCGGCAACAGGCGTGACGCTCTACAGCATCGGCGAGGACCTCGTAGATGACGGCGGCGCCATACCCATGGACCCCGGCACCGGCAAGGGCGACATCATCTTCCGCGTCGGCTCGGCGCCAGACCAGCCGGCCAAGAGCCAATAGCCAAGAGCCAAGCGCCGCTCACATCACCGGCGGCGGGACTTTGGAGGGCGGCGGCAGGTTGCGGACCAGGTCGTCCAGCGCCGCGGCGGAGGACACCGCTGTGGCCGTCTGCGGCGCGGGGCCTGAGTCTGCTGACGGCTGCGCGGCGCTGCTTGCTGACTCACGCGGCTCGGAAGACGTCACGGGCGTGCCGGGCGGCGGCGCGGTATCGGCGACGCTCTGCGTCGCGGCCGGCTGCTCCATGCCGCTCCTGACAGCCTCCTCGACGCCCGACACGGGGTTGTCCTTGGCAATGTCCTGCGCGACGTCCTTGGTGCTCTCCTCCACGTCCGTCGCGGCCGCGTCTATCTCGCGGTGAATCTCGTCGCTGGCCTGGTTGATCGTGCGCTTGAACTCGGCGATGGCACGGCCGAGGTTGCGGGCCTGCCTGGGCAGGTTCTTGCCGAATAGCAGCAGCGCGATGATGCCGACGACCAGAATCTCGCCGCCGCCGACATCGGAGAAGCCGAAAGCCAGCGTGGGGTATATGACGAACTCGCTCACCGCCACCATCACCTGTCGTTGAACTCCCGGCTCGCAGCTTCCGGAGCTCTCCCAATGCGCAGGGACTTTTCAGCCGCGAGGCCGCCTGGTCAGTTCTTCTCAGCCGCCGCGGACGGGGGCGGTCCGGGTTTGGTGCCGCATGCGGGGCAGGGAGCGCCGACGGCGGTGGGCACATAGGTGGTGCCACAGGCGCCGCATCTGATCTGGCTCAGGGGTTGGCCGGGCTTCTGCTGTTGCTGCGGCGGCTGCTGTTCCTGCTCTTGTTTCTTCTGCGCCTCGGTCTCGCCGTCTTTGACGCCTTTCTTGAACTCGCTGACGCTGGAACCGAGGCTGCGCGCGACGGACGGCAGTTTGTGCCCGAAGATCAGCAAAGCGATCAGCAGAATGATGACCAGCTCGGGCACCCCGATATTCTGCAAGAACGCCAACGGCAACATCATGGTGTGCTCTCCTTGTCTCCTGCGGCGTGCGGCAACGGCTTACCTCCGCCCACGTACTCTTTCGTCCACAATACTACACTTCCCGGACGCTTCCGGGCAGTACAAATCCCAAAGTATTGCACACCGCCGGGTGCAACAGTCTGCCAGTATTGTTGAACGCGCGCCTATTTCCGCCCGCCGGTGCTCCGCTTTCCAGACCCCGGCCTGCCGGACGGCTTGAACCGCCCCGGCTGCAGACCGCCGGGACGCGGCAATGCCGCCTGCACTCCCGATGGCGGCCGCGGCAGACGCACACCCGATGGCGGCTTGGGCAGATGCGCTCCCGATGGCGGCCGCGCCGCGGCGGCCTGCCCGCGCGGGGCCGGCTGCGCTCTCGCGGCCAGCAGACGCGCGATTGCTTCCGTCACCGCCGCCGCGCTCGGCACACGCTCCTGCGGGTTCTTGGCAAGCATGCGGCGCACCAGGCTGGCTGTCTGGATGGACACGTCGGGCCGCAGCGCGAGAAGGTCCGGCACGGGCATGTGGAGGTGGCCCTGCAGGACCTCTTGCGGCGAATTGCCAACGTAGGGCGGGCGGCCGGCGAGCAATTCGAAGAGCGTTGCGCCCAGACTGTACACGTCGCTGCGCGGATCGTGTTCCGACGCCCCGGTGATGATCTCCGGCGCCACGTACGGCGCGCTCGCCCAGAACTCTCCACCTTTCTCCGCCGGCGTGTCGGCGCCGGCTTGCGCGGCGGCGGCAGGCTGAGCCATTGGCCGTCCGCTCTTGCTTGCCGGCCGCGGCGCCGGCAGCGGCGGCGCCGGCGCGGCCGCAGGGCTGCGCGCGATGCTTTGCGCCAGCCCCAGGTCCACGACCTTGGCCTGGCCGTCGGGTGTGAGCAAAATGTTATCCGGCTTCAGGTCGCGGTGCAGAAAACCCGCGGCGTGCGCGGCCTTCAAGCCTTCCGCGGCCTGCTGCGCGATCCGGAGCGCGGTGGGTTCGTCGAGGTGGCCGCCGGACGACTCCATCAGCGTGCGGGCGGAACCGCCGTCCACAAGCTCCATGGCGAAGTAGTGCAGCCCGCTGTCCTCGCCGACGTCAATGCCCTGCACGATGTTGGGATGGTTCAGCCGCGCCGTCGCGCGCGCTTCGGTCTGGAAGCGCTGCAGAGCGTCGGGGTCGGACGCGACGCCGGCGCTGAGGATTTTGAGCGCCACCATGCGGTCGAGCGACACCTGGTGTGCGCGATACACCACGCCGTTCTCGCCTTCGCCGATCAGCTCCACCAGTTCATAGTCGCCTAACTGGCTGACCGTCTGCAGCGGCCGGCCGGTAGTGTCCTCCAGAGCGGCGAGGGCCATCTGGCTCAGCAGGCCGCGGTCCGCCAGGAACTGCCCGAACGAGAACTGCGCGCCCATCTGTCGGAGCTGCGAATAGACATAGAGCGCCGCGGTGCCTTTCTCTGGGTCCAGCACCCCCGCGCGCACCGCTTTCTTCAGGAACAAGGCTTCCGTTTCGAGTGCCATTGTGACCTCAACGATGAAGGCGGAATGATGAACGATGAATCAACGGCAACGGCGCCCTGCCGTTCTTCATTACTCATCATTTATCGTTCATCATTCATCATTCATCGTTCGTTACTGTCGTACTCCGGTATGACCTTGCCGTTCTTCAGCCGCGTGCCCGGCTGCAGCAGCTTGATCTGGTAGCTGCTCTTCAGGTCTACGCGCTTCTCCTCCTGCTTGGCCGGCTTTTCCGCCGGCTGTGGAATGATTGAACTGAGGTACAGTGCGAGGTCGAAGCTCTCCGTCTTCTCCAGGATGCGCCCCTTCTCCACGTCCACCGTGGCGACGCCCGCGCCGGATATCCGGTGGACGACCCGGTTCATCTCGTGGAATGCGGCGGGGAAGCGTTCGCGGAACTCCTCCGCCGCCGAATCGAAGGTCCCGTTCACCTGGTAGTCCACCACTGCGATCTGGCTCCCGCCCGCCTGCCGCACTTCGCGCAGCCGCCCGATCAGGCTGGCCGTGAACTGCGTCGGCAGCACCCGCGGCGGATTGCCCTGTTCCAGCGGGATCAGCACCGGCACCTTGAACTTCCATGTGTCGCCCGGCGCCACGCTGCGTTCCGAGAAGATCGGGAAGAGGTAGTGGGGCGTGTCGTTGACGCACACATGCGGCTGCGGGATGTTGCTCAGCTTCTCCACCGTGGTGCGGGGCAGGTCGAGTTTCTCTTCGCCGGTCAGGAACACGAGCTGGTCTTTGCTCTCGCTGAACACCGTCCCGCGCAGTTGCCGGCCGTCCTTGAGCGCCAGGAGCTGCTCGGTGCGGTAGGCCACGCGGTTTTGAGCGTCGTAGGCGTAACAGCGCAGCGAGTTGACGACGTTGAAGTTCGGCCCGAGGTTCACCAGGTCGTCCGAGTTCTCCAGATCGCGCTCCACCTTCTTGCCGCTTTCGAGGATCTCGGTGCGGCTGCGGCTGAGATACGTGCGCCGGATTGCCAGTTGGTCCAGTCCGCCTGCCTGTTCCACGCACAGCACGCTCAGGTAGAACGTGCTGCCTTCGGTGTAACTTGCCGCCCCCTGCTGCGACCGCTGCATCGAACCTTCATAGATCAGGCACTTGCCCGGCGCGCGCTTCAGACGCAACGTCACGCTCGGCCCGGGCACGACGCGCTCCGGCCACGTGATCGGCGAATCCTTGGGATCGTTCTTGCCGCTTTCCTTGGCACTGATCGCCGGTGTGCTCGCAAGCGCCAGAAGCGCCAGCGCCACGACCAGCCACGTGCTCATGTGCAGCGTTCTCATGTCTTTAGTGTACACTGCAGTCCAGGGTTTGCCTACGTAATGTATCGTCCGGCCGTGGCCCGTACACGATAGGCAACCGCCAGCGTGTCCGAAAACGCACACGTGCACCGCCTCGTACCACCGGCGAGACGCCGGCTGTTCCGCCGCCGTCTCGGCGGCGCGTTCATCTCGCGCCTGTCCAGAAACGCACATTGTGCGTTTTGGCTCCGGCCACCTGCAGCCGCATTACCAAATTCCGTCCTAATATAAGACGTGTGCCGTGCCGATTTGTTGCCTAGAAAACCGGAGAGATTTAGGATATACTGATGCGGTTGGCGCGGCGGCTTGGCATGTGGATGACCATTGGCCACTGGCCAATGACCAATGACCAATGACCAATGACGAATGACCGAGGACCGATCTATGAGCGACCGCATCAACCTCATCGAAGCCGACATCACCAGACTCCCCGTGGACGCCATCGTCAATGCCGCCAACACCACGCTGCTGGGCGGCGGCGGCGTTGATGGCGCGATTCACCGCGCCGCCGGCCCCGAACTCCTCGCCGAGTGCCGCACGCTCAAAGGCTGCAAGACCGGCGACGCCAAGATCACGCGCGGCCACAAGCTGTCCGCCAAACACGTCATCCACACCGTCGGCCCCGTCTACGACAACGGCAAGCGCGGCGAACCCGAACTCCTCGCCTCGTGCTACCGCCGCTCGCTCGAAGTCGCCGTCAAGAACGGCTGCAAGACCATTGCCTTCCCGGCCATAAGCTGCGGCGTCTACGGCTACCCGCTCGGGCGTGCCTGCGCCATCGCCGTTCGCGAAGTCCGCGCGTTCATCGAGAAGGACAAGACCATCCAGCAGGTCACCTTCGTCGCCTTCGGCAAAGACGTTCTGGCAGCCTATAAGGACGCGCTGGCCAAGTAGCAGAGCTTGTCACAGAGGACGCGGCGGCGCGAAGACTGTAGGGCGAACTTTCCAGTTCGCCCGAGGGCAAGCTGGAAAGCTTGCCCTACAGGCGCGGACGCGGAGAGCCAACTGCGAGCGAACTCGCCAGCGCGTTTGGCGTGCCGGTTTCGGCGGCGATAGCCGTTAATCCCTTCAGAGGCCACTATGCGATTCCTGCGGCGTATCCGTTTCTCCCTCCGCACGCTCCTGATCTTCGTGCTGCTCATCGGCAGCGCGATGGGGGTTTGGTGGAAGTGGGAGCCGTGGAAGACCAAGCCATTCAATGGGCCGCCAATGAACGGATGGTATCTGCCGGCCTTTTCGCCAGACAACCGCACGGTGGCGGCTGCATCCATGAATGGCGATGTTGTCCAAATCTGGGACTTAGCCTTAGCAGCAAAGGTCGGTGAACTGCGTGGACCAGAACTGATGATCGAACCGACGTTCTCAGTGGACGGGCGACGGCTGTTGACGGGTGGAGTCAAAGGCGACTGGCATTTGTGGGACGTGGCCACGTGCACCGTTGTAGCTTCGGCTCGATCAAACAACAACTTCGCTTACACGATGGGGCTGTCCGACGATGGCCGTCATGTGTTTGCTCGCGACTTCGAGGGGGTCACATTGTGGGATGCGAATACCGGCCATGAGACGCTATGCCTGGAATGCCCAGGCAGGGGCGATGATCTTCCCGAACATGTGGACGACTCTCTTCTTGCGCAGGAACGCGAATGGCGCTTGGAGGCAGGGGCAGCGCAGAGTCTCGATGAATTCGCTGCATTTGTGAAGGCGCTGAACAAGGGTGGTGGGTTCTGGTCAACGGCGCAGGGCGTGTCCTCGGCCATCTCCCCAGACGGCCGGATGATCCTAACGAGCGTTCCTGGCAGTGCCCAGACACAGCTCTGGGACGTCAGCAGCAGAAGGAAGCTGGGAGAACTCGAGACTCCCGACGGCGTTGACAGGTGCTCTTTCTCGCCTGATGGTCGCCGTCTTGCCACCTGGACGGCTCATCCCCCCAATTGGGCCGAACCCAAGGAGTATGTTCGCGTCTGGGAGGTTAGTTCGGGCAAGGAGTTGTCACGCATGGGATTCACTCGGCACTCGCGGTTCCCAGAAAGCGTCCTGGTCTTCTTGAGCGCGAGTTTTTCGCGGGACGGAAACATGCTTCTGACAAGCATCGAGGACAGACAGATGCTATGTCAGACAAGGCTCTGGGACGTTTGCACGAGTACGCCACGGGTTGACTTCGGCAGAAGCGGTGCTCATTACGTCTGGTTTTCAGACGGTAAGAGGCTCTTACGTTCCGGTGGTGGACGTCGCGAGGTTCTGAACACGGACGGAGGCGTCCTTTACCGCTTTCCGTTCGACCGGGGCGCGCCCTTTACGATCGCCAACGATGGAGAAAACGCTGCGACTTTTGACTACGACTACACCCTGCAATTCTGGAACCGTCGCCGCCCCGAACACTGGTGGGGCCTCGCCTGGCTCCCCGAGTTCTGGCTGACGGTGGCCTTCGCCGTCGCGTTCGTATGGAGCGTCTGGCGGGACAGGCGGACGCTATGACTGCCGCCACGCTCCAGCAGAGGCGCGACAGCGCCAGCCAATCGTCAATCGTCAATCGTCAATCGCCAATCGCGTCACTTTCCCTTCACGCGCTGGTCAAGGATCTTGTCAATCTCGTCCGCGCGGGCTTTCCCGGAGTCCTTGATCTCCTTCTTGGTCGCGTTGGACCACTCGATCTGCGCTTTGGTGTGGTCGAGCGGGTTGTTGCTGGAGTTCTCCTTCGCCTTCGCCTCCGGCTTGGCGTCCGGCGCCGCGCCTGTGCCGCTGCTGTCCCCGCACCCGGATAACGCCAGCACGCCCACGATTGCCGCCAGATACCGTCGCACCTTCCACCCCCTTTTTCTCATCCTTCGCGCCTCATCCTTCTCTCGACGTACCGCACGCTCTTCCGCGCCCGCTCGAACACCTCCTGCGCCGGCAGCTTCCAGACTTCCTTGTCGTAGATTTCCAGGCTGAAGTACCCTTTGTACTTCGCGATCCGCCGTATCTGCCGCAGCAGCCCCGGCACGTCCATCATCCCTTCGCCGGGGAACAGGCGTTCGTCGTTCTTCAGCGCCTCC
>Ga0315282_10008860_pt1 | contig 16157 bp, 12 predicted proteins | sample YL17G07_20_MG_FD_203693 | JGI IMG/M metagenome (GOLD analysis project Ga0315282, IMG submission 203693) | Sediment microbial communities from Yellowstone Lake, YNP, Wyoming, USA - YL17G07_20 | ecosystem: Environmental > Aquatic > Freshwater > Lake > Sediment | place: USA: Wyoming | collected...
TATGGTCTTGACAATGGGCGTTGGGGTGGTAACATGAATGCTGAACCGCGGGGTGGAGCAGTCCGGTAGCTCGTCGGGCTCATAACCCGAAGGTCGCAGGTTCAAATCCTGCCCCCGCTACCATGTATATATGCTGCCGTCCAACAGGACGGTGGTGTTATTTATATCGTCATGCGTCGCAAGATGCTGCGTTCGCCGTGCACGCCGGGATCGCACCGTCCATCCATTGGCCGCTGGCCCTTCCGAGTATTCCGTCCGCCTTATTCTACAAGTACCTCGTTCCCTGTTCGCCCTGCTCTTCACCGCCGCGATTGAGGCCTTCCAGCCGGAAAGGACGGCCTCACCCCATGCCCGCCGGTCCGGGCTGGTGCTTCCCCCTGCAGAGCGGGGGGTGAGGAGAGGGGTGACATTTTCGCTGTGGCATAAGGGTGGCAGAATCTCTGTGGCACAGCAATGCGTTCGACACTATAAAGAGGCAACAGGCGGGTCGATTCTTGACCGTCGCCGGAAGCCTTGAGCGATACAAGGCGAGGATGGAATGGGGCGGCAGAACGCGGACCCGGAGCAACCGGATCGCCAGGTGCTCGCACTCGGCGAACACCTCCACAAGGATATCTTCGACGAGGCCATCCCCCTGGCCAACCAGACCGAGTTTACGCTGACGGGAGCGGTCTACTCGCGGTCGCCGGTACACCTGGACTACGCCCGGCGAGCCCTCCGCGTCGGCAACTAGTACTTGAATCGCGGGTCCACGGGCACGATGGTGGACCGCCAGCCGTTCGGCGGCTTCGGAATGAGCGGCGTCGGCACCAAGGTGGGCAGACCCAACTACCTCCTATCCTTCGCCGACCCGCGCTCGGTCACCGAGAACACGGTGCGCCGCGGCGTGGTGCCGGATCTGGCGAAGTGAGCGATCCTTGCCGAACCAAGGGGCGGAATCGAGAGCCTTCTTGCTCGGGGACAGCAAGACCAGGGAGGCACACAACGATGCTTAAGGCAATGTGCGCATGGGGCCTGTTGGCGGTCCTGGGGATAACGGGTGTTGATACGGCCGACGCCGGTGCAGAAAACACCCTGTCGCTGGCCGGGACGTGGCAGTTCAGGCTGGATGCGGAAGGAAAAGGGGTCGCCGAGAAGTGGTTCACCCGCACGCTGGAAGAAACCGTCAGGCTGCCGGGCACGACCGATGAAAACCAGAAGGGCACGAAGAAGGATGAGCGGTGCGAGGATCGCCTTTCGCGCGTCTACTTCTGGAAAGGCCCGGCCTGGTATCGGCGCGAGGTGCTGATCCCCGACGCATGGAAAGGCAAGCACCTCACGCTCGTCCTGGAACGCACCAAGAACACGCAGGTCTGGGTGGATGATACCGACTGCGGCACGCAGGACAGCCTCAGCACCCCGCAGGTCTTCGACCTGGGCGCCGCCATGACGCCCGGCCGACATGCCCTGACCCTCCTGGTGGACAATTCGAAACTCCCGCCAGTCGGCGCGGCCCACGCTTTCGATGAGCGGACGCAGACCAATTGGAACGGCATCGTAGGAAAGATGGAAATCCGTGCCACCGACCCCGTCTGGCTGGAGGACGTCCAGGTTTACCCGGACGTGGAGAAGAAGATGGTTCGCGTCCGGGCCGTGGTGGGCAATCGGACGGGAAGGACCGTCGCCGCGGTTCTGGCGCTGAAGGCGAGCCGCTCGAGCACCCCCGCGACCGCCGCCGGCGGTGCCAGCAGCAGGGCGGTGAGGATGATGATCTCCTTCACTTCAAACGCTCGGCGCATATATATGTGCATGAGTTACCCACTTGAGTTTGGTTCGTTGCAGCCCCTCTGAGACACAGATCAGCGAACTCCACGCCTCCAGCTTGATCTCCAGGGAACGCGGATCACGTACTACCCGCTTGCTACCGTCACCGGGATTCCATATCTGCAGTGGTTTGTCGGACGCGTTGACTCGAATCGTTCCATGCCATTCCCGGTCGCTGTCATTCATGATATACAGGACTCCGATAGAGTCGGCGAGCCGTTGCGTCACCCGCAAAGGCGACGGTGTTGAACTCTCCAGCACCCGGGTGAGCCATCCGTCAATCACCGAGCCAACTGTGGAGGCTTTCTCCAATGGCAGGAAGACGCACCGGGTGCGGTATCGTTCGAGAATCCGCGCCATACCGACCTGGATCGCGTCGCAGGGGAATTCCTTTAGACTGTTGCGGGGCTGGGTGGCCACAAACACCACCCGCCCGCCCGCCGCGCAGTAGCGGTTCAAAACCACCCAGGCATCTGCCGACAGCGTGTCCACGGCTGGAAGCACCACCACTCGGTAACGCAACCGTCCGCAGACCAGTTCCTGTTTGTCAATCCGCGCAGCGGCCAGCGACTGGCTGTCAATGTAGTCGTAATCCCGCCCTGCTTCAAAGAGCGATTGGGTCACCTCTTTTTGGGCCTGCCCAATGGCTAGGGCCTCAGGTCCCAAATCTCCGGCCCAATGCCGCGAGGGCTTCATGTGAACCCAAGCACTCTCGATGGGATAGAGCACGGCCACGTCGGACAACCGGCAACCATTCGCGAGCACGGCGTTGGCCCGCGCCACGTTCTCGGTCAAACGTTTCACGACGTCGTCGGGCTGGTTCTTGAAGCCGGAATAGGTGAACCACTCCGTAATGCCGCCCCAGAGCAGCCGGTTGTAGGTTCCGCGGAACTGCGCTTCCGTCACAATAGTGCCATGAGCATTCTGGATGTGATCGCTCACCTCACACATCACTTCAGCGTGACCGTTCAATTGGGCCGCACTGCTGGCAAAGCGGGCCGCGTCATACGGCACGTGCGCGTCCATCCCCATCACCGTCCCTGTCCGGGGAATGTCCGGCTTGGAACTCAACACATCAATGCCCGGGATTTCCAAGGCGCGCAGGCAGGCGAACAAATCCCCGTAGAGTTGCGGATGATGCAGCACGTTTTCCTCCAACAACGCATGCCCGCCGCTCTTGCCCAACTGCTGACCGACCAGCGGCTTGAAGAAGTTCTCGATGAACAGCTCCTTGATGGTTTGGTAGTAATCGACCCGCACCCGTGGCGCATCTGGAATGTAATCTCCTGCCAGCGCACTCAGCTTGGGGACGAGATCGTATCCGCGCCGGGCCTGGAACTGTTCCCTAAAAATGGCGCTCCACGGCAGGACCCCATAGGGCATCAGATTGAAGAACATGGCTCCGGTGGAAGGTTCATCCGTAAAGGTGGCGCAGAACAGTCCGGGATGGCTCTTGACGATTTTCTCGACCACCCGCTTGTGTGTGATCTCAATGAATCGCCGGCTGGTTTCGGGATTCAACATGTCCACATACGGCAAGTCGTGCGGGCAAGCCGCCTTCCAAGTCTGGGTGTTCTCGAACACAGAGCCGGTGGTAATCGCCACCAGCGTCCACTTGCCATTCGGCAGATCCATTTCCAACTTGCCATCGATCTGGGTAAAGCGGTTGAACGATTCGCCCGGCTGGCCATAAGCGACCGCGCTCAGCAACTGACCGGGCGGCAGACTCACCTCGTGATGACCGCCTGCCTGACTGCTGACAGCGAAGAACAATCCCTTGGTGGTCAGCTCGGGATTCTGTTTCAACACCAAGCTGCCGGCCCGGCCCGACGGATAGCCATATTCATCATAAAACCAGCTGACCATGCCCAATCGTTGCAGCTCCAACGCGGCCATCTCCAGCGACTGGAAATTCACGTCGCTGGTGGCATAACCCGGCATACACGGCAGACTGCTCACACATCCCCCAAAACCCAGCGCCTTCATGCGGGCAATCTTCTCCTTCACCATCTCCGGATGATTCGCCCTCCATTCGTGTTCGATCCGCCTCATCCGGGCCTTCATAGGCGGATTGGAGAACTGCATCCAAAGTGAGTCCACCTGCGACATCGGGTTCGCAAGTGGGGCCGCACCATGCAGCGCGGCCAGCGGCGCGAAGGGCTTGTCCTGCGTGCCGGGGTTGGCATCGCTGCCCTGCGGGGAGACGAAGAAATCGGCGGCGGCCATGCCCGTAATCAGGACAAAGGCGACGAGTAAAAAACAGGAATGGCGAATGCCCTGTTCGGATCTGATCTTCATGATAGGATTCCTTTTCCTGGTGGTTTGTGTCAAAGAAAACCATTCGTTCATAGAAGAACCTGGATTCCCGCTTTCGCGGGAATGACAAACGATTCTTCGTTATTCTGTCAGCGTATCGTTTCTTAACCGCAGGTGAACACGCCAGCGGTGAAGAACAGGATAACCGAAAAGCGGCGTTGGGGCAAGTTTGGTTTTGGGCGGAGTGGACACGAGCGGCGATTTATGATAGCGTAGGCGGCATGAAAACAAACGAATGGATTTGCATAGCGGCGTGGGGCCTTGCGCTGGTTTCGGGATTGTCGGCGCAGGCGACACGGGATCTGTACAGCGACACCTGGGTGGCGACCGACGGGCTGGGCCGGACGCTGGCGACCTCGGTCGTGGCGCGTCCTCTCTCTTCGTCAAAGTGCCAGCAGGCAACCAGGCCGTTGGTGTTGGCGAACGAGGTAACCGGTGCGGTCACGCCGCCCATGATGAATTTCGGCGTGGCGGTCGGAAAGTGCGTGTCGCGCCACCAGCCCAGTCCGCCTTCGATGTCGGAGTAAAGACCGGCCGGCGGCTTGCCTTCATACTGCGCATGCATCCACGTGCCGAAGAGGCCCGTCTGGAAGCGATGCCCCGGATACTGCTGGAGCAGCGGCCAGGCTGCGGCATAGAGCGAGAACCCGGCGTTGTAGGCATCGGGGACCTTGTCCGAGGAGACCAGCAGGTAGCCCGCCATCTCGGCTTTCTGGACCTCGGCGGCGGAGACCGCGCCTGGCAGCGCGATCGTCAGGGCGGCGAGGAGTGTGAGGATGTATTTCATGGGCATTGGCGTCCTTTGGGAATTCCGGGGGCAGTATCAATGGGGATCGAGCCGGAACCGCCGTGTTCCGGCAAGGAAGAGGATGTTCTCCTGAGGGTTAACGGCCACGCCGGAGACATTCACCACGCCCCCCAACACGATAAACAACAGCCATGTATTTAACCTTTGCACAATCTTCCCTTGCCTTCCTCTCAATTCATCTTGCCCCTGACCGTCGCGGCGCTTCCTGTCCCCCGATGCACGGCGCGGCGTTCTCGCGGTTTCTTTGTCAATGCTCGGCGGGCGCGTTTGGATTTCGCAGCTTTCCGATTTCGGCCAGTACCTTGACGCTTGATTCCTCAAACTTGCCCCGTCGATCAGGACTGACTTTGAGCAGGAAATTCGAATTCCTGCCATTGACCGTGGTGATGAGATACACGACCTGCTTGGCCGTCTTGGGGCGCGCCCCCTCTTTCCAGAACCAGTTCTGTTCCAGGCACCAGCATGTTTCGCCAGGCGCCGTATTCCCCTCTGGAAAGTGCCGCATTTCCTTTACGGCGATGTCCACATACGGCGTTCCTTTCTTGCCCCAGTCCCACCAGTTGGCACTGGCAATGATGTTTTGTCGTATCGATCTTATGTGAGTGAGAAGTTCATCCGCGGGCATTACCTTATCGTCGAGAGCATCGTTCCAGATGTAGAAAACCTCCGGGTATTTCTCCAGCAGTTCGGCAACTTGCTTCTTCTGGAATTCGTTCTGCTCTTTCAGGGAATGGGTCGCAGGATCGCATTCCGGCGGCAGGACCTTGAACTCACCCTTGAACCCCGGGTGGCGCCAGCAATAGTAGAGCCCCACCTTCAATCCGCGGCTCTTGAATGACTTGATGAACTGCGCCACGAGGTCCTGCTGGTAGGGACAACCGGGGTTCATGACGTCGTAGGTGGTGTATTTGCTGTCCCACAGGCAGAAGCCCGCGACATGTTTTGCCGTCAGCATGGCATACTTCATGCCGGCGGACACCGCCGCGTCGGCCCAGGCATCGGTGTCGATTTACCCTGAGGTGTTCCCCATGCGCTGGACAGTCTCCAGCCTGGAATAAAGTGGAACCGCCGCCATGGGTAACGTTCCTGCTGCGATTGCGGCGACGAACCGCCCGCCGCCTGTCTCGATTCTATCTTGCCGCGCCGGCCGCATGATCAGCCGGTTCTGCCGCAAGAGCGCCTTTGGCGGTGCCAACAGCGTCGTGGACGCGTTCAAGACGGACCAAGGAACCCAGGGCAGTACAACCCTCCTCAGGCGGCGGGCCAAGTCGCGTAGCGGCGACGCGGCCATCAAGACCCTGCTACCGTTTTTCGAGGAGTTTCTTCATGGCCTCGCCCATGCCGTGGCCGATGAGGAAGTAGGTTTCGGCGTTGCTGTTCCAGTGATACGCCTGGCCCGAGGGCGAGACTTCCTTGGGCCGGTAGAAATCCTTGGTCTCAACAAAGGCCACGTTGCCCTTAAACTCCTCGTAGTTGGCGACCGCCGCCTGAGCCCGCATCAGCGACAAGGCCCGGGGATGGGTTTCCTCGCGTCCGCTCATCCCCGTCTCCGCGATGACGAACGGGAGGTTCTTGGCCCCCAGGTCCTTGCGGATGTCGCGGATGAAGTTGGCGAGGTTCTTCTCGTACTCGTCATTGAAGGCTTGGTTGACGCGGTCGTTCCACCCCTGGTGCCAGCCGAAGCCCGCCAACTCATACCCCTTGCCATCGTAGTCCGGGAAGTGCGTCTTGAGATTGCCCAGGACGTCCTTGACCTGCTTGACGATCTGGGTGTAGAAGGGGCCGACCTCGCCGCCGGAACTGGGCGGCCGGAAATCCTTGGCCAGGCTCTTGCCGCCCCACGCCAACTTGACCAGCAACACCTGGTTCTCGAAAGTGTCACCCATCACGTGGCCGAACTGGAGTTCCGGGCCGATCCGGTCTTCCTTCGCTCCGTAGCCGACCGTCAGCGGCCCCTTGCGGTCCAGGTACCAGATCCACACGTCGTCCCGCACCACCCACTCCCCGTTCTTGTCCACCAAATGCTTGAAGCGGCCAGCCGTGGCAGGGGCCTTGACGAGGTACTCCAGGCTCCCCTTGCCTTCGTTCTTCTTAGCATCGGCCTTGATGGTCCCCTGGCCTTCCATGTTCGACTGGCCCGCCAGGATAAAGACCTTGACGGGGCTCTTGCCAGCCTGGCCGGCCAGGGCCGCGGGCGCCAGGGCCAGCGCGGCGGCGGCCGCCAGAAACGCCAAGCATGTCACTTGCTTCTTCGCAACTCTCATGTGAATCTCCTTGACTGTTCCCGACGGGAATGCCTGCCGCGCCTGACCTTCTGGAACCGCTCCATCTGTATCAAACTGCGCCGGCGGCGGCCGTCATCCGAATAAAATCGCGTCGCTTCACCCTGATGCCCTGCTCCTTCGTGTCAAACGCCAATTGCCGCCGCGGCGGCTTCTCGTCAGTAGCGCGGCAGGACGGTCTTGATGCCCTCGTCCAAAGGCATCCGGTCCGGCAGGGCGCCAGTGGCGGCGAGGAGGCGCTCCAGTTCGGCCCGCAGTTCCCTCACCTTCTCCCGGCACGCCGGATCGTCAATGAGGTTACGGGTCTCCAGAGGGTCGGCCTTGAGGTGGTAGAGTTCGGCCGTGTAGCGATCGGGGCCGCTGTCGCCTGGCGGATAATGGATATATTTCCAGTCTTCCGTTCGGACGCCGCGGACGTTGGGCGTGTAGGGGAACTCCTTCTCGTAGTTGTAGGCGTAGTGCCACGCCGCGCGCCAGCCTTCCGTGCGGCCCTCCAGCAGGGGCCGCCACGACCGCCCGTGGATGCCCCCGAGCGGCGGCGCGTTGCACAGGTCCAGAAGGCTCGGCGCCATGTCCACGCTGAGGACCATCTGCGGGACAACCTTTCCCTTCGGCACAAGAGGCGGGCAGCGCACCAGGAGCGGCACACGGATGCTTTCCTCATACATGGTGCGCTTGTCGACGCGGCCGTGCTCGCCGAGGACGAAACCGTTATCGCTCGTGAAGACAAGGAGCGTCCGGTCGAGTTGGCCGGTCTCCTCAAGCGCCTCAAGGATGCGGCCCATGCTGTCTTCGACCGACGCGATTGTCCCGAGGTAACTTCGGACGAAGCGGCCGTACTCCTTGTGCCCGTAGAGCGGCCCCTGGATGCCGTGCCACGTGGGCACGCTCTCTTTGAGCCAGGCGGGCTTGCCGCGCTCGTAGTCGTCGGCGGTCGGCGGCCTCTTGATGTCCACCGCGTCGAGGAAGTGCTCGTACTTCGGCTCGGGCTGGATGGGGCCGCCGTGCGGCGCCTTGTGGCCCATGCACAGGGCGAACGGTTTTCGGTGCGGCCGCTTGAGCCACGCCACGGCGTGGTCGGTGACGACGTGTGTGTAGTAACCGCCGATGACCTCGCGTCGGCCGTTGATGTTGAACTCGTTGTCGAAGTAGTTGCCCTGGCCCCGGTGGCTCATCCAGAAGTCGAAGCCGGGCCGCGGCCGGTCCTCCTGTTCGCCCATGTGCCACTTGCCGATGTAGGCCGTCTCGTAGCCGGCCTCCTGGAGCCGCCGCGGCCACGAGGGCAGGTCCGCCGGATAGTCTGTGAAGTTGTTCAGGATGCCGTGGGCGTGGGCGTAGAGGCCGCTGAGGCCCGACGCGCGGCTGGGCGAGCACAACGACGTCGTGACGAACGCATTTGCGAATCGGACGCCCTCGGTGGCCAGCCGGTCGATGTGCGGCGTCCGAAAGAAGGGGTGGCCGGCGCAACTCATGGCGTCCCAGCGCATGTCGTCGGTGAGGATGTAGAGGACGTTGGGCCGGTCGGCGGCCGGCCGCGCACCGCCCCGCTGGCCGGTCGCGGCACAGCCTGCGGCGGCCAGCGCCCCCGCCCCGGCCAAGGTCTTGAGGAAGTTCCTTCGCGTGTGTCGCAGCATAGGGCACCTCATGGCTGGACTGTACCTTCGCAGCGTCGGGGGCACGCTCCGTACGCTACGGGGTCCTTCCTCGCCGGCCTTCCAGTGTATGTCTTCAGGGACAATGCAGATAAGCCTGGGCGGAAGGGAGGGTTTTTTGGTCCGGTCGGGCTCCTCCAGTCCGGGTTTCCCCCTTGTTCTCGTGCCGGCGACGCGCCAGCGTCCTCGTTTGAGTTCCTGCCGACGGTTCAGGATGCTTTCCCGCCGGCCGGAGTATACATCACCTGGCGTGACGTTGCCAAGTCCTTCGTGGTACCACGCAGTCAGAAGCAAGCCCGCGATGACGTTCGTCGTTTCGCCAAACCGTACGAGTTGCCGTCGCTGGATCTTTGGAGCCTGGAGTTCCTCCTGGCCCGATGAGAGAAACCGATCTGAGCGGGGCCGGCGGAACGGCATGCCTGCGACGGAGGTGGACCATGTTGTGGCCTCCAGCAATCATCCCTCGACGTCCTCCCGGCATCTCCCGACAGCATCTCCCGCCGAAGGCCTTGCACTGCGCTCGGCAGCAAGGTATGATCCTGGGCAGTGGCTTGGCGTGTAACTAAATTCTCCATGATTTGGCGCACGTCATGCACAGCATGCGCAACATGCGGGATTTGGCTGTTCCTTGTAACAGAAGGACTTACGCGCAAGTCGGGGTATGAGCGAAAGTTACATTTAGGCGCCTTGAGACGCTCATAACCCGAAGGTCGCAGGTTCAAATCCTGCCCCCGATACCATATATATATGTGACAGTCCTTCGGGGCGGTCGCTATATTTATATCGTCATGCACTGTAGACTGCTACGATCACCATGCGCGCCGGGAGCGCGCCGTCAATCCGTTGACGGCTGGCCCTCCCCAATGTTCCGTCCGCTTTATTCTACAAGCACTTGCGTCCCTTGTCTGCCTCGCTCTTCGCCGCCACGATGTGAGCCAGAAAGGACGGCCCCAGTACCGTCATCCATCATCTGGTTGTCGCAGATAACACCGCTGACACCCGTCACTTACAGACCCCGGACGGAGTTCTCGGGACGCACAGGTGCCAGCCGGTGCGACATCCTCCGCCAATCCGGACACGGCGCGCAGCAACAGAAGACCAGAGAACACGCGGCCCCTATTCATCTCTTGGACCCTTCTGATGAATGCCGAGTTCGGTCAACTCTTGTGAACCTGAGCCCTACGGGGTTCCCATCAATCACGAGTGCCGAGCTGATGGTGAACCCGCCTGCCGACGGTTCACATCTGAGAGGTCCCTCGCCGTAGGGATCACCGGTTTCCTTCACGGCGCCCGGTCCGCGTTGAAAAACGATCGCCGCCGCCCGCAGTATCGTCCATTGCGCACGCAGGTTCCTCGATTGCAGATAAGCACCTGAAATGCCAGGACACTCGACGATGGCCACTTGGCTGAACGGGTTCCCAGCACCATCGCGCTTACGGAGGTACTCGCGAAACTTCGGGATGAACTGGTCAATCGGCAGGTCAAGCAGTTCACCCACTTCGGTATAGTGCACCTCCGTCTCATCGAGCTTCTCCCGTATCCATTGCGCACCGTGTTTCGCCACGAGCTGGCCGAAGAACCGGTCGCGCCACTTCTGTTCTTCCGCGGTAAGATCAGAAGCGGTGACAAGTCGGCGCGTCCAGGGCAGAAGTGTCTCCCGCTCAAGCAGCAGGCCCGCCTTGGGTAAGTTACCTTCCGGCTGGAGAGCGAGTCGGCATAGGCTGTCCAGCGACCGGGCCGACTCCGCGTCAGCGATCCACTGGCGGAGGACGTCGATGACGGTCTGTTCGATCTTATACCGTTCTGTCAAACCGACGAGTCCAGTTCTCCCCTCGTCTACGACGCGACGAGCCAAGACAAGGATGGCGCGCATGTCTTCGATCGCTTGAGGCCTCTTGTCCGATTGCCAGTAGTAGCGAGCCCGGAGGATGGCTCGGCCGGCGAGGTCGCGAGACTTTGCCAGATGCCGAAATTCTGCCGCAGCTCCTTTCCGATACGGTTCGTTCCCCCAGTCGCATCCTGGCTTTGCCGTTGCCTCGTGCAGGCACTTCAGAGCCGGTCCCAGCCGGGTGACAACCTGTTCGCTCTTGCTGTTCGGGGGGAGGGGTTCGTTAGGTCCGGGCAAGGCGGCATCAGCGTCCGGCAACCGGGCGATTTCCTCGAAGGCTCGGCGATAGTCATGAACGGCATTGCCGGATATCTCCGAAGATACCCAGCCCCATCCACAAGCGCTTTGGAAAATGCATAGAACGGCCGCCGCAAGGATCGGCCACGACAACTGACGCGAGCATCTCAACCAGCTAGATTCCCCGTTGCCGATCGAACCGATTTCCGAAGACCCTGGCGTGTCTTGTTTCTCCATCATGCTCACCTCTCTTATAGCTGAGTCGTTAGCGGTGATGGAAAAGACTCACAGCCCGTCCTGTCTGCCTTGCACACATGCTTTGCCTGGAGCCCATTGTAACGGTGCCTATACAGTCGCGCCAGACGCCAAGCCCGTACCTTACGCGGCCGTCATCCGCCGCCGGTGCCGCACGCATTTCCAGACAGAAAAGGGGTCAGACACAAAAGGGGTCGGGAGCCTGAACGGCAAGGCCTCCTGGCCCCGACCGTGCCACGGCCGCTGGCTTACGGCGTAAGCGGCCTGATCTTGAGCGTCACCGTGGCGGAGGTCACGGGCTTGAACAGCGTGATGCCCACGCGCGTGGGTTTGACCGGGGCATCCTCGCGGATCTCCTCGGCCTCGAACGTGATGGCGGTGCCGGAGGCACGGACGCTCACGTAGACCGATTCCTTGCCGTCGGTCACCATCAAAACACCGCTTTCCATGTTCCTCCACTTGCCGCGCGTCAGGATGGGCGTGGAGAACGTCTGCGGATTCTGGAACTCGACATTGTCAGTCACGGTCAGGCCGCCGGGTTTGACGCGGGAATAGACGAACGTCCGCCGCAGGGTCTTGAGGTCGGGCACGGCGTAGGCGGCCGTCAGGTCGAGTTCGAGGGTGTCGGCGTCGTCGGTGAACTCGGTGCGGATAACCTTGGCCTCGGCCTTGCGACCGGTCTGCTGGAGTTGCCCCGCCACCAGCGGTACGGAGTGGCCGAACGAGTTGAGGAGTTTGCTGTCGTACCGCTTGGCGCTGAAGGTGCGGGCCGTGTAGACCTCCGCCCCGGGGTCCAGCAGGATGGGCTGGTCTCCGAGGACGACGACATACGAGCCGACGTCGTTGTGGTTGTGGTGCTCGGCGTTGTGGCCGCCCTTGAGGGCGACGCCCAGGCGGACGCCGCTGCCGGGGGCCGGGCGGCAGATGAGGACGCCGGCCTGCTCGAACCAGTCTCGCAGGGCGGGGCCCTTGGCTGCCGCCGCCGGTGGGGCCGCCACGGGGCCTTCGGGGAAGGCGAAGATCATCGCCTCCGACACCGACGGCAACGCCGCCTTCAGGTCCAGCGTGTCGTACGGGGTCAGGCCGAGTCCGAACCGCCGGTTCAGGAAGTGCATGATGGGGGCCGAGGGCTTGGCCCCGACCGCACAATCGGCAAACGCGGGGGCCACACCGCCGATGATCTGGATGCGCGAGGCAAACGTGGCGGGGGCCCTGGCCTCGGGCCGCGCCAGGAGGTCCACCTGGCCGGCGGTCGCGCGGCGGACCGTCTCCGACAGGAGCACGTAATGGCCGAAACCGTAGTTCCAGTACCCCAGGCCCTCGCTGCAGTAGCCGTCGGGCGTGAAGCCGGCCAGGAAGTTTCGGGAGTACGTCTCGGCGGCCACGACGAACCGCGCGCGGTCCTCGCGCGACTCCAGTTGGGCCAGGCCCGCCCCGGTCACGCCCGCCAGGCAGACGGCATTCCAGTTGTTCGTGGTGGTCAGCCAGCCGTTCTTGCCGCGCTTGCCCGTGATCATGGCCGTGTAGGGGTCCAGGATGCGCCGGGCGATGTTGTCGCGGAGGGTCTGGCGAGTGGCGGGAGGAAGTTTGTCGCCCAGGAGCCGGTCCGTGGTGGCCAGGTGCCAGCCGACCGCCGAGGAGAAGAGGTCGATGTCGATCGTCTTACCCTCGAAGTTCTTGAGGTTGCCGTCGTGGGCGGGCAGGACCCAGGTCTTCTCCGCCGCCAGCGCATCAACGAGCGCGGCGATGGCCTTGATGAAGCGGCCCTTGTTCTCCAGGCACTCGGCCAGGACGAGGGGCGTGAGGCGTCCGCGACGCTCGAAGGCGACCGCCTGGAACCGCGAGCGGTTGCCGTCTCGGGAGTATTCCAGGTACAGGTCGTCGGGCTGGTCGGGGATCGGCTTGGTCAGAAGTTCCTCGGCCCGGGCGAGGATGTCCTTGGCGGCGGGTTCGGCGGCCAGGCGGTCCCAGGCGGCGCGGTCGGTGATCGTGGGGCCGAGGCCGGCGGGCTTCTCGGGCAGCATTGCCGCCACGGCCTTGATTCGCGCGGGGTCAAGGTCGTCGGCGGCGGGTGCAGCGCCGGCATCCGCGGCGGCGGCCAGCAGCGCGGCCAGGGCCACCAGGGGCGACAGGGCTACGAGATGCGTCACGAGCGGGGTTTCGAGCATGGCGGCGGCGTCCTTTCCATCTGGCCGGCATGTGGCGTCCGGCGACCTTCTGGGCGACGGAGATTGTACGCGCGGCGCCGGCGCGGGGCCAGCGCGTTTGCGGAGGGGCGGTCGCTGTGACGCAGGATGACGAAGCAGTACAGGACACGGAAGGCCACCATTGGCTTATGCAGGCGAAGCCAAGTCGTTCTTGGTATTATCCTCCCGCTGTCCGGAGTCCGTCAGTCCTGAGCCATCGTAGTGGGATGCCGTCAGGACGGACGCTTTAATTCGATGTCTTGAGGATCAGGTTCTTGAACTGGACCTTCATCGGCGGTCCCGGATGCATCTGGAGGGCGATGATGCCGCTTGAGGCGGCCAAGGTTGGATGTCGATCGGTCACCTGGCTCATCAAGACGCCGTTGACATAGAGCGTGATTTCAGGACCACGACAAACGATCCGGTAGGTGTTCCAGTCTTCGACCTTGTAACCCTTGATCAGTTCCTTCGGGTCGCCGATCTTCTCGGCTTGGCGTTTGCCTTCCGCCGTAAAGGTCACCCGCTCGCCCCGCTCGACAATCAGGCCGCGCTGATGATGATAAATGAATCCCACTAGGCCGCCGTCGCCCGTCATGTCGGCCTGGTAACCCCAGGTATCCCAGTCGGGCCGGGTTTCGGAGCGGATCTGGATGCCGGAGTTGGCTCCCTTGCTGATACGGAAATCGGCCGTGAGTTCGAAATCACCCGGCCGACCACCCTTCCAGATCAGGTAGTTGCACTTATTGCACGGCTTCTGGGGCGTACTCTCGGCGGTGAGTGCGCCGTCTTCGACGCGCCACCAGCCGGGCGCGCCGTCCCAGCCGGTCAGATCGGTGCCGTTGAATAGTCTTTGTTCTTCCCCACAGGCAACGGCGGTCACGATTCCTGCAAGGATCAGGCCTACGAGCGGCGTGAGCACTGTCTTCATCATAACGTTTCCTTTATGTTCGCGATATCTTTTGGTGAGCGTCGCCGGTCATGACTCATACACACCACGGTTCCCGCATCGCGCGAGACCTGAGGCGATTGGCCTCCGGATCTCCCACGAATTCGGCCTTCAACAGGTCGAATTTCAGGTTCCGTTTCAGTTGCTCGCAGATGTCGGCGGCAAGGCAAATGATCATGGAATTGTACATGATTTCGGGATTGGCCACCGTGGTGCGCCGCGACTTCACGCTGTTGAGGAAATCGCGCACATGGTTCATGGGCCGCTGGGTCCTGGCCATGTACTCGCCGACGACCTTCTTGTATTCGGCCAACAGGGCCGGGGACGAGACGTCCGGTCTTGAATACCCGTCGGCGGCCGCAGCCCATCCCTCGGGACCGTCAAACCGCTCTCCACACGATCCGTGCCAGTAATTGCACTTGTCGCCACGCGCCAGGACCACCTTCACGCCGCTGGAAAGGCGAGTCACCATCGACGAATCGGGGGATTCGTACTCGAACTCGATCGAGGATACGCGCGACATGTCGAGGCCGGGCAGCACCTGCGCGACCGTGTGCGCCCCCCACATGGCAACATCGGTGGCGAAATCATAATAATGGTACCACCCGCCGCCGTTCACGTATCCGCGGTTGTAAGGCCGCCAAGGACACGGCCCGACCCACGCATCCCAGTCCAGTTCATCCTTGGGCGGCTCCGGTTCGGCCGGCAACCAGTCGCGACGCATCCCGTCGCGCCAGCGACAGTCGGCATACGCGGTATGAATCGGGCCGAGCCGGCCGGTACGCGCCATCTCGATGGCAAACACATGGCATGCCTCGCTGAGCCGCTGGGTCCCGGTCTGATAGACGCGGCCGTAGTTTCGCGCCGTCTCGACGACCATCTGTCCCTGCGCCATGGTAAGACACGACGGCTTCTCGCAGTACACGTCCTTTCCGGCGCGCATCGCCATGATGGAAGCCGGCGCATGCCAGCGATCGCCGGTGGCAATCAGCACGGCATCCACATCCGTTCGCTCGGCCAGGAGCTGGCGAAGGTCGCCATACGTGGCACAATCCTTCGTGCCGTATCGGCCGTCCACCATGCTCTTCATCGCTTCGCGCTGGCCCTTCCTGACGTCGCAGACCGCGACACACTGCACATCGGGTTCGGCAACCATGGCACTCAGATCGCCGCTGCCCCTGCCGCCAAGTCCGATGCCGCCCAGGATGATTCGTTCACTCGGCGCCACCGTCCCGCCCTTGCCCAGCGACGATGCCGGAATAAGGTACGGAAGCGCAAGCGCACCTGCCGCCGCGGAGACTCCCTTGAGGAACTTCCGCCTGCTGAGCCCCTTGACCGCGCCACGGATTCTCTCGACTGGATTCGCCATGCCACATTCTCCTTTCGGCGTTCTTTTCATTTCTCATTGCCCATCTGCTTCAGCAGTTCTTCCGCGCGTTTCACGACCGCAGGGTCGTCCGCAGCGACTTTCACGACCTTCTCCAGCGCTGCCTTGGCCACGCCGGCATACTCCTTCTGCTTCCGTTTCTCGGCAATCGCCATGATGGTCGCCACCGCTTCACGCTTGACGGCCGTGTCATCGAGGTACGGAACGATCAAGTCCAGCGATTCGGCGCCGGCGACGCTTCCCAGCGCGCCCAGCAGCAGCCGCTTTTCCTCCACGCGCTGGATGATCGGCGCCGCTTGGCGGCAGATGGCCAGCTTGTCCTGGACGGCCACACTCTTCTGCAGGGCAATCCCCAGATAACCGCGCAGCGCGACGAGTCTTTCCGTGGGCTCGCCGG
>Ga0315282_10008861_pt1 | contig 16157 bp, 13 predicted proteins | sample YL17G07_20_MG_FD_203693 | JGI IMG/M metagenome (GOLD analysis project Ga0315282, IMG submission 203693) | Sediment microbial communities from Yellowstone Lake, YNP, Wyoming, USA - YL17G07_20 | ecosystem: Environmental > Aquatic > Freshwater > Lake > Sediment | place: USA: Wyoming | collected...
TTGATATCTTCTTACGCACTGGCCAGCAAAGCGGGGGTATGGTCCGCTTCCCCTTTTCAGGGGGTTGAATCTGATAAGGATTATTCTGATCATTCTTTTAATTATTCTTGGAGCGACTTTTTGTACATTAAATCGCGACGAAATTTCCCTGCACTATTTTTTTGGGTGGAATACCGGTTTCTTCCCCCTTTTTTTATTCGTCCTGGTTTCTCTTTTCGCCGGAATGGCCTTCGGATTCCTGGTGGGCTGGAGAGAGAGGGGGAAGCTCCGGGCCGAGGCGCGGGAACTGGCGGAACGTTTAAAGGTGCTGCGGGAGGAATTGGAATCCCCCGGTTTAACGCAGAAAAGCCCTGGCCTTCCACCGGAAGCCCCGAAAGTCGGAAAGCCTCCCCTTGCTTGAGGCTGCCCCGGCAGAAGCAAGAGGAACCTTGTCTGACTTAGCCATCTTCCTCATCAACTATTCTGAGCAATTCATCTACGTCGGGCTCTTCCTCATTCTCTTCTTATGCGGGTTAGGCTTGCCCATCCCCGAGGAAATTACCCTGCTTGCCGGTGGATTCTTAGTCCATCTGGGCATTGTCCGCATTTACCCCACTTTGGCCGTTGGATTCGTGGGGATTCTGGCCGGAGACTTGGCCATGTATTCCATCGGACGGCGGTGGGGTCAAGGAATCATCACCCACCGGCATATGCGCAAAATCTTCTCGGAGAATCGTTTGGAAAGGGTCAGGCAGTTCTTTCGTGATCACGGGAACAAGACCATCTTCATCGCTCGATTCATCTCGGGTTTTCGGGTGGCCGCTTTCCTGGCTGCCGGGACCATGGGGATGCGGCCGGGAAAGTTCTTATTCCTTGACTTCTTGGGGGCTTTGATCATCGTGCCCCTGTTGCTCCTCCTGGGGTATGTTTTTGGCTTGAACATCGGGTGGTTGGGAGATGTCTTTACGCGCATCGATTTCTTGCTCAAGGTGGGAGCGGTGCTGGGCGGGATAGTTGCCCTGGGGTATTATCTTTGCAGAAGAAAAAAGCTCACCGGCCGCGGATGAATTCTCCGGGGTTTCTCCCCTAGCAGGCAAAATCTTTCATAGTCCGCACCCTCAACTTCCGATCTGAGAAAAAACTTTCTTGGCCAGGTTAATCGGGATCGCAAAACCGATGCCCTGAGCCTGGGCGAGGATGGCCGTGTTGATACCCACTACCTCTCCCCGAAGGTTGAAGAGGGGACCTCCGCTGTTTCCGGGGTTAATCGAGGCATCCGTCTGGATGAAATCGTCCTGCGGCCCAAGGCCAAGAACCCGGCCTTTACCGCTGACTACACCCAGGGTTACAGTATGCTCCAGGCCAAAAGGGCTCCCGATAGCGAGGACCCACTCCCCGATTTCCAGCCGGTCGGAGTTTCCTAAGGGAGCGGCAGGAAAAAGCTCTTGGGTCTCGATCTTCACCAGGGCCAGGTCGTTTTTCGGGGATTTGGCTACCAGCTTGCCCTTGAAAGAGCGGCGATCCGAAAGAAAAACCTGAATTTCGCCCTTTTCCCCGATGAGGTGGTAGTTTGTCAGGATGTATCCCTCGGGCCGGATAATAAACCCCGATCCCTGACTCTGAGGAGTTAGCGCAGAATCGTCCCTGAAAAATTTTGGCATGAAGTCTTTAAGGGAGTCTTCCTCTTCAAACGGAGGGGGAAGGAACTTAAACCAGTCCCCTTTCGGGTACTTTTCGCTCGGAGCAATCACGCGTATGTTTACGACAACGGGGCGGAGGGCTTTGGCGAGGTCGACAAAGGTTCTGATGGCCCTATCCGACTCAGTACCCGCCCGTTCCCTCCCAGTCCAAACCTCCCCAAAGGGTAAGAAGGACCGATCTCGATTCAAAGAGGTGAGCAAAAGAATAACAAGCAGGAGGAAGAGGACGACGAACAAGAAGCGATAGCCTCGCCTAGAGCCCTGGGATATGGACGTTTTGAAAAAACTTCTCAGCAGCTTCCCCTCCGTCTAAAGGATTCTTCTTCACGGCAACCCCCTGGGCCGGACAAATATACCTTTGACAGATTCCCCGCTAATAGGGTTGACTCCCTCTGGAGATAATGTTATCTTACACCGACATTCCTTGGTAAGCAAAGGGAAAATCGTTGTGCTGGACCTCAAATTCGTTCGTGACCATTTGAATGAGGTGAAAGAGAAAATCGGCCGGCGGGGCCAGGTGATTGACTGGGATCTCTTTATCGAATTGGATTCCCAAAGAAGGGAAGTGCTGCAGGAATCGGAAGGTTTGCGGGCTCAGCGGAACCGGGTTTCCGACCTGATCGCAGAAAAGAAAAAGAAAAGGCAGGAGGCTTTCGGAGAGATCGCCGAGATGAGGGAGGTTTCTTCGCGAATCAAAGAGCTGGAAGACAGGCTGAACCAAAAAGAGGAGGCCCTCCGCGAACTGATGATGGTGATCCCCAACATACCCCACGAGAGCGTAGCCATCGGCCGCGGGGAGACCGACAACCCCGTCGTGCGAAGGTGGGGGGAAATTCCATCGTTCTCCTTTGCTCCCAAACCTCACTGGGAAATCGGGGAATCCCTGGGCATTCTGGATTTCGACCGGGCGGCGAAGATTGCCGGGGCCCGGTTCACTCTCTACAAAGATCTGGGCGCCAAGATGGAGAGGGCCCTAATCAATTTCATGCTTGACCTGCACACCCGGGAACATGGATACCGGGAGGTCTTGCCCCCCTTCTTGGTGAATCGTAAGACGATGACCGGAACCGGGCAGCTTCCCAAGTTTGAAGAAGACCTGTTCAAACTCAGCGACCCGGATTATTTTTTAATTCCCACGGCCGAAGTACCCGTGACCAACATTCATCAGGATGAGATTCTAATGGAGAGCGATCTTCCCCTCTGCTACACCGCCTACACCCCCTGCTTCCGGAAAGAAGCCGGCTCCTACGGAAAGGACACGCGGGGGCTCATTCGGCAGCATCAGTTCAACAAAGTGGAGTTGGTAAAGTTCAGCATCCCCGAAAACTCCTATGGGGAGCTGGAAACTTTAACCGGCAATGCCGAGGAAGTGCTGAAGCGCCTGGGGATTCCCTACCGGGTGGTCATGCTATGCACGGGGGACTTGGGGTTCTCCGCCTCTAAGACCTATGATCTGGAGGCTTGGCTCCCCGGGCTGGTGGGTTATAAAGAAATATCCTCATGCAGCAACTTTGAGGATTTCCAGGCCCGGCGGGCAAACATTCGGTACCGGGCCAAAGGGAGGAAGGGAGCAGATTTCGTTCACACCCTGAACGGATCCGGACTGGCGGTCGGACGAACCCTGGTGGCCATCCTGGAGAATTACCAGCATGAGGACGGGAGCGTGATCATCCCTGAAGCGCTCAGGCCTTATATGGACGGCATCGAAAGGATCGAAAGACGCAAAGCAGATGGCCCTTAGCGCAGAGCATCTTTAAAATTTGGCAAGCAGACAGAACCATCTTGCTTAGCTCTTTGGATTATTTGTTAGAAGCAAAGGGTGATTCGTCGAATGAGAATCCCGGGAGGGATGGCCGAGAGGTCGAAGGCGGCGGTCTTGAAAACCGTTTCCCCGCGAGGGGACGTGGGTTCGAATCCTACTCCCTCCGCCAGAAAAATTTAATATAATTGGACCCAGACGAACGCAGATTTTCAGGATGAAAATAGAATACAAGAGCCGGAATCCAGGATAAAAGATTCAGGCACCTTTCTTCTGTATCCGGAATTCTGAGATTTTATTTGGTCGCTGTGTAGCTGCGAAAATCTGCGTCCTCAAGAACTTTTCCCCGCGGAGAGATGACCGAGTTGGCCGAAGGTGCTCGCCTGCTAAGTGAGTGTACGCCGAAAGGTGTACCGCGGGTTCGAATCCCGCTCTCTCCGCCAGAATATCTGCGGCGCAAATTTAACGGTCCGCTCATAACGATTAACTGGTAACTCTAACAGGCTGCGGGGGCACTCAAGCTTCTGTCTGTCCCGGGAAAGCGGGGGTTTAGAATCCTTTGAAAAGACCGGATTCCTGCTTCTTCAGGAATGACTTCCTGCAGGCCGAAAGGGATTTTTAGATCACCGGCTAAAAAATAAGGATATCAAAAATATTCTGGATGAACTGTTGAGAAAGGCGAACGTCTAAAAGTGAATGGTTAAGTATATCGTGCCGCAGGCGCGATCCAGGCCCGCTTCTGGCGGGCTTCATATTTTCGGAGGGGTTATTTTGGAAGGGAAAAAGGCTTTTTCCATTACCGATCTTTATTTACTCCTGACCATGACCATTTGGGGGTCGGATTACTTTTTTGCCAAGATCGCCATGCGAGAGATGTCCCCCATGAACTTCGCAGCCATGAGGACGCTCCTTTCCACGGTCATTATGGTCCCGTTTTTAATGAAGGGGGAACAAACTTGGTCGGTCCCAAGGAAGCATTTTTTGGGGCTGATCGGCCTGGCTTTCCTGGGTACTTTCGTCAACCGTCTGTCCTGGTCCGCGGGGTTGAAGCTGACTACCGCCTCGAATTCAGCCCTGCTCATGTCCACCTCTCCCCTGTTCGTGCTCATCGCCTCTTTCTTATTTCTGCGGACCGAGGTCACCCCCCGGGCGGCTTTGGGCATCTGCATTTCCTTCCTGGGGGTGTTCCTGGTGATCCGGGGGAACTGGAGAGGATGGAAAATTAGTTCGGAGACTTTCCAGGGCGACCTGCTGATCATCGGGGCATCCATCTCCTGGGCCCTCTTCACGGTCCTGGCCAAGCACCTCTTGAAAAAATATTCCAGCCTCAAGGTCACGGCCTACGTGATGGTCATCGGCACGGTCCTCTTTTTGCCTTTCCTGCCGAACGAGAAGGCCGGGGGATGGAGGGAGATCTCCGGCCTGGCCTGGTTCAGCGTCTTTTATGTAGCCATCCTGGGCAATTGCCTGGCCTATTTTCTCTGGATCCGGGGGATCCAGAATATCGGCCCCCTGCGCACCATACTCTACCAGTACCTTTCGCCGGTAACCGCCATCCTCTTTGCGATCCCTTTGCTCAATGAAACCCTGAACGCCCAGCAGCTTTGGGGTGCTGCCGTGGTCTTCGGGGGGATTTTTTTGGCCCGGTCAGAATAGAAAAGCAGAAGCCAGACCTAAGGCGTCAGAGCGGCAAGACAGTTCTCATGCAGGCTCCTCTCCATGGAATTCCGAATTCCTATGGAGGGTAGAGAAAAATTTTCTTGGCACATTAAGCACTCAATTTCAAGGAAGAAGGAGCAGGGAAATGGATTACCTGACGATGGCCTTACTTTCCATGGTGCTCATGGGGTTTAATACCTTTGCCGTTAAACTGATCAGCGAGAACCTCCAGCCGGCGCAGATTTTGGTCACCAAATTTGGCATCGGAGTTGTCTGCCTGCTCTTCTACCTCGGACATAGCAAAGTCCCGTTCGTCTGGAACAAGTATGTGATCTATGGCTGCCTGATCGGCGTCTGGTGGGCAGGCATTATGGTCCTCTACTATACGGCCATCGCCCGCGGCCCGCTTTCCGTGGTGATCCCAATTTTCAGCCTCAGCCTGATTATTTCGGCCATCCTGGGCTTCATTTTCTTAAATGAAGCCATGACGGTATCCAAAGTCCTGGGCTTGGTTTTCGCCTGCCTGGCCTTGATCCTCTTGACCCGTTGAGGGCAATCCCTCGGGACCCGGTGACCCCGAGCAGGCCCCGAGGTGGCTGCCGATTAACGGTTCGCCTTGCGGTACCCCAGGGCATCCTGGGCGATGATGATCTTGTGAATGTTGGCCGAACCCTCCAGAATCTGGTAGAGCTTGGCATCTCGCAGGTAGCGCTCCACCGGATATTCCCCGGAGTAGCCGTAGGCGCCGAGGATCTGCAACGCCACATCGGCCAGGCGAGAAGCCGCATCGCAGGCATAATATTTGGCCATGGAGGTTTCCAGGGTGTTGTTTTCCCTGCCCTGGTCCTTCTGGGCTGCACAGCGGTAGACCAGCAAGCGCGCGGCTTCAGTCTCCACAACCATCCGGGCGATCATCTCCTGAACCATCTGGAACTCTCCGATCTTCTGGCCAAATTGTTCCCTTTGATTGGCATACTTGATGGATTCGTCCAGAAACGCCTGGCATACTCCCACGGCCCCGGAGGAGGCTGTGAGACGTGAACCATCCAGGTCCATCATCATGATGGGGAATCCAAAGCCCTCTTCTCGCAGGAGGTTTTCCCGGGGGACAACGACATCCTCGAGGAAAACTTCCCCGGTTGGACAGGCATGCCAGCCCAGCTTATCCTCGATGAGCTTGGTGGAAACACCGGGGGCATGCATATCCACCAGGAAAGCGGAAATCCCCTTATAGCGCCTGCTGGGATCGGTATAGGCGAAAAAGACGCCCAGGTCGGCCACGGTTGCGTACGTGATCCAGGTCTTCGACCCGTTCAGAATATAGGAGTCTCCCTTTTTTCTGGCCGTGGTCTTCAGTGAGCCGGCATCGGACCCGGCATTCGGCTCGGTAAGGCCAAAACATCCCAGGAGTTCTGCCCTGACCAGCCTGGGAAGGAGGCTCTGGCGTTGTTCTTCGTTAGCAAATTTCAGGATGGTGCGGGCGGTCAACATCGTTTGCATGTTGAACCCGGCACGTAGCGAGCCGCTGACCCGGGCTATTTCCTCGCAGACGATGGCGTGGGCCACATAGCCCATGCCGTTGCCGCCGTATTTTTCGGGGATAGGGCAGCCGAAAAACCCCAGCTGGCCCATCTTGGAAACAAGTTCGCGCTGGAAGCGATGGGCCTTCTCGTCAGCGGCTACAACCGGCGCGATTTCCTTGCGGCAGAAGTCCCGGACAGTTTGCTGCAAGGCCCTTTGTTCGTCGTTTAGCTCAAAGTCCATTGAATCCTCCTCAGATTGTGATTGACTTCCCAAAGCATGGGGTCTTTTAAGTCAGGTACCCTTCGGTGAAGGCTTGCGGAAATGTAACAGAAGGAATCGATTTTTTCAAGTAGGCCGGCTCGTCCTTCTCCGGTTTTCATCTGAGGTGCCCGGCACGGGTGCATGTGGCGCTTACATTTGCGGGAAGAAGGACGGGGGAGGTGGGATGAGGGATCGATGGGCTCAATTGCATGGGCGAAGACTCCATCTGGGGGTGGGCCGGAGGAGAGGGGTAAGAATGGGAGTCAATGGACAGGAAGGGGTTTTCCTTAGCTGGCTTGATTCTGGGGACTTCCCTCGTGGCCCAGCCTGCAAATCCTAATATCCAGCCGAAAGAGGAGAAAAACGTTATCTCGTTTTTGCTGCTAACTATTTCTCCGGTCTTCTCCGTGGTGCATGAAAGCAAGCCACGTCCTTTCAGGTTTTGCCCCGGTCGTTATCCTGACAGTACCTGGTATTACTTTTTCTCGTTCCTGAACAATTTTCCCGAAGCCCATAGTGGAGAACGGCTGATCTTTCATCCTCTCGTCCTTCCCATGCTTCCAGCAGGGTCGAAAAAAATGACTCCGTCAATTTCCGAAAGGCTTTTCTCCAATCCATGAACCAGATTGTTGAATGTCCCCCCCTTTTCTGGTACGGTAACAACCAGGCGCAGGTCCGATGGGGTCTGCACCCGAGGGTTTCTCCTCTTCCTCAGGAGAATGTGTCGCACCTTCTGCTCTCGGAATTTCGACACAGTCTCCAGGGCTGGCGAGGCCCCTTATGAACCTCCATTTTGTCCCCAAGAATTCTTTCCCCGAAGGCCCCCGCGGACTCTCAGGATTCGCTGGCGTTGCCGGAGGGCGTAAAGGAGAAATGGGCCGTGACAATATTTCCCCGGGGCAGGATCGTGGCCACTGCCGCAGTTTTGCTGATCATTTTGATGGCCGTTCCCTGGGTCGTTCATACCCAAACCCAGGGAGTTATAGAGGCAGGGAAATTTTCGGCTGCGGCCGCGGAAGATGTCCTGCCACCCGGCTGGAGGGCATTGACTTTCAAGAAAATTGAACGCCATACAGCTTATTGCCTGGTCAAGGACGACCATACAGTGGTCGTGAAAGCCGTGTCCGAGGCCGCAGCCTCTGGCCTGATTCGAGAGATCCGGATCAATCCTCAAGAATTCCCGGTTGTGCAGTGGAGGTGGAAGGTTAGCAACATCCTGAAAAAGGGGGATGTGCACCGGAAGGAAGGCGACGACTACCCGGCCAGATTGTATGTCACCTTCGAATACGACCCTGGCAGATTGAGCTTCCTGGAAAAAGCCAAATACGAGGCGGCCAAGCTGCTGTACGGGCAATCCCCGCCTCTGGCGGCGATCAACTACATCTGGGACAGCAAGGCCGGCAAAGATACGATTGTCCCCAATCCCTACACCAACCGGGTCATGATGATCGTTGTGGAAAGCGGCGCCGCTAAGGTCAATCAATGGGTGACCAAAGAACACAACGTCTATGAGGATTACAAGCAGGCTTTTGGGGAAGAGCCGGCGATGATCTCCGGGGTGGCCATCATGACCGACACGGACAACACCGGCGAATCAGCCACGGCCTTTTACGGCGACATCCTGTTCAAAAGGTAAAAGGGCTGGAGAATAATTCTTTTAGGATCTTCTCTCAAATGGTAAAATATCTCGACTTTGGAATGGCGAAACTCAGCGGGATAATCAAGATGGAGGGAGACGAGAATGGATTTTTTCCGATGTATCGATGAGAGAAGGAGTTGCCGGGCATTTTTCCCTAAAGAAGTAGAGAAGAAGGTTCTGGAGAAGATCCTTAAATCGGCCAATCGAAGTCCTTCTTATATGAACAGCCAACCCTGGGAGGTTTTTGTAGTCCGAGGGGCCCAAAAGGAGGCTTTGGCAAAAAAGATTTTTGCCCAGGCTTCAGCCGGGATTCCTCCGACGCCAGATTTTTCTTTTCCCAAAGAATGGCCGGAGGCCCCGGGAAGAAGAACAAAAGAGCATCGGCTTCGACGGTTTCGTGCCCTGGGGGTAGACCCTGAGGATACAGAGCAGATTCGGGAAAGTTATTTAAAGAACTTCCAGTTCTTCGATGCCCCCTGTGTAGTTTTCATCGGTATGGAGAGGGTACTGACCTCCTGGTCCATTTTTGATCTGGGGCTTTTCGTTCAGGGGTTTCTTCTTTCTGCCCAGGCCGAAGGTTTAGGGGGTTGTCCGCAAGCCTCCGTTACTGCCTATCCCGACGTCATTCGAGAAGAATTGAAAATGCCCCCGACAATCGCCCTGATTCTGGCAATCCCCCTCGGCTACCCAGACCCTGCAGCCAGGGCCAACCAGTATCTTTCCATGAGGAGAGAAATCGAAGAATTCGTTCGCTGGAATGGGTTTTAATTCAAAAATCTTCCCTTACCCCCTTCTTCCTGGAGACTGTGTCGCAATTTCGAGATCGAGAGGTCCGAGCGGGAGGGCATTCTCTCGGAATCATCGGGCAGCGGTTCTTTCATGGATCGCGGCGGGGATTTATTCCCCATGCGCGTAGCGCTCTGCGCTTAGCGTCTTTGAAGACCCGGCGATGTTTCCGCGCTTATACCCTCCCGCTCGGGTTGCGACACAGTCTCCTGAGGGAGAGGGCAAGGGTGAGGGATAAGCGTTTTCCTCATCGGCGGGTGACGAAGCCGTCGCCAAGAACCTTTCCGATTCCTCTAACGGCTGGAGAGTGTCTATGTATCGGAAAACCTGCATAGGCCTCGGCGCAATTGAAAAGAAAGCAGTAGAATACGGCGCGAGTGCTGCGAGGATCATCCCGGCAAGAATGATTTCCGTGGAAGATGAGATCGTTGAGTTGTGCAAACCTCCTTTGTGTGAGGGGTACGGAAAGAGTGCCCACTGCCCCCCAAACGTCATAAGCCCGAGGGAGGCCAGAGAGTGGATCGGGCAATTTAAGAAGGCTTTGCTTTTCAAGATCAACGTCCCCGGAGAAATACTCCTTGGGGAAAGCCAGTTTGAGATTTTTAGAAAGGTCTACGAGATCGCCTCGGAGTTGGAAGGTTTCTTGATCGAGGCGGGATATTCTTTGGCCAAAGGCTTTGCCGCCGGCTCCTGCAAGCCTGTATTCTGCAAGAAAGTCCCATGCCGGGCATTGATCAACCGAGGCTCTTGCCGGGTTCCCTCTCTCGCACGGCCATCCATGGAAGCTCTGGGGATGAACGTATTCAAGCTCGTCAGGGATGCGGGTTGGGAGGTCTACCCGATCGGAAGAGACAGTGACCCGAAGGAAATTCCTCAGGGCCTGCTTGCGGGGCTTGTCATTGTGGGTTGAAAAAGGAATCCTGAAAGTCAAGGAATACGACGTAATCCGGATAACCTGTCATAATTATTTAAAGAACTATAAAATCCCGTTCTTACTCTTCTACGGTGGGAAAGGCTGTTTGGACGGCCAGTTGCCTGCGGGGGAATTCTCGGGGCCGGCAATGGGGGGGCGATTTTTCCTGCAAATAGTGGTCCGTTACCATATTTTTCGGTTCCGAATAGTTTGAATACGAATTTTCTTGACTTTTTCAGAGCCCTTTTTTAAAATGTACAAAAGGGACTTTTTAGAACATTCCGCTCACCCAAGAAGGAGGAGATCATGGCCAACGTGGGATTACCCATCAACATGAGGGACATCCGGTTTGTCCTGTACGAACAATTAGGCATCGAACGGCTGTGCGAGTTCGATAAATTCAAGGATTTCTCCCGGGAGACCTTTGACATGGTCCTGGAAGAAGCGGCCAAACTGTCCAGCGAAGTGATCGCCCCCATTAACTCTAATTCGGATAAAGAAGGCTGTACTTTTGAGAAAGGCAAAGTCAGGGTGCCGGAAGCATTCCACGAGGCCTTCAAGAAATATTGTGAAGGTGGCTGGATCGCTGCCTCAGTGGATGCGGAAGCCGGGGGGCAGGGGCTCCCGGAATCCGTGGGCATTGCCGCGGCGGAGATGTTCGTGGGGGCGTCCTGCGCCTTTACGACCTACCCCGGGCTTACCCGAGGAGCCGCAAATTTGATCCAGAGCTTCGGGACAGAAGGGCAGAAGAAGCTGTACCTTGAAAAAATGTACAGCGGTCAGTGGACTGGAACGATGTGTCTGACTGAACCCCAGGCCGGAAGTGCCGTGGGAGATGTGAAAGCCATGGCCAAAAAAGATGGGGATCATTATTTGATTTCAGGTACGAAAATCTTCATTACCGCCGGGGACCATAACCTGACGGAAAACATCATCCATGCTGTCCTGGCCCGGGCTGAGAACGCCGCTCCGGGGGTTAAAGGTTTGAGCCTTTTCATCGTCCCCAAAGTCCGCGTCAACCCGGACGGGTCCCTGGGGGAGCCCAACGATGTGAACTGCGGGGGGATTGAGCACAAGATGGGCCTCAAGGGCTCCTCCACCTGCACCCTGAACTTTGGGGATGAGGGGAAGTGCCACGGGTACATCCTCGGACAGGAAGGGCAGGGAATCCAGCTCATGTTCCAGATGATGAACGAGGCCCGCCTGGGCGTAGGGTTGCAGGGCTTTGCCTCGGGAAACGTCGCCTATCTTTACGCCATGAATTATGCCAAAGAACGCATCCAGGGGGTGGAGATTGAAAAGATGAAAGACCCCAACGCCCCCCGCGTGGCCATCATCAAACATCCTGACGTTCGGCGCATGCTCATGACGATGAAGGCTTACGCAGAAGGGCTGCGGGCGTTGCTCTACCGTACGGCTTACTATGCAGACCTGGCCAAAGTGGCTACAGACCCGAAGGAGAAGGAAAGTTGTGAGAATATGATCGAGCTCCTCACTCCGATCTGCAAAGCCTACGCCACGGACATCGCTTTTCGGATCACCGAATGGGCCATCCAAATTTACGGAGGTTACGGCTACTGCGGGGAATATCCCGCAGAGCAACTCTGCCGGGACGTCAAGATTTCCTCCATCTATGAAGGAACGAACGGCATCCAGGCCATGGATTTGGTCGGGCGCAAGCTATCCTTGAAGAAAGGGGCCTTGTTCATGGGATGGATGAAGGAGGTAAATGAATTCATCGAGAAGTATAAGCCCCATCCGATATTCGGGACCTTCGTGGCCCAATTGGAGCAAGCCAAGAACACCTTGCTGAATGTATCCATGCATTTCGCCAAGGTGGCGGGTGGGGGAGACCGGGCCTATCCGATGCTGCAGGCCTGCCCCTACCTGGAGCTCTTCGGTGAAGTGGAGCTTGCTTACCTTCTCTTGCAGCAGGCGATCATAGCCAAAGATAAACTCCAGGCCATTTTTGAAAAAGCCGGGGCGACCACGGAAGAGGCTCAGGCGCGGATCATTCAAGAACAATCCGAGGCAGCGTTCTACAGCGGGAAGGTTTACGCCGCCGAGTTCTTCGTGACCAATATCATGCCCCGGGTTCAGAGCACGGCGGCCATCATTGTCAGCGGGAACCGGAGTGCGCTGGCCATCGCAGAGAATGCCTTTTAGAGCAGGAACGTTCCCAAAAATTTCGGGGGAGGTGACCTTTTTAAAAAGGGTCACCTCCTTTTTTTTGGGGAGCGGCCTTTTGCGGGCCTGAAGATCGCCGATCGGTGCCTGCTGAAGGCTTGCTCCGGAAGAAACGATCATCCAGGAGGGTTGGGCCGTGCAACTCATGACTTTTTTGTTTCTGACCACCATTTTTTGGGGGGCAGCGGCGATCTTTGACAAGTTAGCTCTGGGGAAGGTCGCTCCCCTGGTTGGCATGATGGTAAGACAATTCATCCTGACTGGAGTTTTACTCGCGGTGGGGGTGGGTAGCGGCCGGCTGGGAAGTCTTTGGACTCTTGAGGGACGCTCTGTCTTTTTTTTCGGATTGAGCGGAGTCTGCGGGGGAATCCTTGGCCTCTGGACTTATTATCACGCCCTCCGGTTAGGAGGGGCATCTCTGGTGGTGCCCATTACAGCCACCTATCCCTTAGTGGCCGCCATTCTGAGTTGGTTGGTTTTACAGGAGAGTTTTACCTTTTCCCGGCTGATCGGGACTGGCCTGATCGTCCTGGGAGTTTGGCTAGTAAAATAAGATGGAGTCATAGATTGCGTATCAAAGAATGCTTGCTGGATCAAAGCGGCTTCCAGACCCTCCAAGCTGAGGTCGCGCCAGGATGGTACTCTTGCGCTGCGGCCGCTGCTGCCGATCTAACTCGTGCTTCCAGATTTCTTTCGCAGCTGCCTTCGCCCCGCTATCTCTCTTGAGGCCGTCCCCCTTTTTTCCTTCCCCTCCTCTTTTTCCTTATCAGCTGGGGCTATTTTTTGGGTATAGCGGCACTTCGGGTAGTTGCTACAAGCGGTGAAAGGGCCGAAGCGCCCTTTGCGGTAAACGAGGGGGGCGCCGCACTTCTCACAGTCCTCTCCCGTAAAGGCCGGTTTCGCCCGCCCGCCCTTATCTCCTTGCGTAGAAGAGACCCTTTTGGCGTTCTTGCATTCCGGGTAGTTGGAACATGCCAGAAACTTTCCGAAACGGCCACTCTTGATGACCATGGGCGCCCCGCACTTCTCGCAGACCTCCGAGCTGACTTCGTCCTGGGCCACCTCAAGCTTGCCTTCCCCGTTGAGAAGCATTTTTTTTGTGTTCCGGCACTGGGGGTAATTGGAGCAGGCCAGAAATGGCCCGAAGCGCCCCCGCCTGACGACCATGGGGGCGCCGCACTTCTCGCAGACCTCCTGGGTCATTTTTTCCTGGATGATTTCAATCTGGCCGGTTTCATTCCGCTGAAACTCCTTGGTGTTCTTGCATTCGGGATAGTTCGAGCAGGCTAAAAATTGGCCGTGCCGCCCAAGTTTGATGACCATGGGGGCTCCGCATTTTTCGCAGCGCTGGTCGGTAGGCACGCCTTTACCCTTCATGTCCTGCATCTGTACCCTGGCTTTTTCCAGGTCCTTTTGGAAGGGGGCGTAGAAGTCCTCCAGGGCCCGCACCCAGGGCAATTGTCCTTCCTCGACCTTGTCCAACTCGTCCTCCATCTGGGCGGTGAATTGAACGTCGAGAATGTCCGGAAAATTTTCCACCAGTAAGCTATTGACCAAACAACCCAATTCTGTGGGATACAGTCTTCCCTTCTCTTTGGCCACGTACTTTCTCTCCTGGATGTTATCGATGATCGGGGCATAGGTGGAGGGGCGGCCGATTCCTTTCTCCTCGAGTTCTTTGATGAGAGTCGCTTCTGTGTAGCGGGGTGGGGGCTGGGTGAAATGCTGTTCGGGGGTAAGGTCGAGAAGGTTCAAGGGTTCCCCGGCAGACAGGTCCGGGAGTTTCCCTTCCTGGTCTCCCTCCTGGCCGTTCTCATCGGCGGTCTCGATGTAGAGAGCCATGAAACCCGGGAAAAGAAGGACAGACCCCGCGGCCCGAAAAATATACTTCCCGGCCCGAATTTCCACTGAAGTCTGGTCATAGAGGGCCGGGTTCATCTGGCAAGCAACGAAGCGGTTCCAGACGAGCTCGTAGAGGGCGTATTGGTCTTTGCTGAGAAATGACTTCACCGTTGCAGGGTCGTATTTCATGGAAGTGGGACGGATGGCCTCATGAGCCTCTTGGGCTGTCTTGCGACTTTTGTAGGCATGGGGTTTCTCCGGTAGGTAGGCGGGTCCGAATTTCCCCAGGATGAACTGACGAACATCCTGCAGGGCCTCCTGGGAGAGACGTACAGAGTCGGTGCGCATGTACGTGATCAGCCCCACCGGCCCTTCCTGCCCGAGTTCTATGCCCTCGTACAGCCTTTGAGCGAGGGACATGGTTTTCTTGGCGGTGAAACGCAATTTGCGCCAGGCTTCCTGCTGGAGTTGGCTGGTGATGAACGGCGGGAGAGGATATTTCCGCCGTTCCTTCCTCTCGACCTCCTTGACTACAAACGGGAGGGCGGAAATCTCCTGGAGGAGGGTTTGAGCCTCTCCTTCGTTCTTAATCTCGGCTTTCTTAGAGTCGATCCGAACCAAGGTGGCCTTGAAGGAAAGGGGAGAGCTGCCCTGCAGGAGCGCCTGAATGGTCCAGTATTCCTGGGAAACGAAGGATTGGATCTCCTTCTCCCGCTCACAGAGGAGGCGGACAGCCACAGACTGGACACGACCGGCGCTCAGTCCCCGGCGGACTTTTTCCCAGAGGAGGGGGCTGATCAGGTATCCCACCAGGCGGTCGAGAATGCGCCGGGCCTGCTGGGCTTCGAACTTATTCTGGTTCAACCTCTCGGGCTTGAGGATGGCCTCCTGGACGCTGCGAGCAGTGATCTCGTTGAAAAGGACCCGGTGGATAACTTCCGGGGGACGATGAATCTCTTCGGCGATGTGCCAGGCGATGGCCTCTCCTTCCCGGTCCGGGTCTGTCGCCAGGTAGATGGCTTCGGCTGTTTCCGCCGCCCTTTTGATCTCCCGCAAAACTTTGATTTTTCCTTTGATGACCTGGTAATGAGGAGCAAACCCCTTCTCGACGTCAACTCCCAGTTGATTTTCTGGGAGGTCTTTAATATGCCCGACTGAGGCTTTGAGGAGGAAATTATCTTTCAGATAGTTTGCGATCGTCCGGGCTTTGGCTGGTGACTCTACGATGACCAACGACTTGGACATTCAAACCTCTCAATGAATTTTTTGCCCCAGAGTGCATAGCGCTAAGCGGATGAAGTGCAGGGAATAGCATCTTTCCCCACTCGTTCAGTCCCTAACGCTCTTCGCCTTACCGGCTTGCTTAGGCCGCTGGGGCGAAATTACGCCCTTAGGAATCTTTTCCCTGGAAGCTGCTTGATGTGGCCGGCGAGTTCCAGAGAAAGCAGGGTCGCCGAGATTTTGGCACTGGGCAGAGCGCTCTGGGCGATCACCTGGTCAATGTGCATGGCCTCCCGGCCCAGGATGGTAAAGACTGTTGCCTCATCCCCTGCAAGCTTTGGTTGCGGGGGGACTGCCGGGAGGGGACGCCCCTTCATTGGAAGGAGTTCCTCCAGTATATCTTCGGCTTGGGTGACGAGCTTGGCCCCCTCCTTGATCAACCTGTTGGTTCCCTCACTCCGGGCCGAGTCCACGTTCCCCGGGACGGCATAGACGTCCCGCCCCTGGTCCAGGGCAAAGCGGGCCGTGATCAGGGAGCCGCTGCGCAGAGTGGCCTCTACCACAGCAACCCCGAGGGAGAGCCCGCTGATCACCCGGTTGCGGATGGGGAAATGGTCGCCTTCCGGCGGTGTGCCCAGGGGGAACTCGGAAAGAACCGCACCCTGGACGGCCACGCGGTTATAGAGC
>Ga0315282_10008862_pt1 | contig 16156 bp, 13 predicted proteins | sample YL17G07_20_MG_FD_203693 | JGI IMG/M metagenome (GOLD analysis project Ga0315282, IMG submission 203693) | Sediment microbial communities from Yellowstone Lake, YNP, Wyoming, USA - YL17G07_20 | ecosystem: Environmental > Aquatic > Freshwater > Lake > Sediment | place: USA: Wyoming | collected...
TCTTTGGAAAAAATCTGGATGCAGCATTAAACACTTCGTCTCAACATCGGCAAGCACAATCGACGTCGCCCACCGGAGCCTCTCATCAAACGCCTCCGGCGACATGTGGTACAGTTCCCAGGAAGGTTGTGAGATTACCTCCGAATCTGGGATCGCCCGAAGCGCATCGATGAAGGGCTGGGCGTAATTCACCACCTCAACGTCTTTGCTCGGGGCCTCGAAAGGAGACTCCACATACTTCTGACCGATCTGGATGCACCAATTCCCAACGTGCCAGATTCGAACCTTCCTAGAATGGTTCATTCGAATACCTCCTCCTGCTGATTGCTGTGAGAATGGTGTTCAGAGTGCGAGGTCTGGGAAATCTCACCGATGTTGGCGGATCCTAAGAGACGATAATCGAGACAGCGACTAAGTGGATGCGGCTATTAACTTACAGAAACTCCTATCCACTTCCAACATGTTGAATGATTTTGAATAGGATCCACGAATATTGGAGAGACTCTGCCTGGATTGCTGGTCCCTTATCCAAGTACTGACACGAGCAGCGCCATTCGGATGACAACCCCGTTGCGCGTTTGTCGGAAGTACGCCGCTCGCGCGTCATCGTCGACTGAAGAGGCAATCTCGGTAAGCCGTGGAAGTGGATGCATGATAAGTGCCTTAGGTGAGAGAAGCTGCATCATCTTGTCGTCTATGAAATACGAGGGTGATGTTTTCTCGATCGACAAGCTCTGCGAAGAGACACGTTCTTGTTCAATTCTCGTGATATAGACGACATCGACTTCGGGCAACACTCTGGTGAGGTCAGTTTCGAGAGTAAACCAAACGTTCTGATGGCTGAGATAGTCCAGGATGTCTTGCTTCATCTGGAGAGAGGCAGGAGCAACAAAGTAGATCTTCACCCGCTCAAACTTCCCGAGAAGATACGCAAGAGACCGAACCGTGCGACCCTCCGCGAGACTTCCGACCATCGCCACCTTGATGCCTGCGATAGATTCCTTTTCCTTGTAGATCGTATAGAGGTCCAGTAGCGCTTGGGTCGGATGCTGTCCACCTTTCCCGTCACCTGCGTTGATGACAGGAACGGTGGAGACTGCAGCAGCACGTGCAGCGCCGCCGATGTCGCTATGCCGCAGGACAATTACGTCCGCGTAGTTGCTCACGACACGAATCGTATCTTCAAGGGTCTCTCCCATGACAACCGAGGAAAACTCGTGGGCGCGTTCAGTCGAAATGACCTTCCCGCCGAGTCGGAGCATGGCCGACTCGAATGAGAACCGGGTCCGCGTAGAAGGTTCGTAGAACAGCGACGCCATGATCTTGTTGCTGTAATCTTGCGTTCCTCCCCGAGCGACGATGCGCTCCATGTCTCCAGCAAGATCAAATAATTCCATGAGCATCGGCAGTGTGAATTGCTGCGCGTCTACAACGTGATGGAGATTCATGAAAAGTCCTCTGAGGTGATTCGTGTGCCTGCCCTTCTCTCAAGAGCGTCAATGAGGTGCTGTGGATCAGAGATGATTACTTCATGCCCACCAGCCTCTAGGAAATCGATCGCCATCTCGACTTTGGGTCTCATACTTCCCTCCGAGAAATGGCCCTGCGCTAAATAGCCTCTCGCTGCTCCTACCGTCATATCGGTCATTGCTTCTTGTTCTGGCTTTTTGTAGTTGAGGTAGACGTACTCTACGTCCGTAGAGATCATTATTCGTTCGATCTGCAACTCCTTTGCAAGGAGGCCCGACACCCAATCCTTATCGACAACCGCCTCAACGCCTCGAATCGAAGTCCCATCGCTTAAGACAGGGATACCTCCACCACCTGCAGCAATAACAATGAAATGGTTTTCCAGACACTCGCGAATCACTTCCAATCCAACGATGCCGAAGGGCTTTGGAGAAGGCACAACTCGCCTAAAGCCCCGGGCTGAATCCTCTACGACATCCCATCCGAGCTCAGCTTTTTTCCGTTCGGCAGCCTCTCTGGAATAAAAGGGACCTATCGGTTTCGTTGGACGCTTGAACGCAGGATCATCTCCGTGTACCATCACTTTCGTAACAATAACAGCGATGGGGACACGCAAACCACGGTCGTGCAAGGCTGTATGAAGTGAGTTCTCAAGCACGTACCCAATTTCACCCTGAGTCATGGCAACACAGGTGTCCAGCGGAAGAGTGTACGTTTGTGAGGAAGCGATTTCCGATCGGAGAAGCTGCGCCCCAACCTGTGGACCATTTCCGTGAGTGATGACGATGTCATATCCACGAGCAGCGATATCAGCGATTACTTGAGCAATCAGACGTGCATTAGCAAACTGTTCAGCAGCAGTGCCCCTCTCTCCTGCTTTGATTAATGAATTTCCACCGACGGCAATGAGTAAGGATTTTTTCAAATCATTCTCCTGCCCTCACCGAGCCTTGAAAAACTCCGTAAGCACATCTCGCAAGTCAGGCCGGGTGATTTCTGCAAGCTCGTACCGAACCCGCACCGAAGGCTTTTGGATCTTAATGACTCGCCTGAGGTCAACAGGCGTGCCAATGAGAACCGCGTCGCAGTCAACACGATTGATCGTGGCTTCCAAGTCTCTGATCTGATGCTCACCGTAACCCATGGCAGGCAGCAGTTTTCCAATCATCGGGTACTTGCGAAACGTTTCTGCGATCGAATTCACCGTCCAAGGTCGAGGATCAACAATCTCCGCAGCGCCAAATTTCTGTGCCGCGATCATACCAGCACCGTACGACATTTCACCATGTGTAAGCGTCGGACCATCCTCGACAACGAGGACACGCCTACCCCGAATGAGATTCTCATCCTCTACTGAAATAGGAGACGCTGCTTCGATGACTTGAGCGTGAGGGTTTACTTTCCGAATGTTGCTCCTGACGATATCGATGTTCTCACGGGGAGCTGTCTCAACCTTATTGACAACCACAACATCGGCCGTGAGCAGATTTGTTGCACCGGGATAGTAAGTAAGTTCATGCCCTGGACGGTGCGGGTCCGCTACCGTGATCGTCAAATCGGGCCGATAGAAGGACATGTCATTATTACCTCCATCCCATACGATCACATCTGCTTCACGTTCCGCTTCATGGAGGATAGCTTCATAATCGACCCCTGCGTAGATGATCGTACCCGTGACAATGTGCGGCTCATATTCCTCCATCTCCTCAACGGTGCATTGGTACTTCACAAGATCGTCAATGGTTTGAAACCTCTGGACTCTTTGCTTGTAGAGGTCGCCATACGGCATGGGATGGCGCACGGTGACAACGCGTTTTCCCATTTCGCGAAGCAAGCGGCACACTTTGCGGGAGGTCTGACTCTTCCCTGCGCCTGTCCGCACTGCAACAACCGCAACCACAGGGACGCTACTCCGCAGCATGGTTTGGTGCGTACCAAGGAGCTTGAAGTCTGCTCCCGCAGCGACGACGAGAGATGCTTTCGTCATCACGTAGTTGTACGAGACATCTGAGTACGAGAAGACAACTTCGTCAACGCGGAGTTCTGCGATGAGGCGTGTCAACTCAGATTCGGCGAAGATTGGGACACCATCAGGGTACAATCGTCCGGCAAGCTCTTTCGGGTATTTCCTTCCTTCGATGTTCGGAATCTGTGTGGCGGTGAAGGCCACGACTTCGTACTGATCATTGTCACGGAAGACGGTATTGAAGTTGTGAAAGTCTCTTCCAGCGGCTCCCATAATGACAATCTTTTTCCGAGCCATAGAGTCTCCAGTTTGTCGTCGTGTAGGCGTCTGCCATTCACGAAATGGATCCGAACACCTTCTAAGGAGCAAAGCCCGTGCCAGAAACGATGGTCCAGTCGTGCATCAGTCCCGTTCAATCCTCTGAAATACGCCTCCTGAAACGATCATCTGTTCCAACTCTTGAGATTCCTTCCTCATTTTGCAGCTATGCCAAAGTAAGGGGCACAGATTTCCAGCCTCTGCAGTTTGATGGAACGGGAGCGGAGATTGTTGAGGAAGAAGATTCAGGCCTGAGCTCCGCGCAGTCATCAGACCCAGGATTGCTGCGCGCTTCAATCGCCCTAAGTTCCCAAACCTCTTCAAAACGGACTTGAGGAACAGCGTGTCGCCCCTGTATTTTCCAAGCACACTCTTAACTTCCCGTCCAAATTGGAATTGTGTCACAAACCACCGTGGAAGTCGGGATAGCATAGCCCCCCTCATCTAAGCAGAACCAACCACATCCCTCCCAGCTGGAAGGATCCCATGAAAGACGGCCTCCGGAATCAGCACACACCCAAGGTTCACGGGAACCTATTTGTGCCAGCACTAGTTTTAAATTTTAAACCTCAGAGGGTTCCCATTGTCAAATTCAGAAATGACTTCCTCCTACCAACTCATCCAGCTTGTATCCTTCTCCACGGTTATCCTTACAGTTTGGAGAGGACTGGCTAGTATATATCTCGAGAGAGGTCAGTGGCTAGCCTTTCTTGCTACTACACCAAACTATCTGGAGGGGGCGATGAGCAAGAAGAGAGAACATACCGAAGTAAGAATAACTTCTTTCGGCTCAGGAAAGCGGTGGCGATTCGTCCAGACGAAATACGGGACAGTCTACTGTGTGGATCAACTCCTGTTTCAAGGTGGAGAACTCAAGAAAGTGGACTCCCATCGCTTCGACGAGGACGGGACAAAGTTTACTGTCCAATTACGCCCAATCGAGATTCAAGATCTTAGCGAGATAAGCGAATTCTTAAAGCAACCACTGCGGTAGACTTGCTCATTCGCCCAAACCTCAGACCAGCACTACTCCTTGTGACCTAACGGTCAACTCTATAGGTACATTCGCACTGGTTGGCCTTCCCACCAACCTTGACAAGCTTGTAGGATGAGTTCTTACTTCTCGTCTCCAACGCGGAAAAGACAGCGACAGAGATGACAAAAAGAATCAGCATTCTCAAAGCTGCCTTCATTTCATCACTCTTCCGTTTTGGTCCAGCCGCTTGCTTATCTCCATAACTCCAGCTCTGTAGTCCGGGAGTCTGAGGACAGGTCGCTCTTTCGGTGAGAGAGAAAGCACGTATGCAACTAGCGCCCACCGGTCTTGTTCGTCTGGATAAGCGTCAAGGTACGAAGGCATGGGCGTTCCGGCCAGGCCACCGGACATCGTCCGATACACATCCTGAGGATCATGTCCGTTCTTAAATGTCCATTTGTAAGTCAAGTCCGTTGGTGGGATGGGATTATTCCAATCATCCATGAGGTTTGGAGCGGATGGCCCATCACCCTTGCCCGAATTGCCGTGACAATTCCAGCACCCTGCCTCTTGATATAAGCTTTTTCCTTTTGAAGCCAGGGCCTCGAGGTTATGTGGTGTCTGTGGGATCGCAAGTCTCTCAGGCGCTCTTCCCTCTTTCCAGCTCTCGACAAACCTGTCCGAAAAGATGATGAGGTATCGAGCAAGACCCTTAATCTGTTCTGGCGTGAGAAACTGTCCCCAGGCAGGCATCGTGGTATTTGGGACACCGACACGGATCGTGCGTTCAATATCCTCGGCCGTGGGCAGCTCGCCAGACTTTGTTGAAGTGAATTTGTAAATCCCCTGCCGAAAATCTCTAGGTTTGACCTCAAAGCCTGCAGCAAGAAATCCTTTCCCATCACCGGGGATGCCATGACAAGGAGCACACTGTTTCCTGTACAATGCTTCACCCTGTACCATCAAATCCCTGTCGGGAATCTCATTAGGAATCGTCGGTGACGGTGGATTAGGGTTGTACTTCACCGGCTTCGCAACGCCGGGCTTTGTTACCCACTTGCTTGTGTCGTCGACGAGGTAGATGCCCCTGAGAGAAGCCGCAAGTTTGTTCTTCGCCCAACCACCGAGAGAGGCAAAGCCCGGACCATAGAGATCGTAGAGTTGGAAGAATTGGAATGCCCTTGCATCGGTGAGAACTTCCCTCACTTCGTGATAATAGCGTTCAAAGCTGTATTCAAAGCCGACACCCTGCCCACCGATGAGGTAGATCTTCTCCCGAACAGGATCGACGACGGCTTCCTGATGAAAGAGGTACCGATAATACGGGCTGTTTGGCCCGCCGTCATATTCGAGAAACTCTACCCATGGTCTCGGAGAGCTCGAATCAATCTCAAACAGTCGGTCTTTGACGTTTATTCCATAGACGCCGCCGTACCTCTCAAAGAATTCGGGAAACTCCGTATCCATCCATTTGTGCTCACCGATCGTATGTCCGATCGTGAACCCAAAACTTGCCAGTGTATGCGTCTCCCAGCGCGAGCCCGGCGCCCAGTGAAAAATGACACCGCCCGTCGGTCCCTCCCATTCTGTCCCGCCGTACGCCTCGACTTGATGCTCTGCCAGTTTGTTGTTGAAACACCAGAAGACAAAGTCAAGCCATCGTGGATCGCCAGGAACGAGTGTCAACTCTGTTGTGCTCAGGTCATGATCAGAATTGTAACTGGTGCGGACCCCTTTTGATCGCTCGGCCCACTCCTCCCTGCTCCATGCAAATGCGCTGATGTGATGGTACTTCTGCTCCCCGAAATGACTTCCTATGAAATAAATCGAAATCCCTCCGACAAGAATCACACCAAACAACAAGAGCTTCTTCACCATGGATCCAGCCTCCAAGAGTATTCTGACTCGAACTGAAGATCTTGATCCTTAGAGTTCTGAAAGATTCATAATAGAGAACAGAGGGACTCGATTAAAGTTCCAACCGATTCACCCTCAACTGGCGGTTTCGCGAGCAGTGACAAGCCTGTCATAGATCCACATCAGGAGTGTCGCGAGCATACCAATCCCAAATAACGTCAACCAGATCGTATTGGGATTCGGTGACTGCTTTGCAAAAGTCACATAGAGCCATCCGCCAAATGTCCCTCCGAAAAACCATGCAATCGCTATGGGTAGGAAGGCGTATCCTTGAAAAAGCCCCTGCTGACCCCTTGGGGCGAGGTCTGAAATGTATTCGTAGTACCTCGGAGCTTGGGTCATCTCACCGACAGAGAAGACGACCAACCCAGCAACAATGGTCCACACCGTTGGATGGATTGCGATCACAAGCCAGCAGAGACTCGAGACGGCAAATCCACCGATAATTGCTTTCCTCGGTGGAATCTTCTTTGTCAGAAAGTTCACGAGGAGTTGAAGCGTTATGATTCCCCATGCGTCTGCAGACTCGATGATTTCGAAGGGCGCGTCTCTTGAAATGAAGTCAGTGACATAGTACGGGACGATGATGAAGATCTGCCAGAACATAATCCAGTAAAGAGAGAATATCAGAAGGAAAACAATAAATCGCGCATTGCGAAGCACAACGAATAGGTTAAGCAGTTTTGTGCCGAGCGATTCGACAACTTCTTTTGACTCGTCTCTCACTTGCCTATAAAAAGCGAGATTGACGAAGAACATCAACGCGCAACTTAGGGCCGACACAACGTAGACAAACTCGATTCCATACTTGTCCCGAACGAGGTAGGCTATTAACGGTCCGATCGCGGCCCCGATATTCACCAGCCAGTAGTAGATGGCGTACCCAACTGACTTGGTTTCAGGTTTCGATGTCACAGCAACCGTCCCGAGGACAGAAGGCTTGATAAACGATCCACCCATCGCCGTGAAGATAAAGAATACAATGAGCACCCAGAACAACGGAAGCCCTTCGTACAGACCTGAGAAGGCTTTCATCCCCGCCGTGCCGATGAGAAAATAGCCAATGGCAAGAACGGAGAACGCAACGAAGAACGCCTTGCGGAAACCGAATTTGTCCGCGAGCGTCCCAGCGAAGATTGGAAGAAAGTAAATCAGTCCGTTGAACACAGAAGAGAGCTGGCCGGCTTCAATCTCTGAGAAATGAAGATGATTCCGAAGGTAGATGCTTAATACAGTCGTCTGACCGTAGTACGCGAGGCGTTCAAAGAGTTCCATCCCATTCGCAACCCAGAATGTTGGATGAAATGCGCCGCGCACCTTTTGGGCACGCTCAGTTGGGCTCAAGAGAACTCCTTCGTCGGTAGAGAGGACGGGTTACTATGAGGTGAGGATCGAAGCCTCCGAGCGGCAAGTTTTCCATGAATCTCTTTCGCTCCTGCACCATCAGCTCTGCACTTGTTGGAATGCAACAGTCTTTGTTCAGGAGATTCTCACCAATTCCTTTTGGACTTCGCCGGTTACTTCAGCGTGACCATCATGTCTGATAAAAACATTGACCTCTGTACGTGCAGCCATCCCGCCTTCAAGATAAATTCCCGGCTCAATGGAGAAGCAGCAGCCTGGCATTAACTGCCGTTCGTCCTTCGTCTCAAGGTTGTCGATGTTGACACCGTTCCCGTGGACTTCTTCGCCGATGGAGTGTCCCGTTCTGTGTACAAAGTACTTCCCATAACCAGCTTTCTTCACCACGCCCCGGCATACATCATCAACCTGCCAGCCATAGCACTTCTCTCCCTTTACAAACTTGCTCTTCACAAACTCAATCGCAGCATCCCGTGCGGATCTGACGACGTCAAACATCTCCGCATACTTCGGAGATGGCGCATCGCCAATGAATCCAACCCAAGTGATATCATAGTATATACTCCCAGGCACATCTTTCTTCGCCCAGAGATCGATGAGAACGGTGTCTCCCTGCTTAAAGGCTCGGGCATTCGAGCGTGTCGGTTCAAAGTGCGGATCAGCCGGATGTTCGTTCGTCCCGACAATCGGTGGTTCATCAGTAACAAGTCCTTTTTCTTTGAACTGCCGCATTATGAATTGCTGGAGGTCAAACTCAGTCAATCCATTCCGGGTGGCAACTGCGTTTCGGATCTGATTGAAGGCCTCCGAACGGATCCGGTCGACAATCACTCCCGCCTCTTTGTGTAAGCGGTATCCCTCCTCGCTTATTGTTGCCTCGAAGATTTGGACCAAGTCGGCGGAGGTAACGACCTTATGACCAAAACTCCTTACAAGCTCTACAACGCCGGCATCGACCAACGATACATATGGAATATTATTCTTTGGAGAATACTGCATCGCGATTTTCTTCGGCCTTCCCAGCATCTTCTTGAGAGACGCATGCAGTTGTTCCCACGGCAGGTATACCTGCTTCGAGCCTGGCAGTGAGTCGAGCCTCCCCTTTTCAACGCTGTGCACGAGCCTCCTTGGTTCTCCCTTCGCTGGGATGAAGTAGAACCATCGTCGAGTCGTCATCTTCGTCGGGTCGAGTCCAAGGATTCGGTATGCAAGATGGTCACGAGCGTGAAAATCGCAGAAGAGCCAGCCACCAATTCCTCTCTCACGGAGCGCCTTTTGAATTCGTTCTAGTTCCATTATGGGTCCCTCTGATTCTTGTGACGTGCTGCGCAAAGGACGGAGGTTCTGTGTGGTTCGCAACCTCGGGATGGTTTTCGGTATCGCAAGGTACCAAGTTGCCTGGTTAAATTCAACGCCAAATTCTTGAGATGCCTCCGAAAAGGCAATGCTCGCCCTTGTTTTCAATACTTTTTGCGCCCAATCTCAGCGATTAAACCCGCGACGACCTGTGTGCGTCCAAGATTACCGGAGCAGTGGCACAGGACCTCAGCATAGTGCAGACGTGTTTATTCAATCTGTATGGCGAAAATCAAATGGACTTGCAAAAAGAGACCTATTTCAAAAGGGGATGCAGGAATCCATATCGCATTATCCACAAACAAGACCGGGAGGAATTGGGGAATGAAAGCTTGGAAGCAGACCGGATTTTTGATCGGTCAGATGATCCTGTCACTGATCTTTTTTCACGGAGAAGTCTTCTGCAGGACGCCTCTACAATACCTGTCGCCAAAACCTGGCGCACTCCTTGTTTCACCTGAGACGAACGTCATCATCCGCCCGGGTGAACCTCTAGACAGAAGCTCGGTCAACAACTCTTCCCTCATCACAGTGGTAGGATCAACGAGTGGCCCACACTCCGGCACAGTGAAACTATCAGACGATGAGAGAACCATCGTCTTCAATCCTCAAGACCGGTTCACGGAAGGGGAAACGATCACTGTCACCTTACACGATGGTCTTCGGACTGCAACGGGCAATCCCGTTGATCCGCTGGAGTTCACCTTCGTGGTCTCCCCAAAAAAAGTGTTCATAGACCCCATGTACAGCCTCCTGTCCGAGCTTGAGGGTTCTCATCAGGTGCAAGCAGAGATGAAGGCGCTGCCGCCCTCTCAGAAGACACGAGAGAGTGTGTCGAATGCATCCACCGGAGATAGCCTTCCGAGCGATTTCCCTTCACGCACAATCCTCGTCTCAAATGATCCATCTCCGGGGAAGATTTTCCTCAGCAATTTTGACCTCACCAACACCAGTGTGCCGTACTTGATGATCCTCGACAACACCGGGAAGCCGATCTTCTATCGGAAGATGAATGGAAACTGTCTCGATTTTAAGGTTCAGCCAAACGGAACCCTCACCTACTGGGATGGCAGCCTCAGCTACTTCATTGCGTTGGACAGCGCATACCAAGTGGTTGATAACTACCAATGCGGCAACGGCTACAGCACCGATCTTCACGAGCTGCGTGTTCTCCCCAATGGGCATGCTTTGGTGTTGAGCTACGACCCTGAAACCGTCGATATGAGTCAAGTCATCCCAGGGGGAGATCCATCAGCAACCGTCATCGGTCTCATTATCCAGGAGCTTGATCGAGAGAAGAATGTCGTTTTCCAGTGGAGAAGTTGGGATCACTTTCAAATCACTGACGCAACCCACGAGGACCTTCTTGCATCCTCCATCGATTATGTCCATGGGAACGCTCTCGACCTGGACAATGATGGGAACATCTTGCTCTCCTGCCGACACATGGATGAGGTCACGAAAATCAACCGACAGACTGGGGAGATAATGTGGAGGCTTGGAGGAAAGAATAATCAGTTCACTTTCATCAACGATCCGATCGGATTCTCTCACCAGCACGCAATCCGTCGACTCCCAAACGGCAATGTTACGCTCTTCGACAACGGGAACTTCCACACTCCTGAGTACTCGAGAGCACTGGAATACCAATTGGATGAGCAAAACAAAACCGTGACGCTGGTCTGGCAATTTCGCAACACCCCAGACAACTACGGTTATGCCATGGGGAACATTCAGAGACTTGACAGTGGAAATACCTTGATCGGATGGGGAACAAGCAATCCCACTGTCACTGAAGTCCGCCCCGATGGGCCAAAGGCTTTCGAGTTGATCCTGCCAGTTCGGAACTATAGCTACCGCGCTTTTCGGTTCCCTTGGAAGGAAAACGCGCCACTTGTCCACGGGGCCACCGTAGTCGGAGGCGAAATCCCCGACCACTTCGCCCTGCAACAAAACTACCCGAATCCCTTCAATCCATCGACAACCATACAGTACCAAATTCCGAATGACGCTGTCGTGGACATCAGGGTCTACAACCTGTTAGGGCAGGAAGTACGGTCACTCGTTAAGGGGTTCCAGTCGGCGGGCTATTACAGAGTCGTATTCGATGCTTCGACATTGCCGAGCGGTGTATACTTCTATCGGCTCAATGCACGTTCTGTCAGCGGGGGAAAAGTCGGGGTGTTCCAGGAAACGAAGAAACTCGTCCTCCTAAAGTAGCGGATAATCAGACTCGGGCTTTCTTGAGATCTTGAGGGCGTATCGGTAGGTTCCTAATTCGCTTTCTCGTTGTAGCATTGAGTCCATAGAGCCTTTGCTTTATCAGAGTCAGTCGCACCGGCGCGGCTTCGTCAGCCGACCGTCCGAGATCCATTCTACTACACAGAGATCCCGGTGGGAGTCCACGCACACGGCGTGGGGAGATATGAATTTCCCGAGGTGTCTCTCTTCTGATGGAATATTTGGCCAACCGGGCTTTTCCCAGATCCCCGGATTATCTCCCAGGTGGCAGATTAATTTGTTCTGTTCGTCAAAGATTGTAACCCGCCCATGAAGATCGGCGATGTAAAGCTCTTCGCCAAATTGGTAGAAACAGCAGGGATACCGAAGCTCTTCCGTGACGAATCCAACATGCTTGCCGGTGAGCGTGAAGACTTGGATGCGATGATTACCTCTGTCAGCCACCAAGAGCCGGAATGGCTCGACGCGTGTCAACCCAGACTCCATGAGGACAGTTGAGCTTTCCAGGCTCTGATCCCAACCCACCCCAAGATCGGATCAATTCCCGCTTGGCATTGTATTGATGTAGCCAGTTCTGGCCGTAGCCGTCACAAACGTAGAAGTCACCATTCCGTGCGACCGCGACATCTGTGGGTTTGTAGAGGTCAGGACTAGAATAAACATCTGTAAGGTTTGGGGCTCCAAGTGCCCAGATCGCATCACCGTCGGGTGTCGTCTTCACGACGATATGACGCTCGTAGTCTGAGAGGTAGAGGTATTCTGTGTCTCCCTCTCGATTCAGAAACATTCCATGCGCCCCCCCCTGCAAATTGCTCACCCCACGACTGGATGAAGCTCCCTTCTCGGTCAAAGACGACGACAGCGTCTTTACTCTGATTGTGGACGTAGACGCGATCCTGGGAGTCAATAACGACGCCATGGGTATAGCCAAGGCGCACAGCCTTCGGTAACCCTCCCCAGCCTTCAACAATTTCATAAACGTGAGAAGCACTCCCGAGACGCATGGTGTTTCCTCAGTTTGATAGAAGAACTATGCAGTGAACTTTTTCCAGATGAAGAAGACAGGAATTCCTAGGAGGACGATCACAACGCCCGGCCATGTGTAATTGGGCTTGCAGATCAGAAGATCAATACATATCGCAACGGCAGCAACTACATAGACAGCTGGAAGAACAGGATAGGCGAATGCCTTGTAAGGCCGTTCTGCATCTGGCTTCTTTTTCCTCAAGACAAAGATCCCAATGACAGTCAGGACGTAGAACACCAGTACAGCGAAGATGACGTAGTCAAGAAGGTCGCCATAGGTTCCTGACAGGCAGAGCAGGCTTGCCCAGACTCCCTGCACGACGAGCGCGACACTTGGTACTGCTTTAGTATTCAGCGTTCCTGCACGCTGAAAGAAGAGCCCATCTCGAGCCATGGCATAGTACACCCGAGCTCCAGCAAGGATTAAGCCGTTGTTGCACCCGAATGTTGAGATCATGATGAACAACGCCATGACGATCACCGCAGGCTCACCGAAGATCATTGAGGCAGCTGCCGTCCCAACTCGATCGTCGGCAGCGAACTGTATTCCACGCCCAAGGACGTCTGGAGCGTACGGGCTACTTGAGAGCGGCAGGATGAGGAGATAGGCGACATTCGCAAGGATGTACAGCAATGTGACGACCCCTGTTCCAATCGCAAGACTCAACGGAATGATTCGTTTTGGGTTCACCACCTCACCGGCAGTGAAGGTGATGTTATTCCATGCATCACTGGCAAATAGTGAGCCAACCATTGCAACGCCGATGGCAGCAAGGAGCTTCAACCCGGAGAGGGACTCAATCGAGAGGATCCTTCCCTCCGAAATGTGGGTCCACGTCGCGTGCCAAAGGTCGGCGAAGTTTGCTGCAATCGCAGTGGCATTTCTGCCAATCAAGATTCCCAGAAGAATGAGGCCAAGAAGAGCGGCTGTCTTCGCAATCGTGAAGATGTCCTGGACAAGTTTTCCCGTCCGAAGCCCTCTTGAATTGAGAGAGGTGAGTACTGCTATTGAGAGGATTGCTAGCACTTGAGCTGTCGAGATTTTCAATCCTTCGATTGAGACCAAGACCTGATGCTCGCCGAACCACGGGATGAGCACCGCGGTGAATTTTGCAAATGCTACAGCCACAGCAGCAATTGTCCCCGTCTGAATCACGAGGAACAATGTCCAGCCGTACAAGAAACCCGTGAGCGGGTTATAGGCTTCTCTGAGATACACATATTGCCCACCTGCAAATGGCATCATCCCGGCGAGTTCTCCGTAACTTAGCGCCGCGACGACAGTCACGAGGCCAGTGATCAGCCAGACGAGGAGCAAATAGCCGGGCGAGCCAACTGTTCTTGCAATATCTGCACTGACGATAAAAATGCCAGACCCAATCATCGAGCCGATGACGATCATCGTTGAGTCCAAGAGATGAAGCTCTCGTTTAAACTCCTGCGCGTGAGCGGGCTGGATGGACGCCGACACCTGGTTATTCATACCATATCAGAAGAGAGAATTCCTTCTGTTACGATCCCGCAGCCGGCACCTTCAGCCCATTGGCTTCCTGGGCACGGAGGCGCGCCATGACGCTGTGATGCCTCCCGTATCCAAAATATATCACAAAACCAATGAGCAGCCAAATGATGAGCCGCTCCCAGTTCTCCGTAGGCAGAGAGAACATCAGGAGGAGACACGAAGCGATGCCGAGAATTGGAACAAGAGGAACGAGGGGTGCGCGGAATGGCCGCTCTGCATCGGGATGGGTGCGCCGCATGATGAGCACAGCGGAGCAGACAATCACGAATGCCAAGAGCGTCCCGATATTCGTTAACTCCGCGAGAATTCTTAGTGGGAGGAAAGCAGCCATGGTAGCAACAAAGATTCCCGTCAAGATCGTCGCCTTCCACGGAGTACGAAACTTGGGATGCACTGCACCAAAGAAATTCGTGGGAACCAAGCCATCCCGTGCCATCGCGAGAAGAACGCGCGGCTGACTAAGCATCATAACTAACAGGACCGATGTGATGCCGGTGATAGCACCAATATCGATGAGGCGGCGCGACCACGTCAGTCCTTTCTGCCCGAATGCATTTGCTACAGGGGCATTAATGTCAATCTGGTCGTAACGAACCATCCCCGTCAGGATGGCTGATACTGCAATATAGAGCACAGTACAAATGATGAGCGAGGCAATAATTCCAATCGGAACATCGCGCTGGGGTCGGCGAGCTTCTTCGGCGTGGGTCGACACTGAATCAAAACCGATGTAGGCGAAGAATATAATGGCAGCACCAGCGAGTATCCCAAGTGGCTCTCCCCCAAGGCCAGTCTGACCAAAGAGCGTCTTTCCGAAAAAACTCACCCCCGTGTATCCGTATGGAGCGAAGGGCTTCCAGTTCTCGGGATTGACATAGAATGCGCCAACAACAATTACAAAAAGAACAATTGTCAATTTGACGATCACCATGCCTGCGTTGAACCTCGCACTCTCTCGAATACCAATGACAAGTATCGTTGTGATGATTGCCGTGATGATAATTGCAGGGACATCGAAGAGAGCTCCCGTGGAGACAAATTGACCTGTGGCGGGGATGAAATCGAATGGGGCATTTGCAAACGTGAATGAAATATGGACGCCAAAACTTCTCAACAGATCTTGAAAGTGAGCGGACCACCCGTGAGCGACGGTCGAAGAACCGACGGCGTACTCCAGCACAAGATCCCAACCGATAATCCACGCAAAGAGCTCTCCAAGCGTAGCATAAGCATACGTATACGCCGATCCTGCGACGGGAGCCATTGAGGCGAACTCGGCGTAGCAAAGTGCGGCGAAGATGCATGCGATTCCCGAGAAGACGAACGAAAGGATCAATCCAGGACCTGTCCTGTCATGCGCCGCAACTCCAGTCAACACAAAGATGCCAGTCCCGATGATAGCACCGACACCGAGACTGGTCAACGTCACAGGACCAAGGACACGGCGCAATCGGTTCTCGCCTCTCATCTCTTCGAGGAGCAAGCTCAGTGGTTTCCTTTGGAAAAGGAATGATGCCTTCCGATTGTCATTGCTGCTCATCATTTACTTCCCTTCAGAGAATTGCTGGAGAGTTGCTAATGCCAGAACAAATACCGACCGGATGAGGTTTCGAGGCTCAGGAGAAACCGCCAAATGCCTTTCGTCGGGGGATTGCGGTGCACATGAAATTTCAGTTTCGCTGAGTAGCGCCAAACATAATCAAAAGAATAAACAGTAGCAAGAGTTTTTAGATCTGGGAGCTTACCTCGCGTTGACTCATAAAAAAGGTAACCGAAACGAGGTGGACAAAGAGTCGTTGCCTCATAATATATGTAACCGAAAGAAAGGGTCACAGTATTATGAGCAACCGAGCCAAGAAGGAATACCTCGATGCCATCTGCGAGCGATACCGATGGTCATCGAAAAAAGAGAAGCGAGCCATCCTTGACGAGTTCTGCCAAATCTGCGGCTACAACCGCAAGTACGCGATCCGGCTCCTGCACAAGAGACTCTCTTGCTCCA
>Ga0315282_10008863_pt1 | contig 16156 bp, 7 predicted proteins | sample YL17G07_20_MG_FD_203693 | JGI IMG/M metagenome (GOLD analysis project Ga0315282, IMG submission 203693) | Sediment microbial communities from Yellowstone Lake, YNP, Wyoming, USA - YL17G07_20 | ecosystem: Environmental > Aquatic > Freshwater > Lake > Sediment | place: USA: Wyoming | collected...
CGCAGGGATCCGCTGCGCACCGTCTCTCAGTCGTCCCGTGGTGGAGCGTGCTGGACAGCCCTCTCCGGGTCTGGTATCCATCCCGGGGTTCCAGGAGGGCGCCGATGGAGTTCTTCGACTGCAACTGCTGGTTCGGCCTGCCGCAGAAGAGGCATCTCGCCCCCGTCGAGACCGCCGACCGGTTGCTCGCCGAGATGGACCGGGCGGGCGTCGCGAAGGCGCTGGTGTGGCACATCACGCAGCGGGAGTGCTCCGCGTCCGCCGGGAACGACTTCCTCGCCAAGGCGATCGCCGCTCACGACCGCCTGGCCGGGTGTTGGACGATCCTGCCGCCGCAGTGCGGGGAGACGCCGCCCGCGCGGGAGCTTTTCGACAGGATGGCCCGGACGAACCTTCGCGCGCTCCGGGCGTTCCCCAGCGACCACCGATACCTGCTCAACCGGGTCACGCTGGGGCCGCTGCTCGACGAGGCCGTGCGCGCCAAAGTCCCGCTGCTGCTGTCCGTCGCCAAGGGAACGGATTGGCGCGACGTCTACGCCCTGCTCGCGGAGTTCCCCGACCTGACCTGCGTCGTCTGCGACCACGGCTGCTGGGGCACGGACCGCCAGTTCCGGCCGCTGATCGAACGGTACCCCCGCGTATATATTGACCTGGCGGCGTACCTGCTGGACGGCGGCATCGAGGATTTCGTGGAGAAATACGGCCCGGACCGGATGCTCTTCTCCACGGGCTTCCCCGATGCCTACCACGGGGGCATGATGCTGGCGTTGCGCCACGCGAAGATCCCCGAGGCGGCGAAGTGCGCCATCGCCTCGGGCAACCTGGAGCGCATCCTGTCGGAGGCGCGGCTGTGATCAACCACACTCCGCTTGCACGGGCTTTCTGGAACCGAGGACGGGTCCGGGGCTGCCCCGTCTACGACATGCACGGCCACATGGGGCCGTACAGCGCGATCTATTTCCCGCGCGGCGAGACGGCCCGGATGATCGAGACGATGGACGAGGCCGGCGTGGCCATGCTGTGCTTCTCGCATCACCACGCGCTCACCGCTCCCGATATCGGCAACGCGCCCGCAATCAAGGCCGTGCGCGCCTACCCGAAGCGCCTGCGGGCGTACTGCGCGCTCAACGCGAACTACCCGGAGACCATCCGCCGGGAAGTGAGGACGTTCGACCGCTACCGCGACGTGTACGTCGGCTACAAAACGCTCGCCGATTACCACGGCATTCCGATCTCGGCCGAACCGTACAAGCCGGCCTGGGAGCACGCGGACGCCTGCGGACTCCTGGTCCTGAACCACACCTGGGGCGGCAGCGCGAACGACGGCGCCGAGTCCGTCCGCGAGGTCGCCGGAGCGTATCCCCGCGCAAAGATCCTCCTCGGCCACTCGCTCCACGGGGACTGGGACGCAGCCGTGGAGATCGCGCGGGAGTTTCCCAACGTCTATCTTGAACTGACCGCGGTGCTCGACGACCGCGGGGCCATCGAGCGTTTCGCGGAAGGCGCGGGTTCCGACCGGATGCTCTTCGGCACGGATCTGCCCTGGTTTGATCCCCATCACGGGATCGGCGCGCTCCTGTCGGCCGACATCACCGACGCGGACCGCCACAACATCCTCCACCGGAACGCCGAGAAGCTCCTCGCGCCCTTTGTGCCGGAGATCAAGGCCGGTAGATAGCCCCGTCTACCGGTCCGTCCGGCTGACATTGCCTGGGATCGCGATGATCAGGGGATGGTCGCTCAAGGTTAGTTTGAGCGAATCAACGCCGGTGTGGGTCTGGACGGGTTCCGTGCCGACCGTCGGATCGTAGACCTTCACCGAGGCGTGAGTGCCGCCAAGCTGAACTGTCACACTGTCCGCCCCCTTGACCCGCTCGCCCCAAACAACCAACTGGAACGTGCCGTCGCTGTTTTGCAGGAGCATATCATGCACGGTAGCCGGTTCCTCCGGAATGGAGCAATCGAGCTTGCCCGGCTCCGCAAGCGCGCCTTTGTCGGCCAGAATCGTCGTCAGATTGTGGAGATAGACCGCGGCTTTGCGCGGAGTGTAATCAGGCTTGTAGAACCCGAATCGTTGATTGCCACCTTCATCCGTACGGTCTCGCAGAATGTAAACGGAGGTGTGACTCCAGCCCCGTTTGAACTGATCCAGATACATGCTAAGGAGGTTCAAGGCGTGAATCTCCTCCGTTATGGCTCCTCCAACCTGACAGCCGGTTTCCGTGGTAACCCTGGGCAACGTCAAAAGCTCAGCCTCGGAGTAGCCGCGGTAGTGACGCGCCCACGTCACACCGTAATTCCCGTAAAGCCCGTCCACCTTGCAGGCGGACGTGGCATCGGCGGCATTCCACGTTTTGTTGTCCGCTAAGCCGGGTGAACCGGGATGGTAAATGTAGTTATGAACATTGGCATGGTCGGCATACTTTGTGCCGTCGGGCATCAGCGCGCCCGCGCCAGCCGGGATGGTTAGGAACTGCAACCCGACGTTGTCCCGCTCGGCGCCATTTTCGCTGATGGACCAGACCGGGTACTTCTTCAGCACGGGGTCGCTCTTGACGGCGTCGTACAAATCTCGTTGAAGCTTGGCGACAGCCAACCACGATGGCGCCCGCCCGCCGCCTTTCTCACCTTGATAGGTAACGCCCCAATTGTTCGGCTCGTTATTCCCTTCAAAGGCCAGCAGGGCGTCGGCCGCCGCCAGCTCCTTTGAGGTTTCGATGAGTCTCCTGAGATCGGTGCCGCCGCTGACCAGGCCCCAACTGAACCGCACGCCGGTTTGCTTGTGCAGTTCAAGATAGGTCTGTACGGTGGTAGGCCCTTGGGCAGTAAGGCCCTCAATACCTCCCCTCACCCAGCGGAAGCCCAGGTGCTTGACCATTTCAACGGTCTTCTCGATAGGCTGCCCACGATCGGGGAAGGTGGAGTCTATCCCGATGCTATTGAGAAAATCCGTCGCCCTGACAGCAATCGCGCCTGCGGGCGCGGCGGGCGCCTCGCCCTCCCGCGCCGTGACGCTAGAGCCGGCCAACGCACAGGCTGCAAGGAATCCCACGAGTTCGGATCGCATCATGGCAAGCTCCCCAATCACTCTTTGCGGCGCCTGACGCCACCGAAAAGGCGCCTGCGGCGATGTCGCAGGCGCACAGGAGCAGACAATGCGGAAGTGGCTTGGATGTGTTCATTCTTGGCCTGCTCCTATCTCGTATTGTCCCGCTATTCAGCCGAGGTGCAAGCTGCAAGGTCACCGCATTCCCGCGCCGCCCATCTCGCGCGTGCAGCGCACTTCGGCTCCACAGTGTCGTCCGTGAGGAGTTCCATGACAGACTTGACCGTGCGGTACGGTCGGCCCAAGTGCGCGGCCAGCTTCTTTATGCTCCCCAAGCCCATTTCTCGCGCGACAGCGCTGTAGTCCGCGGCGAGTTCAAGGGCAGTGCGGCGTGGAGCGGCCTTCATAGGCGATGGTTGTGCCTCAACTTCCGAGTTTCCACTGGCATCCCGAACGGTGAGGGCCAGAATTCGACTTGCGTTTGGTTTCCTCCACCATTACTTCCGCAACGTCCTTCAACCGAACCCCGGGCGGGGAGTCCAGGACTTCCACGGAGGTCTGCCATGCTGATTCGCTTTCTGCTGCTCGCACTGTTCGTCTGCACCGCCGTGCGCGCTACGGAGGGCGGGACGCCTTCCGGCGCCAAGGCGCCTGGCGACGCGGTACTGTGCGACTTCTCAGGCCCGCCGCTCTTCTCCTTCCTGGGCTGGGAGAAGAAACCTCGGGTGGCCGACGGCGCACTGCGCCTCCAGATGCCGGACGGCAAGGGCGGTTGCGGGTACTTGGTCCAGCGCAATCTCACCGCCTTGGCCGACCGCACTCCTGTCCTGACCGTGACCGTCGGCCAAGGGAACAAGGCCAAATCCCTGCGACTCGCTTTGCAGGATGCCGACGGCACTGAGTACAACTATATGTTCGCGCTGGAAGGCGTCGCGGCGGGCGCCACCTCCACCCTCGTCGCCAAGGATGGCGCCTCCTTGAAGGAGCCCGCTCTCGTGGGCGCCGCCGGCAAGCTGGAGGGTTTCGATCTCGCGCAAGTCGCGAATGCGGTGCTCGTGGGCGACTGGACCGACGATGCCCTCGATGTGACCGTGCGCCGCCTCGAATTGGTCGAGCCGACGCCGGAAATCCTCGCCGCTCGCGAGAAGATGCGCCAGCGGTTGGGCAAGGAGGCCGAACAGCGGCAGAAGGCGGCCGAAGCGTTGGCGAAGCGCAAGCAGGAGGTCCTCGCGGGCGCCCCGCACCCAGCCGACGGGCCGGACGTGCGCCACGTCGGCACCGTTGCGCCCGACATCCTCGCCCTGCGTATACAGGAGAAAGAGTTCGTGCCTGTCCCCCAGGTCCCCTATGAGCCGCGGGACGGCGACGTGGTGAAGCGCGAGGGGAAGGAAGAGGACAAGGTCCTCGTGGTCGAGGACGGCCAGGTCCGCGATTCGCGGCTGGAGGTCGTCGTCTACCGCAAGGAAGGCAACAAGGAAGTCAGACTCGGCCACTTGGCCGTGAACGCGAAGCGCCTCAAGCCCGAGGACAAGGTCGTGGGGCAGGACCTGACCGCCGAGACGGTGAACGAGCCGGCCGCATACCGCGTCGTCGGCCTGGACGACCCGGACTGGAAGGAGCCGGCCGCGCCGGAGAAGGTGTGGTGGAAGCGGAAACCCAACGCCATGCAATCCAAGGCCTTCGAGGTCCAGGTCTTCCTGAAGCTCCCCAAGCCCCTTGCGGAGGGGAAGCGCTACCGCATCGAGTTCCCCGGCGTGAACTTCCGGCAGGCGTCGGTCGAGTACCTCCACGCGCCGTCGAAGACGCGCAGCGTGGCGGTGCATGTGAGCGCCATCGGCTTCCGGCCCGACGACCCGTTCAAGCGCGCCTTCCTCTCGGTGTGGCTAGGCACCGGCGGGGCGCAGCACTACGGCAAGGACCTTCGCTTCCACCTGCTCGACGACGCCACGGGGAAACCCGTGTTCGACGGCGTGGCGCAGTTGTTGAAGGGCGCTGACGAGAAGGAGCCGTTCAAGGCGGGGCGGAACTACAGCAAGACCGACGTGCTGGGTATGGATCTCAGTGCCTTCAAGACGCCGGGCCGCTACCGGGTCTACGTCGAGGGCGTCGGCTGCTCGTACCCGTTCGACATCGCGGAGGACGTGTGGACGCGGGCCTTCCAACTCTCCATGAAGGGCTTGCTGCACCACCGCAGCGGGATCGAGCTCGGCCCACCCTTCACCGACTATAAGCGCCCGCGGAACATGCACCCGGCCGACGGCGCGAAGGTCTTCGCCTCCGAGGTCAGCGACGGCGAAGGCGCGTGCAATTTCAAGGAACTCATGAAGCGCCGCACTGATCGCCTCCTGCCCGAGGCGTGGGGCGGACACATGGATGCCGGCGACTGGGACCGCAACAGCGCCCATCCGGCCGCGATGTGGGTGCTGGTAGATCTCTACGAACTCTTCCCCGAGCGCATCGGCAAGGTCAAGCTGGCCCTCCCGCCGGCCGAAGCCGCGAACGCCATCCCGGACATCCTCGACGAGGTGCTCTGGAACCTCGACCTCTACCGGCGTCTGCAGACGCCGGAAGGCGCCGTCAGCGGCGGGATCGAGTCCACCTCCCACCCGCGGCCCGGCGAGGCGAGCTGGCAGGAGTCGTTGATGCTCAGCGCCTACGCGCCGGACCCCAAGGCGTCCCTCATCTATGCGGCGACCGCGGCGAAACTGACGCGGGCGCTCGCGGCGAGCGACAAGGCGCTCGCGGAGACCTACGCCGCCTCGGCGCGCAAAGCGTGGGACTGGGCCTGCGCCAACAGCGAAGCGTTCCTCGGCCGGTGCGACGCGACAAAGCGCGCGGGGCTGGCGGACGATCTCCGCAACCACCGGAATCTCGCAGCGTTCGAGCTGTGGCGCGTCACCGCGGAGCAGAAGTACCACGACGAGTTCAAGGCCACGACGCTACTCTTGGGCGGCAAGGGCGACGTGAACACGCAGATGAAAGCCATCATATCCTACGCCCGCCTGCCGGACGGGCAGGGCGACGCCGCGCTGCGTGAGAAGGCGCGGCAGTGGGTGATCCAGGCCGCCGATACGGCCGTGAAGTTCGCTGACGGCAACGCCTTCGGTGTCACCACCTGGGTCCCGCTCCTGCCGCCCATCGGCTTCATCGGCTATCTCTCCACGCCGGAGATGATCGGCGCCGTGCTGCCGCATGCCTGGCTGCTCACCCACGACCCGAAGTACCTGGCCGGCGCCGTGCGCGCCTGCCAGTTCTCGGCCGGCGCGAACCCCGACAATCGCGCGCTGACCACCGGCCTCGGCCCCGACCCGGTCCGCTTCCCGCTGCACATTGACAGTTGGGTGACCGGCCAGCCGGCGCCCGCGGGCATCACGGTCTACGGTATCAGCGACCCGGCGGAGAATTACGGCTTCGACGGCTGGGCGCACACCTGGTACCTGCAGAAAATGGTGCCTGGTTCGCGCACGTGGCCGGCGCACGAGAGCTACTGGGATATCTACCTGGTGCCGTCGAGCAACGAGTTCACCATCCACCAGACGATCATCCCCACGGCATTCTACTGGGGCTTCCTGGCGGCCCGGCCCGAGGGCGATGGCGCGCGGTGAGCGCAGTGTCCATCCCCGGCGATGGCAGCTCCCGCCTCACTTCCTGCCCTGATCCTGTTTCTCCAACGTCCCCAGCAGCACGCCGGGAACCGCGCCCTTCGGATAACAACCGAGCTTCAGCGCCGGGCTATCGGCCGGCACGCGAAAGTCGCGCGTCAGGAAGTCGCCGAAGACGAACTCCGCGCATTGGCCTCCGCTTTCGAACGAGAGCTCCTTCCGCACGTCGTCGAGGCTGCCGTATTTGCGGCACTTCTTCCACGCCGGCCCCCAGTTGAAGAGCCCTTGGCCTCGCTCGGCGTGGTAGAGGTTGTTCTCGAAGGTCAGCTTGAGCTTAACGAGGTCCAGCCCGAGGGGCGCGCCCTCCTTGCTCTTGGCCTGGTAGTCGGCGGCGATGTCCTCCTTGGCTTTCCCCGCGTCGGCGGCCTTGTCCTGCATGCCGGCGGGCCAGTGGCGGCCGTCGTTGACATCAAACCAGCCCCAGACCTGCGCGTCGCGGTTGTACGCCAGCACGTTGTTGCGGACGGTCTCGTCGTGGTTCCAGATCCAGCGCTCTGCCTTGTCGTTGATGCGCGGCGTCGTGCGCTGCTGTTCCCGGAAGTTGAAGCCTTCCTTGTTGCCGGCCAGCAGGCAGCGCTCGATGACGCAGTTCGGCGAACTGGAGACCGCGATGCCGGCCGACGCTCCCCACGCGCCCGGGTAGTCGGCAAGCCCGTTGCCGATAATGACGTTGTCGTGCGCGTGCAGGCCGTAGGAGATCTCGTAGAAGATGCCGGCGCATTCGTTGCCCGCGATCAGACAGTTCCGCACCACGCAGTCCTCGTTGCCGATGTCGAACCACACACCGTTGCCGCGGTTGTCGAGGAATCGGCTCTGTTCGAGCACCGCGCCGCGGCACAGCACGAGCTTGTCGCCGCCCGCCTCCCAGTCCCGGCTGAAATTCTTGACGTTGTTGTTCCGCACCAGGCAGCCGGTCACGAGCAGGTTGTGCGCGCGATTGGCCCCGAACCCGAGTTGCCCGTTGTCCTGGAAGACGCACCGCCGCACCACGAGGTTCTCTCCCGTGAACGCCGCGCCGCTCGAATTCGTCTGCTCGAACACGCAGTCCTCGATCACCCCGTCCTGTCCGCTGAACTGCGCCGCGGCCTGTTGCGCGGCGTTGGCCGCGTAGCGGAGGCGCAGGCCGCGCACGCGGATGTGCGCGCCTTTCGACTGCCACAGTTCCTGCCGCGCGGACGCCTCCACCAGGACCCCCTTGCTCAGGTCGCGGCCGTCACTCGAGCAGACGTAGAGGCGCTTGGCATCCAGGTCCACGTAGAACGTCCCACGCCCCACCTGCTCGCGCTTCAGCACCTGGTGACACGGGTAGCCCAGCACGAAGACCTGTTCGGCGCGGCCGATGAGCAGGTGATAGCTGTCGTCGGGATGTGTGCCCTGCTTCGTCCAGCCGATGAACCGGTGCGGCCACGGCGCGCTGAAGACCGCCTCCCCGCCGTTCTCCTTCGTCCATTGCGTCACGCGGTCCGCGCCCGTCACGACCACGTTCGCGCCCACCGCCGCCTCGAACGTGATCGGCTTCTCCGCCGTGCCGCTTTTCTCCACCACCACGCGCTCCCGGTACACGCCGCTGCCGATGCGGACGATATCGCCGGCCTCCACGGCCTTTGCCGCGCGCCCAATCGTCTTGAACGGTTTCTCCGCCGTGCCGGGGTTATCGTCGGACGCCCGCGGGTCGCTGCCATGCACGATCAGTTCGGCGGCACCGCCGCTCGCACAGCATAGGAGAAGTATGACCACGACGTGTCGCCGCATGAGATCAGTCGCCCGCCGGAAGCGCCCGTTATGTATACACCTCGGGTCCGAACTCAAGGGTGGCCATGCGCGCAGCCACCCGTGTCACAGCGTGTGCTGGACAGCCGCTGCCTGTTCAGGTGCCCTGGCCGCCGAGCCACAAACATGGTAACACAGTGCCGCGACCACCCGCGATGTCGCAGCATGCGTTTCGAGGGACACACAGATGCGCACACACTGCACCTTCCTGTCCGATGCCGAGAAAGAACGAATCCACAAGGACAGCCTGAGGATCCTCGCCGACGTGGGCGTGCGTTTTCCGAGCGCCAAGGCGCTGACGATTCTCAAGGCACACGGCGCGCGCGTTGAGCTGAGCGAGCGGATTGCCAGGATCCCGCGCGAGATGGTTGAGCAGGCGCTGAAGACCGCGCCCAAGTCCTTCACGCTCGGCGCAAGGAACAAGGCTTTCGATTTTCCCTTGCCCTCGCCCTGGACCGGCTACACGCTCGACGGCGAGGCGACGTTCGCGGTTGATTTCGATACCGGCCAACGGCGCGACGGCCTGACCAAAGACCTGATCGCCAGTCTTCGCATCTTCGAGCATCTGCCCCTGGGCACCGTGGTCTGGCCCAACGTGATGCTGAGCGACATCCCCGTGGAGTCGTCCAACATCCGCATAACGTCTCTGGCGCTCACGCACTCGTCCAAGCACATTCAGCATGAGCTGCATCGCCCCGCCGAAGTGCCCTTTCTGCTGGAGGTGCTCGCTGCCGTGCTGGGGAGCGAAGAGGCCATCCGGCAGCGCAACATTTTCTCCGTCACCTACTGCACCATCCCGCCGCTGACTCACGACGAAGCCATGTGCGAGGCGTGTCTGGAGCTGGCACAGTTCCATGTGCCGATCCTCCCCTACCCCATGCCCGCCTGCGGCTCCACCGGACCGGCCAGCCTCTACACCGACATCGCCGTCGCCAACGCCGAAAGCCTGTCGTCGCTCGTGCTATTCCAGATGGCCGCGCCCGGCACGCCGATCATCTACGGCCACGCCGCCGGGATCATGAACTTCAACTCGGGCGGCTTTGTCGAGGGCGCACCCGAGTCGAATCTCCTCAACAGCGGGCTCGGCGAAATGGCGCGCTTCTACGGCCTCCCCAACACGCAGGCCGGCTGTCTCTCCGACGCCAAGGCGCCGGGGCCGCAGGCTGTCATGGAAAAGATGCTCACCACCCTGCCGCTGGTCCTCTCCGGCGTGGACGTGATCAACGGCATCGGCGAGATCGAGGCGAGCCAGCTCTTGATCCAGGAGCAGATCGTCGTGGACCACGAAATCGCCTGCCTGTGCAAACGCATGCGCGACGGCATTCGCGTCAGCGCTGACCGCGACTATCTCGAGGAAGTCATCAGGGCGAAGCCCGGCGGGAATTTCCTGATGGAGGACGGCACGCTGGCCGCCTGCCGCAACGGCGAGTTCGTCATGCCGGAACTGGTGGACCGGAACACCTTTGAGCGCTGGGAGGAACTCGGCCGGCCGGACCTGTACCAGCGCGCGCGGCAGAGAGTCCGCGATCTACTCGACCTGCCTCCGAAGAATGCGCTGCCCGACAAGGTCATCGGCAGACTCGAAGACATCATGCGCCGGGCGGATAAGGAACTCGCCTGACCGGCCGGCAGCCAGCCGCTGCCGCGCTGGGCGGGCGTTTCCGTCATGGCGCGGATTTCCGGCCTCCGTCGCGCTGCAGCCGCTCCCCGTCCGCCTCCAGTGTGCCCTCCGCCGGCAGACACAGCACCGGCTTGCCGCCGCGCAGTTGCGCCATGCCGACTGTGCCGCTGAACTTGACTGGGCCTTCCTGGAACGAAAAGGGAGTCGTGCTCAGGAAGACGTAATCCGTGCCGGCGCCGCTTTTGACCATGACACCCTTACCGTCGGCCAACGGCGTGAAACTGGCCGCGGGTTCGGCTTTCATCCGAGGGTACAGCACCGCTGTCAGCAGCTTCTCCTGCTGGCAGGCGGCCACAAGGCCGATCTGCGTCGAAGACATAGCGCCCGCGCGGCCTTGAGCGTTCAGGCCGCAGCCGCTGGTGCGCGTCCTCTCCTCGGTCTTGAGCGCCACTTGCGCCGGCAGCACGAAGAAGACGTCCATGTCCACGTCCTCTTTGCCGCTGGCGGCCGCGAGACGGTCTGCCAGCGTGACTTTCTCGGCCGTGCACCACAGCCGCCAGGTGAACTGTGCCGCAGCGCTCATGGTGTCGGCGATGACAAAGTAATTCGGCTTCGACGGATCGGCATCTTTGACGAACAGAATCTGCCGCGTCTGGGATTGTTTGGCACCGAGAACGTAGTCGCAGCGGTCAGACGGCACAAATGCCTGGACCTGCATGGTCCCTCGCGCCACGGGGCTGTCGAGCAGACTGTGATCGTCCGGCGGCGCACAGCCGTAGTAGCCGAAATCGTCCGCCAGGATGCGGCCTTTGCCCCAGACCGTGATGCTCCCGGAATCGTCATCGTAGTGTGCGTGATTCCGGCCGGCGATCAGATGAAGCTGCGTCTCGCGTTCGCACGGGAAGGTGTTGCGCAGGATCACTCCCGTCTCGGGGAACAACTCGCTCTTCCAGGCGGGCGCTTGTTCGGGAATGCTTGTCTCCTGCAGGATGCCCCGGTAGCCGGCCAAGGCCGGATAGGCGCCGCCAATCCCCGGATAGGAGTACGACTTGTACTGCCGGTGAAGCCACTGCATCTGCGCCGCAAAAGCCGGGTCCTTCTCGCGCCACAGATACGCCAGCGTGCCGAATTCCCCCGTCGGCTCGTTCAGGTACGTGTTGCCGATGCACGGCAGATGGCGCGAACCGCCCAGGCGCGAATCCGGCGGCGTGCTGATTTTCCCGAACCACTGCATGACACTCTTCATCTTCGGGTCATAGAGATAGTCGTTGAAACCGGCGTTGCGGGCCATCAGGAACGCGCCGAGAATCTGGTCGTAGGAGACCATCGCGTAATGCGGCGCTTCGAGCCAGCCTCCGTTGCCGTCCGCCCAATTATCGAGCTGGTTCTTCAGCTCGGCCATGGCGTTCTTGACCCACGTCGCGGCCCGGGGATGCGAGGGGATACAGCAGGCGACTGTGGCCAGGTAACCGTTCACGGACGTTGTCATGTTGGGATTGGCTGCGTAGCCGCGCTCGGGCGACCAGTAATCCGGCCGCGAAAGCGTGTAGCCGAGGAACGCCACCTGGGCCAGCAGCCGCTCCCGCAGTTCCGGCGAAGTCTGCTCGCTCGCCATAATCGCGTCGGCCATCGCAATGCTGGGCGGAATGTTGGAGAAGTGGTGCGGCGCGCTACCGAGCGGAATGCCGTCCTGCTTGACCAGGCCGTCAACGCATTCCTGCAACGCGCGAGCGGCGCTGTTGGCAAGGTAGCGGGCGATCTCCGCATTGCCCGTGGCGTAGTACGCACTGAGCGGGCCTTCCATCGTGAACTGGTTCAGCGGGTTGGGATCCCGCAGGTAGCCGGCAATGGCCTGCTGGTGTTTCGCCGCGTCAGCGCCCGTCTGGCGCCGCTTGGCGATGTCAGCCTTCTTGATGAACAGCCGCGGGTAGTTGTCGTGATCGCCTTGCCAACGGAGGACGTAGTCCTTGACGACGTTGAGCGGGAAATGCCCGTGCTTGATGAGGTACTGGTACGGGAGTGGTGACTTGTAGGCGTTCTTGTCCTGCAGCACCGCCAGACACTCATCTTTCTGTAGCGCGCAGATCATCCACTTGCGGCCGGCGTTCTTCAGCGCAAACGTCAGCAGGAGGCCTTTGTCGGTCCGCGTGACCGGCGCCTGCGGCCGGCCCTGCTTCTCCAGGTTGATCTGAGGATCAACCCAGGCGCCGGCCTGACGCGCAGCAATGGCAATGAGGTCCGGGTCCTGGCGATTGTAGACGCCGAAGCACGCGCCTTGCCGGTCACGCTCCCACCACCGCAGCCACGGCTCAAGGATGAAGACCTCTCCCGGCTCTATCTTCCAGGTGGCGTTCTTGCCGATTGCGTTCCGGCCGTATCGAAAGAGCAACTCGTCGGCGGCGAAGCCCCGCTCAAGCGACAACGCGAACGCAGCGGCCTTGCCCCGGTATGTGCAGCTCTCGTCCACCAGGACCACGGGTTCGTTGGCGTTGAGCCTCACGCGCAGTTCCCAGCGTGACTGCTCGCCCCAGCCGACGCGGCACACCGCTTCGGCAAACACAGGCCCGCGTGCCGTCACCTCGACGGCATAGCTGGTGACTTCCTGGTCGCTGGCGAGCGACGACGCGCCCACCCATTTGCCGGAATTCAGGCGAATCTGCTGGATCGGACCGCCGGTCTTCAGAGTCTTGGACAAGGCGATACCAGTGAACTTGTTGCTGAGCTTCACGGCGGCGTCGGTCTCTTCCACCACCAGATCGGTTACCGGCTTGGCCTGTTCCGGCGTGAAGTGGTAGCGTCGTGTCTCGAAAGCGTCGAGATCGGCCAGGAACTCGATAACCCGATCCTGCGGGTCCGCGGCTGGCAGGAGCTGGTACAGAACTGACCGTCCGTCGGCGCCCACCAGTGTATGCCCGGCCTGCGCACGCTTCCACTGCGCGTCGTTGAGCCGAAAGCGGACGCACTCGTTGCGCCAGGTTCGGTTCAGGTAATCCCGCAGCTCAAAGCCGTCCTCTTCCCCCGCTGCGGCCGTGCTCAGAACAGGCAACAGCGCCAGGATCGCGCACGAGCATACTGCCGGAAGCTTTGCCATGGGCTCCCCCAGGTGAACCGGCTCATTCCAGGACGAGATCACCCCACGCGGTCGTGGCCCGCTACGGCTGCAACGGCTCGCCTCGTGTGATAGCCGTCACGTGGACGCGGGCGTTCGCGTCCTGGGGCGGCTCACACGTGAAGGTCAGCCGGTTGTCGCCCGCCTCCAGTCTCGGCTGGTCTCCCCGCGGCACAATGGCAGCCACGACGGCGCCGCGCTCGTCGTACAGCTTGCATGCCGCGGCGGACTCCATCTCGATGTACTGCCCGCTCTCAAGTGTCACCGGGAAGACAATCCGGCTTCCGCCGAGGCTCAGCGCCGGGTCCTTCAGCTTCACCTTGACGACGGGGAGGGCCTTGACCGTGCCGAGGAAGCACTTCGTCGTGTCGTTCGGCGGCAGGTGGTTCCAGTAAACGCTCAGAGCGCTGGTGTGGCCGCGTATCAGCGGCGAACGGAAGACGGCGCTTGTTCCACCGTAGGGCCACGTGTAGTCAACAAAGCGGTCAGCGTCGCGTTCCCGCAGCAACAGCTCCACGTAGCGCCAGCCCGCAAAGTCAACATCAATGTAGTGCTCGTCCCACGTCGGCCAGAACTGCTCCGGGTTGGTGAGCTGCAGGTTCAGAAGCTCGCCTTTCCCATCACCGTGAACCCATACACCCATCGCAGCGCGCTTGCCGAAGTCCACGGGCGGGTTGAACGCCTTGCGGATGGCCGCCCAGGCGCCGGCGCGCGCAGTCATGGCGCTCTTGGCCGTGAGACACCCTGTCGCGGCCCCTTCGCGAGTCACTTCGGTGGATGGCGCCCACGAGGCGGTCACGCCCGGTGCGGCGCCGGCCGGGGCGAACTCCTCGGGCTTATCGGCCCGGGCCAGTACGATTGCGTCGGGCGAGTTGTAGGGCGCGGCTGCATAGAGGGCCTCAATCCGCAGACGGAGAGGTTGTGCGCCAAAACGATTCCTGACGGTCCACGCGCTGCTGCCGTCTCCAAGCCCGGTCACCTTGTGAGACAGGTAGTCGGTGGGCACGAACTGCGCGGCCCCGCCTGGAGTCTCGAGCAGATGAAACTCCGCGCGCGGCGCACGCAAGCGCGCGCGTATTGTCTCCGGGACCTGCCGCCCCAGCCGCAGCCGCTCGTAACGCCCGATCAGCTCCAGGTACTCGTCTTGGCGGGCATTCGGGGGATGGCCGCCGACGTCAATCCCCTGGAACGACATGGGCGCGTCCGTGGCCAGCGACTTGCAGCAGAGATACTCGATCTCATCGGGCAGCTCTGCGCGGTGGTCCTCCGCCGGGCCGAGGATCGCCCACCATCCAAGCTGCGCTGTCAGCAGGCTGCCGGCACGGTAACCCTCCGCGTCCGCGCAGTGAACGTCGGTGAACCGGTTCAGGCCCCAGTTCGGATGGTCATAGGCGCCGAGGCGCGAGTGGAATGGCCAGGAGTGGTATCCCCACTCGCTGGCTTCGACCAGGACGCGCCCCTTGAGACGCCGGAACAGCGTCTCGCGCATCTTCGCACAGCCGTACCAGCCGTCGGGCATCCCCTCGGCGCCGTCCATGTAGATCATGTCGAACCCACACGCGTTGAACGGCCGGGCGATGCAATCGGCCACGTCCTCGATGAGCGTCGAGTTCTCGTCCGGCTGGAACGTGTTGTAGATGGCGAAAATGTGGTGCACGGCGTCACCCTTGGCGTGTGGTGCGGCCTTCGTGCCGAACGCGCCGCGCACGCAGGCCGTAAGTCCGTACGGCGGGGCCTGTGCCAGCCCCATGTACTGGATAAGCTCCTCGCCGATCTGCACCACGTTCGAGCGGCCCGAATACTGCCACGAGGTCTCGAGGTTTCCGGGGCGTTCAACCGTAAGGAGCGTCTTGTCCTTTTCGCCCAGCGCCTCCGCGAGAGTGAAGCGGCCATCCTTGGCCAGCCGCGGGTCCGGTATGGGCGTGATAAACGGGTCGTGCGAGGAAATGCCGCCTGTCAAGACGTGCATGCCGGCCCTGACGCCGCCCGCATGGATCTTCTCCACCACGCCCTTCAGTCCCTCCAGGCCATGCGGGTACAGGTCCTTCCGCGGCTCATAGTGGCCAAGCGCCCGTTCCCAGCCGATGAGGTGGATTTGTGCCAGGCCCGCCTTCTTGGCCAGAGCGACCCACTGGTCCACGTTCGCTTCCGAAACCGTGGCGAAAACGTACGACCCGCGGTTCTCCTCCGCGTCCAGCGCGAACGGCCCCCCCAACGGCGACCACGGCAGCCCCTCCTCGCGCACAACATCCTGAAGAACGCTCCGCATCCGCTCGGCCGGACAGCCGACCAGCGCAATCCGCGCGCCCGGCATCCCGTACCTGGCATAACACGTAGGCTCGAAATGCGAGGGCACGCCGCCGAGCCGCAGGTTTGCCTTCAGGTTCAGAGCGCGGACGCAGACGGCAAACTCGCCGTCCGACGCTACACCCGACATCCAACTGACGTGCTTGTTCAGCAGCAGTCTCAGGGAGCCGAACACCAGTTCATCAACACCCTCGCCCCGCACAGCAGCAACCTCAAGCACCAGCCACCGGGCTTTCGGCGTGACCTTCAGCTCGACACTGACCGCGTCCGGGAATGTGACCGTGACGAGGTCCCCGCGGCTGGAAGCGCCGGCAGGCAGGACGACCTTCCCGCCCTTGCGGATGGAGGCGAACGGCTGCCGCGCATCGTTGCCGCAGTACTCCTTGCCGGTGCGCTTGTCGGTGAACGAGAGACCGTATCCGTCGCTGCCTACGGCAAGACGGAAGCCTTCTGTGTCGAGCGTCACGGCTGCTGCCATCGTGGTGGTCTGTCCGGCCTGTGACACTGCCGGCTTGACCAGCAGTGCCGAACCGAAGAAGGCGGCGACGAAGGCCAACCAGACAGTGAGACTGTCGCGCGCTCCTCCCTTTCCCTTCTTGCCATGCGGGGGACAAAGGGGGACTTCTCGTCGCGCGTACATG
>Ga0315282_10008864_pt1 | contig 16156 bp, 12 predicted proteins | sample YL17G07_20_MG_FD_203693 | JGI IMG/M metagenome (GOLD analysis project Ga0315282, IMG submission 203693) | Sediment microbial communities from Yellowstone Lake, YNP, Wyoming, USA - YL17G07_20 | ecosystem: Environmental > Aquatic > Freshwater > Lake > Sediment | place: USA: Wyoming | collected...
TTTATAGAGGCCCAAGGGCAGGTGATCCCTCTTGGTCTGACCTTTGCGAGTACACCACTACATCAACTGATGATGGAGTGACATGGAGTTCTCCTCAATGCATGGTAAATGTCTATGCTGGAAGCCTTTATGATCGCGTCTACGTTCTCGGCAGTGTGGCATATGACAGTGCACGTGGTAGAGTAGACTTAGCTTGGTCATTCTGTAACAATTCTCTCGGCCAGCAGAAAAACGTCTACTATGCCTACCTTGACCTTGCATCAGGTAACATGTTCTCGATCTCGGGTAGAAACCTCGGCACCACGATAAATAAGACCGAAGCGGACACTTACTGCAAAGTCGCAAGTTCTGGAAACGGCAGCGCCACCGACATAAATGTCAAGATAGATTCGTCAGGATACCCATACCTCATCTATGACACCTCAAAGGGATGTTGTGATTGGGGCTGGGAATACAACTTCACAAGATGGACAGGATCCTCATGGTCTGTGCCCGTAACCATAAGGACTGCGGGCGACAGGGATGGAAACGAGTTCTTCATCCATTCCAGCAAAAGCATCGAAGCCTATCTAGTCACGCAATCCAGTGCGGATCGCGGCGGAGACATTGAACAGTGGTCATGGAACGGTTCAACTTGGACCAAAGTCTCTACAGTCCAAGCACAGTCGCAAGTCTCATACCCATTAAACTATCCAATCCAAGTAGTGAACGGAGTAGACCTGAAAATTGTATTTTGTGAAATAAACATGGGCGCTGGTGAATATACCGTCTCGAATCTCCGCATCTTCGCCTATGATGGAAGCCAATTCATGGTCAAGCGCCGATCGTAGTGGCTGGCCTAGAGGCTAGAGGCTAGAGGCAACCTAGCTCACTCAGAACTGCCTTGAAACGGGAAATCCGTTGCTCAACCGAATACAGACATAGCACTCCATGTCTCAAACCTGCAACTTTATGGAATCGGGGTAGGGGGTTATTTCTCAGAACAAACCTGCCAAGAAATACTTGCCTGCTGTTGGAACGGGTACGTATCCGTCTTTCTTGAACATCCAATCTGTGGTTCTGAACTTCCTGTATCCTCAACATCGAATGGGATGCTAAGTAATCTAGTAGGTTTCATTCCCGTTCTCTAACCTGGGCCACCGCACTGCTGTAGCTCTACGAGTTGCGCTGTCCAAAACAGGCATTCGCATCGCCCTGTTTAAAACCTTGGGAATCCCGGCCGTTCACTAAGATCTGGGGAGGTCCGGTTGCAATAGTGAGAGTTTATGCAGGGAAGTTGTGACGGCCTGTTTAAAGAAATATCCCGTTCTCAACTTCTGCCCCAATTCCAGACAATGTCTTCTCATGTCTCCGTACTCGGAAGCGGATAGGTTTTGAATAAGAGCAGGAATTTCGGACAGTGAATTGAATAGAAGCCCTATCCCGTATTTTCTCACAAGCGATGCTATATATGTACAATCAGATGAAACCAGGATAGGTAACCCTGCTGCCACATACGTTCCGAATTTAGACGTACTCCCATAATTGGAATACTCCTTCCTAACCAAAGGCATTTCAATAATCCCAAAGTCTGCGTTCACAGATATGTAACACAGAAGACCCTCATCGCTCATGAATCCTTTGTTTACTACGTCAGACCTTCCGAGATCTGAAATCCACCCCCAATTCATTCCGGTGAATTCATAAGTTATGTTTTCCGCCTTTGGCAGGTTTCTAACCCATTCGCCTACGTATTGCTTCGTCCAATTTCCTGTGTATGCGATTTTCCGCATCGATCTGCCGATTGTTTTCTCTGACGGTGGCACAACCGCTGTGCCATGATCAAGTATCTCAAATTCCACGAACTTGTCATGAGAGACATCATATCGATCGATGATGAATCTCTTCATCTGGCTATTATAGACGCATAATATGTCAAAGGATTGGAATACTTCTCTCTCGATCTGATGTGCCTTCTTGTCGACTGAAGCTTGCATCTGTACAGAGAGTATCTGCTCAATGGGAAGATCCACAACGTACAGGATTGACCCAATCCTATTGGTTGATGCGTGCAAGTATCTGATCAACCTCTCATCGATTGCTCTAAGTGGATTGCTTCTGAATGTGGGGTAACAAAAGTACGGATAAACGGTGAGTAAGATGTCTGCGTGTTTCCAAGACGTCAGTAGCCGTGCGTAGTATGGAAGCGCGACCGCATTCTTGAGAGACTTGCTTACCACGACTGACTGAAAACCCATTTCGCGTGAGAATCTGATGAAGTCCGACATAGTGGCGCTTGATGCAGGACATAGCCCTTTGGACTGTGGTAAGAAGAGTATCTTGTTCAGCGGTCAGTCCTCACGTCAGACGAATTGTATTCTGAGGTGAGCTCACGGAATAAGTCTTCGTATTTAGATCAGTCAACAGTCCCATTCTGGCATATCTTGGGCATTCCACGAACAACATGAATCTTCCAAGGCTTCGACCTCTGCGACTTTCATGCACGAGTTAGGCCTGAATTGACATGATCAATCTCTCAGCTGTGTTTTGGACGTGTTCAGCTAATCCTATGGGAACATGAAATCCAAGAAGCCGAGGGGCGCCTTTTATCTCGTAGCCTCCTCTTGGATACTCTGCCTTCGGGGGCACATATCCGATGTATCCGTTGGCGCACGAAACGACAGAAAGGTTGGGGATATTCAGCTTCTTTCGGAGACTAATCGCGGTCTGTGGGAAAATCTCGCCTGGAGAAGCCACCAGAGTGAACTGTCCAATTCTCAAAACCTGTACCAGCAACTTTCGTTCAATCTGTCCGCCTTCCAGTTTTGGAAGAGAAACTTCTAGGATGGTCGATGTTGAGCCGAGTTGAGCATTCGTGTCGACGGGACTCGAGGGAGCATAAATGGCGGATGTTGCGAGCCGTCTCCCAAAATCGAGAGCTGCGCTGACCCCAATCTGTTTCAATGAGAGGTGTTTATCCCTAACGCCAGTATCAGATCGTCCAGTCCAAGTCTCAGCTGACGGCTGGCAAGGGTCTTCGAGGGCGGACGCCTCGTCGCTCTGAGTCTAGAGAACACGATAGAGACAACGCATATCCAAATTGGAGAAAGCCAGGTAGCGGTGAAGACCACGGGAGACAACCAGGAGTTTGCATAGGCGAGGTTCATCTCGAGGTCGCTGCCAACGCTTCCGAATATTACGCTGGGAGCGACGCCCTCATAGAGCCAATGACCTAGGCTCCAGATCTCCACGATCGCACCAATTCCGAGAAGCGACGCGAAGAATGACTTGGCCAGCTGACGTACGTCACCGAATACGGAGGCGATCCCGGATCCGAAACCGAGCGAGCAAATTGCGACTGCGGCTGCGCCTATCCACCAGAACGGCGCGAGATCCTGAAAGACCAGAACTCCAAGGAGCGTCAGGGAAATCATGGCCGCGAGAATAGCCACGAGTAACCGCCTAGGGCTCACTCTGCCCCGAGTGGCCTTAGTTCGGGTACCAAGCATGGTCAGGCCAAAGACCGAGAATGCAGCTGTTCCGAGCCACACCATAGCATACACGGTGAATGGTTGAAGGAGCGTCTGCGCCTCGCGCGGGTAGAAGTAGAAGAACTCTGGGCTTCTTTTTTCAGCCCCTTGCTCTTGGCGACTTGTCTGCTGGGGGCCGTGCGCGTAGTGCAGCACAAGGACATCCTAGGCAAATACGTTCTTGCTTGGATTGCTGCGTGTTCGATCGGTTCGATCCTAGCAGCTCCGATAGGATACAACCCAATACGCCCGGAACTGAGTGAACCCGAACTCTGGCGGGTGCTCCATATTTCCCCACTGCCGATACTTCTTGCATTCGGAATCGAAAAGGCTTGAGAACTAGTGGAGCGGCTTCAAATTGCAACTCCAAGTCGGCTTCGTGCACTCCACTTTCCGTCGATTCTCTCTAATGCGGCGCTCTTCTTGTCATCTCCTTGTTATCGATCGTGAAACTAGTTGCCGTGCTTGCTGCTTTGACAGCCTGCCTGGTGCTCGCCTTCAAGCAGGGACCTCAGGCAGCCAAGACTCTCGTCATAATGACCCTGCTGCTCATCGTTACTAACGCAGCTTTCCGAAGCTTATACCCACTATCCACACAACTTGGTAGGTACCTGGGTAGGGTGGGGCACGCAGTAGAGTGCCTCACGATCGTCGGTTCTCCGCTCGACAATTGCCCTGATATGGAGAACCAAGCTATGATGCTTCACTGAAGTCTGACGGAGCCCGTAGATAGGATGTATGCAATGAGAAGCCCGAATGGCAATGGTCACGACAAGGGCATATTTGTGCCTCGTCAGCGAGAGGGAGGCAGATGGAACAGAACGTCGGGCTTACGTCCGTTTCCGACTGTCAAGTACGTCCAAGACTCGCAGCATGTACTCGAAGACCATGCTGGTAGGGGGTCTGAGTATCCTGATCTGGCCGAGTATCGGGGCCAGCGTTTGGAGGTCTGTGCGCTTCACCGCCCCAAATAAGGGCGCTAGAGTCAGATACGCCAGTAGATAGAGGAGGCCGCCGATGATTACGTTTGCGAGGCTGGGCAAAACCGAGTAGTAGACTATCAGGAGGACTGGAAGAGCGGAGGCGAGCGCAGCGACAAGCGCTGCAAACGAGCTCTTCAGGTCAACTCTCATCCCGTAGCGAACGGTTGAAAGCCATAGACCGTAGCTTATCGAGACCAAGCCGGAAAGAATGAGCGCTATGATGAGGCCTGGCACACGGAAGAGCCAGGCCATAAGCGGAGCCGTCGGAAGAAAGATTCCAAGCTGAACTGCAGTTATCTTCAGCGTGTCCTTGGTTCTTCCGACACCATTCAGGAAGCTGCCGACCACCTGGGATCCGAGACCCGCCAGTAGGAAGGTCCCGACATACAACGCCAAGTATGTCGATGCAAGGCCGTATGCCGACCCATAAACGACCCGGATCAGATCCTTCGAAAGCGCAGCAATTACTACCGCCGCTGGTAGTATTAGAAGGGTCGTGTACTTCACGGAGTATTCGAACAACCTCCGCAGATCTTCTTTCCTAGTTTCTAGGTCCAGTTTCGAGAAGGCAGGAAACAGTGCAGTCACCACAGGGGTCGCAACCACGCCGATGAGTGAGCCGAAGTTTATTGCAGCCCTGAAGTTGCCGATCTCAGCATCTGTCGTGAAGAACGCGAGGGCGATGGTCTGGTACTGACTTAGGATCGTGCCGAGCAGCGTCCCGGCGTAGAGCGGGAGCCCGTAAACCATCATGGTTTTGATGTTTTCCTGCAGCCCGTTCTCGCTACTTCTGTCGCTCGGCGTCGTCGACAGCACTCGCCGATGGACGAGCATGAGACATAGTCCCAGCGCTGCGGCCATCGCCCAGCCTGAGACTTGACCCGCTATCGCGCCCGCTACTCCGAATCCTACAATGATCAAGACGGGGGATAGGATAAGCCTCACAAGATCGCGTAGGACCGTCATAAGCGCGCTCTGTCCCATATGGTCGAGACCCACGAGCGTGTTGTATGCGAGGGTGAAGATCTCCTGGAAGACGATCACGACCGACGCGACGCTTAGGAGGTATGCCATGTCCTGCCTTTGAAGAACAAATCCGCCTAGCGGGCCGGCAAACCTGACCGAGAGCAAGTAGGAGGCGAGGCTTGCGAGCACTGCCAAGATAAGGCCTGAATCCATCATCCTAGCTAGCCTAACATATTCCCGCCTTGAGCTCAAACTCGCAGAGAATCTCGTCAGCGAAGGACTCACACCCAAGTCCGCGACGGAGACGAAGAGCGACGGCAGAACGAAGGCGAGGCTGTAGAGGCCATAGCCTGACGGGCCGAGCAGCCGCGCAATCACTATCACGACCACGGCTCCGATGACGGTTGACGCGGCCGTCGCGAGCATGAGGGAGAAGCTTCCCTTCGCGGATTCCTCCGCAATCCTCGCAAGCTCCACCCGACCGCGCCCCTGCCACCCAGACACCGTCTGATCTTGTTAAGAATGCTCTGGAAAAGCGTAGAGTCGTATTCGCGTTGGCAGGCGTCCTAGAAGGTCATAGAAGGTCGATCTACAGATACTGAGAGGATATCGTATAGAAATCCTCTAGGTTAGTCATCCTGAGCATGATCCTCCAATTCCTCAGATCCTGGAAGCTCAAAAAGCGGCTAGGCGTGTGGTGTTTGTTCTGGCTTTCCCTGAAAAGGGGTTCACTCAGGTCCTATCTCAGAAAGCAGCCTAGACTCATAGTCGAATACAGGATTCAACAGCGTTGAGACTACACCTGTGACACTAAGGAGAGATCTCAAGTTGAGAACGTCCTGCTTGTCCATAGAATTTCTCTCGCAATGAAGTGACCATTGACCATAGCAGCTCTTGGCCAGCTCGAACAGTCAGACCCCTCTCCAACCACCAGCATGTTGAGTGGTAGGCAGGCCGAACCGGTAAAGGCCACCACCTCTCCCGGATCATTGCTCCCACACATGTCATCGGGGTTAGGATAAGTGAAGCAACTGGAGTGATTCCCCGATTCGAAATCCGCCGACCAGATAGCTGGCGAAGATGACGCTTTCTATGAACCAGTGATCTGCCGCATAATCCTTTGAGTAACCGATAGTACACATTCACGAAGCGGCGCTAGTAACCATGGATTAACCTTCAAACAATGCGATACCGGCAAGCTGGCACGCATTTGGAGTTCGTTATTCCCAGCGCACCAAGACCATATGTCTCTTTCCGTGGGGAACCCTATCCCTGTATGAGCGACTAGGCCGAGTGCTATCCTCGTTCTTGACCGTGGGCACGGTGACTCCCGTTGATCGATTAGCGTTTCTTTGGTTCTTCCCACACTGTTTAGGAATTAGCGAGCAGATTTCTTGAATGCGTACATTCCACCTACGCCCTTCGCTTGCTGGCAAACAAGTTCAAAGGAAGCTTCCCAGAAAATTGGCAGGAAACTAGCAAATCGACGATACTTTTGATACTTGCCATCCGAGCCGCTCAAGTATTAACATACATTGGGAATTTCATGATTCCGGAGCTTCCAGAAAGCCCAACGCATGGCCGCTCGCAGAGTGAAAGGGTTTCGCGACCATTCATGTGAAATAGGAGGTCCATGCACAGCACAATTCTTGCGTGGACATCTAACGGGACCTCTGCTTGGTGGACTTTAAACTGCCAACTAGGCCGAAGCTGCCTATCCTTTTCGATGATTGTCGGGAAAATGTCCAAGCCAAGATATTTGGAACAGTCGCGGCCTTCCCAGAAAGACAGGTCGCCGCAGCCAACATCAAGCACATCGTCGAGATTGCCTACATACCTTTCTATGATTCCCCATTTCCACTTCCTGTTTTCCCATATGGAACCAGCGCCGCTTGTGCCCCCTTTTCGATAGCGGTTCTCCCGGTACTGGAAAATTGGAGCGTAAGATTTCACGAATGACCTGAATCACCAAACGGTGTCACCAGCGAATGGAGGCGTGTTCCTCGCTTACTCAAGTTTCCTCACGATCACAACCTTGTGGTTCTTTCTTTCCTCGGTTTCCCTGTCAGACACATCTCCCACACACAGTTACATTTCCTTTGCGAATACATTCGTCCAAGTCTGTCATTCTGGCTTCGTCGTATGTGCAGACGATGATTGACGCTGTTGCTTCCAAGACGAGAAGGTCTGAGCCTATCATGCTTGCCAGCTTGTGCTTTGGATCATGCCTAGATTGCCTGTGATAGACAGATGTTGGATTTCTATGATCTGTCACGGCAGTCTGCTCAATGCAGTAACAAACTCCTCAACCAATGGATCTACTCCAACTAATCGCGATAAGAACAATGAACGGAAAACCGATCACTCGTCTCTTGCTGCCTTTACTTATGCTTGTAATTGCGTTGGCAATGTCGCTGGAAGGCGCTAATGCGGTCTTGCAGGTTAGGCGTTCGTCGATGGCCTATGTTGAAGACTGGAGCACTGGCGCGCCTATTGCAGGCGCATCAGTTTATCTGGACGACACCCTTGTAGGAACGACTGATTCGTCTGGCGGACGTGACATAAGAACCGTATCGGCTGGCTCTCATCAGCTGAGGGTCAGCAAGGATGGGTACACTGAATACGAAACAGTTGTCAATGTCAGTGACAATGGCGCCTTCACCGCACGCATACGCATCAGCTCGAAAATTACTGGGAATTGGGTTACATTCGTTTACAATTCCGCCAAAGACATGGATGTGACGGCAACTGTAAACCAACTGAAAGCCGCCCATGTCAACTTGTACTTCTACTTCCCTTATGACGACTCAACAGGAAAGAACCATTGGAATCAATTACCCAGTTTCCTTACCGCAGCGCAATCGGCTGGAATCAACGTTATAGTTATTGCTCAAGGTTTGCCTTCAACGACGTACAGTCCTTACGGAAGCGATTATGTTGCATGGATAACCTACCTCGCTACGCTATCCAGAACGTATCCAAACCTGAAGGGGGCAGTGATTGACGATTGGATTTACCAGATCAACCCAGCAGATAATACGGGCGGAAATAATACAGGTCTATTTACTGTCGGCTATATGGAGCAAATTTACGCTGCGAAGAACAGCGTCAACCCAAGTTTCAAGTTTCTAGTGGATGGATACGATTCCTCCGATCGTGCAGGTAGTGTCCGTTCGTATGTGATTAATACCTACAGCCCATACATAGATGGCCTGCAGGTAGATCACGAGGATAATGTTACTACTAGCGACGCATATTGTCCGGGAGGAATGGCATATCGTATACAACAGATAAGGGCAATGCTGGGAAGCAACAAGCTTCTCTACGTTGGAGTCTACGTTGGGAACCCCGCGTGGCATGGTGGGGTGAAGATGACCCTGCCTAACGCTCAGGATGCGATGCAAATTGCGTATGCCAATTCAGATGGACCAGTAGCCTACTGTCTTGCTTTATCTTATGATCTTTGGGATAGTGATCATACTGATGAATTCTACTATACGATGTATCCTCTTGTCCAAAACCTGTTCGGAAACTGGACAGCAAATTCTGGAATTATCGTTACTGCATAAGATACACGCCAGCGTCGCTTACAGTGTTGAACTCAATTGGTCCATACTTCAACTTCACAGGTAACGTTTCCAGTTTGCCCAGTAACCAACTGATCCTGCAAGCATGGGGCACAAGTGATGGCACAAGTGGTGCGGGTCAAGTCCCGGTCACCATCACTTCTGGTTCCACCAAGCCGAGTTATATCTTAAACGTGAAGAATTATCCCGACACGGACCCGAAGATCACCGTCTCGACCCATTTCCGACCAGATGGTCACGGTTGAGTTCAAGAAGACCGCTGACTATGATACATTCCGAAACATATGGATCGAGAACATCCTAATAGACGCAAACAACGTGGGCGGCAATGTATGGCGGCGCAGATACTCAGCGATGATTGAAAGAATCAAGAAATCTTCATCAGCAACAATGTCAGATTGGCTTCGGACGAACTTCGGGCCAACATTGCACGATATGTTTTTCGGGCCATTTCATCAACTACACACTGCAGGACTGGTCAACCGTATCGCGCCCAAGACTTTCAGAAGGCGCTAGAGAATCTTGAGTCACATGGCGTATACCAGATAGGCCGATTTGGTCGCTGCGGCTCAAAGGGAATCGCCGACTCAATTAAGGAGGGACTGATGGCTGGTGCGGCAGTGGTGAACAGCGGGCTCCTTGCCGAGTGAAAACCAGCAGGGAATTGCGTCCCAGCCGCTTTCATGTCTCCGTTTGTAGGACAATCAACTTGTTCGGAGGGGAGTAGCTCCTTAAAGCCTCTAATAATACGGGGTGGGAAGAGGATTCCCCGCCTGAACTAAGATAATGACTTCGCCGGTTGAGTACAATAGGTTCGATATCGACAGGGTCTCATTCCATTCCTCTGGAGTAGGAGAATAGCCGCTCTCCGGCACATTCAGCCAACTGAGTCTGATAATCACAGGTCTACCCCCTGAACTTGCAACCCAAGCCGTCAATCCGGGAAAAGGACTATAAGAGCCAGGTGGGGCCACCCCCTTGAATGATAGGCCGCTCACGTACCACCAAGCGAGCAGGACTCCATACAACTCTGTCGAGGTTAACTTGGAAGAGACAAAATCGGCCGTGGAATGCCATTGTTGAGGGTAGAGCCGGATGTCTACAGCTTGAATGGGAGAATTACTGTCGTAGATCATCGGCAGAATGGAATAGTACACTGACGGGGACAACATCAGGAATATCATGAGCACAGCAATCATGCGAACGTGAATTCGTCGAGCTTTTCGAAGTGCCGATGAGGCCATCAATATGAAAAGGAGCGCGAAAGGTGCGTTGAAGAAATAGAACGGTAGCAAGCTCCTTCCGAATATTTCGGCTCCACCCATGCCCATACTCCAAATGGCAAGGAAGAGGACAAAGATAACCCATCCCGCTACAGCGTAGGCAGCCGGCCGAAACCAACGAGAATTGCGCATTCTAACCATCTGAACAAGCGACAGACCTGAGCTAGCAGCAAACACTCCGAAGCCCACGTATTGCAGGATCACGACCCATTCAGGCTTAAGTCCAGTCGGGCTTACCAGTCTTGCACTCAGCCCGCCTATGCTTAGCGTGAAGATCGAGGAAACACCTTGTATGAAATACAAGGCAACATACGACCACCAAGCCACGAACAGTGCAATCGCAAGACCCACCAGGGAACCCGACACGTTCTGAGTCGGACTCCCTAGCCTTCGGAAAAGGTATGTCACAATCTTCACAACTACAAGAAGGACAATACCAATCAGTGCCGTCGTGCCATGAGAGACGGTGATACCTGCAAGACAGATGATGGAGACAGTGGTCCATCGACGTTCATGTTTGAGGCTCGATGCCACAAATAGGAATAGAAGCGTCCATGCAATTGTCTCGTTCACTATGTACGACTCGTCCTGAAGATAGGGATACATCCCGGCAAGTATTGCAGAGCCAGAGGACAATGCACGGTTCCCAATCACCAGCCGAAGGAACCTCTCTACAAAAAATACCATGAGCAGTCCAACAAAGCTTCCTGCGAACTTCAGCCAATAAGCAACTGGGATACCAGTCACCATGACCGTTGCGGTTAGAAGGATCTGAAGCCCCGGAAAATGCGAGAAGTTCACCGCCTCCCCTGTGAGAAACGGCCCCGTTCCTGAGCCCAAAGGAAGATTTCCGCGCTCAAAGACGTATGTTACCATCTGAATCAAGAAGTTGGAATCGGGGTCGTGAAGGAGCAGGTCTGGAGCGCGGAGAACCGTTAGCAGACGAAGTGAAAGCAAGAGGGGAATGGAAACGATAAAGAATTCAGGATTCAGACTCCCATTCAATATCAGATATATCAGGACAGCGAGAAGTGCAAGGGAAGTCAGGTAAATCACGTGAAAGTATGGAACTGGGAATTGGGGCTCGTATAGGACATACACGACCAACGCGAGAGCACTGATGCCAAGGCCTGAACCAACAAGTGATCCAATTGTACCAGAAGCATTCTGGCCTAGACCTAGCAACCGGCATTGACCTAACTCCAATTTCTTTTCGCTCCGACCATTAATGGAACCTGGAACCCTCACAGATACATTTGCCAGGCGATGCTGGGGACAGTTGACATTCAGATCAGTCACAGTTGGCGCTAATATGTCTCTCTGGAGAAGACCGTTTTCAGCCCGCACTGGGCTTCAGAATGATGACACGTTCCTATAGTATCAAGGCGCCCGTGCTTCGAACCCTTAAATGGCCTTGCTCTAAAGTTGGTTGCGGTGTCGCAATGAAAATCGTATTGATCCATGATTGCGCCAACTACACGGTAACGTTGGCGAGAGCACTAGTCCGACTTGGAAATGAATGCACGGTCATATTCCATCCTGCCCTCTATCTACCCGAAAACCTCCAAAGCGGCCACGGACTCACCTTCAAACAATGCGACACTGCCAGGTTGGTGCCCATTCTCCGAGATCTGGTTGAAGCTGGTCCTTGTGATGTGCTAGTCTCGAATTGTCGCCCTGCGTGGATCGCAGCGTCCATAGCTCGCGGCTATCACACGGTTCATGTCGCCATCTTACACGGTAGCGACATAAGAGCTCTGACCCTTGGGGAAAAGAGATTCTTCAAGGACAGGCTACTGCTCCTAGCGCTGAGCAGAGCTGACAGAATCTTCTGCTCCACCCCGGACATGCTCGCATACGGACCGTTGTTGGGGCGGACAATCAATGAATTACCGCAGCCAATAGACACAGTGCTATTCCGCCCTGAAGTAGAGCACATCAATTTGACAGGCGACCCAGTGGTACTGTCGCCGACCAGACTAGACGATGGTAAAGGAGCTGAGAGGATAATCCGTCTAGCATACTCGATAGCGAAGCAGAACCGCAAGGCTCGAATATACCAGAAGAGGTGGGGCTCTCCTCATTACTTGCGCCAAATGGCCGAGAGAATACCTAAGGAACAGCTGGCATTCTGGAATTTTGTTCCAAGGACAACGCTGCCATCATGGTATGCCTCTTCCGACTTAGTAATTGGTCAGCTGGAAATTGGCAGCCTCGGCTGCACGGAACTCGAAGCGATGAGTTGCGGGGTTCCAGTAGTTGTTTATGATAGACATCTTGGGTACGGCATCAAGGGCAATAGTGCTGAAGTACTTGCAGCGTACAGCATGCGGGTGCTTGAAGACCCGATCCTCAAAAGGAAAATGATCGATGTCGGCAGGCGACTTGTACAAGAGAAACATGAGCCAAGGATGATTGCGCAAAGATTTCTTCGAGAAATTCAGTCTCTGCCTGAATCGCCTAGGTGAACCCAATGTCTTTCGAATCTTTTGACGCTTCGATCGACGTAGATAGCTCAAGGAGCTTCTTGGTTCGCTTAGTCGCTCGAAACAGCTGCCTCCACCAACCTCAACTCTCGCCACGCTGTAGAATTCCCTTCCCAGCGTAATCCGCTTTCCTTTAATGATAGTCCCTTTGCCAATCACCGACTTTCTGCCTATGGCCAAGCGATCCAAGACTCGAATCCTAGAACCGGCGTTGATGGCAGCGTCGTCTCCAATGATAATTCTCTCACCGGCGATTTCGACGTCCGGTCCAACTCGAACATTGCTTCCAACCTCCAGGTCTTTCACATGTTGCTCAAAACCCCGGCGTCGCAGTGGAGGAACTCAGAGGATCCGGAACGGACATTGTGGTAAGCAGTCTGAGCATTAGGATCACGCATACAGCAGTTAGTAGGCCGAGTTGGGGCTTGCGTAGGAGCAGAGAAGCGACTAGAAGGATTGAGCGATGAGAATCGACAGATAAAGGAGGTGAAAATAGGTCACCGAGAGTCGATCAGCGAAGGTCAAGTAGACTATGAGAAACGGACATAGAATGACGGCAAGAATTGCCGCAAATTGGCGCGTTGTATCTAGGATCATGTCCTGCCAGACGCGCCTCCGGCCAATCCGAAGATGGACTGCTCCAATGGCAGATATGCCAAGAAGCACGGGCATTATGGCGGACAATATTTCAAGATCTTGCAAGATGAATGAACTTTTCGTCTCATATGCAAACGCTAAGGTGGCCACTTGTTATCCTTCCGTCGGAAGCGGCATGTCAATCAATGGCTGTTGGCTTCCCAAAGTTTAATCAATTGCCACTGGGCGCTGAGATCAGAGTTGTATCTAACCGGCTCGCCATACCTAACATTCACAAAAACCCAGAGCACAATCATTACTAGACATATTACAGTTGACATCGTGCTTCCCTTCAGTCAAGTGCAAGAGTCCAAGGAGAATAATGGGCGCAAAGTATGTCGCATCGAAAAGTTCGACGGGTAACCTCATGAGCGCTGAGCAAGAGGGATAGCACGGTTCCAATTGCGAGTATGCCAATGAGTGTTGTATGATAAGTGGGCGTGCATATGTTCATCATGAGACTACACACAACTCCTCATGACGGATCCTTCTTTTCCAACCACGTGACGAGAAAACAAGGATCCAAGAAAGGCACTCATTCATCATTTGTTGTCCCTCGCCTCCCCTCTGTGATCTAGCAGGTCAATCGTCCGCCTACCGAGGTGGAATAGAGCATCGAGGATGCTTAGGCCCGGCAGAAACTCTCCTTGAACTTGATCGTATGGAATAGGGACATAACATCGGATCTCCAGCTTGATCCCGGCGGCGCGAAACTTGTCTGGGTTCTGATAGCTTTGCCCGCCTTTGCCGGATACATATGTGTCGGCGCCGAGAATGCGCGCGAGCGAGATCAGGCGATCATCACTTTTGCCCTCCGGTCTCAGCTGGCTGGATATCTCGAAACGGCACTTGAGCCCAAGATAGTCAGCGATCTCGCGAATCATCGTCTGGTTGAAAAGCGACAAATACTCACCCGGATCGTGGTACACCGGTTCCAACAACGCCAAAACCTCTCTGAAATACGGACAGCGTGCATAGACGGCGCGCAACTTTCTCATGTGCACTAGGGCCCATTCTGGGTCAGCAAACATCACGTCCTTGATGGGGTCTCCTAGGCTGAACCGGGTGGGAACCGATAACCACTGGGGATTATCCCTATCCTTCCGAATACGGGTTCGATAGACATAGCTTTGCTTTCCAGGCATCTGCGCGTCGTCCAAGAATACCAATATGTCAGATTGCTTCATTTTTGCAAAATAGCCGCACCACGGCGCATAGTTGGGCTGATGAATTGCCAGTCGCATCGACTTGTCCCTGGCTTCGCCTTGTGGCTTCTGCAGTCCTCTGTACCCGATGGGCGCCATCATGCTCCAATAGCTAGCGTGGTCGCGAGTTGCCCTGTCGAGGCCTCAATTCTGATCTCCATCATATTACGCGCACACGTTTTCTTCAATCCTTGAACCTTGATGAACTCTTGAGATCACCATCTAATTCGCATGACCTCAAATGCCTCAGCAAACTCAGTCCCAAGCTGTATACCCCGCACGCGCGCCAACCCTTCGATGAAGCTCCTCGTAAAGTAAGGTCTTCCCAGCTCCAGCTGACTGTGGTACGCTTGCAGCGCCCGCCACTTCCGTTCAATGTGCACGGCTTCCAAAGCCACAAACCCTTGAGCAGCGAACGTGACGTGGTTCCAAGGCAATTCGTAGCCCCAAAGTGTAATCTGCTTGAACGCTCGCGCGGCCTCGGCAAACAGAACCTGATGGTCCTGATGCAAATCGCTGCTAGAGGGCACAAACGCTACATCGGGCGACAAGTCGCGCTTGAGTACAACCAGATTCTCCAAGACTTCTTGCCGGTGATCCGAGAGCATCCGAACTGGGTAGTCATAGACAGAAAGAGCGTTCTTTTCAAGACCGAGAAGTGCCATGGCTTCAAAAAACTCGTTCTTGAGAGTGTCTTTCGGGGCGCTGAGGTCAAGAGATGCCTCGGCGGTTGAGAAAACGGCGACGTGCACCTCGACCCCCTCTTCGAGTAGTCGACAGATCGAAGCACCGCATCCAAGCTCTGCGTCGTCCGTATGAGGCGCAAGGACCAGCAGCCGCCTTGGTTGGTTCATTCCTTCCCCCCTCGTTCTGACTGCTCCGTTCGACGTGGCCTTCCTGTATTTCGACGTCGAATCCGATTCCCTGGCGTCCGGCCAATCAGCTCTCTCTCGATACGATCGTATAGTGAAAGAAGTCTCTTAGACTCAATCTCCCAGTTATATTCTCTCTCAGCTGCTTGGCGGCCTCTTTTCCCCATCGAGGTCCTTGCCTTTTCGTCGTTAAGAAGCCTTGAGATTGCATATGCAATTTCGTCAGCGTCACCGACGGGTACTAGCACTCCACAATTCTCTCGCGACACTAACGCCCTTATTGCTGGCAGATCGGTGGCCACAATAGGCAGGCCAGCACTCATGTAGGTGTAGACTTTGCTTGGCTCCGATGTCGGAGAAAAGAACTGCGCTTTGCTTGATGCTTCGGCAGGCGAGTACAGAGCCAATCCTATAGAGGCCCTTCTCAGGAAGTTCGGCAGGAGGTCATTCTCTATCCAACCTGCAACTCGCACGCCTTGCCTAGATGCCATTCTTAGTATTCGACCATCGCTTTCTTTTACTCTGCCGGCCAAGACGAAGCACACTCTTGTACCCGCTTTGTTGAGTATGGAATGGGCTTGCAATATTTCCAGTAGACCATGGGTCCGATGTATCGCAAGGGCAATTAC
>Ga0315282_10008865_pt1 | contig 16154 bp, 9 predicted proteins | sample YL17G07_20_MG_FD_203693 | JGI IMG/M metagenome (GOLD analysis project Ga0315282, IMG submission 203693) | Sediment microbial communities from Yellowstone Lake, YNP, Wyoming, USA - YL17G07_20 | ecosystem: Environmental > Aquatic > Freshwater > Lake > Sediment | place: USA: Wyoming | collected...
TCACTTCAGAAAACCAGAACCAGACGGATCTTGAGAAAGCAATTCGATATCTTCTGAAGGAGAGAGCGAAACGAATAGTTATCCTCGGGGCAACCGGGAAGCGGATTGATCAGACTCTTGCGAACGTTGCCCTGTTAGCAAAGTACCAGGGAAGAGCAGACCTAACTCTCATTGATCCAACAGGAGAAATCCAAATTATCCAATCCAGAATGGCATTCCAAGGGAAGCGTGGAACCACTGTTTCACTTCTCCCCCTCGGCGGAGCAGTGAGAGTGACGACCAAGGGGCTCCGCTATGCGCTCAAGAATGAGATTCTAGAGTTTGGAAGCAGGGGAGTGAGCAACGAGGTGATTGGTTCAACTGTTGAGATACGCGTCCGCGGTGGGAAACTTCTCCTCATAAAGCTATTCTGATCAGCCCGCACGAGCCTACACCTGCCCACCCCCATGATTCATCTCGGTCTCGCTGACACTGTTCTTGTGGGGTTGTACTTTGTTGCAGTGCTCATCGTTGGTTTTCGTTCCGCAAGAAGAGAAAAGCGAAACCTCGATGAGTATCTTGTCGCTGGGCGTGCTCTTACGCTTCCAATGTTCGTAGCGACTCTCGTCTCCACGTGGTACGGGGGCATCCTTGGTGTGGGTGAGTTTTCCTACCGCTATGGAATCTCCAACTGGGTGGTGTTTGGGGTTCCGTACTATCTCTTTGCCATTCTCTTTGCGTTCCTCTTAGCGGGACGCATCCGGGGAACAAATCTCTACACGATTCCAGACAAGCTTGAGCTTTCCTACGACCGGAAAACCGCGGTTCTTGGTGCTATTCTCACGTTCATCCTCACGACGCCAGCTGCGTATGTGCTCATGCTCGGCGTTTTGGTTCAATTGATGTTTGGTCTTGACCTGACCCTGAGCGTCATCCTTTGCACTCTCCTTACGACTTCATTTCTGTTTGTTGGTGGGCTGCGATCTGATGTCTACACAAATATCTTCGAGTTCCTCGTCATGTTCCTGGGGTTTGCAGTTATCTTGCCATTCGCATATGCTAAATTCGGCGGGTTGGATTTTATCCGCAGCCATGTTCCCGCTCTTCATCTCACATGGCATGGAGGCAATTCACTGCAATTCATCCTCGTCTGGTTCTTCATTGCCCTGTGGACGCTCGTTGATCCGGCGTTCCATCAACGGTGCTACGCGGCGAAGAGTGGGAAGGTAGCGAAATGGGGGATTCTCGCTTCCATCCTCTTCTGGTTCATCTTCGATTTTATGACAAGTACCGCGGGACTTTATGCGCGCGCGACCCTTCCAGATCTTCAACAGCCAATGTTCTCTTATCCGCTTCTTGCAGAAATAACTCTTCCAGATGTTTTCAAAGGTCTCTTCTACATCGGAATGCTTGCAACGATCATGTCCACACTGAGCAGTCTGGCGCTCATCTCGGCCATCTCTTTTGGGAGGGATATTCTTTGTAAGCTCCGGCGGGATGATCAGCAAGTTCAGATGCAAAGGTACACACAGATTGGACTTGTCGTGAGTGCAGCCGTTTCGATCGTGCTTGCGCTGATTGTTCCGTCCGTTGTCAGACTCTGGTATGTCATCGGGACAGCCATTATCCCTGGCCTGCTCATCCCGGTCGTGACATGCTATTTTGATCGGCTGAGAGTTTCAGCGAAGTGGGCCTTTCTCGCGATGCTCTTGGGCTGGCTGACTTCTACGGTGAGTCTTATCTACGGTCTGCTGACAGGTGGGGTGGAGGGGCCTCACTACTTCTTTGGGGTCGAGCCGATGTATCCTGGAATTGCTGTCTCGCTCATCTTCTGGATCTTCGGAAGGCTGAGTGAGGGGGAGAGGGGGTGAAGGTTTTTGGATATCATGACTGCGGGAAGCAATTTTCGGCGAAATAGCTGCCGCAAAGGCGGATCAACTCGGGGAGTCGAGTCGTCGATCTCTGGCTGGAAGCCCCGCCGCGGTCTGGACCGATGGTCCTACGTGAGTGATCATGTGCGAGAAAAGAGTCAAGAAGGCTCCCTCAGTTCTGGGGCCTTCCTTTTCTTACTTTTCTCCAGGAAAGAGAGCAAGGAGCGGGATCAGGCAATGAAATAGTGGAGACTGAAGAACAGAACATATGTCCCAATAATATCTCGGATCTCTCAAGACGAAACCCCGTCATTACGGAAATTAACCATTGTACATGTCGTCGACTAGCGTTTCGAGGTACTGTTCCTTTCGGTGGGCAGTTGATCTTGTTCAGATCCGTCTCGCTACAAACACGATCCAGGGAGCATATAGTTTCTTATTTGGTGGGAAAACCTTGGCCAGGAAATACGCCGCCACTCCGCGTGCCAATATGCTAAACAGCTTTCTTGTTGCAGCTACCATTCGTGGGCCAGTCTCATCGACGTTCCAGAACTGGATCCGCCCAACATATCCTAAGTAAAGAACTTCAAGAGTATACTCCTCCGAAAATCCCCGAAAAGTCTCAATATTCATGATTGAGAGGTTATGTCGTGCCAGATCGCTCCGATCAAACAAATAGTGATAGACCCACTGCAAGTATCTGAAATGTGGTATAGTCACAACGACGAGCCCACCAGGTTTGCATAATCGAATGTGGTGGAACAGAATCTCCTTTGGATTCGAGAAGTGTTCTATCAACCCAAAACTCATCACAACATCAAAAGACTCTGCTGAGGTGAACTCACGCACGTCAACTTGAAAAAGGGTGGCATCGACGCCTGCAAAGTGTGCCATTGTTTCCACGTAAAGGTGAGCTTGTGGCGAAAAATCTATACCAGATGGAATGAACGGAATTCTTCGAAATAACAAGGATGACATGTGTCCCGGGCTGCACCCAAGCTCAATCCAGCGCTGGTTTTTGTAAGGCCGCAGGAATGGCTCAAGGGCATCCAGTAGGTCTTTGATGGCCCTTTGATCTTTTGCTGGGTGCAAGCCTTTTTGTCTGCTCTCCCAATAGGACAAGGATGTGAGGTCGCTTTTGATATCACTCATTTTTAATTCTTCTTTTCTAAGTTGGATTGCGAACGATTCCTTCGAAGAGAATAAGGAGGACTGGGTCATGATACCTCAGAAAAAGTGGGGGGTGTGGTCAGTAAGACGCTCCGACCTACAAAAGGTGTGGAACGAAGGATTTGACTACGTGCGTCCCGCTTATGCCGTTGGAGATGCGTTCGAACGATGGCGTTCTGGAAGCTGGCAAGACCAAAGTGTGAACACTTATTATTACGACAAAACCGATAATTATGCTACTGCCCTCAGTTATGCGCAGTTGGCAAAGTCACTAGGCTTTACTCAGTTGATCTATGACTCTGGGTTGAAGTATCTTTACACAGAATACAGACACTACATTCACAACCCAGGTTACCAAACGCCGTATACAAGCCTAGAAGCGGTTCACGCAGAAGTTGACAGGCACTTCGGTGAAATGAGCAGCGTGACTGGAATAGCCTGCCATCCATATATTGACGAGCCTGACTTGTTTGGTCAAGAAATGCTGGTCGAAGGCGGTGATGTGATATGGTACGACTACATTTATTCTACTGATCAACTTAGACAACTCCCTATTGCTGAGAGTCAGAACTTCGATGTGTGGAGCAATGAACGAGTGCAAGGTTTCAAAGCACTCGTTGATTATGCTAAGATTAGGGGGAATTCTTATGGAAAGCAACTGATAATTGCCACACCAGTCCCTGATATCGAAAGGGCATACTATTACTCCAGCGCTCAGGAGGATTATAGGAATCTCACCGTTGCCCGAAAGAATGACTTCCCAGAGTATTATTACAATAACGCGGTTGACAAGCTCATGGGCATTCTATACAAGAGCGCCGCTGATCTGGCGAATATCATTCCAGCAATCAACTCCAACTACGGTAACAAATTCTCCTCTCAGTTGATTAATTTCTTTGACCTTATTCTTGGAGGTACTCAAAGCGGAGCAAGCGTTCAGGATATCATAAATCAGATCAATACAAACTCGCCGCACTCGGCTGGCGACAACTGGTTCTATCAAGGCGATTGCATCAGTCTCAACGTAACAATTAATGGTGTAAATTCACAAACGCAGTGGAACAACTTAATCCAAGCGATTCGTTCTTTCGGTACTCAGCCGAGGTCGTGAAGTTTTTCTGAATTCCAACTCTTGATTTCTATACGGAGGGTCAAACTCTACTTCCCATTCGGAACAGAGTAGATTCCGCCGCGCAGACAGGATCAGCACTCCCAGCAACACTGATAGTCCTTGAAGGTAGGTCCTCAGTTCAGGAGACAGATTGCCCCTCGAAAATCAATGCCTTGCGAACGAAAGCCTATCGGCTAAAAGGCCCCCAGTCTTCGTTTTTCAGGGGCGTCCTGCGGTCAGTTTGGTGGTGGGAGATTGACGGGTGTTCCGATCTCCAGGCGCTCTGTCCGACTCACTCTACGGCTCTTTGAGGAATCGTCTTGTGGATGTCCATCATGAGGCTGAAGTGCAAGGCGGACGACTTCGTCCATTTCCTTGACATAATGGAATTCAAGATCTTGTAAGACCTGTTTAGGGATCTCTTCCAGATCGAGTTTGTTTCTTTCCGGGAGGATGATGGACTTGATGCCCGCCCGGTGCGCAGCGAGAACTTTCTCCTTGATCCCACCGACTGGAAGCACTGCCCCGCGCAAAGTGATCTCACCCGTCATCGCAAGATCGTTTCTCACCAGTCGCCCGGTTAGGAGCGAGGTTAACGCGGTGAGGATCGTCACTCCCGCAGAAGGGCCATCTTTTGGAGTTGCACCCGCTGGCACATGAATGTGGATGTCAAACTTGTCCCTAAACGACTCGTCGATCCCGAGCCGCTCCGCCTGAGCCGCTATGTAGCTCAGTGCCGCTTGTGCAGATTCCTTCATCACGTCTCCGAGCTGACCAGTGAGGATGAGATTTCCTTTCCCTTTCATCTTCGTCGCTTCGATAAAAAGGATATCTCCACCCACAGGCGTCCAGGCAAGACCCGTCGCAATGCCGGGCTTGTTGATTCGTTCTGCAACCTCAGGGAAGAACTTCTGCGGCCCTAGATACCTTGGGAGAAGCTCTTCAGTGATCTGCGTTAGTTCTTTCTTCCCCTCTGCAACCTCTCTAGCGATGCCGCGGCAGATATCGGCGATGCGGCGCTCGAGGCCACGCACTCCTGCTTCGCGAGTATAACTGCTGATGATCTTTCGAATCGTGCCGTCCTCGAACTGGATGAGTTCCTCAGTCAGCCCATGTTCGTCGCGTTGTTTTGGAATAAGAAATCCCTTCGCGATGAAGAGCTTCTCGTCTTCGATGTAACTGGGGATCTCGATGATTTCCATCCTGTCTCGCAGCGGTGGAGGAATCGGCTCCATCATATTTGCAGTTCCGATGAACAGGACTTTAGACAGATCGAACGGCACTTCGATGTAGTGGTCACTGAACGAAAAATTCTGTTCCGGGTCGAGAACTTCGAGGAGCGCTGAGGATGGGTCACCGCGGAAATCCATCCCAATCTTGTCCACTTCATCAAGCATGAAGACTGGATTGTTCGACCCAGCCTTCTTGATTCCCTGAATGATGCGACCGGGTAGCGCACCAATGTACGTCCGACGATGGCCGCGGATCTCCGCTTCATCATGGACTCCACCAAGGGAGATGCGGACAAATTTCCGCCCGAGCGCATTTGCAATGGATCGGCCAAGGGAAGTCTTCCCGACTCCGGGAGGCCCGACGAAGCAAAGAATGGGGCCTCGCATATCCTTCTTGAGCTTCCGGATGGCAAGGTACTCCAGGATTCGTTTCTTCACCTTTTCCAGGCCATAGTGATCTCGCTCGAGCACTTCACGCGCTTTTGCGATGTCGAGGTTGTCCTCTGTGGAACCAGACCATGGCAAATCAAGCAGCCACTCGATGTATGTACGAGAGACGGTATACTCGGCAGAGGATGCGTGCATCTTCGAGAGCCGATCGAGTTCCTTCTCCACGGTCTTGCGCGCCTCTTCGGGCAGTTTCGCTTTCTCCATCCGCTCGCGCAGCTCTTTTATCTCCAAATTCTCCGAGTCCTCGCCTAGCTCTTTCTGGATTGCCTTCATCTGCTCGCGGAGGTAGTACTCGCGTTGGTTCTTGTTGATTTCCTCTTGGACATCCGACCGGATCTTGCTCCCAATCTCCAGCCGCTGAGCGAGCTTGCCGAGCATTACATGGGCTTTCTCCAGACGAGCTTTGATGTTCAGCGTTTCAAGGATCTCCTGCTTCTCTTGGACGGGCACACTTACGAGTGAAGACGCGATGTCTGCCACTCCCCCCGGATCGTCCATATTGAGGATGATCGAGAGGTGTTCATCGCTGAGCTCTGGAGATAGTTCAACGACTCGGTGGAAAACGCTCCTCACGGTCGTGACGAGGGCTTCTACATTGAGTCCCTGGACAAGTTCGTCGTCGATTCGCTGGGCCGCTGCACGCAGAAAGGGTTCGTGCTGGACAAAGGTGAGGAGCCGTGCCCGGTAGAGGCCCTGGAGAAGAACACTCTTGGACCCATCAGGCAGGTTGAAGATTTTAAGAATCTTGGCAACAGTACCGATCGAATACAAATCGCTCGGTCCCGGTGCATCGATTGTGCTCTCGCGTTGGGAAACAATCAGAACCTCGGAATTCTCGCGCGTCGCTGCCTCAACGCCGAGGAGACTGCTTTCGCGTCCAATCGAAAGGGGAAAAACCTGCCGCGGAAAGAAGACAGAATTCCGGAGTGGAATAACTGGCAGGGTCTCTGGAATATACGCTGGGCTCTGTCTTTCCAGATTTTTCTCCGATCCCTTCATTTCATCTAGGTCGTTCAACTTCTTTCTTGGCATGTTCCTTCTTCCTTTCAGGCGTGCACCGATGGTCTGATAGTAAAACGGCAATGGGTTCAGCGCTGCCGTTTCATGGGCAGCGAAACCCACTGCCACTGACTGCTGACATGCAAATGCTTCAATTAGCTGACCTTCACTTCAATTGCCTTCGGCTTCGCTTCCTCAACCTTAGGCAAAGTGACGGTCAGGATGCCGTTCTTGTACTGTGCTTCGATCTTGTCATTCTTCACAGATGAAGGCAGAGTGAACGACCTCTGGAATGACCCGTAGACGCGCTCAGACCGATGGTAGTCCCCACGCTTCTCCTCTTTCTCCTGCTTCTTCTCACCTTGGATTGTGAGGATATTGTTTTCCATCGTGATCTTCACGTCGTCCTTTGTTAGACCCGGGAGTTCGACTTCGACAAGGTATGCATCTTCGCGCTCTCGGACATCTACCGCAGGACTCCAGAAGCTGCCGAAGCTACCGTCGTCGACGACTCCTCCTCGGAAGAACGCATCGAGCATTCTGTTCATTTCCCTCTGAACGTGGGAAAAACCGCTTGCGAGATCCGCGCTCCATGGTGTCAGATCACGCACAGGGCTCCAACGAATGATTGACATAACCGAAACCTCCTTTGCTGTACGCTTAAATTGTTTTTGGTTTTCGTTGCACAAGTCTGAAACGCAATCCCTGTGCCAGACGAAGAGAAGTGAGAAATCGAATGAAAAAAGGGAGTTCTCGCGGATCAGTGGGGGTCAGTCATCGGTCGGGAGGGACGATTTGTCAGGCGAGAACGGCCTTTTTTCAGAAAAATCAGCCATCTAGGCAATGGTCTGCCAAAATGTAGTGGTGCAAAGAGGGTGGATCCAGAACCAAGAGGGTATGCCCCTCGTAAGGACTGGTAACTAACGGCGGATGGATTCTTCCCAACGACCGGCAAGTTGAGCACCAAACTCATCGAGACCGTCAGTAGATCCTTTTCCCCTGAGGATGGGAGCGAATTTTTTCTCTCGTGTAAACCAGAGTGGATCGAGCGATGCGGCATCTGTCTTACTGAAGTGAAGAGCAAGCGCGCGTCGATGAGTGTTCGTTGTGTTCGCCTTCGTCTGATGAAGAGTTCCAAATCCAAAAAACATGCATTCACCCGACTTGAGTTCAACTGGGATCGCTTGACCCTCTGCCACATCTGTGCGGAGGAGATGATCAGTCGTTAGATCACGGTACTGTGTGTGGTTTTCCCGATGGCTCCGTGGGACTACCCACATGCAACCGTTGGCCTTCGCCTGACCCGCCGTTGTTCTGAACAGCCACGTTGTGGAGCGCCCCTGCTGCACGAACACTGTCATAGACTTTGATGTAATGTCTTCTCAAGAGTGCAAGCTCAGGTGGGGTGAGAAGCTCACCATACTTAATATACCCTTCTCTGAGATACGCTGAATGTTGTTGATCAGTGAGTATCACAATAGCCTTACCTCGAAGCAGATCCAGCAGTCGATCCCGTCATTTCAATTTGAAGGCCACAGAGACCTGCGTGTTTTCCCAGGCGAGCTTGAGCACCCCAGTGCCATCCCCAGTTCCTTCAAGTGATATCGTGAATTGTTCAATTGGTTTCTCGAGCAGTTCCTTCGTCATGTCGATCCGTGCAAGGTCTTCTTTCGGATCATACTGCGCTGGGCCCTGTCCGACCTTCTTGTTGATGATGAGCTTCCAGTCTTTCTCTGAGGGAAGCGTCCACAGCGAGTACTTTCCTTTCGGAAGAGAGACACCACCTGTCAACAGGTCCGCGTCTGTGGTGAGCGCGGTCGCTGCATTTGCACCGGTGCGCCAGACGGAATCGTATGGCACGACGACGCCAATGATTCTCCGACCACGCATAAACGGGCGCGCGTAGTTGACGGAGATCTTCTTTCCAGCGAGAGAAAGCTCCACGGAATCTCTGGGACTCGGAGGGATGCGTTTTTCATTGATCATGAATGGAGTAGAGACAAGCGTATTCTCCCACATCATTTTCATCACACCAGAAGTGTTGCCTGTCTTCTCGAGACCGATCATAAATTGTTCGACTGGTTTGTCGAGCTTCTCGACTGTCAGGTCGAAGCGTGCATAATCCTGGCTCTCGCGATAGTTTGTTCCCCACTGATCCGTTTCTTTATTGATGATGAGCTTCCAGCCTTTCTCCGATGGCAGAGTCCAGAGTGTATATGCCCCCCTTTGAAGAGGGACCCCAGGTCCAATGATGAGACTGGTGTCTATTCTGAACGTGGTCGCTTCGTTCGCGCCTGTGCGCCACGCTTTGTTCCATGGCACGAGTTCGCCCATAATCTTTCTTCCGCGCATGGATGGGCGCCCATAATCGACGACAAGCTTCTTCCCCTGAAGGAGGAGAATCGTTGAATCCCTCGGGCTAGGCAAGGGCTTCTGCTGTGCATGGAGGATGCCTTCACTCGAGAGGGCCAGAATAAGCAGGGATATGGTCAGTCTAATAGTACGCATGATGCCTCCTTTGTTCCTCATATGACAATGAAATGTGAATCTTCACACGCTTACAACGAGGGATTAGAAGTTGTCCGAAGAGAGTGCTATCTCAAAAATAAGAAAGGAGAACGACGAAATCAACTACTATTGCTGACCTGGATCAGCCTATCATGCACTTTGTTTCTCCCGAAGAATCAAACGAGTTGGCTTAAGCAGTCCGTACTCTTCGAGATCATATTTCCTACCAGGTGGTGGGCCATGCTCAGGAAACTTGCTCCACAATTGGGGCCATGCCGTGTTCCTGGATCGGGCGGGGTCGTGAAATGGTCCGAAAAGATTCTTTGGTGTGCCTGCGACTGCTATTCGGAGGACGTGATTGCCAGGAGAGAGAAACTCCGTGAGATCCAACTCATAGGGTGCCCATGCAATGGAACCCGCTCGTTTCCCGTCAACCTCAACCGCGGCTGATCCACCTTTCCATGAGGGAAGTTGAAGGATAATCCTTTTGTCCGTGCGGGGAATGTTGACGGTCGAATCGTAATGCACACGTTCGCTATAAAACGGATATCCTTGCCGCGACCACGAGCCTAGGCGCACATCACGATGTGGGGCGATTTTGAAGCCTGATCTCGCCGCCTCAACTGAGAAGTTACCTCGAATGAAGGTGTTCTCAAGTTCCATTCTCACATCAAACGGGCGTCCGATTAAGTGCACTTCATTCACACCAGTTCTTGCCGATCTCCCGATTCGAGCACTCTTCAAGTGCGGATCAATCCATCTTTTTCCTCTCTTGAAGTCTACTCTCTTACCATTCAAAGAGACCCGATAGAGCTCTGGACACTCCACTGCGAGGTCGAGTGACGCGAGATCTACTCCCTTGCTGACAGTGAAGCGGAAGGTTGCATCGAACCCAGTCCCAGCACCAAATGTATTGCGCTCAATGATCCGTTTTCGGAATTGGACGGCATTATCCCAAGCAGGACGCTCAAAGCCGTGGGCTTGCCAGATGTTCCAGTTCGCGCGCCACGTGTTGATCCCTTTCTCTTCTATTCCAAAGTATTTCACATCACAGTAGTCAAGCGGAAGAACGTTGTGAGATGAAGGCGAGATCCTCGGAGGGCCAGTTCGCATGCTTCGTTCGGGTCTTTGCCGCGAGAGTTTCTTGAGAGAATGACCCCCATCTTCAGTCGGCAGAACGCGGATAAGAACTGATTCAGTAGGATTGACGTGGAGAGAGGCAAGGACGTGTTCTCTCCCATGACGGATGAAGACGCTCGGCTTGACTTCTCCAGAATCTGGATCCCATTTTTCAAGAGCCTTGCCATGAAGCTTTACTTTCGTATGAACGGGTTTCGAACTTCCATTGAAGAAGAAGTGAATCGACGAGCCGTCGTCGAGGCGGCGGATGTGGTGCGAGAAATTCTTTGGAACGGCAGACGTGAAAGAGACATAAGGAGGCAGGCGCTTCTTAATCATCTCCAGCAATCTCTTGTTGTCTCTTATAGGTCGCCAGCGAGACGAGTATTTGCGTCTGAGTCGTGCCGTTGCATCGCTTTCTCTGCCATCAACCCACGGTGCTGGAGAAGATAATGCGAGAACTTCACCACCGGAATATAGATACTCCTCAAGCAACGTGACTGTCTGATGTCGGAGGTTGGTCAGGCTCGGCGGGATGACGACGAGGTCATACTTTGCCTCTGCAACAACGAGTCGTCTTTTCTCGATGCGGCCATATTCTTCGAGGAGGTATTCATCTCCAAGATCGAAATCAACTTGGTTATTACAGAGAGTTTGGACAAGACCCCCGTGCTCTTTCCGCATTCTCTCAAACTCGGCTTGTGCCTCTGTATCCAACTTTGTAGAGAGAAAAGCACTTGTCGTTGGCTGGAGGACCAGAACCCGGTTCTCCATTCTCCCTTGTGAGAGGATAAACGAAAGCCGTGCGATCCGATCATTCAATCCCTTTACTTCACTCCACCACGCTGAGTGGTCCGAGAACGATTGAGGATGATCCCGCTTCCTTGCACCGCGAGTTGTGACATAAGAGAGATGTGGGTTGAAGAAGTTAATTCCATGGGCAAGAGCCCAGTCACCCATGCGCTTGTAATCCTCAATCGTCGAGTCCCAGCCACCAGCTCCCCACATCTCGGCAAGTGCTCGTTCTATTCCTAGCTGATTGACGACGGAAAGAAGCATCCGCATCGTGAGCAGCATCTGAGTGTCGTCATTAACGAGCGAGTAGCCCTCGAATCGTCTGTCGGGCTTGAGTAGTGTTGTTAGTAACAGGTCAATCCCCGGCATCTGCATGCATGGGTAGAGAGACATATCGTCGGGCGTGATGAACGGTGCTGGCCACTCATGTTCCATATAATGCCCTGTAAGCATAATCCTATGTCTCTTGCACCAATCACCAAGGGGCTGCATGAAATTCTCTTTCCACAAATCGTGGATGAGCTGCCAGTAATCAAACCGAATGGCGCGAAAATCTCCGACATCAGCAAATAGCAATGGAAGATGGTCGACAAGGTCATATCCATAGCGGCGCTGGAACTCAGAAATGGAATATTGGCTCAAAGGCAGAGCCGTCTGCGTCGCATCGTATGCACCAGTCGTTCCAATGAGGGGTTCGTCTGCGAAAGAAGCCTTGGTGGTTTTCCCAAATTCATTGCCGAACAGCTTGCAGTAACGATCGTGCGTTGTGGCGATAAATGCTTTTACCGTCTGTGGATTCGTGAGGTCGGTGTACGGGAAGTCTCCGGTCCAGGGACTCGCCGCTGCGCGGCGCAGCTGAAACACCATCAGTGGCTTCCCATCCGATCGCTTCGAGGGCTCAAGACCTGTCACATCTTCCACTGAGAGGATCCGACCATTTCTCTTTCGAACACGGAACGCCGCGAGGACAGAGGGGGGCGCCTGTTCCTTTGGGCCATAAATGTTCATCGCAATATACTGACACACCGTCTCCGGAGCTGTGCTCGGAACGTGTCCGCCAGCGAACCCCGAAGGATAGCTGTTCTCATCATAGATATTGCATTGCATCCCAAGTTCTTTACAGTAGGAGAGGCTTCGCTTCCAGAGCTCGAACCATTCTTCACCCAGGTATTCAGTAATCAGACCTGGACGCGGATGAACAAACACTCCACCGAAACCAAGCTTCTTGAACTGGGTGAGTTGTTCTTTGAGGCGACCCCACTGGAGCTCATCATTCCAGACCCAGAGCGGCATTGGGCGATACCCGGCAGGGGGATCGGCGAACATCGATAGAACTGTTTTGAGGTTCATGGTTGGTGATCGTTGAAGTTTACTTCATTGTGTAAACATCTTCCCAATATCTTACTTTTCCAGCACCAGGTGCCTCCGGACTGCCGTCGAATGCCAGCCCGAAGTTAGCAGGCTGCTGCTCATAGAGCACATGTCCTTTGTACGTCCCCTTCACTGTGTTCGTGATGCAGTATTCGATTCTCTTTCCTGTCACGACTGCGAACACGTTACTCCCGTCAGTTTCAAAATCATCGAAGCGCACTTTACCAGACTCATACGTGTACTTGGGACGCCGGTAATCCCTCACAATGTCCATCTGCAGATCTAGTTTGGCGCAGACATAGTACACCGTCCCACCCGATTCGATCTTTACGCCAACAGTTTTCGTGGGATAGCTCACATCGACCATCTTCACACTTGAAAAAAATTTTTGGATGTCGGCGCCTGATTCGTGAGGAATGAAAATCGTCGTAAAGGTGATCAGATCCCCGACATTACAATGCCGAGAATCCAACTGATACATGACCCATTCGTTTTGGTAGTTCCGCTTTTCGGATTCCATACCTTCCATTCTCTGGCCTTTTTCTGGAAAATAGACGAGGAGAGATGTATTCGTTGGGAGTGCGACTGAACCCAATGAATCATAGACGGTGTCGTACCAGCGCTCGCCTCGTGAGAGAATCTTCCTCGTGTGCCAGAGGTTTGCCGCAGTGTAATAGTCTTCAACTGTGAATTTCAGAACATCAAAGACGACGAAGATGTTGAGGTCCTTCACCCAGTTTACGATCCGATCGTGTTGGTAGCCGATTTTGTCGTCGGTGACGCGCGTGCGGCTCATGTCGAAGTGCTTGAGCCATAGGAAATCAATTTTCTCTGTCCGGACTTTTCTGTATGCGCCTGAGTTGTGAAAAAACTCCAGCACCCCTTGGCCGGGCACCGCTTTGCGGCTATTCGCGTATCGCTCTTCGCCTTCTTTCTGTCCTTTGAAGAGCTTGTTCTTCCGGACTGCAACGCGATTGTGGAAGTAGTCTTGCCGATACGCTCCGTACGGGCCGCTCGGCATGAAATCTCGGTATCCGCCGTCACGGAGAAGCACCGAGCCGCCAGACATCAGCAACGGAATGCTGTTTTCATCAGAATGACCGTGATGCATCTTCTCTTCTTCAACAGGGATAGTATTCCGGAGATAATCTCGGAAGAGCAAGCCGCCGTCTCCTTCGTCGCGGTAATTCAACAGGAGGTATGTGTCGTTTTCGCCATATCCGTTACGGAAGACCACCTTCTTCCCCACTATATCCTCAAGTACCTCTTCGCTTTTTCCTTCTGGTGCCTCCGGCTTAATCGTCTCATCACCCCAGTGAATACAATCATAGAAGATCTGCGCAAGCCAAATGTTGTTCCGTGGCATGTTCGGCTTCATCGCAGAGTGGTAGAGTCGCATCGCCGCATATTTCATCGTGGGATCTTTGTAGACTGCTGCACCTTTTTCAAGACAGACCATGAAGCGGTCCCAATTGACTTTCCAGCCCGAGTCACCGAACTCAGGGACGGAGCCGTCCGGACAAATCAGATGCGTGTAATAGTTGAGGTAATAGTGGATAATTGGTGTCCGAAAGAGTGACTCATCCTGCAGGATGTCTGCGTATGAGAAGAGAGAATAGAGCCAGACGCCGTTATAGAGTGATGCATCTTCGATTTCCCACTTCGCCCAGCTATCGTTAGCAATGGCACGTGCCATCATCTCCCACATTCGGGCGTTCGGATGGTTTGGAACGGTCTTCACCGCACCCATGAGCGTCTCTGCCCGCAGCATTGCTCGATTCATCGGGCCCCACTCCTGGAAATTCAGCAAGAAGTCCGCGCTCTCAGCGATATTCCGTTCGACGATGGCTTTCTCCGAACTGCTCAAAACATTCTCATCTTTGAGCAGACGATACGCACGCATGTATGATGGAGCGAGAAAAATGTTTGGCAGCGCGGGAAGTCCTTTGGCATATTCAAGTCGCTTTCTGAAATAGTTGACCGGATAGGCCTTCTTATACTCGCCGTATTCGATGAGCAGTTGTTTTGCTCGATCGGAATATTTCCTGTCCTTCGTGTCCCTGTACAATTCCGCGCATACTCCTGCAAGAATCGGATCTGTTCCGGGCGGATTGTAGCCAAAGACGTAATTTGTATCAATACTCTCCCTCCAGCGTTTCACTTCTGCGGGGTGTTTGATCCACGCGCTGTCTGCAGCTTCTTTGATATATGTCATCAGCTCTGCATGTGACAACGGTTGCAGTTGAGAGAGCGTGGGAGAAGTCAGAAGAATTAGGAAGATAATACAGAAATGAAGATACTTCATGGAAGTAACTCCCGACTGTTGAGGGGATTGCAGGGAAGCCTTTTATCGGAGAAGAAAAAACTTAGACCGCTCACAAACGTGTTTGCTCAAAGAACCAGCCCTGGTACGCGCCACTGGAAATTCGGATCGATATATGGCTCATCGTTCTCGTGACCCTCAATCAGTTCAAGTTTTCTCCGGAGATGATCCCCGAAGTTTTCACCGTAAATGAGAGTCGTTTCTCCAACTTCGGAGACAATCATGAACTCCACCGGCGAGGTTTCCCAGAGTTCCAGAAGCTCTTTTGTGTTCTCTTTGTCCTGGAGGACCATCTCGCGCAGCAACGTTTGGCACCGTTTCTTCGTTGCATCGTCTGTGGATTCGAGGTACCCATAAACGCCGGCGATCCATGCGACTACGTGTCGCTGCGTTCGGTACCATATCCGGAGAGCCTTCAGTCGATCTCGCTGGTCCACAAAGCACGCTCTGGCTGCGTCTCCCTCACGGAGGTTTTTGAGAGCTTCATCGAGCAGCTTGATAGCCTGATCGAGTAGGCCAAATCCCTTGGTGTCAATACGTTCGAGGGTTTGCCACGCGCGCTCCTTTGAAATTAAATCAAACCCTACATCCCACCTGAAATCGACACGAGTGCGATTGTGGGGTGTCGCAAGCAGGTAATCCTCGTAGTACTGGCGATCTTTTTCCGGGATTGCTTCAATGTTCGGAATGATTGGTCGGATCCACAGCCGGTACCATACACTCCATGTGTTGTAAATCATCACCGGGAGGGGCCACGTGCGGATGTAGTCATCGGCCAGCTTCCACGCTTTGACCAGCGGTCCAGAGAGTGCTTTGCCCACCCAACGGATCGCAATGTCATTCACGATTGCATCAACTGGCAGGGTGCGGCCGAACTGGAAGGCACGCCAGACTTCTTGATTGATATTCCATTGGGCCTTCGATGGAGCAACCGCTCCACCATACTGAGCTGCGTACTCAACACCTACTTCTGCCATATCGTGTATTTTTTCGTATGCGAGCCACGGGAAGGGTACTCCGAGGAGAGGTTCAAAGTTTAAGAAGGTCCCCAGTGAATGCGACACCCACGTCCGGCATCCTTTGCTCGCGTACGCCTGAATCTTTTCTTGCTCTTTCATGTCGAAGTGGTTGTGATATAATGTTCCACCCACTTCAGGGATGTCATCGTACGTCGGGTGTTTGTACGGCACATCCCACCCCTTACTGAGAAGCGTCCCCACTTCAAC
>Ga0315282_10008866_pt1 | contig 16154 bp, 17 predicted proteins | sample YL17G07_20_MG_FD_203693 | JGI IMG/M metagenome (GOLD analysis project Ga0315282, IMG submission 203693) | Sediment microbial communities from Yellowstone Lake, YNP, Wyoming, USA - YL17G07_20 | ecosystem: Environmental > Aquatic > Freshwater > Lake > Sediment | place: USA: Wyoming | collected...
GGTCCGCAGTGTCGCTCAAAAGATGCGAGAGCTGACACGCAATGTCCGCTTGGTTTTCGACTACTTACGGATGACAGCAAATTCATGCCATGCCCATCCCTGAGAAAGGAGAACGAATTCACCGTGTAGGGGAGACTGGTTCCTGTTGACAACTGAATTGGGTTACCATATATTAAAGTACCCTCGGCTTGAAGGCGACGGCTTGCGACCATCCCCGAAGGAGGCACTCAGAATCACTATGGAACTTACAGACGACAGATCTCTCGAATTGACTTTTGAGCTTCTCAAGGGAGCAATCGATGTTCACGTCCACGCAGGTCCCCATCTGAAGAGCAGTCCCCGCCGGGTTGATCCCATCGAAGCGGCCATCCAGGCCCGGGATGCCGGGATGAGGACCATCGTCTTCAAAGACGTCTTCGAGATGAGCAACGGGATCGCCTGGCTGGTCAACCGCCATGTCCCGAATTTCAAGGTCTACGGCGGCCTGATGTTGAACACCGTTTACGGGGGCATGAACCCCCGGGCCGTTAAGACGGCCCTCCATTACGGGGACGGGGCCAAGTATCTCGATTTCGGCGCCCACTCGACTTATTACCAGGCTTCCCGTGAAGGGCGGAACGTTAACGGGAAGTTCGTCCCCCTTAGTGAGCTCTACCCCAAATTTAAGACAGAGGAGCTGGACCGCTGCATCCGCATCCCTGTGGATGGGGAGCCGGGAACTGAACTGGACGAGATCCTTCGTCTGGCGGCTGCAACGCCCGGTTTATATGTGGATACGGGCCACGTCTCAGTCGAGGAGGCCGTTCGGCTGATCGACCTGAAAGACCATTATGGGTACAAGAAAATCGTTGTTTCGAGCTCGGTCACCAAGATCGCCACGGCCGACCAGCTCCGGTACATGGCCGGCAAAGGAGCCTTCATCGAGTTCACGATCGCGGCTTACACGGCACCGACCGTGATTCCCCTCACCCACTATTACGTCGAGAAGGAGTACGCATCGATCGATGAGGGGATGGAGAAGGGACCCGAAGTGGGCATCCGAGAAGTGGCGGAAACCATCAGGCTCATCGGGGCAGAGCATTGTATCATGGCAACCGATTTCGGGCGGTACGCCCTACCCACCCCGCTCGAAGGTCTCCGCGAGTTCATCGCCTGCATGCTGGATCTGGGAATACCTCCGGAGGATATCCGGAAGATGGTGAAGACAAACCCCGAACGATTGCTGGGGTTGGAGCCGCTGGGCTGATAGCCTCCGGGAGTGGTTGCCCTATCAAGAGGCATGTCCCCTGGAATCATGTCTGACGTCCAGGGTTCTCTCATTGCTTCAGTCAGGCCCCCTCATGGACTTTGTGGGGGGTTGCTGAGACGGGTCTCCCTATTCCTTGATCCGTCGAAGTTGGACCACCACGGGGTTCCAGGGGTCCGGACAGGCGACATGGGCCACATCGGGGTCCTGTTCCCATGGCAATGATCCCCCGAACCTCAGAACTCGGTAGTTCGGATAGATCGCATCAAAGAGCGCGGTGCAGATGACCTTCGGTTGCCCCGACATGCCGACCGTTATGTCACCGCTCAGGTCGAATTCCTGTGCCGCTTCATGTTTTGCCTCGCAGGTTCCCTTTACCGAAAGGATCTTCATCACAACCTTTGCCGGTGTTTTCATTTCTTCCCCTCCCTCATAAAAGATGTTCACTACAGGAATACCAATCATTCTTTTATCTTGTTCCACTCCATACACCTCTTAACTGTATTCCAGAGCAATTTTCTACAAAACAACTCAAATAAACCCCCATAAGTCGTCATTCCTGCGAAACCAGGAATCCAGAAAAAAGACTGGATTCCTGGTCAAGCCCGGAATGACAAACGGCAGGGTATGGATAATAGGTACAAAGATTTAGGTTGCTTTGTATGGAATCCGCGAACCGGGAATCTAAACATAGAAAATGTAACCCGATCCTTCCTGACTTTCAACACAATCACCCTCCAAATGGAGAAGGCTGTGAACAAATTCCCCCCCAAATTCGTTCCTTTACAATTAAAAGGGAGACTTAGCCTTTCTCCCCTTTGACCGAGGGTACGAAAGACATGGACCTCTTCGAAAAAGGGCAAGGCGTGAACTTGTTCATCTAGATATGAAAGAAATGAATTAAAGTAGAGGGCTAGATTTGGTGGGAAGGAGGCTACCCCTCGATGAGAGTGTTTTTAGCATTGCGAAAGGATTTTATCGGCTTTCAAAACACGCACGTCCGGAAATTTCTCAGAAGGAATTTGATCGTCTCAGGGCTCTAAGCATCTACGGAGAGACTGAAGACCTGAGGCTGGTTTGCCAGAGCTTTGGGATCAGCCGGGCGACGCTGTATCGATGCGCAAAGTGATTCAATCCAAAGGAGTTGATCTCTTTAAGGAAGGAGTCGAGACAACCTCGGAGGGTGAGGAGGCTTTTCTGGTTCCGGGAGCTGGTGCAGAGGGCCAAGGAGTTGAGGGAAGAGTACCCTCGGTGGGGCAAGGATAAGTCACTTTTCCCCCGGCAGAGCCGGGGGCTTGATTAAACCGTGAACCGCTGAAAGCGGATTGAAAACCGTGAGCCACGTGAAGGTAGCGTTTACTCCAAGAGTTTCAATTGGTCTAATTTCTTGTCGGCCTCTTCCTGGCTGCGCACATATGCCCGTACCGTCTCTTCATCCAGACCAACCGTGGATACGCAATAGCCGCGAGCCCAGAAGCTCTGACCAACAAAATTCCGCCTGTTTCCCGTTGCCCTTGCAACCCAAATCGCACTCTTGCCCTTTACATACCCAACCACCTGAGATACCGAATACTTCGGTGGAATCGAGATCACCATGTGCACATGATCTGCCCTTAGCGTTCCTTGGATCACTTCACTCTCTTTCTGCTTCGATAACTCCCGAAGCACTCGCCCCAGTTCGCTCCGAAGTTGCCCATAAAGTACTCTCTTCCGGCATTTCGGAATTCGGTGAGGCTTAATCTTCTTGACAAACTATCCCTTGCCTATTATATTGAGCCGTTACGTGAAGTGTGTGTCATCCGTGTTCATTGTCATTGTCCCGTGCAACGTGCGCTAGTTTTTGGATCGTCCAGTCGTTCGTGCTCTGGCTCGAATCGCTGTTCATACTGGATGTCCGGGGCACTTCCTAACAACTCATCTCGGTTTTTCGGGTTCATATGTCCCTGCCCTGCCCTTAGATGCGGGCAGGAAAAAACCAATACAAAAAGGAGGTATCTGCAATGAAAAGGGAAAGAATGGTTATGTGGGTATGGGTCCTCCTGATGGCACTGGGCCTGTTGGCCGGTAGCATTGGAGACCCTGGTGCGGCCGCCGCGAGGACCATCACGGTGGGCGTCAACAGTGAGAATCCGCCCTGGGTCTTCGCAAAGGATGGGAAGATGACCGGCTTTGAGGTGGACCTGTTGGAAGAGTTTGCGAAACGGGCGGGTCATAAGATCGATTACAAGTCCGCGCCTTTTGCCACCGTGTTGACGGGAGTGCAGTCCGGCCAGTGGGAGATCGCCATGTCCTCGATCTGGATCAAGAAGGAGCGCGCCGAGGTCATGGACTTCGCCGACCCTTACTACGATTCGGGCATCGGGTTGATGACTCGCAAGGGCGGGATCACCGATTTGAACCAGCTGAAAGGGAAAACGCTCGGCTCGGACACCGGATCCGCCAACGAAGCCTGGTTGGTCGACAATAAGGCCAAGTACGGCCCATATACGATCAAGAGCTACGACTATTGGGTGGATGCCGCTCTGGACTTAGAAGCTGGCCGCATAGACGGCGTCGTCGTGGACGATCCCATTGCGCTGTACTACATCAAGGAACATCCGAAATCCGACCTCGTCATGCCCATCTACATGCCGGGCTTCAAGGCCGGCCAGGCCCTTGCCTTCAAAAAGGGCTCACCGCTGCGTAACGAGTTCAACAAGATCCAGAACGATATGAAGAAGGATGGCGCGTTGGCAGCTATCCACAAGAAGTGGTTCGGCGTGGCGCCGCCAGCCGACAGCTCGACCGTGAATATTTGGGGCCCCTACTGGCCGAACGAAAAGCCCACCAAGTAGCAAAGCGTTCTTAACAGCTAAGCTCAAGGGTCTCCCCGGTGGTCAACCCCGCTGGGGAGACCTGTTTTTCAATGGAGCAATGCAGTCACAGCCCGGTCCGCCCGACATCACTCACAAGTTCCTGCGCACCCACCCGGCATGGTTCAGAGTGGTGCGCCGCCCTATCTTCCTAGCCGTAACCTTCGTGGTCATGGTTGCCTTCGCCATGTTTGTTCTTCCCCAGCCGGAATCAGCCGTACCGGCTTGGCTATACTCCAGCATTTCTCTGTTCCTGCTGTTGATTCTGGCCTGGAGCGGAAACATCCTGGCGGATAGGGACAAGCCGGAGGTTCTGAAGCTGGCCGTGTCCTTCGCCCTGATTGCCGTGCTGGCCTGGCTGTTCTACCGCTACTCCGGCGCGCAGTGGGACAAGCTGACTGAGTTCTTCCTCAACTTTCCGAAGCTCAAGGGCAACTGGTGGATTCTCCGTAACGGGCTAGGCGTAACCCTGATGTTGGCCGTGATCTCGGCAGCCGGCAGCATCCTGGTGGGTCTGGCAGTGGCCATCCTGAGGACCTACAACAGCCCCACACTGAACCTCTTCCTCAAGGCCTACATCGACATTCTCCGTTCGATCCCGATGATTGTCATCATGGTCCTGCTCTTTTTTGCCCTCCCCTTCGCAGGCATTTCGATGGGATCGATCATGTCCACCGTCGTTGCGCTGTCCCTGGGTTATGGTGCTTACACGGCCGAGTCCTTTCGCGCGGGTATCGAATCCGTCCACTCCGGCCAGACCGAGGCAGCGCGCTCCCTGGGTTTATCGCGGTGGCAGACCCTTCGTCGGGTCATTCTGCCTCAGGCGATTCCGGTCGTCATTCCACCTTTGACGGGCAACCTCGTGTCCATGCTGAAGGATACGGCGGTGGCCTCCCTTGTGGCCGCTCCTGAACTGCTGAAGCGTGCCCGGGAGCTCTATACTGCTAAGACCAACCCGACGCCTCTGGTGGCAGCTGCGCTGATATACTTGGCCGTCTTGATCCCCTTGGTACGGGTCGTGAACATGCTTGAAAATCGAAGAAAGAAACGAGCCCCATGAAAGAATCCTCTGCTGCTGACAAGATGATCGAGGTCGTCGACCTCCACAAACGGTTCAAGGACCTACACGTGCTCAAAGGCATCAGCACCGTGATCACCCGCTCCGAGGTCGTGGCGATCATGGGACCGTCCGGCGGCGGTAAAAGCACGTTCCTGCGCTGCCTGAACCGGCTGGAGGAACCCACTTCGGGTCACATCTACATCGAAGGGGTAGACATCATGACCCCTTATATCGACATCAACAAGGTGCGGACGGAAATCGGCATGGTGTTCCAGAGTTTCAATCTTTTTCCGCACTTGACGGCCATTGAAAATATCAAATTGGCCCCCATGCACGTTCGTGGAATATCCGACAGAGAGGCCACCGAGCGCGGGATGGCCCTTCTGGAAAAAGTCGGCCTGACAGGAAAAGCCCTATCCTACCCGGAGCAGCTCTCTGGAGGTCAACAGCAGCGTGTGGCCATCGCCCGGGCGCTGGCGATGCAGCCACAGATCATGTTCTTCGACGAGCCCACCTCGGCACTGGATCCTGAAATGATCGGAGAAGTCCTGGACGTCATGCGCACGATGGTCCACGAGGGGATGACCATGGTGCTCGTCAGTCACGAAATGGGGTTCATCCGTGAAGCTGCCGACCGGATCCTTTTTTTGGCGGATGGCGTCATCGTCGAGGAGGGTCCCCCGGAACAGATCTTCAGGGATTCCCGGCATCCCCGCACGCAAGAATTCTTGCGTGCTATCCTGTGAACGATGAGCTGAATGGCACATCCAAAAACAATGGACGAATCGATTTCATATCGGAAAAGAACTGATTCCTGCCTGGAAGAGGTCAGGGCGAAGATCGGACGTATTCCAGGCATTCGGCGGAATGGTTTTGTTTATGGGTTCCTTGCCCTTCTGGTCGTCTTCGGGGCATTTCTGCTTCCTCCCTCCGGTCCTCCAAGAACATTTTCTCTGGCTGTCATTGTCCTATTTTATCTACTGAGCGTCATCTGGACTGTGGTCTATTTCACTGATGAACTCAAACCAGAAATACTGAAGACAGCAGCGGTTTTTGCCCTCATTGTCGTCACCGCCTGGCTCTATTATCGCTATTCCACAGGACGCTGGGAGGAGATGACCGGTCTGTTCTTCAATTGGGGGACCATTGAAAAAGCCTGGCCAACATTGATCAGCGGACTTTGGACTACCATCCTGCTGGCTGTTTTCGCGGCAATCATGAGCACTACCGTCGGGCTTCTCCTCGCAATCTTCCGTTCATTCAACAACCCTGTTCTCAACTTTTTCATTATCGCCTACGTCGATTTCTTCCGGGCCATGCCAATTATCGTGCTGATGATGCTGTTCTACTATGCATTCCCATTTTTGAACATCCGGCTGAGCGCTATCATGTCCGGCATTCTGGCTCTCGGGATTAACAGTTCAGCCTACGTCAGCGAGATCCTCCGGGCCGGTTTTCTTTCAATTAAGAAAGGCCAGATCGAAGCGGCTCATGCCCTCGGGCTCAATTCCGTGAAGACGATGCGTCTCGTGGTGCTCCCTCAAGCTTTTCGCGTCGTCATACCGCCGCTGGTTGGCAACTATGTGGCGAGCGCCAAAGACACTGCACTCGCCTCTGCTATTTCCATCACAGAACTCTTGAAGGCCGGACTGTCGCAGAAGGCTCTGCTCGCCAATCCGTCCCCGCTGATCTTTGTCGCCGTGGTCTACTTGATGCTGTTCGTCCCGCTCACTCAGTTTGCCAGCTTTCTGGAGCGCAAGATGAAAAAGAGCCAGCGCCAGTTGCGCCTGTAGCTTCCACCCATTCGATCTCCCGAGAGGTTCTGGCCGGGGCAGCACCTTGAGGAGGCCGAGGGTCATATTGGTTTGAAGCATGAAGATGTCACGTGTGTGATTTAGCCATCAATAGAGTGGCAACCAGATCAGGAGGGCTTGAAGATGACCGAAACATGGGAACGAGATGCAGTAACGCCGGATGAGTATCATGCTGTGGAATGTCAGCGGGGTCGGGAGTTTATCCTCCGCCTCACCACGGGAGCCGATGTTTTTCTCGCCATACAGAAATTTGCCATCGATCACAAAATCCAGTTCGCCAAGATCCATGCGGCCTTCATGGGAGGTTTGCAGCCAGCCAAATACCTGGTGTGGGTTCCGGATACCCAGAAGCCTCAAAACTGGCACAAAGAAGCCTGTGCTGTCACAGCCAATCTCAGCATGGTATTGGCATTGGGCGGAATCATCCACCCTCGGCCGGGAAAAGACGGAAAGCCGGAACCTTTTCCAGCCATTCATTTCGTGGCCGGTGGGGCCTGGGACTGTCCCACATTTGGAGGCCATTTGGAGCAGGGCACCATCGTGAAAGGGGTTCTGGAATGTTTCATCACGGAGATCAAAGGGATTGAAACCCTGGCTCCGGTTGCAAGAGTTTACGAGGACGACGAATACCCGGAGAACTGGTACAAACCGACGAAACCGTAAGGAGTCTCAGTCCTGAGGATGCTCGTTCAGGGCAAGTCGGCTGGATGTGTCGCCTTGCCTGCCCGTCCGGTAGGTGGGGGCGAGAAGCTTCACTGTGTTCGGCGCGGAGGAGGCACCCATGCTCGTTTCATCCCAGATCACGTTTCTTTACTTCAAGGACCTGGCCGAGCCTTCCAGGTTCTTTGAACAGATTTTGAAATTCAAGAAGGTTGAGGATCAGGGCTTTGCCCGGATCTACCAAACCAGTGCCAAGGCTTTCCTGGGGATTGTAGATGAGAAGCACGGACACTGCCGGGCGCCCGTCAGCGAGAAAAACGTGTTGATCACCCTCGTCGTCGATGACGTGCGTGCGTGGTACGATTATTTGAAATCCTCTGACGTCCGCATGGAGAAAGAACCTTCGTTTCAGCCGAAAGCTAATGTGGAGTGCTTTTTTTTCCAGGGGCCCGGTGGGTATGTTTTCGAAATCCGGAAATTTCTGAACCCGGACGTGTCCGCCAGGTTTGCGTAGGCGATCGTGGTGGCTACCAGAGTAATTCCTTGGATGCCCGGGAAAGGTCACGAGCACGTGGGCTGTAAGCCCCTCCATGTGGGCGGGTAGCTTCACTTCAAGACTTTTTCGATGGTGTGGAAAACAGTCGATCTTGCCATGGGTCAATCTCATGTCAACCATGGCGCCTGCTATGTTTGATCTATTGGGGTGTTATACGCCCAAGGATATCATTCCCTCAATCACTTTTACTGCTTCGCCTCCCACTTTCACTGTCTCAATATCGTCGGTCGGTCCCACCACTTCAATCGTCGCGTGACCTGGCCTCTTAATAAAGTGTCCCTGCTCTGCATAAAGAATCCTTTTGCTTCTTAGCCCGTAGCGGAAAACATAAGCTCCCATCGCGCCAGAGGCAGAACCTGTGAAAGGATCTTCGGATGCACCGAAGGGATCGAGAAGCCGAGCGTGGGTATCTGTCTCTGGGTCGAATCCACCCAGACAGAACATGAATGCTCCAGAAACGCCTGCCCTCTGGCAGAGAAGGGACAAAGCATCACGGTTGATCTGAACCTTCTCAAGAACGCTTAAATCCTTTGCGGGGACGATAATGAAAGGCAGCCCTGTACTCACTACCTGCGACAGACAGTCGGATCGAAGATCTGAAGGAGTCAGGTTAAAACAGGGACACACTTCCTCACGAGAAAAGGTGGGACCGAACGTAGGCTTCTTCTGGGTCATCACGATCCGTTGAACCCGCTCCCCCTGGACAAAAAGCTCGACAGGCAAAACACCTACCTTGAACTCCAACTGAATGATCGTCGACGGTTCTCGGAGAGGAATAAGACCTACTTGAGCCAACAAATAAGTCGTCGCAATAGTTGGATGTCCTGCGAAAGGAATCTCTTCGTATGGAGTGAAATAACGAACTTTGAAATCCGCTTGAGTGGACGGGAAAACAAAAGACGTCTCCGAAAGGTTAGTCTCCCGAGCAATGGCCTGCATCTCTTCGTTAGTCAATCCCGAAGCGTTAGGCAAGATCGCACAGGGATTCCCTTTCAGAGGTTCCCGTGTGAAAGCGTCGACATAAGCAATTCGGTAAGTCCTCATTTTTTGCTACGTGGAATCACCTGTTTCTGTTTTTAGGGTGTCATCCCTTTTCTGGAATTCGCTTAAGTTGGACCACCACAGGATTATCGGCGTCCGGGCACGCTACATGAGCGACATCTGGGTTCTGCTCCCAAGGTAAGGACCCCCCAAACCGCAAGACACGATAGTTGGGATAGATCGCGTACAAGAGCGACGTACATATCGTTTTGGGATCTCCCGACATGCCGATCATGAAATCTCCACTGAGGTCGAACTCTTGTCCCACCTGATGCTTTGCCGCACAGGTCCCCTTTACTGAGATGATCTTCTATAACTACTTTTGAAGGGATCGTCATAACTTCCCCTCCTTTCTTCGAATGGAATTCATCATATTCTACCGAGATTTGGGTCAAATGCCAAGCTTTTCTTGGCCAAGATCAAATCGAAACTTGAAATGGAAAAAGCGATGACCAGGGATTCAATGGGAATCACCTTCGGCTGAGTCTCTAACGTCACGCCGCGGTCATTTGACCTCTTTGTACCAGTTTTCGGACCCCCGCATCTGGTCCTTGAAGGGAGAAACAATCACATCTATATCCAGGAGCTCCGTAATGAATACCTCGAGCACGCCCTTGACGATGGATCCCTCCATGAGATGGCCACCGATCGTCGGAACGTCCCAGCCCCCGCCAATGACGATATGAGCCACGGCGTAGGGCTTCTCAGTCTTTCCGTCCGATCGGATGCTGATCATGCCGCTCATCGAAAGGATCATGCTGAGGTTATGGATCGTGGCCGGCATTTCCGTATGCCAGTTGCTTGGGTCTCGGGGATCAGGGGTCCACACCTTCAAGATCGCCGGTTGAAGTCCTCCCATGAAGGCGGCATGGACTTTTGCGAAACGGATGTCCTTGTCCATGCCAAACTGAGTCAGGGCCATGATGATATCAGTTCCCGTCGTCATGCGAAGAAGGAATTCTCTGCCGCGCCTTGCCTCCACATAGTGGTACTCGCAAGGGTCGCTGGCGTCCAGTTGCCACTTCTCTTTTGCTCCTGGTTTCACATCTATTCTCCTTTCGAGTCAAAGGATGACTGTGCCCTCGAGGAGGAGTTTGGCGTGTCTTAACGCCGAACTCCGAATCGGGTTTTCATCCGAACCTCGAGACGGTTCGAGAGTCTAGTGAGCGGGATCAGGATCAGCAAGTAAATGATCGTCGCTGCGATCAGCGGCGTCGGATTGGCCTTCCACGCCTGAATCTGGAGAGCAGCTCGCAACAACTCCACGATTGAGGCGACTGAGCACACTGCTGTATCTTTGAGCAATCCGACCAGAGTAGAGGTCAGAGGAGGAACCACTACCCGAAACGCCTGTGGTAGGATGACCAGCCGCATCGTCTTCATCGAGGTTAACCCGAGGGACCGGGCAGCCTCGACCTGCCCCGCATGGATCGATTCGATGCCCGCCCGAAAAATTTCGCTGGTGTAGGCACTGCAGTTGAGCGTCAGAGCAAGAATGCCGGACATGACGGCGCTCATCAGGATACCCATGTAAGGCAGCGCATAGTAAACTACAACCAGAAGCACGATCAAAGGAGTCGCCCTGACGACATCCACATAGGCGATGATGACCAAGTTCAACATCCAGTTGTTCAGGGAGCGAAGAACGGCAAGGATCAGGCCCGTCAGAACACCCAGAATGGCAGATAAAATGGCGATTTCGAGAGTCACCAACAAACCCTCGGAGAGAGGTCCCCATTCACCCTCCATGACGCCTTGGTTAAGGAAAACAAACACCAGTTTCTTCCATTGCGCCCCTGAATACCGGTAGAAGAGCCAGCCAAAGACGAAAAGTAGGACAACCGCAGCAAGGGCACCCATCCAGGTGGGCTTTTTATCGTCTGTGGTTAGCGTACCCACCCAGGCCATCACCAACAGGAAAAACATTATGATAACGGCCCATTGCCCTGTAGAAGGCCTCTGGGTGTTCGGCAGCAAAAATACCGCATACAGGACGAGCACCACCAGCATCGCCCCAAGAAATTCATACCGGCGGAACAAGGGTTGATGCATGTAGTGCTCGTGACCTAGCTGACGCCTGGCCCTTGTCTCATGGCGAGGATCTGATGGGGTCATGGATACCTCTTGCAAACCCTGCTCCGCGTCCGACGGATTCCTGGTGCTTTGCCGTGAGTCTTCCAGGCGCTCGCAGATTCCTAGAGAATTTTGCTGAGAAAATTCTGAGTTCTCTGTTGAGTCGGATGTTCGAAAACCTGGGCCGGAGTCCCCTCTTCGATGATGATTCCACCGTCCATGATGAGGATGTGGTCGGCTACCTCACGGATAAATCCCATCTCATGGCTCACCACCATCATCGTCATACCATCCCTCGCCATGGACTTCATCACATCCAGCACTTCCCCGATCATTTCAGGATCCAATGCTGAAGTGGGTTCATCAAAGAACATCACTTTCGGCTGCATGGCAAGAGCCCGGGCAATAGCGACCCGCTGTTGCTGTCCACCCGAGAGTTGGTCTGGAAACGTATGGGCCTTGTCCACTAGTCCAACCTTCTTTAGCAGCCCCATTCCCCGTTCCATGGCTTCCTTGTCGTTGAGCCCCCTCACATGCATCGGGGCGAGCTTGATATTTTCGATGGCCGTGAGATGGGGAAAAAGGTTGAAACTCTGGAAGACCATACCAATCTCAGCCCTCACTTTGTTGAGGTCAACGCGGGGATGGGTAACTTCCATCCCGTCGATGAAAACCTCTCCTGAGGTCGGCTCTTCCAGTCGATTCAGGCAACGCAGAAAGGTGCTCTTGCCCGAACCCGAAGGTCCAATAATCGCCACCACCTGACCCCTCATGACCTTTGTGGAAATCCCTCTCAGGACATGGAGGTCTTTGAAGTATTTCTGTATCTCAATGGCTTCGACCATCACCTGGCCGTGCTCTTCACCCAACGTTTCATCCTCCTCTCCAGGACCATCGTCATCCGGATGAACGGCAACAGGATGATCAAGTAGATCAGTGTGACCGCAATGAGCGGGGTCGGGCTCGATTTCCAGACCATGACCTCCTGTCCCCTCTTCAGTAATTCGGGCAGCGCGATCACCGACGCCACGGCTGTACCCTTTAAGAGGCCAACCATATCACCCGTCACGGGTGGAATCACCACCCGGATAGCTTGCGGCAGGACAATCAGCCGCATCGTCTTGAACGCCGTCAGTCCCAGGGCTCTCGCCGCTTCCACCTGGCCTCGGTGGATGGACTCGATCCCGGACCGAAAGGCCTCCGCTTCCATGCAGGAATAGACCAAGGAAAGAGACACCACCCCTGAAGCATAGGGCCCCAGCGCGATGCCGAGAAACGGCAGGGCATAATAGATGACCACCATCAATACAATCAACGGGATAGACCGGAAAAAGTCGATATAGGCAATGATAAAGGTATTCAGTATCCGGTTCCGGAAAGAACGAATCACGGCCAGGACAAGACCAATCAAAATCGAAGCGACCGCCGAGTACGCCGCCAGGGTGAGCGTGTTCCCCAATCCCGAGAGGATCATGGACCATGCCCCTTTCATGACTTGACGATTAAAGAAGGATTCACCCATGGCCTCCCAACGGGCATTGGAGTAACGGTAAAAGACCAGGCCCAACACAGCCATCGCACCGGCAGCCGCAAGCCCCGAAAACCACTTAGGTTTCCGGTGATCCGTGAGTGCCAGGGTTGCCCAGGCCAGGGTTGATAGCACGAAAAAGATGATGAGACCCCATTGTCCTGGCGAAGGCTGTCCCTTTCCCGGGAGGAAAAGGATGCCAAAGGCAACGATCAAACCAACAACAGGTAACAGAAACTCGTAACACCAATACCATGCCGTAGGGGCACGGGTAGCTTTTCTTTTTCCTGCTCCAACGTGGCTGTGCATTCTATCGATCTCCAGATAAATGCAGACGGTTTTTCCCCGGACTCCATCCGGGGAAAAACCGTCCATCGAAAGGACTAATTTTCGGGGACGTAGGGTTGGGCGAAAATCTTAACAGTTGGGCTATCAGGGGACGGATCCTGGCCAAACCATTTCTTGTAAATCGCTGCGAGCGTACCATCTTTTTTCAAGTCATTCTGAATCTTGTTGAACTCCTTGCAGAGCGGGTCGTCCTTCCGGAAAGCCACGGCCTGCATCGCCTTGGTGGGGGACCTGAAACTAAGCACAAGATCGGGCTTGTTCCGGATCCGGTAGAGGATGTTCGGTGAGGGGGAAGTGGCGCCATCAAGACGACCAGTTTGGACATCCATGATGGCATCGTCTAAGCGATCATAGGTCTTGATCGTATAGGGACCGTATTGCGCCATATTCTCCCTGAGCCACCGATCGTTCGACGATCCAACTTCAGCCCCCCACGTCTTTCCCTTCATGTCGTCAAAAGATTTGATGGGAGAGTCTTTGCGGGTTAAAAACCCCTGATCCGACTGGAAATAGGGGTCGGCAAAGTCCATCATCGCTACGCGATCTTTTCTGATGAAGATGCTGGAGGCGGCAATATCCCACTTGCCTGCCAGCAGGCCCGGGAATATGCCCGCGAACTGGACGTTCTCAATTTGGATCTCTGCGCCCATGCGTTTGGCAACCTCCGTCACCAGCTCAACTTCAAACCCAGTAATCGTCCCCCCCTCATTGTAGACCCATGGGATGTTGCCTACGTTCATGGCAACCTTTATGACTCTGGCCGCCGCACAAGGGATGGAACCATAGCTCGAAAAAAATAAGCCCAATGTGAATAATACAATCAACAGCGTGGTAATCTTTCTTTGCATGGAAAAACTCCTCCTTTCTCCGACTCCTTTGGCTGCCCGCCTTAATTGAAAATCAAAAAGACGATAACAATTTGCTGCGAATCGATATAAGAGAAAAGGGGCAGGTTGTCAAGAGACACGGAAAAGGAGCAACGGCCGTCGTCCGGAATCACATTTTGTGTAGGTAACTCCTGGGTGTAAAACTGGGTATTCAGGAGATACCTCTCAGATTTACGCACTAAAAGACACTATCAATTTTTTTTTAGAGGCAAACGAAAGGACTTTCTCGCCACCTTATCGTCGTTCCCTGAAAGATTTCGATCATCATGTAAGACCTCATTGAGTAATCGCTATCTGCAATATAGTCCTAGAACGTTATTCATGTCTTCTGCCCCTTGTGGCCTATGTTGTTTGACAAAACACTTCGTTTTCCTTATATTCCAACCAATCAAAAGAGAGTTTATGTCATTTATCTGATGTTGTATCAAGACAAGCCATCGACGATGATGGACCAGAAAACGATACGACAAAGGGTTCTGTTTTTGGTAACACCAAGCAGGATCGAGCGATTCGGTGAGTTGCGATTCGACAGAGATGGAGGAAACTGAAAAAGCTCTGGAGCAAAGGAGGCCAAATGATGGAGAATACAGAGGCTCTAAAGGGACACGGAGCTGAGGTAGAGAGGCTGCTGCGCATGAAGACCTATCCCATTGCGGCAAAAATGCTGAAGCAAAAGGAGGATATTCCAAAGGGTGCGAAGCGACCCAAGAAACAGATGGGGCATCATCTGGCACTTTGTCAGGCGATCAGTATGGCTCGGCGGGAAGGGGAGTCTCTCGCTCTGCTAAAAGAGGATATGTGGTGCTACTCTCCGGTCATCGGATTGGGCATCGCTGCCCCACCGCAGTATTTCCTGGAAGGAGAATTCTTCTATCCACAAAGCGCTAGAACTCCAGAGATCGGCCGCAACTGGGTGCAGTCGTTTCCTCGCCTCGAAGCGGGGCAATATATCGGTGTCGCCGTGGCACCAATACAAAAGGTCGATTTTGTGCCAGATCTGTTCATTCTCTATGTGGACAGTCTGCAATTGCTGGAATTGCTTATGGCAAAGAGATGGATGGATGGTGGTGATGTCACAGCCACCTTGTCCGGTGCTTCCGCGTGTGTATACACCATTGTGCCCGTGTTAGAAAAAAAACAATTCCAGGTGACGATACCGTGCCTTGGCGACCGCAAGAGGGGAGTCGCAACAGACGAAGAGATTATTTTTTCGGGTTCCGCCGATCGATTAAGCGAACTGGCAGCTGGACTTTCTCATTTAAAGGAGATGGGTAGCGGATTGCCCCTTCCCATGGCATCCCAGATCGAATATGCACTTCCCGATCCCTATATTAAAATTGGAAGAATGGTCGGCATGGATCTTTGAGAACCGTGACAAAACACCCAGAGATTCTTTACCACTTTCCTGCCGTACCTTTTACCTTTGTTTCTGCTTTATGCGCAACTGGGCCTTTCCTTAACTAATACAAACGCACTAAATAAATTGACAATCCGGAACTACTGTGAACCATGGTCCTATCGCTTCACAGCCTCCGCAGTGACCCTTTTCAGGTTCGCAGGCGGGGAATTTTTTTCCCCTTCCAGCCTCTAAAGGGCTGGCTTTCCCCTTCCTGCTCACCTGAATGGGTGCCCCCACTGCTCCCGGCCAGTTTCGCTCCAGGACAACGGTTCACAATGTAAGAAAATTTCTTGCGTTTGTATTAGAAATCGCTCTTCTCTCGCTTGACGAGCATCCTTGCGCAAATCCAGTCACAATCCCGACCTCCGAAATCCGCCAGCAGCGGATCGTGGCAGTCGATTTGTCTGAGGGTCCTTTTTAAGACCCGCCCTCCCTTGGACGTGACATCCCACTCACACATCACCGTGGTTCTTTCACCTTTTCGAGGGCATCGGATTGTTTTCCATTCTGTTTCCATCTTCTGTTCCAAGACTACTCTCCCTCCAATTCCCTAACAGTTAACATGAAAAACGACCCTCTGCTCCGTTTCCCCTGCCTACCGGCAGGTCCTTCGTCGTTGCGGAGTACTGCCAAGGTACACCTCACTCCTCAGGAGTTCGGGAGCCTTGCACCTAGCCCTTTTGAGCAACC